>Ga0115557_1001412_pt1 | contig 16547 bp, 14 predicted proteins | sample COGITO_mtgs_1104_FD_87280 | JGI IMG/M metagenome (GOLD analysis project Ga0115557, IMG submission 87280) | Pelagic marine microbial communities from North Sea - COGITO_mtgs_110421 | ecosystem: Environmental > Aquatic > Marine > Epipelagic | place: Germany:Helgoland, sampling site Kabeltonne...
ATGTGCCGTATAACTTTTGAAAACTTCATCAGGGCTCATGGCGTGTTCTGAAAACATGAGGTTATCCATAGCGAACTCAGAAGGATAGAACCTTTCTTGCGCTGTGAAATAAGCCGCTTGTTCCTCGTTAACTTGTACCGCTCCATTACTGAGTGAATAGATTTTGTTCAGTGGTTTAATGATGGTGAATTCCTCTATTTGGTGGATTGTATAGGGATTAGTCAGTAACTCGTTCCGTGCATCATTGACAAATTTTAAATCTGCTGCTTTTAATTTTTCTATTAATGCACTTTGGCCTTGGGTGATTTTTTTAATCTTGGCTTCCAGCAAAGTTTTTGGGTCTACCACCACTGCAATCAACTCATCATCACTCAGTTTTTCCGCACCCAGACTATTGAATTCATCTACCAAAGATTGTAAGAGCATGGCACCGCTCTTGATTTCGTCTAGTACTTCATTGTCATAATCAAAGTTGTTTTGACTGGCTCCGATTTGCAGAGGTTGTTGGTTATCAAAGTCAAACGACACTTTATAAATGGCTTTATTAATGCCGTCATAATACAACCTAATTTCCTTAATCTCTCTATTGTAGCTCATTGTCAGCTGATGCCATTCACCATCCGCGATGGGCATGCTTGTTCCATTGTCCCGCTCATAGTTTATCCTGCGTTCCCCTGAGGCAATACTCCAAGCAAAAGTACCACCTGAACTGTACAAGGCCCAGCCTGCGTTTTTCTGTGCGGTCATGCCCTTATTGGTAAAGGCCTTTTGTGAAAGTAAGACTGTTGGTGAGGATGATGTGGTTTTTACCCAGAATTGGACTGTAAAATCTTTGTTGTTATTAAAAGGAAGTTGATCTAAGTACAATGGCTTGAACCCATTAGCAGCTGCTAATGATAAGGCTTGCTCCTCAATACCGATAGCAAAACCATAATCATTTCCATTAAAGGAGTAGAACTCACTTTTTATGTTTTCATCAAAAGAAAATAGGGTAGTAGTCTGTGCTAAAGAAAAGTTGGCCATGAATAATTTGGCTAACAGAATAGAAAACACTGTTCTTAAGTGGAAAAGCCTCATGTGCTTCAAATTGTGAATTTGAACTGGCAATGAAAAGAGAGTTGATTATTAATTTCAATGAACATGACTATTGTCAGTTTACTGTGTAACAATTGTCACAAAAGGATTTACCGCAATTGGCTAATATTACAATCGTAAACTACCACTATCATGTGGAACGGAGTTGGATAATATTTAATAAAAAATAATGGAAAATAAGCATCAAATTATAATCGTAGGTGGCGGTAATGCAGGACTTTCAGTGGCTGCAAGGTTGATTAAAGCAAACAGTAAGTTAGATGTAGCAATTATTGAGCCTTCTGAAAAGCATTATTACCAACCTGCTTTCACTTTAGTTGGTGGAGGAGTTTATGACAAAAATAAAACTGAAAGACCACAGGCCAGTCTGATGCCCAAAGGAGCGACTTGGATAAAGGCAGCTGTAACTTCATTTGATGCTGATAATAATTCGCTTACCGCTTCAGATGGAACAACTTACAGTTATGATTATTTAGTTGCTGCACCTGGAATACAATTGAATTGGGGTGCTGTAGAAGGCTTAAAGGAAACCATTGGTAAGAATAATGTTTGTAGTAATTATAGTTTCGAGAATGCTCCTTACACGTGGGAAACAGTAAAAAACTTTAAAGGAGGAACAGCCATTTTCACCAGCCCTGGAACACCAGTTAAATGTGGAGGTGCTCCTCAAAAGGCAATGTACATGTCTGCTGATTATTTCAAAAGACAAGGATTGTTGCCTTTAAGTGATATTCAATTTTGTAATGCAGGGAAGGTAATCTTTGGAATAGAGAAGTACCGTATTGCTCTGCAGAAAGTCTGTGATAATTATGGTGTCGTACAAAACCACCATCATGATTTAATAAAAATTGACGGGCCAAATAAAAAAGCCACTTTCAAGGTAACTGACCCTGAAGGCAATGTAACGGAAGTTGAAAAAGAGTTTGACATGATCCATGTTACACCACCCCAAGGCCCACCTGATTTCATCAAATCATCACCATTGGCAGATAAAAAAGGCTGGATAGATGTGGACAAACATACCATGCAGCATAAAAAATATTCTAATGTCTTTGGTTTAGGTGATGCTACGAATTCACCAAATGCTAAAATAGGAGCTGCGGTAAGAAAACAAGCACCTGTTGTTGTGAGCAACCTTTTAGCCCTGCTGAACGAGGAAATCATGACTGATGAATACAACGGCTATGGATCTTGTCCTTTAGTCACTGGTAGAGGTAAATTGATCCTGGCGGAATTTGATTATTCAGGCCAGCCAACAGAAACATTTCCTTTTAATCAGGCAAAAGAAAGGTATTCCATGTACCTCTTGAAAACTAAAGTATTACCATGGCTGTATTGGAATAAGATTTTGAGCGGCAAAGCTTGATTTTATATTGTATCAGGATTGCATAACTTTCGTGCATGAATGAGGAGTTAAAGACAAGATTGCTCAAAATTGGTTTAGAGCAGGCATTAGTTGATGAAATCCTTCAAAACGGACGTTTGATGAAAGTCCGACAGGACATGCCGTTGATCAGCCCGGGTATGAAAGCTGAAGAAATGCCTATGGTGATTTCTGGTACATTGCGCATTATGAGAGAGGATGAAGCAGGCAATGAGATTTTCTTATACTATTTGGAAGGGGGAGAAGCATGTGCAATGTCCATCAGCTGCTGCATGAACAATATGATGAGCCAATTCAAGGCTGTGGCAGAAACTGAAGCGCAATTATGGATGGTACCCATGGGCTTAATTGATCAATGGATGGCCAAATACCAAAGCTTTAGAAAATTCATTATCGATTCTTATCAAGAGCGCTTTGATGAGTTGATGCTGATGATAGATAGCATTGCTTTTATGAACATGGATGAAAGGCTGATGAAATATTTGTTGGATAAAAAACAAAGCTCGGCTTCTTTTGAAATTGAAAAGACACATCAACAAATAGCCACAGAGCTGAATACTTCTAGAGTAGTGATATCTAGACTGCTTAAAAAATTAGAGAAAGAGGAGAAAATCGAATTGCATCGTAATAGGATAGAGGTGCTTTAAAGCTCTTTTTCAATGAGCGTCTTAATCTCAATGTTAATGTCAAGCAACTTTTCAAAATACTCCATCTGTTCACTTAATAAGATTAGTTTAAAGCCAACGGCATTGATGATAAAAACATCTTTTGCAAAATCTAAAATTGGCCTTGTTTTGATTAAATCGTTACTATATTTTGCATCATCTCGTAGATTCATCACGTCAAATTTCATGAAATAGGGTGTAATATGATCTCTGGAATAAGAAACTGTGGCTCTCTCTATTCCAGAAGTATAGCTTTCTATTTCTTGATAATATATGAACAAGTCATCGACCAATGTTTGGTTTTTAATCAAACTTAAATTGCCTGAAAAATTCAAGTTGTCAAATGTGGACCTTATTGAAGTAAAGCTCTGCACTTGAAAGATATAGGTGCTAATACTGTCATAACTGCTTTTTTTATAGTTTACAGGATTTATAAGCATTTCTTGAACTTTTTCCACACGTTTTATATGTATCTCTGTGCTGTCTATTGTGGATTGAAGACTATTAAAATCTGCCAATAAGTTAGCTTGAAGGTTGATCAGGTATTGATGTTCTTGTTTAGAATTTTTCTTTCCTTCATTCCAATTGTTAATACTTAATGCAATTAAAATGCCTGCAACAACTAAAACGATTTCACCAAAAGCATATAAAAAGTAATTGTTCGATTTTTTAGCATCTTTTGTCGACATATTGGCTTTTCTACTTTTTCTAAAGGGACTAATCATGACTATTGCTCAATACCCTGTTCCACTAATTCAATAATATTATCAATTGCTGTTTCTAATCTTGGGTAATAAGCTTCGTCCAAATACCTGGAGACAAATAGGAACTGAATTATTAAATTTTCAAATTCCTCATTTTGTAATATTTTGAGATTATTAACCTTAAATTTTGTTGGACTAAAGCCTGCATTGCTTCCTAATTCATTATAAGTTGCACGCCTCCAATTGGACTTGTCCATTGAAAATGCAAGAAGCTCCGTTCTAGACCGAAGCACTTCCTCATTTTCTTGGAATTGAACACGTTTCAATATTGCTTCCCACGAAGCCAATGCTTTCTTTAAATCTCCATTGGAAAAATTCCCCATCTTTCCAGAATTAATAATTTCATTGAGTACTCCCGGGCTTGGGTTGAATTGGACTTCATTATTGATAGTTTTTCCGAATAAATTATCAAACTCTTTTTCGGATAATTCAGGTTTTTCAGGGCCAGTATATTTGGTGATTTCAAATGCACTGCTCAGGTTAGAAAGGTTTCTCCTCTTTACTCGCTCTAGTTCTTCTTTATTATAAGTGAATTCTTCTTTTAAGGCTAAAAGATAGCGCTGTTCTTCTGCTCTAAGCTTTTTTTGGTCATTATTATTACTAATGGTTAAGGCAATAAGAATGCCCGCTACTACCAGTACTATTTCACCTGCTGCATAAATCAGGTATTTTGATGTTTTGTTATTTGCCATAAGCTCTTGTCTTATTTTTCTAAAAAATTTGATCATTATGCCTAAGATAACATTCTGAGTTTAGTAATTAGTTGAAACCCTGTATATTCACCAACGAACTTCAACAACATTTTTCAAATGGATTCTTCTTCACGCGGTGAATTCTCCTCTTCTTTTGGTTTTGTAATGGCCGCTGCCGGATCGGCAGTTGGACTTGGCAATATTTGGGGTTTCCCAACCCAGACCGCCCAAAATGGTGGTGCCGCTTTTGTTTTAGTCTATATCATATTGGCCTTTTTAGTTGGATATCCGGTCTTGATGGCCGAATTCACTATTGGTAGGTACACACGTATGGCCCCTCCCGATGCATACAAAAAATTAGGAGGAGGCAAATCTTTCTTTTGGATAGGGGTCTTGGGGTTAATCACAGTAGGCTTTATCCTGAGTTTTTATTCTATCATAGCGAGTGGCATGATCGCCTATTTTATTGAACCTTTGGGAAGGCTGTTCGGATTAGAAACTTTCTCTGATTGGGTGATCTCACAAGGGGTGACGAGTAATCTAGTATTCACTACAATATTCTTCTTGCTTACTGTTAAGATCGTATCAGGAGGGGTGAGCAATGGGATTGAAAAATGGTCGAAGCGTTTTATGCCGGTTCTATTTGTTCTGTTCGCTGTATTAGTAGTGTATGTCTTGTCTCTTGAAGGGGCCTCTGAAGGAGTCTCGGTTTATTTGCTTCCTGATTTCAGTAAAATACTTGAACCAAAATTGCTTACTAGTGCAATGGGCCAGGCGTTCTTTTCACTTTCGCTGGGAGTAGGTGGAATGCTAGTTTACGGTTCTTATACGAATAAAAATGCCAACTTGGTTAAGCTGGGTTGGCTAGTCACCCTATGTGATATTGGTGTTGCATTTATTGCAGGGTTATTGATCATTCCGGCCATGTATGCAGCTGCTAATTTGGGTACTGAAATATTTGATGCCACTGGTGCTATGATTTCAGGGCCAAACCTTATTTTTCAAGTGCTACCTGAATTGTTCAAGTCCATGGGTACTTTAGGTTGGGTTGTGGCTTTTGTCTTTTTTCTTTTGATGAGTATTGCTGCTTTGACCTCTTCCATTGCCATGCTTGAGCCCGTTGTGGCCTATGTTCAGGATAGTAGAAAAATAGAGCGTAAAAAAGCAAGCTGGTTTACGGGCGGTTTTTTCTGGCTGGTAAGTATTGTTATCATCTTTAATTTCGAAAAACTCTTCGATTTTGTGGTAACTGCAACCACGGTTTATGGTCAACCGTTCCTTGGTCTTGCCATTGCCATTTTTGCAGGCTGGGTAATTAAGAAAAATGTTCTATTGAATGAATTGAAAGCTGGATTCCCAGAATTAGAGAAAAGCTTTTTCTACAAGATTTGGCCTGTCTTTTTAAAGGTAGTTTGTCCAATACTGATTTTACTTGTGTTCTTGCAGTCTTTTGTCTAGGTCACATTACTTGCCCTCTATCATTTGTTTCAATCGTTGCTGCATTCCCTTTGCAATGATATGTTTCGAGTCAGACGCCACCACTTTATTGATTAATGTGAAGGCTTCGTCAATGCTATCCTTGGCCATTAATATTTGCGCCTTAAGCACTTTTGGACTTAAATATGAAGGCTCTGTTAATGTTCTATCTAACTTAGCTGATAATTCTTCGGCATTATCGATATTTCCTAATTCCAATTCAAGTGAAGCTGCAAAACTGATATAGAAACCCAAATTTTGCTGCCTAGCATTGGCCAAGTGCTTTATTGAATCAAGGGCTGTTTGAGCCCCATGGTTTAGATTCAGAAATTCAATGTATTCGGCTTTGAAATAATCATCTTCAGGGTATTTGTGTGCAAATGTGCCAAAATTCAACTCTGCTAATTCCCTTCTTCGTTTGTTGAATTCTGGAGAATTAGCAATGCCTTGATCACGATTATTAGCCGCGATATGGCTTTGGATATTTACATCCAGCAGCATCCTTTCGTCTGGATTTGCTTTGTCTAAATTCTGTTCTAGATACTGAAGTATTTCTTGACGTTCTTCAAGGTTCTGCGTAATCCTGGCCACCATGCTTTTCCCCAATAACCAATCAGGATCCAGTTCAGCTGCCTTTCTAAAAGCCATTTCTGATACTGACCATCTGCCATTGTCAAGTATCTCTTCCCAGCCTTTGAGGAAATAGGCGCGGGCATCCTCGTTTTGAGTACCGTAATCAAAACTTTCAATTGAAGCAGCTGGAGTACAACTTATAATAATTACAATGATCGATAAGGAAGATAAAAGATGACGAATGTACTTGTTCATTAATCTCTTGAAGTGATCTTTCTAATCTCATCATCAACACCAGTCATTTGCCAGTGGCCTAAGGCGATAGGAATGCTTCCAATGCTATTCAGAGTATCAAAGAAATTTTTCAGTTCAAAGCTACCTTCGTTTACTCGAGCATATTCCGCCATTGCGGACTCAAGGAGATATTTACCAGTGATATAGCTGGTGCCATAACCTGGCTGACGCAGATAAAGGTGTTGCTCAAAAAGTAATAATTCTTTCTCAGTCTTCATCCAACCACGAGGCGTCCATTCAGAATGAATACCACCGGCTTCTTCCATGGTCATGTCGTTGGCATGGGCATACAATGAACCTAAACCACGAGCCGCACGCTGCGCAATCATGATGTATACAATTTCACGTACTCTTGGATCGTCTTCATAAAGTCCAGCATCCATAAACATTTCTTCCACTGCGGTGGCTGTGCCTTCGTTTCTAGAATCGTAAATATTGTACAATACTGGCCCCGTTCTTATTGGACTTTTGTGAGGTTCATTGTCCATACGGGCCAGTTCAAACCAATGGTAAAAATGCGAGAAGAGCGGGCGCTGGTCATAATGCCTTCCAATGGAGAAGAAGTTTCGTTTTTCTTCTGGTTGAAATTCTCCAAAATGTTCTCGAAGCGCTGGTTCGAAATAGTCTTTCACTGTTACGATATCATCCTTCTCCAAAAAGTTCATAAAGCTTTTGGCTGATCGTTCTGACATCGCTGCAAATTCAGCAGGTGTATTGGCAGCCACCAATGCTGGTAAAGCCCTGTTCTTATGCTCTTCTAACTTTAAAGCTGTCCAGGCCCTGGCCAATTCACGTTTCAGAATCATCACTTCATCTTCCCAGGTGAGCGGCACCAAGTGTACGTTTTGCATGTACCAGCTATAGTTTTCTTTTCCAATTCCAGAAGGGCCAGTCTTAGTTTTGCCCTGCTCTTCCAACCATGAAGCAAATTCATCAGTTGACTTAATTGCAGCATCGATGGCAGCTACTAGATCAGCATCTCCCTTGATACCGTCTCGCTCACGAACAGATTTGAGGTTAGCAGATTGAGCGTGGATATCGCGAATTCCAGCAATCCAAAGGTCCTTGGCATTTCCAGTAAGATTACCCTTGGCCTGTTCGTTCAAAGAAGGGATTACTTGAAAATCTTTCAATAGACTAGCTTTTGAATCTGAGTTTAATGGAAAATCATAGGTCCATATTTCAGTGGTGCCATGGTGGGTTGGACCCTCATGCGCAGGCACATCGGATCTTGCCATCCAAAGTGATTTGTAATAGGCTGGATCCCTTTGCCATGGTTTAAGAATATTATGGTTAAAGTCATAGCCATTCATTTCAGCCCAGACGACATGGAAGTCTACTTGATCTGGCACAGACCAACCGGAAGTGTCCATGGCCATCAATCTAGCTTGTAATTGTTTGAATTCTGGCCAACGTTTTTCAAATGTTGTAGCGGTATAATCTGGGGCACCATTAAGTGTAGGAGGGGTTTCAAAGGTTCTCCATTCTTTAAAAAGATTGACTAAATCTTCATAATTTCTTGTTGAAGGGGCAGAGTAAGAGGATGAATCTTTTTGTTCTTGACAGCCAAAAAATACAATTAATAAACAAAGGGTAAGGTTACGTAGCATAGCATTAAGGTTGAATTAATGCTACAAGATAAACAATCTAATCATTTTAACTGTGATCTATTTTTCTATTGGTTTTGTCAATACAATGATCTCATCTATAGCCATGTTTATTTTTGTATAGTCTCCACTTATTCTTCCATTTAAAAGTTGTTTCACTTATGTAACTTTAGTTACTTATTTAGGAATGACAAACGGTTACTTTTGTGCTTCATATTTTTTAGATGAAAGGAATTAAAGCGTATTTACCCATTCTTCAATGGCTTCCCAATTATAAGAAGGAGCACTTAAACGGAGACCTGTTTGCAGGGCTTACGGTTGGTATTATGTTGATTCCACAAGGGATGGCTTATGCATTGATTGCTGGCCTTCCACCTGTGTATGGTTTGTATGCATCCATCGTTCCTCAACTCATTTATGCCATTTTAGGCACTTCTAGACAATTGTCCGTTGCGCCTGTGGCCATGGATTCATTGTTAGTAGCTTCGGGGATTTCCGTCCTGGCCATGGAAGGCACAGATGCCTATATCAGTTTCGCGATTCTTTTGGCCTTTTTTATGGGTGTATCTCAATTTTTGTTGGGCACTTTCAAATTGGGTTTTATTACTAATCTCTTATCTAAGCCTGTTATAAGTGGTTTTACCTCTGCAGCGGCATTGATCATTGGGCTTAATCAGCTCAAATACTTGATAGGCGTTGACATTGAAAAGAGCAATAAGGTCTATGAAATTGTGGCGAACGCTTTTTATAAAATTGACCAGACGCATCTGATAACATCGGTGATAGGGATAGGAGGGATTGTTCTAATCAAAGGAGTAAAAAAGATCAATAATAAGATTCCAGGCGCATTGCTTGCCGTAGTATTCGGCACCTTGATCGTCTATTTCATGGGATTGGATAGCAAAGGGGTAAGTATTGTGAAAGAAATTCCGGAAGGGCTTCCCGCATTCAAATTACCAGATTTTAGTCTTGGGCAATTTGCCGAATTAATACCATTGGCACTGACCATTTCTGTAGTGGCATTTATGGAAGCGTTTTCTGTAGCCAAGGCTTTGGAAGCCAAAAAACGAGATTATAAGGTAATTCCAAACCAAGAATTATTGGCTTTAGGAGCTTCAAATATTGTAGGCTCATTATTTCAATCATACCCAGTTACGGGAGGTTTTTCAAGATCAGCAGTTAATTTTCAAGCTGGCGCCAATACGCCATTATCTTCGATCATTAGTGCTGTTTTAGTGGGGCTGACCTTGATTTTTTTAACGCCACTCTTTTATAATTTACCCCATGCAATTTTGGCATCAGTCATAATGGTGGCCATCGTAGGCCTGATCGATATTCCTTATGTTGGGTATTTATGGAAGAAGGATAAAATTGAATTTGCACTGCTATCAGTTACTTTTTTAGTCACCTTAAATTTCAGTATGGTGCCGGGTATAGTTTCTGGAATTGTCTTTTCTATTTTAATCTTAATGTACCGTGCGGCTTATCCTCACCTGGCGTTTTTAGGAAAGGTGAAGGCAACACACGAGTTCAGAAATATCGAGCGATTTAATGACCTTGAAACTTGGGAAGAATTATTAATAATTCGTGTAGACGCACCCTATGTCTTTATCAATATTCAAACCATTAAGGAACGTATTATTAAAGAAGCAGCTATAAGAAAGGGAAATTTAAAATATGTCGTTTTGGATGCTAGCTCAGTGAGTTATGTTGATGCTACAGCCATAGACGGATTGAAGGAATTGATCAAAGAACTCCAAGAAATGAAGGTGAAATTGGTAATGACCAGTGTAATTGGACCTGTACGGGATTCATTTCATAGGAATGGAATCTTTGAAGAGATGGATGGCAACATGTTCTTAAACACAAATGAGGCTGTGAAGGCCTTAATTGGAGAGCAGAAAGATTTTTATCCAGCACATGTTAATCAAGTTAATGAGTAACATTAGTTACACTGGGAATTAATAATTAAACTCATCTTTGTTAAGATTTGTAAAGGGATTAGAACTAGAATAAGTGAGTAAAATGAAAATAGAACAGATATATACCGGATGTTTAGCACAGGGTGCTTATTACATTGAAAGCAATGGGGAAGCAGCCATTATTGATCCATTAAGAGAGATTGATTCTTATATTGAAAAAGCAGAAAAAGATGGAGCAAAGATCAAATATATCTTTGAGACGCATTTTCATGCAGATTTTGTTTCTGGACATTTGGAGTTGGCCGAAAGGACTGGGGCTACTATAGTCTATGGCCCAACGGCAACAACTGATTACAACATTCATTTAGCTACCGATAATGAGATTTTCAATATTGGAGAAGTGAAAATTAAAGTTTTACATACCCCTGGGCATACATTAGAGAGTACGACCTATCTATTGATAGACAAAGACCGAAATGACCATGCTATTTTTAGTGGAGATACCTTGTTTATTGGTGATGTTGGTCGTCCAGATTTAGCGATTAAATCTGACCTTACTAAAGATGATTTGGCTGCCATGTTATTTGACAGCCTTAGAAATAAGATCATGCCTTTGGGAGATGAGGTAATTGTTTACCCAGCACATGGTGCAGGATCTGCTTGTGGCAAAAACATGAGTAAAGAGACAACGGACCTTTTAGGCAACCAGAAAAAGACAAATTATGCATTGCGTGCAGACATGACTAAAGCAGAGTTTGTGAAGGAAGTGACTGATGGAATTTTACCTCCACCGCAATATTTTCAGCAAAATGCCATGCTCAATAAGACTGGTGCTCAAAACATGGATGTCGTTTTAGAAACGGGTAATGTGGCACTTGATGTAGATACATTTGAAGCCATGGCCAATCATGAAGGTGCTTTGGTTTTAGATACTCGAGATCGTTTTCAATTTGCGGAGGCATTTGTTCCAAATTCGATATTTATAGGCCTTGACGGTAGTTTTGCCCCATGGGTAGGTGCATTAATTCCTGATTTGAAACAGCCAATCATCTTTTTGGCTGATGAAGGACAAGAGGAAGAAGTGGTGACAAGGCTATCTAGAGTAGGCTATGACAATACGTTGGGTTACTTGAAAGGTGGAATTACTGCATGGAAAACGGCAGGGAAAGAAATTGATCACATTGATTCGGTGTCTGCTGATGCCTTGGCTGAAGAGATGAAAGCAGGTCATGTTGATATTCTAGATGTTAGGAAGCCATCTGAATGGGAGGCAGAGCATGCAGAAGGTTCAGAGAATGTAGCACTTGATTACATCAACGAAAACATGGATAAGATTGACGCAGATAAAGAATACAAAGTACACTGTGCTGGCGGTTATCGCTCAGTGATCTTTTCATCAATCTTGAAATCAAGAGGCTTTGATAATGTAACGAATATAGAAGGGGGAATGGATGCAATTTTGGAAACTGATATTCCAACAACAGCATTTGTGTGTCCTTCAACACTGAAATAATTTAAAAAAGACTTATGGAATTACTTACTTCTCCTTGGCCCTGGTGGGTTGCAGGGCCTATCATTGCTATAGTAATGTTTGCCTTATTGTACTTTGGAAATAGCTTCGGCGTTTCTGGGAATTTTAGGACGATGTGCACCATGATGGGTGCCGGTAAATCAACGAAATTTTTTGATTTCGATTGGAAAAAGCAAATATGGAACCTTGTCTTCCTTTTTGGAACTGTGGTTGGCGGATTTATTGCGAGCCAGTACCTTATGCCTGAAGTTAATATTGGCATCAGTGATGTAACCAAGACCGAGCTAATTGCACTTGGAATTGCAAACCCCGGTCAGGAAATACTTCCTGCAGAGATATTCAATTTCGAATCATTACTAACCCTTAGAGGAATCATCATCATTGTTGTTGGAGGTTTCTTGGTTGGCTTTGGAACGCGATATGCTGGAGGCTGTACATCTGGCCATGCTATTAGCGGTTTAAGTGACTTGCAACCAGCTTCATTGGTCGCTGTAATTGGTTTTTTTATAGGAGGATTAATCATGACCTGGTTACTCGTCCCTACTATCTTCACCCTATAATTTGATACCTATGAAATATTTTAAATACTTAATCCTAGGTACCCTTTTCGGAATCACACTCACAAAAGCTGAAGTGGTTTCATGGTATAGAATATATGAAATGTTCAAATTCCAATCATTCCATATGTATGGTGTTATTGGATCTGCTGTAGTGATAGGAATCATCATGGTTCAAATCATTAAGCGTAGAAAAATGAAATCGATTGACGGGGAGGAAATCAACATTCCACCAAAGCAATTTTCTTACCCTCGCTATCTCATCGGCGGCACCATCTTCGGTTTGGGTTGGGCAATGACTGGAGCTTGTCCCGGACCTATGTTCATACTTGTCGGTAATGGTTACTTGGTTATTCTTGTTGCTGTTGCTTCAGGATTATTGGGCACCTATGTTTATGGCCTGCTTAAATCGAAATTGCCTCATTAGATAATTCATGAGCTCTTTTTGGAAAACTATTTTAGTGCTGTTGATTTTCAGCATTCAAGGAAATAATGTCTTTGGTCAAGAAAAAGAGACAGCATTTCTTGACTTTTCCGGCAGGTTTGTAACAAGAGGAATGACCACTTTAAATGCAGGTGAGCTCACTGATTATGGTGTGGTAGTTTCTTCCTTAGATTTAAAAATAGTTTACAAACCGGCTGATTGGTTGTTTATAAAAACTACTGGAGCAGGTTTGATAAACTATGGCACCAACAATTTATTGATCACAGACCCAATCACTGGATCAGGTCCGATGTATGAGTCAAATTTATGGCATCCAAGAAATATGACTGGGACCTCTGAATTTATATTACCAGAACTGTCTCTGCTATTTAACCATAAATCTCATTCTCTTGAAGTTGGACGTTTTGTGAAAAACACACCATTGATCAAAGGTGAGAAATGGCCATTTCCAACCTCATTGCAAGGTTTATGGTACAACTTAGAAACGAAAAAAGGATGGCAATTCAAGGCTGGTTTGGTTAATCGCATTGCCTCTCGGTTCATAGGTGAATTTCAAAAATTAGGTAATTCTATTGGTCAAGCCAATGTAGGTGTTGGCTTAGATGGAAATAAAAGTCTGTATTATCAAAATACATCTTCAGACTATTTGGGCATTTTTAATGTCACTTGGCAAAAGCAGGATGAAATCAAGGTTCAGTTTTGGAATTACTATGTTGAGAACATTTCAAACAGTATGTTTCTTGAAACAACCATTCAACTTTCAAAAGAGAATGGGCTCTCCTTATCAGCTCAAGGGCTTTTACAACAAAGAATAGGAGATGGGGGCAATGCAAATCCAGACTTAAGGTATTTTACAGATAAGCACTCAAATTCATTCGGTTTGCGATTAGATAAGAAAGGCAAATCAGATTTAATAGAATTAAACTTCAATAGCATAGGGAGTGCTGGAAGGGTCTTACTACCAAGAGAATGGGGTGTTGAACCTTTTTATACCTTACAGAGAAGGGCTAGGATAGAAGGCTCGGGAAATGCAACTTCAGTAATGTTAAAGTACCAAAGGATTGTAGCGAATGAAAAGCGAAGGTTTGTACTAACCTCCAGTATTGGTTCACATAGCTTGACTAATCCTAAGGAGGACTATGCCGCTAATAAGTACACTCAGCCATCTAATGTCAATTTAGATTTTGCGGTTAAGTATGTACCCTTGCACGTGCTTAAAGGAGCAAGTTTGGAATTGTTTGTTTTGCATAGGTTCTTGAATGAAGATATTGCAAATGAACCTGTCTACATTATCAATCGGGTTAATTTCACCCAATTTGACCTGACATTTAATTACACTTTTTAGTTATCTATTGATTAAATTGAACGTGCATTAAGACCTATGGATTTAGAGAATTTCATAAAACAGATTTCACGATTAGTAACAGTCGTTTCGGGAGGTGCACTACTTATACTTGTCTATGTTGTCATTATAGCTGTGAATCCTGCTGCATTCAATGCACATGAAGTACAAAATACAGCATGGAGGCCAAGAGATGCTTCAACTGACTTAAAAGACACTAAATCAGATCGGTTAATTAAATACGGTTATCAACTGGTTACGGAAACCTCTCAGTATATGGGTCCGATGTCTAAAAATCCTTTAGTGAAGTTTGCCGGTAATAATTTGAGTTGCCAGAATTGTCACTTAAAGGCCGGGACAGTACAGGGCTCAGCTTCTTTTGTAGGGGTTACAAACCGCTTCCCTCAATTTAGAGGAAGAGAGAACAAAATGGGTACCATCGAGGAACGGGTCAATGGCTGCATGGAGCGGAGTATGAATGGGATCGCCATGCCAGTTGAAAGCAAGCAAATGGAAGCAATTGTAGCCTACATGGAATGGCTAAGTGAAGGTGTGCCAGAAGCCCAAGAATTAGCGTTCAAAGGTTTTGTTAAAGTAGAATTACCAGCAGAAAAGGCGGATTTAATAAAAGGTAAAGCGACATATGAATTGGAATGTAAAGTTTGTCATGGCCCGAATGGACAAGGGATACGCCCTGATCCAAATGAGAAATATGTTTATCCACCATTATGGGGAGATGATACTTACAACCACGGGGCAGGAATGCATCGCGTATTGACTGCCGCGCAGTTTATAAAGGCCAACATGCCGTTCGAAGTTGCTACTTGGGACAATCCAAAGCTGACAGATGAACAAGCTTATCATGTGGCTGCATATATCAATAGTTTTCAGCGACCACAAAAAGCCAATCCTGAAAAGGATTTTCCAGATAAGACACTCAAACCGGTGTCAACACCATATGGCCCTTGGGAAGATAGATTTAGTGCAGAACAGCACAAGTATGGCCCATTTCAGCCAATAATGGATTTCTATCAGAAAGAGTTTGGGATTAAAAAAACAAAGTAGCCCAGCACCTTTTTAAAGGACTTAGGCTACTTCCAAACATCTAAACATTATACTACTTACTTAAAACTATATTTTACCAAATTCCACTTTGCCGTTTTCTACAGAATACATTGCACCAACAATACCAATGCTTCCTTCATCCAGCATTTCTTTTAATACAGGGCTTCCAGTTTGAATGTTTTCAATTGTTAATTCAACATTCTTGTCAGCGACTTGCTGAACAAATTCAGCATTAGATGAATTCCTAATCTCAGCTTCTATGGCATCTACGGCCGGTTTTACCTTTTGAAGCATTCCTGTTAGGTTACCCAATTCCACTTGATCACAAGCGCCTTTGACAGCGCCACAAGAAGTGTGTCCCATTACCACAATCAATTTGGCGCCGGCAACTTTACAGGCAAACTCCATACTCCCCAGGATATCTTCGTTCACAAAGTTTCCAGCGATTCTCACATTAAAAATATCTCCAATTCCTTGGTCCAAGACGACTTCTGTAGGGATACGTGAGTCAATACAACTAAGTACAACAGCATAAGGATATTGTCCTGTACTTGTTTGCTTGATTTGTTCATGAAGGTTCCTTTTTAGACGCTCACCATCAAGAAACCTTTGGTTTCCTTTTTCGAGTAGGTACAATGAACTTGTGGGGGTGACTGCAGTTTGAGATTCTTTGGTTTGTGCCATTTTCGATTTCTTTTATTTGATTTAACTTAATACTAAGACTGGAACATTGATGTTCTTCATTAGGCTTGTGATACAAGAGGTTTTCCCCATCAGTTTATCGAACCAGCTCTTTTTATTTGTATTCCTACTGATACACAATAACTGAGCTTCTTTATTGGAGATATATTCCTTCAACCCTTTCTCAATGTTTTCGCTTTTGAAATGCTCAACTTTGAAATTTTTTATTCCGCTGGCATCCCAAGACTTGTCAAACGGGGATTGTTTATAACCTAGGTGATCATCAGTAATGTTGACAATTGTTAATGGATTTTCAGAACATTTAGCAAGGTCTGAAGCCGTTTTCAGGTTGTTTTCTTCAATGGAAAGTCCATCTAAGGCAACTGTTATTTTCGTGTCTTCTTGAAAGTCTCCATTGTCGCCAACAACTAATAAGTGACCATCATACTGCTCA
>Ga0115557_1001415_pt1 | contig 16533 bp, 15 predicted proteins | sample COGITO_mtgs_1104_FD_87280 | JGI IMG/M metagenome (GOLD analysis project Ga0115557, IMG submission 87280) | Pelagic marine microbial communities from North Sea - COGITO_mtgs_110421 | ecosystem: Environmental > Aquatic > Marine > Epipelagic | place: Germany:Helgoland, sampling site Kabeltonne...
CTGCCCCACTTATTTCCCACCTCTCTCTCTCTCTCTCTCTCTCTCAGTTCCTCCGAAATGAGCTCATGCAGCAAACTCGCTCATGCAGCAAACTCGCTCATGCAGCAAACTCGCCGAGGTAAGCCCCGGTTTCGACCATGGAAGATTCATCAAATCCAACGGTGGGGAAGGATTCAGCGAATGTGCTGACCTCGTCCCTGAGGGCTCGCAAGTCGGGGTGAACGTCGAGGCCCTTTGTAGCACATGCCTCCCTGAATCCCTTTAGCTTCTTGCCTTCCTCGGTTGCCTTTAGATCGCAGGCGATGGCGACAGCCCTATCGAAGAATTCTGCGACGATTTCAAAGTCCGCTTCCTCGAGTCCGCGCGAGGTGAGAGCTGGTGTGCCCATACGGATTCCTCCGGGTGTGAGCGCACTCTTGTCCCCGGGGATGGTGTTCTTGTTGGTGGCAATGGCGACCATCTCAAGGATTCTCTCCACGCGAGCACCATCGATGTTCCTTGAAGATTTCAGATCAACCAGGCACAGGTGGTTGTCGGTTCCTCCACTGCAATGAATGTATGTGTAGAGGATGAAGGTGAATGAATGGTGAATAAATGTTTAGAAAAAGACTGTACGTGACGTGACACACTATACGAAACTTACGACACACGACACGACACGACACGACACGACAACTATATTCAGAAATATCATCAACATCATCAACATCATCAACATCATCAACATCATCAACATCATCAACATCATCATCAACATCATCAACAATAAAACTCACCTGACGAGGTTGTAGCCGCGTTTGGTGAGTTCCTCTGCGTAGTGGAAGCTGTTGCTGATGACCTGCTTCTGGTAACTAACAAAGTCTGCGCTGTTGGCCTGCTTAAGAGCGGTAGCAAGGGCGGTGATGGTGTGGTTGTGCGGTCCACCCTGGAGCCCGGGGAAGACGGCAAAGTTGATCTTGTCCTCCAGGTCGTAAACGATGTCCTTGCCCTTCTTGTCCTGGCCCTTGACACCCTTGCGGAAGAAGATCATGGCGCCCCTGGGTCCTCGGAGGGACTTGTGCGTGGTGGTCGTGACGACGTCAGAGTGGTCAAAGGGGGAAGGGATGAGCTTGGCAGAGACAAGCCCGCTGATGTGCGCCATGTCAGAGAGAAGGTACGCGCCTGTGGCATCCGCAATCTCGCGGAAGCGACCGTAGTCGATCAGACGGGAGTAGGCGGAGGCGCCGCTCACGATCAGCTTGGGGCGGAAGAGCTCCGCGCTCCGAGCAACGCCCTCCATGTCAATGTAGCCAGTCTCCTCGTTGAGCCTGTAGGGCATGCTCTCAAAGTAGGTGCTCACAGCACTGATCTTCTTGTTGGGCAGCTGGTACCCGTGGGACAGGTGGCCGCCGTGGGGGAGATCCAGAGCGAGGATGCGGTCGTGGGGGGCCAAGAGAGCGGTGTAGACCTGGAAATTAGCAGGAGAGCCAGAGAGGCTCTGCACGTTCACACCCCACTCAGCGGGGTCCAGGTCGAAGGCCTCAAGTGCTCTAGTGGGTGGAGAAAAGAAAAGAGAGAAGTCGAAAAGCGAGAAGTCGAAAAGCGAGAACGAGAATGAGAATGGGGGGTCAGGATCAGCATTCACAGCAATCACAGCATTCAAAAAATGCACCAAAAGATGCACCACCCTGCACAAGACTGCACCTTTTTGCTTTGCTTTTCCCTTTTCCCCAGCCATGCGAAAAGACACTCAATTAGCCACTCACCTGCTCCTGCAGAGCTCCTCAACCTTGTCGATGTTCTCGTTACCGCCATAGTAGCGCTGGTAAGGGTAGCCCTCACTGTACTTGTTTGACATGACGGAGCCGAGGGCGTCAAAGACCGACCTGGACGTGAAGTTCTCGCTGGCGATCAGGTTGAGCGAGGATCGCTGCCGTGCTTTCTCCAACTCCATCATGCCCGCGAGCTCGGGATCCGTCTCTGTGAGCGGCTTGTTCAAGGCGGCGGCCAGGGCACGTCCACCGCCACTGCTGGCTCGGCGACCCGATTCAACCAAAGCCTGATGGCCCCCCCTCTTGAGGAATAGCGAAGTAGCAGCAATCATGATTAGCGAGGATATAGCAGAGTAGAATCGATACTGAAAAATATGCTTTCACAGGGCCGTTTGAAGAATTTATCTCTGTGTTTTCTTCCCAGTCACAAATAGAGGGCGTCAGAGTCATTTATTCAACTTGGAACCACAATTTTACGTGATAGCAACGTTTCACATCAATAGACACTTACATACGATTTTTTGCTCACAAATTCCTTTGGGATCCTCTCCTCCGTGAACCAAGATTGGTCGTTTGACTTCGTTGCTTTTCTTCCCCCGCTAGAGAGCATGATTAGCCTCAGAACTACAACTCTCCTCCTCTTTTTCGCGGCATATAAGCCCACAACCTCAGCCCAGCTCGTCGACATGAACCACAAGCAGCAGGCAGAGTGCTTGAAATCGGTTGAGAACTACGTGCAGAATATCACGGACACTGCGTCTGAGTGTGAGGGCTTGATGGCTGCTTACAAGGATGGCTGCTCTCCCTACAATGATTTCGACGACGATGTAATACTTGTCGACGACGACCACGACGTGCCTCTGAGGTCTTACACACGGCATTGGCAGAGAGCAGTGCCATGGCAGAAAAAGCCAATCCCCAAGGCTCACAGCACCTGTTGCCAAAAGCTCATCAACTTATACCACCAGCGGTGTAACTCCTCCGAGGAGAGCGAGCTCACTGACAGGCGCCTGATATCGATAATACTGATGCTCATAGTCGCCTTCTTCTCGCGTAGCTTTGTCAAGTCCAAGAAAGTAACCTGGCTGCCCGAGGCTGCCGCCTGCATTCTCGTGGGGATGTTTGGCGGGGCGATCATCCGCTATGCTCTGGTCGATTTCGAGTTTTCCTTCGACGAGCGTCTTTTCTTGCGCATTCTTCTGCCCCCCATCTGCTTCGAGGCGGCGCTGTCCATCAACAAGTCCGAATTTAGACGTTTGATTGGTCCCATTCTGACGTACGCCATCGCTGGGACGCTTATCAGCGCTACGTTGACCGGCGCTTTCATCAGGTTTTTGTCAGTATCAAGCATAAATTTCAGCAACCAGGACCTCCCCTGGCCGGAGTGTCTTGCCTTTGGTGCCCTAATTTCCTCCATTGACCCCGTCGCCACACTGGCAATTTTGAATAATCTCGGGGTTCCTTCCACCACAACTCTCTACGTTGTGATATTTGGGGAGTCTCTGCTCAACGATGGTGTGGCTGTAGTGCTGTTCGATACCATCACGACCTTCATGAAAGCAGAGCCGACGCTGGATGCGAGTGATTTCGCGAGCGCGACACTCAACTTTCTTTTTGTTTTTGTGGGCAGCACTTTGGTCGGCTTCGTTTGCGGTCTCTGCTGCAACTTCTATTTCCGATTTATGCACGGTCAGCACCGCCCGCTGGTCGAGATCTCCCTATTCTTCTTGTGGGCGCTACTGCCGTACTACATGTGCGATAGTTTTGGGGGGAGCGGAATTGTGGCCATTGTAGTTTGTGGTGTTGTGATCGACATATACAGCCGGAGACACTTGTCTGTGGTTGCAAAGACCAACGTCAATTTTGTGGTTGAAATCATAAGCGTCACGATGGAGACTGCAATCTTCTGCTACGTCGGAATATTCATTTTCATTGCTGAATACAAATGGAACTTTTTCCTCTGTCTGACAGCTCTTGCCGCGTGCCTGCTGGCACGCGCTCTGATGGTAATTTTCTTGACATTTATCGTCAACCACAGCAATTTTTGTCGGTGCAGCTGGCGCATTTATAGAAATCGCCGTCATTCAAGCAGGGGGTCGCTGAACGAAAGCTTTTTGTCAGATGATGGCGGTAGACTGAGTAAAGTTGGGATGGTGGACGAGCCAAGCGTTGATGCGGGCGCTGACGCCGGCGGGGGCGTTTTTAGGCAGAGCAATAGCATGCTTAGTTTGATCAGCGGGCTGAGCGGGAAGAACGGAATCGGCGACGGCACAAAGTTTGTCAGTGGAAAGACGCAGTTTGTCTTGTGGTTCAGCGGTTTGAGGGGGGCGATGAGCTTCGCATTGGTAGAGAATTTGCTCAACTACGACCAAATACTAGATGAGGGCACTCTTTACAAGAGGGAACTTCGCGCAATGGTGTCAACCTGCGTCTTCGTGACGATTTTCGTTTTTGGCGGCTCAACTCACTACGTCCTTGGAAAGCTGGGAATCGGGGATCCAGACCAAGGCAACAATGACCAAGATTACAACAACAGTAGAGTTAGAGTTGGATTGCGGAAGAGCGGGAGCAGCGAGAACAACCTTTCCATGGGTGATGTTACGCGCGATCTCTACAATATTAGTAGAGCTAGCAGCGACGACCTGATGATCGCCGATCAGAATGACACCGAGGTGTCTCTTCTCAATAACAACGCGCTATTATCGGATGACGGGCTCATGGATGGCTCTCCAAGTCCAAAGATTTCGAGTCTCAAGAACAACCACTTCCGGTGAAGTGTGTTTGTGTTTGTGTTTGTATTTGTATTTGTGTTTGTATTGTATGGTTGTTTGCTATGGCAATGATGGTCAAAGAGAGTATGTGAAAAGTTATAGATTGAAAATTGATTGATTGGGTTTCTTCGAAAACCATTGTTGCACCTTTCACTCAATCTTGAAAAAAACCCTCTTCTTACTACTTCCACGCCTCTCTGCCTTCTTGCTTCGAAACTTACAAGTTACAAGTATTACAATAGCTCCTCCTCTGACTCATCATCATCACCACTCTCGCTTCCGCTTCCACCTTTGCTTCCACCTTCGCTTTCGCCATCCATCAAATCCAAAACTTCGTCAGTTTTTGGTCCGGTCCAAGCGCGAACCCCGCCCAAAAGATTCTGCACCCTGACTGATCTGCCCTCCCCACGGTCCTCAACCAGCATTTCCGTATCCTCTTCCTCCCCCTCTCCTTTACCAATCTTCCTCCGCTTTGATTTTTCCGCAGTGTATTCTTTTTCCTGAGAATTATTCGTCTTGGCCATCTTCATTATCTCGTTGAACTGATTATCATCCTGGTCATGGTCTACATCGTCGCTCTTACCGCCGCCACTGGCAATGGCACCAACGCCTGTGCCCGACAAACCTTCATTACCGCCGTTTGCGGACTCTTTTAGATGACCAAATATGCCACCAACACCCTTTTGCTGCCGGAGCTTTCTTATCTCCTGCAAACGGCGGAAGAGACAAGGAGGGTTAATTTCAGGGCGAAGAAGAAAAGGTGACGATCTTTTGAGTTCTTCGCTCACCTCTTTAAGGCTCTTTATTTCATCCTTTTTACTCTGCAGTACAAAACGAAAGTTCCCCAGCAATTCGTTCTCTCTGTGTTGTAAGTAAGCTTGGAGGTCATTTGCAGTCTGTCTAGAAATCCCAAGGGTGCTGCTGAGCTCCTTGTTCTCCTCCAGCAGCACATTGCACCTGTCTTTGCCCTCCTTGACATGTTTAGAAACGAAGGAGAACAGCTGCAAAAACCGCTCAAAGTCTTGCCCCGCAACTTTGGGGAGGGTAATATTCACAATGCATTTCTGGATGGTCGAATTGGGGATGCGCTGAATTATTTTCATGCTAATTTTGTCACAATATTCCCCAACAAAATGCTCCAGTTCTACAACCAGGTCGCCATCATTCCCTCTCGATTCTCCCATCACCCCTCTACATACAGCGTCGATCTTCTTTTCGCTAATATCTTTGCTGTAAAATTTCATGCCATTTTCTCTCGAGATATTCTCATCTCCGTAAACAACCAAGCCGTCCGTGCAGAAAATTGAGCAGTTCAGACCGAGCATATTTGAGCCCACTGTACTGATTATATAAACGTCACGGTAGCCACCACCATTATCATTACCATTACCAGGGAATTTACAATTGGTAGACCAAACACAAACCATTTCTTGGAGGGAGGGAAGGGAGTGAGTGTCGATGTTAAGGTGCCAAGACAATTTTCTATTGCAAATACCACTTCTTGGGTTGAGCCCGCCCGCCGGGGAGAAAAGCAATAATATAATTGTTGAAGAAAGCGTACAGCGTAACTTTTGCGCGAAAGAGAATTTTCGCAAATAAATTTGTAAGGGGCTGAAAATCCCCATTTCGCCACGTTATTCTTTTGGACGCCATGCAGGCACGCAACATGAGGTTTTCCGTGATATTCTCACTAGTAACTCTCTGTACGTTGTGCACACCTCTCTCACTCTCCAGTGACTTACTACCGAAGATGCGTCATTTCCTGGACGAAAGCCCGACACCTTATCACGCATCGCAGAACCTGGCATCGACATTCTTCAGCGGATACACACAACTTTCTGAGATGGAAGACTGGAGCGGAAAATTGCAGCCTGGTGGCTCCTATTATTTCCTCCGTGAAGGAACATCGATTGTGGCATTTCGAGTGGGCAAGAAAGTGACCACCTCTTCCCTGAGTCGCTTCAAAATAACTGCGGCGCACACGGACTCTCCCAATCTACGCTTGAAACCGTTCAGCAAGAATTCGAAAACCGCCCAGTCTAACCTCCAGCGAGTAAACACAGAGTGCTACGGGTATGTCCTGCAACGGGTGGGGGGGGAGACGTTATTTTTATTTTTTTACTAACTTACCATGCGTAAAAACTAAACTTATTTACTAACGGATGGAAACACACACACACACACAGAGGAGGATTGTGGCACACATGGTTTGATCGAGATCTCTCTGTTGCCGGTTGTGTCACTATTCAGAAAGAGGACGGTTCGTTCCAGAGAAAATTGGTAAAAATAAACGAACCACTCCTCCGAATACCGAATTTGGCCATTCATCTGACGACCGCTGATGAGCGTAAAGCATTCGAGGTCAACAAGGAAACCCACCTCGCACCTCTCATCTGCAGCCAAATTGAGAAGAAGATTAACATGAACGTGAACGATTCTGACGATGAAAATAGCGCGAACATATCTTGGGAGAATAGGCAGAATTCCGCCCTCATGCAAAAACTTGCGACGGCGGCTGGTTGTGCCGAGGGGGAAACAATCAAAGCCTTTGATTTAAGCCTTTTTGATACACAACCGGCGTCGATAATCAACGGTGAGCTGCTCTCCTCCGCTCGGCTGGACAATTTGGCGAGCTGCTACGTGCTCGCTAGGGCTCTCGCCGAATCTCCAATCGAAGAGGACGAGGGCGTGTCCATGTTCGTTGGATTTGACCACGAGGAGGTCGGAAGTAGTTCAATCGTTGGAGCTGGATCAACTCTGATATCAGACGCTACACGTAGAATAGGCGATGCGCTGTTGGCCGGGCACAGCGATGCAGCGCATAGAGTGCTGTTGAGACAGTCATTCTGTCTATCTGTCGACCAGGCCCACGCGATTCACCCCAATTATGCTTCGAAACACGAACCGGACCACGCTCCCAAGATCAACGGTGGTTTGGTAATAAAGCACAACGCGAACCAACGCTACTCGACGAACAGGGATGCGCCATCCCTCCTTCTGCGCGAGATCGCATCGAAAATGAATGCCTCCAAGGATGTACTCTCGCGCACGGGTCTGCAGGAGTTCGTTGTGAAAAATGACTGTGCCTGTGGCAGTACCATTGGCCCAATTTTGAGCACTCAAACGGGCATCACAACTGTCGATGTTGGTATGCCGTCGCTTTCTATGCATAGCATAAGAGAGGTAATGGGCGTCCGTGACGTATCTCACGGATTCGATTTTTTTCAGGAATACTTTAAAAGTTTTGACGAGGTCGCCGCTAGGGTTAAAATTTTCGAATGAGACCAGTTTTTTTTGCCAAATATACATACAGCAATAGTTACTATTAAACTTCACGCTTCGTTCGCTCGGCTTCGCTTCCTCCTTCACGCGGCTTTCTCCTTGATGTTGTCGTCTGCTCCAATATCTTCTAAAATCTCGTCGATTTTGTGAAACTGAAACTGCCACCGAGGGTACAAGAATTGTCTCAGGTCGAATCGGTTGTCATCGGGGCTGTACGCTTCCGCATGATACGCGGGTGTTATGGTGCACATTTTGTGGCGATTGATGCCGTAATACGTGAAGAATCGCTTCACTTTATCAGCTATATCACTTTTGGAGAGCTTATCGCCCCACTCAAAGCACAAATTCTTGAACATGCTGACGGGCCCGCAGCGAGCGAGCTTCCTCAAACGGCCAAAATAACCCAATTCCTCGTAGGTCATTCCCATGTCTTCTTCGTCCGTTTGGGTGTGCTCTCCACTCCCCCCTGTCGGTCGGAGTTCGGCCGAGGGAGGGGCGTCAACGACCTCCGTTAAAACTGTATATCCGTATTTGTCTCCTGCCCATCGGAGGAGTCTCTTCAGGTCGAGTTTGCTGATGGCGCCGATCGGGTTGAGATCGGCACTCGAGCAGTCGTACTTCGTCATGTAACCCCTCAGCCCTTCGTCCACGTTTGCGCTCCCAAGAACCAGCAGAAATCCTTTGTCGTCGCGCGTCCATGGGATGAGCTGCGCTAATAGGTAGGCGAGGACCATTCTCAAGCGAGCTTGCACATTCTGTAAGGCAAGATCCTCACAGTTTGTGCCGCCGAGCGAGGAGAATCTGGGCATTTTCCCCGTCGCCAGCTGAAAGACTGCCAGCACTGCAGAGATCATCGCATCGATGTTCAAAGTGAGATGGTACGAATTGATGACTGATGAGAGTTTCTGGGCCCGCACTTTGGTGGCGTTCCCGCTGTTGCTCGTTCCCATGTAACAAGTGCTGAGAATTTTGTTTGCCATTTTCTCGGGCGAAAAGGTAAAGACATCATCCCCTAGATTACACACCCGCCTGACTTCCGCAGCTACCTCGCCCGACGAATCTTCGTTAGCAGCATCGCATACAATATTGCACATTATTCCAACAATGGCTGCAACCGATGATGAGTCCGCCCCACCGCTCAGCGGCAAGAAGAACCCGCTCGCACCACTTCGCCTCAGGTAATCCCACAGCCAGCACGCAGGACCGAACGCACACTCCTCTTCAGGGCTGTGGATCGTTATTTTGATTGGTCTGTGAAGTGAGTGTCGAGGAGTTAGGTTGTTAGGTTGTTAGGTTGTTAGGTTGTTAGGTTGTTAGGTTGTTTCGTGATAGTCGGCTTGGGCTGGTTAGTCAGCTTCTCTACAACTCCTCGCTCACCTTGTCGGCCTACAGAATTTGTCACCCAGCAATTTCAGCTCAGGGGGCGCAGTGACAAAAGGGAAAGGATTCGTTCTCGAAAGCTCGGCGGCCTGGTTCCCAAAGGAAGGCATCGAGGCGCGATAACTTCGGATATCGTCGATATCCATCGTAGCCGAGACAACCTGAACATCTTTCACATCAAACTGCTTCGCCTGGGCAAGGACATTGCCGTTGCAGGCAATTAAACTGCATCCATCGTAATACAACCTGCCGCCGTCGCACCCACGTTGATTGGAGTACAAATAAATCCCCCCGCATTTTCTCGTCGCACTGACGATCAGCTCCAGCCTCGTGTCCAGCTTTCTCAGCTCATGGTGGCTACCACTACCGTTGGTCACTATGTCCACACCGCTAAGAGCCATGGTGATATGTGGGGAGTTGGGCGCCCAAAGCTCCTCGCATGTTTCCGATCCAATCCTCACATTATCGGACGTCACGATGGCACCGACGCCAAAAGGTACAACGACCGTACTCTCTACTTTCTCATTGATATTATTTGCACTCCCGACCCCTGTCTGGTCCACTAAATTAGACCTCCTTACCCTCGCTGTGTACTCACTCGGGACAATAAACTCATCCAATTTGTTGGGAACAGATACACGAAAGGGAGTAAAATAGCGACTCTCCCTGTAGTTTCCGTTGTCCGCCATGGCGCACTTTGGTCGAATAAGCAGTATCTGTCGATTGAATACAAGGATGCGACAATTATACCGAACAGAGCGGTGCAAAACGGGCATCCCAAAATCACAGAGAAGTCCATCGGTACAGCCAGCAAGCACAATATCCGCAAGTGACTCCCAGCAATGTGTAAACGTGTCCGTTTCGAGGAAATGATCCTCACAACCATAGCCACAAATCTCAAGCTCAGGACCGAGGCGATATGACGACTTATTCTCTTTGGCTTGTCGGCATGACTCGATTATCCGCTTTGCATTGCCGGTGAAATCCATCGCCCATTGGTTCAGATTGCACGTTGATAGTGTTACAACGTTCCTGCGCAGAGAGAGAGAGAGAGGGAGAGAGGGAGAGAGAGAGAGAGAGAGGGAGAAGCCACGGGTTAGCGTTTGTGTACGGATCAGTAAATTTGAGCGTGATCGGTCAATTCGGGTTGTAAATTGCGGTCAGACAAAATTATGCAGTCAATGGAGTAATCCGTGGGAGACAATTGGCAAACCCTGTTTGACAAGCCCGCGCCCACCCCACTCCCAAATCGCGCTTTGTGACCCCTCAATTTCCCCAGAACAAATAAGGGGGGCTCAGCTGAGAGAATGAGACAGGGGGATGCAAGAGACGGGAGGATCGCATAGAACAAAATGCCTGGATATTTGCAGGGATTTTCGGACGCACATTTTAATACTTCTGAAAGTTGTTCATATATAGATAGGGACCGAGTTAGATGAAATTTACAGCAAAATTTAACTGTTAGGATGGAGAACTGGAAACATTTCGTCTTTGGACAAGGACGACAGAAGAACAAAGCTTCAGGCTACGTTTAATGCATTTATTTTTCAGAAATATATAACCAACAGCACTAATTTTTACACACCAACCTGCTGTACGTCTTATTTTCCCCCATCCTATTGATCCTGTCTAATCAAAGACAGCATTCCCTATCGTGAGCTGAGTCGTCAGAATGCCGCCTGCTGATTGGTTGCGGGTCCTGTCTGGCGCCGAGCGGGTTCTGTCGCAAGGAGCCCGACAAGGCGTGAAGGCTGGCTCGTTGCGATCGATTGAGATTTTTGGGTACGGTGTGCAGGTTGTTGAGGGGATGGAGCGTGTTTTCCGTGACCAGGAAAAGTTGAGGAGAGAGGGAGAGGAAAGTATGGGCTCGCCATCGCAATCGCAATCTCAGCCTTCACCAGAAGGAACATCGCAACCCGATCAACCTTCTTTTTCATCACCTCCAGTTAACGAACCCCCAACAGCAAGAGCAACAGCAAGAGCAACAGCAAGAGCAACAGCAACAGCAACAGCAACAATATCGACACCAACACTAGCATCAACATCACAATCAACACAACCACCCCCACCACAACAAAAACAGAAAATAATCAATCAAAACCCTGTCCCGTCATCTCCCATCTCTCGCGTGTTCAATTTTGCTTCTCTTGCCGTTGGTCTGGCAACCAACACGGCTTACGAGTCAATTCGACGTAAAACCTCCTCGTCGGACGACACCTTTGAGTATTCTTCCTCTATAAATTCGGCGAACGGCAATCTTCTTGCTGCGACCCTTTGCAGGATGCGCGGTGCGGCGATGAAACTCGGTCAAATGATGTCGATCCAGGACTCTTCCCTGTTGCCCCCGCCTCTTGCGGACGCCCTGGAGCGCGTTCGGGAGGGCGCCGATGCGATGCCACAGAGCGAGCTGGAGGCGGAGATGGAGAAGGCATTTGGCCAAGGCTGGAGGGAGAGCAAGTTTGTGAGCTTTGACGAGCGTCCAGTCGCGGCGGCTTCCATAGGACAGGTACACCGGGGGCGAATACTGGACACCATTGTTGGAACACTGGACACCAGTACACTGCTATCGCGTGACAGTGATGATGAGCACACCGAAGTTGCAGTGAAGGTCCAGTATCCTGGCGTTGCCAAGGCAATTTCTAGCGATCTGGGGAATTTACAGAGGTTAGTCAATCTGACCGGGTTGGTGCCCAAGGGCGTGTTCATCGACGAAGTAATCAAAGTGGGTCGGGAGGAATTAGGGAGGGAGTGCGACTATGAACTCGAGCTACAAAACCAGGAAAGGTTTCGCGAGTTGGTTTTGGCCGACGAAGAGCTCTGCAGACTGAACGTGTCTGTACCACGCCCGATACGCTCTCACAGCACAAGGAACGTCCTGACGACCGAATTCGCCCGTGGATTTACAATTGACAAGTGTTGCTCGCTCGACCAATCCACGAGAAACAACATTTCCCGTGCTGTATTGCGCCTGACTCTCATGGAGCTCTTCGAGTGGCGGTTCATGCAGACGGATCCCAACTGGGGCAATTTTCTATTTGACCCCTCGACCCATACTCTCCATTTGATAGACTTCGGAGCGGCTCGCTCCTACTCCGATACATTCACGAAAAATTACTTGAAAATAGTCTGGGCAGCCAGCAACAACGATGTGGCAACAATGATGGATGTCAGCCACGAGATGAAATTCTTGGAGGGGGGAGAGAACGAGACCATGCTGGAGGCTCACAAGGACGCTGGACTGGTCCTGGGGGAGCCATTTCGAACCCACGAGCCGTTCGATTTTGCGAGGGCTAGGATAACCACGAGGATAAGCGAGCACTTTCAGACCTTTACCAAGCACCGGCTCATCCCCCCGCCCCCTGAGGTGTACACATTGCATAGAAAGCTGGCCGGATGTTTTTTGCTCTGCGTTAAGCTTGGCGCGACTATCCCGTGTCGCGACATTCTTGAGGAGGTGGTCGAGGCGCAGGCGAGTAAAGAAGGGAGCATCATGCATAACTGAAAAGTGAGAGCAGAGGAACAGAAACAGAAGTACTTAGACTTTTAGGTAGAAAAAAATGAAATAAAAATGCAAAAACCTTTTCTGTAATGGAAAACAGTTGCCAGAAAACAGTTGCCAGAAAACAGTTGCCATTCATTTTCATAACTGCAGTTAGTTAGGTACCACCTACGTTTGTTGTCTAAAAAGACCTTTATGCGAACATAACACACACATATAATATATTACCACCATCTTACCACTCTCACTGCTCACTCGCCCCATCCTTTGAGCCGTTGAGCCATTCAATCTTGGGCCAGCCATCTTTTGGTGTCTCCACTTTCTCCCCCATGTGGGCACCGACGTGTTTATTCATCGAAAACATGCTGACGGTTGAGTTTCCCCCCATGATCGCCTTGAAGTTCTCATCGCAGACGATCTCCCGCTTGTCGTTGGGGTTTTGGAGGTTGTTCTCTCGGATATAGACCCACAAAGCTTTGACCACTTCATATCGACCAAGGGCAGGCACTCCCCTGCAGACCTTCTTCAGCGCGTCGCTCAAATTGTTCCTTGGCGTGCGGTTCGGCGCGTTCGGATCCTTCTGTTTCTTCTTGGCCGGGGATTGGGATTCACCCTCTCCAGCCTTCCTTTTCTTCGAATTCGAAGTGCCAGATTTCGACTTGGAAGATTTCGACTTGGTCGATATTGATGACTTCTTGGTGGTGGCCTTTGGCTTCTCGGGTTTCTTCGGCTTTACCTCTTCGTCCTCTTCTGGCTCATCCTCAATTTCGTAAAGATTGTCCGTGAGCAGCCTCGCCATCTTGAACATGGTCGTCTTCTTCCTCTTGAAAACTTTCTGCAGCAATTCATCCCCAACAATCTCCCGCTTGTCCTTGGGGTTTTGGAGATTGTGCTTACGGATGTATTCCCAGACCATCTTCGTCACGTCGCCCCTGGTGGCGGATTCAACGCCCCCACACACTTCCGATAGTGGAGCCGAAAGCCAAAACTCCTTTTGTTTTCGTTTTTTTTTGTTCTTCACACCACCATCATCATCATCATCATCATCATCATCATCATCATCACTGTTGCCAGCATCTGAAGAAGACGCCTCCTCATCGTTCGCCCCCGCATTCTTTTCGCTGATGAGCTCTTGAATAAATACCTTCACCTGAGCTTTCCATTCGCGGCAGGTTTCGCCGTACTCTACAACGAGGCGGTCCAACACTTTGTTCACCGTCAGGGAGTCAAGATCTTCCGCCTCAAGGACGGCAGAGACAGATGCTCGAAGCGACGCAGGCGGAGACGAAGAAGAATCAGTGGGGGTCGACATGTCTTCAATGAAGAAGATGGACGACAGACTCAAAGATTCGAAGAAAACACCATCTGCAAACTTCGACGAATTTCTGAGGCCATATAATTAATCCAGTACTGGAACAAGTATTTCGCACCGAATTTTTACAACTACCCTCCCCCCTGCTAATCTACTTCGCATAACATCGATAAATTTCGCTAAAACTTCGACAATCAATCATCGAAAAACCAATCGAAGGACGAGCTCGTCATTCCACTCTTTTCCCACTGCCCCTTCCTCAGCCCGGTTTATTTTTGACAGAAAACCCTTACGCCACAAAGGTTACAATCCTCTTCGCGCTCCTTTGTCCTAGAATTTCCAGAACAATTTCCAGAACAACGACGATTGTGCAGGAACTTTCACCTTAAAAATGTCGACAGCACAAGCACAAGCACCACCCCTTTCTAAGCCAGTCATATTTGGTACTGCTGGCCTTGGCGGGATTGGGGGATGGATTGTGGTGCATCCATTCAATACGATTGCAGTCCGCTCTTCCCTCGCTTCCACCGTGGGCAAGCCCTTCTCCTTGGCGTCCATGATAAAGAAGGAGGGGCCGCTGAGTGTCTATAGTGGGCTGTCTGCCGGAATCGCAAGGCAGCTTGTGTACGCCACCTCCCGTTTCGGTCTCTTCGAGACGTTCCGCGACAAGCTGCACCAGGCAAGGGGCAAGACTGACTTTACGGGAAGGGTGTCAGTCGGTGCCGTCACGGGGGGAATCGCTGCCTATTTGTCTTGTCCCATGGAGGTTTGCGTCGTCAGGATGTCCAACGACGCCACTCTACCCGTCGAGAAGCAAAGGGGATACACTTCCGTCGCCAATGCTGGGGCTAGGATATTGAAGGAGGAGGGCTTATCCGCTTTCTGGAGGGGGAGCACCCCTTTTGTGCAGCGTGCCATGATGGTAGGTGTATTTCAGGTTGCCACATACGACCAATTCAAGACAATGTACGCCAAGCAATTCGGACAGAAGAAAGACTCAGTCACCAACGTCTTCTGCGGGGCTATGACGAGTGGATTGCTGTACTCCCTGGTGACAATGCCCCTGGAGTCCATGAAAAATAGGATGGCCAACCAGGTGGCAGGACCGGATGGGAAGCTCCCCTACACTGGAACTATGCAGGGATTTAGGAAGGTTGTGGGAACGGAAGGGGCTCTTGCTCTATACAAGGGGTATTTGGCTTATTACGGGCGATGCGGAGGCCACACAGTTACCATGTTTTTGTTTGTGCAGATTTTACGTGATTTTTACAGGGAGTATAGTGCTTGAGCTTGAGCTTGAGCTTGAGGAGGAGGAGGAGGAGGATGATGATGATGATGATGATGATGATGATGACGATGATGATGATGATTGAGGAGGGTGATGATTGAGAAGGGTGATGATTGAGGATGATTGAGGTTGACGATGGAGATGACAACAAGCGGTTTATCGCTTTAATTTTGTAGAGATATGCAAGAGAGAAATAGAAGAGATGAAGTGTTTGTGATTACAATCAATTGTTCTGGATGAATTCGCTTGGTTGCTTGTCGGCAAGAACTCACTCGGTCTGTTCATAGTTTTTAATATATTTAATTGTAGTCTCGCGTCGGCTTCTTCAAACAAGTGCCTACTTTCTACTTTCACACACTTGCACTTTATACTTTTCCACCAAGGTAATGGCTCACGACGACGACACCAGCAACTCCAACGTTATCCCACTCCCCCCCCAAACCCTCAACCACCGCCGCCGCCGCCGCCGTCCCAACCTTAAGCTCCTCCCTGCAGCTCGCAGTGAAGTACGTGACGACGAAAACCGCCGCCGTCCCAAACACGGTCTTACTAGTCTGTGACCCCCACCTTGCATTCAAGCCCAAACGTGACATGCCCTTCCCCACCAGGGCCCCCGCCGGGTCCGCGAAGAACACGGGCCCCAATATAACCGGATCCATTCGTAGGAAGAACCACAACGACACAATGACGAGATACGCTGTCACGCCCACGTCTTTCGGCCGAGTGAACTTGAACTTGACTGGCGAGTCGGGCAGCCAAGTCATGAGGATGGAGGAAACCGAGACGAGGTAGACAAAGTGCCTGTCGAGGGACTCGTTAGGGAGGAGGTGGAGGATCATGTAACCGCAGCCTGTGTGGACCAGCTTTCGTGTTAGGAAAGAATTGAGGGGTAGGTAGTGGAGGGCCACGAGATATAAACAAACGAGAGGGGGGAGGTGGAGGGAGGGGGAGGAGAGGTAGGTTGAAGAGAGGGAGGACATGTTGTGTCGAGGGGAGGGTAGATCTCAGCTTGTCGACTTCGATGAGAGTCAATGAGCGTAGTGAAAGTTCTCGTAAGCTTTTGAACGAACTGGGTCGTCGATTTTTTACTATAAGCTAATCAGAAGTGAAGATATAGCAATAACAAAAAGCTGAAAAGTGGGGTCTATTTTCGATCAGGTTTCTGGAGTGTGTTCCCAACTCAGTCCCTGGTACCACCCATTCATCGCCTATAATAAAAAAGCATCCCACAAACGCCCCAGGAAGTACCA
>Ga0115557_1001417_pt1 | contig 16525 bp, 11 predicted proteins | sample COGITO_mtgs_1104_FD_87280 | JGI IMG/M metagenome (GOLD analysis project Ga0115557, IMG submission 87280) | Pelagic marine microbial communities from North Sea - COGITO_mtgs_110421 | ecosystem: Environmental > Aquatic > Marine > Epipelagic | place: Germany:Helgoland, sampling site Kabeltonne...
CAGGTTCAAAACTGCGCAACATTTTGGGATGCTAACTACTGTTCGTTATGTTGTTGTTGTTGTCGTTGTTGTCGTTGTTGTCGTTGTTGTCGTTGTTGTCGTTGTTGTTGTTGTTGTTGTTGTTGTTGTTGGGTGGTTGCGTCCCGAACTATTTTTTTACTTTGGTCAAAACGTAAACATTTTCCGGCAGATTTTTGCCACCCTTGGCGTGCAAGATTCGGAGGGAATCGTCAAGGAAGCTCATCCTCCAAAGTCCTTTTTGCTCAAGATCCTTTCCACCAACCGCAACCCCAAACACCTTAAAACTGAGACGCTTGAAAATGACGGTCCAAAGCGTCTGGAAAGAAAAAGCGTCATTCTCCCAGGTTGCATCTAGAGTGGCGCTCAGGCCAGGAAGGATGGAAACGTTGTTGGAGTAAGATCTGGATGCCAGATCAACAACCTGCGTCACTTTTCCAACCAGTGGACCTATTTTGCCAGCCGAAGAACCCGTGTTCGTAGTATACAACAACCTCCACTCTCCATTCAGTTTGGGACTAGTTGTGAGTTCCTTCTCCTCATTCATGCTTTCCAAGGACACAATGATGGAACCGATGGACTCTCTCTCTTCAGGAGAGGCGTTCAAGCCATTTTGAAGTCCACCCGCCTGCTCCTCAAGCATCATCTTCAGAATGCGAACGTCATCTAAAGAAGCAGACTCTGCCAAAAACAAGGAAGAGGAAGGATGGAGCGATGACCGAGCAATGAAGGGAAACGAAGAGACAGTCCAAAGGAGAGCTACAAAAGGCAGCAGAAGATGACTTTTAGGCAAACACACCATCGATCACAATTATACAAGCGTCGCAAAAGAAAAATGCCGATATTCACATTTAAAACGCATGTATCGCCAATTTAAATTCATTCTCAATTTCTCTCATCACCAAGCAATAATTGTGACGTTATCTCATCCTTTCTGTCAGAATTGCCCCTTAGTTCGTCACACCTCTTGCCTATAGTCTTGCCCCAGTCCCATTCTTGCCTTATCCGACCGCTCCTGAAGCTAATGGCGGATTTTTTCCGAGATCCGGGCTCCGGCTTTTATTACAACCCGAACACGAACAGTTGGATGGCACCCCAGGAATATGAAGCTTTCAAGGCGGCCGCGTGGGCGGTCTACAATCAGCAGCAGCAAGTGCAGCAGCAGCAAGTGCTGCAGCAGCAAGTGCAGCAGCAGCAAGTGCAGCAGCAGCAAGTGCAGCAGCAGCAAGTGCAGCAGCAGCAAGTGCAGCAGCAGCAGCAGGCAAATCAAAATCAGCCAGGGCAGCAGCAGATAAAGAGCTCTGATTACCCGGATTCCTTGAAGGACTTTGTTAAGCGGGTGTACGATTCGGCTGGTCAGAATGAGACGGACAGGAAGTACGCGGTGGCCCGGGTTCAGGCATTGATTGAAAGAGCCAAAACTGAAAACAATATATTTGTGTGGGACTGGTCGAGAATGGACCCCGTTCAATTGAACGTAGTGCCTTTCCGGTCAAACGTTAATGCGATGGACCCGTTGGCGCCCAGAAGTAACCATATGTCACCGTTTAACCCAAATCAATCACAACAGCAGTCCCAACAGCAGTCCCAACAGCTTTCCCAACAGCATTCCCAACAGCAGTCCCAACAACAGCAGTCCCAACGGCAGCCTCAGACTTACCAACACTCTCAACACTCACAGCCGCCGCCACCACCTCCGATACAAGGAAATACCCAACAGCAACTAACCCCCAACGGCAGCAGCACCAACCCACTCGTCATTTCAATCGATGACGACAGCGATGAGGAGTTTATCAGCTTAAACAGCGCGAAAAGTGGCAACAAGAAGCAAGCAAACAAAAATAAGCGAGGAAGATATGGCGAAAAGCAAGGGTTCAATGTGAGCGATGATATCATGAATAAGCGCGCGAACCGTTTTTCAGAACACAATGGCCACGGCGGCTACGGTGATGGCGATAACCGTCCCTCAAAAAGATCAAAAAACAACAGCAATGGAGAGTATTTTCTTTCTGAGAAATACAAAGGTGGTACTGTCATTACTGGCAGCAAGAGAACCTACGACGAGCATGATTTTTTGAAGCTGACTGTGAAGGGTAAATGTCAAAAGTTAGAGCGCGATTATCTAAGACTAACCGCCCCCCCTAAGCCGGAGTCGGTCCGGCCCGAGGCAGTCCTCACTAAACAGCTGAGCAACATTAAGACCAAGTACGCGGCGAAAGAGGTAGAGTATTTGTGGGCTTGCAGCCAGCTAAAGGCGGTCAGACAAGACCTGATGATTCAGCACATAGAAAATGCCCTTGCAGTCGAAGTTTACGAGACGCACGCTCGTGTAGCCCTCGAAAATTCCGACCTCAACGAGTTTAACCAGTGCCAGACACAGCTAAAGAAGCTTTATGAGAAGCTCCCGCACCTAGATAAGGCGGTTCAGCACGTGCCTGAGTTTGTGGCCTACCGAATCCTTTATACCGTCTTTCTCATGGGAAATTCAAAGTATGAGGGGGGCAGCAGCGATATGTACGAACTCCTACAGGAGGTTCTGGGGGGAGAGGGGGTTGGGGGCGAACATGTGGTGAACAGTGTTGAGGTCAGGCACGCGATGCGTGTTCGTTCCGCAGTCGCCACGGACGACTACGTGGGATTCTTCAGCCTGCTCGACTCCGCCCCAAAAATGAGCCATTATCTGATGCAGCTCGTAGTCCCCCAGATTCGTTTTGCTGGACTCAAGCAGATTATCAAGTGCTACAACCCTTCCGTGCCCCTCAAACATGTTAGCTTGGCTTTGGGCTTGACAGATGGGGAAGGAGAGAGATATTTGGAATTGTGTGGGGCTGTGACCAAGGATAAGAAATTGTTGTGTGGTAAGGTGAATTTTAACTTGAGCCCACCTGAAGACGAGAAAGATAACTTGATTTGATCGCTTCGTAAGTTAAGTGAAAAAATGTATTGGAGCGTATATATCGTGGAAGGGGTGGAATATCAGAAACGTTGAGTATTCTTCGACCAGCTAACTATAGTTATGAAAGCATTGAATATATGGCTTTTCGTTTTTACTTTTGCGTGCAATTTTAAGCCGTCCATCGTTACGTTATATAATCTTTACCGTTTCGACCATCTCCGTGTGATCTCCCGCTGCTTCAGTCGCATCGTAGTAAACAAGATCCCAACACCCATTGTTATTGAGAGTAACGCCACGCCCCCCCAAAAATACCTCTTTGCTATGAGCTTCGCCTCCTTGTCCAGTTCTCCATTGTTACTTTTACCTCCATTCTCATTCCCTTCGTCATTCCCTTCGTCATTCCTTTCGTCATTCCTTTCGTCATTCTCTTTGTCATTCTCTTTGTCATTCCCTTCGTCATCACCTTTTCCGCTACCGCCATGGCCATCGCCTTCTCCACCACCGACATCACCCTTGCACCCACCGCCATTGACATTATTGACATCATTGTTATTCTCCTCCACCCCAACACTCAACGTTTTTCGTACTGCAATCTTTTTGATTGCCACCGACTCGCCTTTTTTACCTCCACCTTTACCTTTACCTTTACCTTTACCTCCAACTTCGCCTTCACCTTTGACTTCACTTTTATCATCGCCTTTAGCTTCTCCTTCGACTTCGCTCCCCCCCTCCTCCTTGCCATATTTAATACTCTCGTCCATGTAAGATACTAGCTCGTCGCAGGTGAGATTGGGTAGGGAGACAGTCACGACCTTTTTACAGTTGAAACGCGTGGCGTCGTCGTCTCTCGCAAGGGCGCTCATATGTTGCGGCGTCGCAGTCGCCCCTGGGCTGAACGCAATTTCAACCCGGAAACGGCTGGGGTTGTCAGCCCCCTTGCTCGCATCCTCGAAGAGACGCATCACAATTTGAGTCAAGTAGCAGAGCTCAGAGGTGGCGCTGATCATTTCCTGCGCAGTTTTCGTCAAAGGGGAGATTAAGCCCTCCTCACCCTCCCCGCTCTTCGCGATGTTGAACCGGAGAACATTTAAAAGTGTGTGCAAATGAGACTCAGAGGTGAAGTACAACCGAGTCCGGATCCTGCGGCCCAAGGTGTTGATAGCCAGGTCGGCTGAGTGAGACAAATCGATCATGTAGCGCAAATCCACCTGGCTGTCTGTCTTGGCGATGATCAAATCGTGTTTGATCTTCTCCAGGAGAGCGCGGCACATCGTTGAGCCAATAGAGCGTTTCTCCTCAGTAGAAATTCCGTACTCCTGAGGAACGACGCAGTCGGCCATCGGTTTGGCAAGCTCGTAAAGTTGGCCTAGAGTCTTGGTCAAGCCGAGGTGAGGGTTGTGGAGCATGTCAAACCGGACGTTATCGTGTACGTCCGGTATTTTCGTCAAATCGAACTCATCGTCGTCGTCGTCGTAGAGTTTCTTGTACAGCAGCCGCCAGCGCTCGGTTAACTCAACCAAACTTTCCCCCTTGTAGAGCTTGATTCCACTTAGAGCGTCTTGTGTGCTGATGCTACTCTCCTTCAGGCCCTCACCACCCTCGTGGACTTTTTCGGTGTCGTTCGTGCCCTCTTGATCGCCGGCAAGCATCGCGTCCAGTTGAGACAACAGCTCTCCGATGGTCGTGTGAATTTTGTAAAGCTGTTTGCGAGGGTTGCGCACTTCTTTCAGAGACGCTAAAAGGCTCGAACTCGAGTCGGTATCGATCCCCGCGTTTTCGAGGACTGCCTGGGCCGCCTTCTGATCGGTCACAAAATCGACATCCGACTGCATTGTTTTTCGGATCTTTTCCTTGCAGCCATCCAAGGCGACCTTCACCTCCTTGTTTCCGCTAGGATCCAGCATGTGTACACTGTCTTTCTCCTTGTGGACCAGTGAGACGAGGATAGGGGGTAGCTCACCCTCGAGCTCCAACATACCTTTGGCAAAAGCAGCAGCTGTCTTCATCACACGCCCCTCATCAGAGGTTTTAATTTTCAAGTCGTGACGGAAGGTCGAGTGAAGCCTCAAAATCCCTCCTCCCGAGGGATCAGGGTAACTCTCGTGCCGAAAGCGTTGACCCAGCGCAATTGCCTGCCGCTGACCTAACATAGTCAAATTGCCGCCCCACTTCAAAATCAAAAGCAACTCCTTGACAGTACCGTCATCATTCCATTTCTGCGGCTTGAGCTGCAATTTGCGATTCAGCCCGGAAATCTTCCAGCGTTCCAAGACGTCTCTCATATGCACGAGCTTGTGGAGTTCTTTCTTATCCTTGCCGGTCAAATTCGCGGGCCCAGCAGCCTTTTGGCTTTCCTCAATCTCGCTGATGAGGGAACGTATCGTGTCCAAAAATTGCACCAGAGGCTTCTTGCCCTTGACCTTCAGGTCCTTCTTGGTGTTATTGTTGCCGTGCTGAACGTAAAAGTTGATAATAGCCTTGTAATCGAGCTTGAGCTTGAGCTTCTGCTTGGGGCTTCGGTCGCCGTGACGGATAACAGCAATGACACAACGCAGTTCCTCCGTGTGAGTCTCCTTAAGCCTTCCATTTAAGCCGTTCTTGGCTTGAAGTGGGTTCGCGCTGCCGCTCTTGCTGCCACCGCTGTCCACTTCGCTACTTGTGGAACTGCAGCGGGACAAGGGCTCAGGATACGCGTCGGGAAGATCGCGGATCTTGGGGGCACCGTCTTCAAGCCTGGTGGCCGTACCGCCGCCCCCTGCGCCTGACTTTCGACCACTCAAAATCGAATTGACCTCCAAATCCATGCTTTCAGAATCGCGACCCACCGTCTTGCTATTCGGACTGCTCTGCGATGAATTCGATAACTGCCGATGTACCCTGTCGGGGGAGGGTACCACCTCGCTACCGTGACCACTGTTGCTGACGAGCTGAAAGGCGCGTTGAAGGGCTGAGCGCGGGTCTTTTGAGGAGTCACGGGGGTCATTAGAGTTAGTCCTCTTCTGAGGAGTTATAGGCCGCACCAAAGTTGACACGGTCGAAAGCAAAGGATCCAGCGCAGAGAAGCCCGACACCAGCTTCGGCTTGACTGCTGCGCACATGTACTCTGTAAGTAGCGTCGCGCAGTCATCGTAGTATTTTCGGCTGTTTTTAACGAAACTCCAGCCATTCACGTCACAACAGTACGAAACCAGGGCATCGTTCTCCTGCACACGGAGCAGATCGAATCCACACACATACTGCTTGAACACAAGAACGATTCGGCGGGCAATTTCCTTCTCTCGGAGAGACAGAATTACGGGGAAACGAACTTCCTTGCCGTCACTGTCGCGAACCACTTTCCCATCGACAGCGGGCGACTTGCGAGCCTCCGCGTGGCCGTAATCAGGGCCAACGGTGTACATCTTGACATCCGTGCCCTGCGTTTCCACGAATTCCTCGTAGATAAAAGAGCCATTCTTGCGGACCTCGTTGATGTCAGGATAGAATTCTGAGGAGCGATTCCCTATCTTTCGGAAGAGTTTCTTGCAGCCGCCACCCGCCGACTGTGGGTAGTAAATATGCACGTTGTGATTGTCCGCATCGACAGGCTTCTCCACAAACGGCTTGTTGATGGTCATACCATTTACCTCAATATGATCGTCAAACTCTTCCAATTCTTGAATAATGCCAGTGCCAGAACCAGACCCCTCGCTGACATAGCCATCTCGGGACACATAAACGTGACGAGGGACGTCGATTCCAGACTTCTCCAACAGATCGTAAACCTTTCTTCGATCCATAAGAGTCCGCTGCATAGCCAGGTCGTTCACTACAAACGGGTTCCGGAGGTTGACGTATTCCTCCACCTTGTCCAAAGGAAACCCACCAGAGTAAAACGCAATCAGTACATCAACAGTTGGCCAGGTCTTGGGCTCATCATTCAAAATGCGGTCATCGCCAAATATTATCACCTCGAATATCTCGTCGTCCAAGCGAGATAGAATCTCCGCCATTGGCTTGCTCCTGGCCTTCTTGTCCATGGCACAAATTCCAAGAGAAATCTTTTGTTGCGCTGACACAAAGGACCTCTCATTGTCGTCAGATTCTTCATCCTCCTCCGATGAAGACTCACCGTCGACATGGTCGTCCTCGACATGATCGTCATCATCGTCATCTCGGTTGTCTTCAGCATGATCGTTATCCGCATTGTCAGTGTCAGTGTGTTCATTGTCACTGTCTCCGTTATTGCCGAGATCGAATTCGTAATTATTCAGCGCCTTCTCCAACCTATCCGCCGACTCACGGTCCTCCGCCGACGTCTGGTCCGATTCAGACGAGGATAAACCAGCAAGCGGATCAAAAATGGGGTCGTTGTCTGACGAATTTCGGGTACTTGAGCTGCGGCTCCACGATTTTGAGCTCATGCGAGCCGTTCCATTAGGAGAGGAGGGCGGCGATGTTTGCGGGGGCGAGCTCCCAAATTCTGGCGAGTTCATACAGGGAGGGAAAGGGGAGGGAGGATTTAGGATTTGTGTGAGACAACAGCAATCCGGCTATGCTGATCGTTACAATTCTTCTTAGTCGTCTCACAAAGGGTGGGAGTAGATGAATTGAGTATATGATGGCTGAAGTTTTCCGATGAGTACTTTAGTTTGAGCAGTGCGGTGAGCTGTTCAATCTAAAATCTTCAATTTCTAATCTGTCATTCGTTCATTCACTTGTCTCCCAAAAATTCTAAATTCAGCCTCACCACACCTTTTTTGTTCATATCCTAACACCACCATGGAATGTGTATTGCAGGAGAAGGCATTGCCGCAATCTTCGTCGGTGGCAGATGAGAAAATGCCTACGACAAAGGTCAAAGCCAAGCCAAAGGAGAAAAAGTCGACGAAGCGAGCGGCCGAGGGGGAAACCATGGCAGATGATGGTGCCAAGAAGGCAAAAGGAGCCGCGGATTCTCACCGTCTCGTAAGTTCAGAGGTATGTACCGCAGAATCCACTAGGCAAATGACCTTGTTGCCCAATGCTCACCCTACCCTGCACGAAATTCACCACCTAGGAATCTACTCATTGGAAGTTGGGCGATGACTCGAAGAAGCGACTTGTATTGCAAAAGTGGAAGGGGAAAGCCCAGATTCACATCCGCGAGTACTATGAGAAGGAAGGTGATTGGAAGCCAGGAAGTAAGGGTTTGGCCCTGTCTGTTGAGTCCTTTAACAATTTGAAAAGCATAATTGCCAGCGGTGAAATCGACACCGAGATCGAGAACATGATGAGGAAAAAGTGACAACTTTTGGTGGCACTTACCGATGTGTGTGTGTGTGTGTGTTTGTGTATTGTGAATGAATTGAGGAGGTTTAAGTCAGCAAAACGAGGTGGTGGCATTTTTCAACAAAGAAAAAGGCCAGCAGGCCAGCAGCAATACTTTGGTCTTTTAGTGTGCCATTAAAATGTCATGCGTCCCTCCACCCTACCCTTTCCCCACCCACCCACTTTCCACTGATGTTCTGTGTGTATTTAACGTATTGATCGATTTCCCCTCTATGTGTCTCTTACGTGCAGAAGAAGCAAACTTCATCCAGGGAACGGAAGTGCTCATAAAATCCGGAGAATAGAGCGAGGCACTCCGTAAGGTCAGCGACTCCCATGACCTCGCGGCAACTGTGCATGGAGAGCTGAGGCATGCCAGCGTCAGAGCTGCGGATTCCAGTGCGCTGGGCGATGATGGGACCAATGGTGCTGCCACAGGGGCAGTCATTTCGTACTACAAATTCTTGGACTTTTGCCCCAGTCTTTCTGCTCACTTCGCGGATGATGAGCCCGGTGAAGCTATTCGTAGTGTAGCGCTGGTTGGAGTTTGTCTTAATCACGACACCAGCGTTCATTTTAGGGGCGTGGTTTTTCTCATGCTTACTTGCGTAGTTCGGGTGTACAGCGTGCGCCATATCCACAGAGAAACAATAGCTCTTCCTCAGCGCGACCTGGAGCATGTCCTCGTTGGCATTACCCCCGTTCATCGCTGACACAATACGCTTGACCGCCTCTCCCATAATCGGAGATCCTGCACCGCACTGACTCGCGCTTCCAACCTCTTCATGGTCAAACATACAGATCATGCTGACATCGACCTCATCTTTGAGGCGCTTGAGGTCGTAGTCAGCCATAGCTTTCGCGGCGACGAAGCAAGTGGCCTGATTGTCCAGCCTGGCAGAGTACAAGAACTCTTCATTGACTCCTCCAAGTGCAGCGGCCTGAGTGTCAAATAGCATCAACTCGAAGTCGGCGATCTGACTCGTTTCAATCTTTAGCTCATTCGCTATCAATTTCATTAGCTCCGGCTCGTGTCCCGCGACCCACTGATCCTCCCCGTCAGCACTATCTGCGCTCCTCTTCTCGCCAGTCAAAGCAGCCTTCACCTCCTGGGCCAAAATCGGCTGCAAATGATCCTCTTTGTTGAATTTGAACGCGGCCCTCTCCTCAGCTGTCTGCAAATGAATGCAAAGGGACGGAATCCTGCAGATAGGACGGTCAACCTTTACCAATTTCTGAACTATCCTCTCCCCCTCACGTACAAGCACGCGACCAGCCACAGAAAGGTCACGGTCGAACCAGGTATGCCAGAGGCCTCCACCATAAGTTTCAACAGAAAGTTGAGTGCAGCCGGAAGAGGAGCGCACGCTGTGGGGCTGTACGCAAAAAGAGGAAGACAAAAACAGAAATTACCACAGGAGTAAGTCATTCATTAGTTCAGGAAAATTAAATACACCGGTACCAAAATTGTCAAAATTCTTGCACCATTGCACCATTCATTGCTCACCTTGATGCGGAGGTTAGGAGAGTCGGTGTGGCCGCCAATAATTTTAAAGCCACCATTGCCATTAGTGGGGTCGTACTTCCCACCAATCGCGAACGCGCAAAGTGTTGATGTGTTGCGAGTGTAGTAGTATAGCCCATTTCCTTTAACCTTGCCTGTGAAATTCTCTGACTCCTCAAGCTTTTGGTACCCTGCCTCCTCCAAGCGCGCCACAAGGTTTGCAACATTATGGAACGGTGTGGGGGATGCAGAGAAGTGCGAGCACGCATCAAGAGCAAGATCCTTGTGGGCAGCAAAAGTCATCTGCACAAGAGATGCGTGTTAGCGATTTAGAGAGAAAAATAGCAAATCACATCATCACGGATTATTTTTGGGTCGTACCTTCAATATAAACCTTTCTAATACGAAATTTGAGTTAAACGAGGAATTATCTGCAAAAAAAAGCCGAGAGAACCAGAGAACCATTGGAAAGGGGAGTATTTTGTAATTTTGGGCGGCTTTAACCTTCTTTACCGCCACTTCCACACACTCAATTGACTCATCATCCAATTTTTACCTCGATCCGTTCACGTCACCTTACGAAAACTATGACGACATTTGCGAAAATTTTGTTGGCTTTCACCATGGCAACGCTTGGAAATTCCTTCTTGTGTCTACAAACCATGCCACAGTCGACGTCTCTACATGTCCGGACCACCTCTATAACATCAGACGATGCGAACGATAGAAGTGACAATGGTGAGGCCAAGCAATCCCGCATCCCATATTCAGAATTGCACCCAAATATCAAGAAGGCCATATACGTGAACAGGAAAAATCGAGCGAAGGCTCGGGAGAATAAAATGAAGAACGAATCAAAGAACCATAAACGAAAACGACTATCCATGGAAGTTTCCCGTCTCCAACGCAAGAAGAAGAAGCTTTCAATGACTGAGCGCAAAACTCCCTTGGAGAACCGGCCCTCTCTTTCGACATTAGAGGTCGGATCCGTGCATTCTGGACGGGTAATTTCGCTCACACCTTTCGGTTGCTATGTCGACATTGGCACAACGGTCGATGGTCTCCTGCATGTGCGTGACATGGACGATGAGGAGTTTGTGTCTCATCCCCGTGAAAGATATCACTCAGGGGATGATATTGAGGTCAGGGTGAAGTTTGTCGACCCAGAAAAAAATATACTTGGCCTTCGGGGGGAAAAGTGTTCCGCAAAAGTGATTGCCGACGACTCTATCAAGCTGGACGAAATCGGGGTGGATGATGAGTTGTGGGGAGTGATCACCAAGGTGACTAGCTTTGGTGCATTTGTCAATTTGGGATGTGAAGTCGAGGGTTTCCTGCATTTTATGGAGCACCCAGACTTCCCCATTATGAATGGGGAGGCCCCGTCTGAGTACATGCGAAAGGGAGACAGGGTCAAGGTGTGGGTTCTTGACATCGACGAGAAGCTCAGGCGTATTAAACTCTCTGGCTACAGGAGCAAAAATCTGCCGCTCTTGAGTCGATTTTAATGAGCCGGTAATAACTAACTAGGTAACGAGTGATCTTTCGGTAGCAGCAATGGCTCCTTCATAAAATGTCCATACTTATTCACTTCACCTTTATCATTTCAACACCCCTTACTTGCCTCCACCGCCGGGCAACTGATTCATTGGGTTTTCGGGACTCTTTTTGAAGGCCTCCCAGATTCTCTCCTTCAGCTGAGACAGTTTCAGGCCAGGGTACTGCTCGCGGTATTCATCAAGCACTCGCGCTTCGTACTCCCTGTGAGCCGCCTTTATCTTGGGATTCTTCTCAGGAGCTCCAGCGAAACCAAAGATGGAGTTGGCGCCGTCTATCCCCGGGCCGGCAAGCTCATCTACATTCAAATCCTTGTTAACATTCTTTTCCAGTTGTCCGTCGGTCCCAATGTTCAAATGGTCCACCATGTTCGATATGCCATTGCCAAACTCCATCCCTGCAGCCGCCTCCGCTTCCCTCTTGGTCTTCTCCAGGCGATCTCTTTCCTCCTTTTCTTTTTTGGCCTTCTCCTCTGCCTTCTTCTTTTTCAGTTTCTTGTCGGCTCCACTGACCAAAGAGTCCTCCAAAAACGACAAGTCATCCCCTCCCTTCTTCTTCTTCTTCTTAAGCTGTTTAGCGTCCATTCCTGCAACCTTACCCTTTCCTCCTGAACCCAGAGCGGCCTCTTCAGCAGCTAGAAGTTCAGCCTTCTCTCGCTTCTTCCTGGCTGCCTCGTCTGCCTTTTCGTTTGCTGCCTCGTCCCGCGCGCTCTTCCTGCTGTTTGCTCCTTTAGACCACTCTGCTGACAGAGCTGCCTCTTCCTGACGCGATTTCGCATTGTCCTTGATCGCTTGAGCTGCTGCCTTCTTCTCATTCGCAGCAGCCACCTTGGTGTTTATTCCAGTGCCTTTCTTCCCCCCCATGTTCTAGGTGAGTAAAGTAAACTGGAGAAGATGGACAAAAACGACGTTTTTGTAGAAGATGGACAAAAACGACGTTTTCACTCAGTGAATGTGTGTTAAATTGACATCAAAACAAAAAACCAAAATTTCTGGCAGAGCCCCGCTTTGCCAATCAGAATGAGCGAATTTAGCAAAAGTCGGCGATGCCTTCGTTTGACGACGACTGTTCACTGATTAAGTACACATTTAAGCAGTGATTTTTAATCCTTGGGGAGAGCAGGACAGCATGGTGTCCATTGTCTTAAACCTCTTCCCTCCTCCTCCTGTGACCCCCTCATCATCGCCCCCCTCCCATGTCCTGCAGTTCACAATTCCGGCGCTACTACGAATGAAAAACTTTGGTGATGCTGAGATTGCGGTAATGAAGGCGTTCCATCTAGTGTTTGACGAGGAAGAATCTGGAAGAACAACTCTAAGGATCATTGGCGTCGACCACCTAAACAACGCAGCATACGAAAATCACGTTGTTCGCAGGTTGCGGAATGTGGTTTCTATTCAGCTAGAAAGAATCTGGGAACGTCAAACTTCCAAAAGTGTTGAGTTCTTTTTGGACCCTTTGCTGAATAGTGGCAATGATGGAGATGGAGATGAAGAGGATGATGCAATTGACAACGCTATGAACGATAATCCTAATACAATCACACCGCTGGTTCCAGACAGTATTGCAATACTCTGTAGTTCCATTCTGGAGAAGCCCCCCCTTCACGGCGCCGGCGCCGGCGCCTCCCACTCTCCCCCCCCTAAGCCCCCATCCAAGGCCCAGGGGGAGGAGGCCAACATTTTCACAAGATCAAGCAATTTCACCAGATCAAACCTCCTTTCCGTCGTTCTTCCACCCTCCCCTGACTCCGAACGCAACATAAAAAATCGGCTGATCTCAGACCCCTTATACAGTCCCCAAATAATGCAATATTTCCTCGGCCCTATTCTGTATTCATCTCAACTGTCCAAGATTCTTGGCCGTCCCAGCAGCGTACAATCCAAGACAGTTGTCGGGGGAATTCTGATAACCGGGCCGACGGGATCGGGAAAATCCACCCTTGCCTTCGACCTCGCAGAGAACGTCCGGCGCAACATCGGCAATTCCAAGACGACAGTTTTGGAGTGCAACTGTGCCGGCCTGATTTCCTCTGAGATGGGGTCCACGGAGCGATCTGTTAAGCGAGTATTTTCCGAGTGCAGGCGGCTAACGAGCGTTGGTCAGGACGTCGTCTTAATACTAGAGAACATAGAAACTGTGTGCAGGACCAGGGACGACGGTGACAGCACCAAGGGCGGAACGATGGGTAGAGTGCTTGCACAGTTTCTCATTGAGATTGACGGGGGAGTCGAGATCACTCGTCGAAAAAAGAAGAAGGGCGAAGCGATGGGTTGCTCATCGAATACAACGAGTGCATCGGAAGTACCAGGCGTTAGAGTGGGAAAAATTGCGATTGTTGGTGTCGCCCAAGATGCCTCTCAATTGGACAGTGCTGTCATCCGATCAGGCCGCCTTGGGGGTATTGTCAACCTCACCTCTCCATCCTCTAAAGAGAGGATAGAGATCGTTAGGGACGAGCTAACGAAAATCTCTCCAGAGGTCATTGGCGATGACATTGATATTGAGGGCGACAAGGGTACATTTTGGAAGTACGTGGTGGAGAAAACTGATGGGAAGTCGAGAACATTCTGCAAAAATCTTTGTAGCCATGCAGGCAGGCTGGCAATTCAGGACTATACGGCCACAAAAGATGACAAAGAAGGAGAACTAGATGTCGATGCCACTTTCCTCCAGCTTCGTCACTTTCAAGCAATTCTTGAAAATGATCTGTAGTGGGCGTTATTAAATGTTGATGCGGAAGAAAAAATAGTTTTAGATGAAACAGTTAACCCCAAACCTTTTACCGACCATCATTTAGTCTACCATACCCTCAGCAATCTCAACCAGCTTGCGGGCGGCAGCAGGGCTTTCGCCCTGCGGAATGGACCCATTACCACTGCTATTGCTCGAAACAGAACTGCTCGCAACACTGCTCTCAACACTACTAACAACCTGGCTATTTTTTGAGCTGCTACCACCACTGTTATTGCGGCTCAGTTCATGGTTCAAGTAGCTCCTGTCGCTAGCAACAAGGGTGAGATTTCGGTCGCTGACTTTCAAATCCTCAGTAATGCCGAAGCTTCTGTCACTCATTTGCATGTTTAGGCTTGTAGTACTTCCGTCGCTGTTCTGGCTATTCACAGACCGATTTGAATTGTTCCCGACGGCCAACAGGTCTAATTCAGCCATCTGTTCTATCGACCTCTGGGACATGTCAATCCCAAGCAATTCCGCGCTGCGAGTGCTGTTAGTCAAATTCACATTATTCGTCATATTGACGGCGTTCGCAATCGGCACAGGGGGATTTGGCACCCCCATTGCCCCCATCTGCTGTGCCATATGTGCATGGGCATGGTTTTGTAACCCCATTGCCCCCTGTAATTGGTTTGGCATCTGTGCGAAGTTGGGAAAGGGCTGTTGCAGGTAAGGTGCGCCTATGTTCATATTCTGCTGCATGTTCATATTCTGTAAGCCCATTTTATTTATCACGTCTTGCTGAGCTAAAATGTTCTGAAAGTGCATCTGTTGCGACAATATATCTTGTCCTGGCTGCTGTCGTGTCCCGGTAGCATTTCTCGTCCGGTAATTTCCGCTGCTTTCCATCATACTGGTATTATTGCTTGTCACACTGCTGCTTCTGTCAGTGAAGACGTTGTCAAAGTCACAGTCTGGTTCTTCACCCATGGCATTGGCGCCATCCCAACCCTCGCTCCCAATGCTATTTGTACGGGCAACATAGTCTGACGCAGATCGATTGAAGACTTTTAAGTTTTTGTTCAACCTGGATTTCAGATTTCCGAGAAAGCCCTTTTTTTTGTTCCCCTTGCCCACGTACTCGGCCTGAAGGCGTTCCTGCTCACTTTTCTGCAAGCTGACTTGCCGTTGCACCGCGACCTTCTGTTTATCCTCTATGCTTTTTCTTCTCGCTTGCATGCGCCTTTCATTTTCTTCGAGCTGCTGTCTGAGCATAATCTGGTGCCTCTGCTCTTGGTGAAGAACCATTTTCTCATGGAGCAGCATCTGGGCAAGGTGGTCGTCACTCATCACCATCTCGCTGGGTATAGCATTTACAAAAATTCCTGTGTTAGAGGGATTTTCTACGAGAGGGACATTGTAGATACTAGTGTTGCTGCTGCTGTTGCTGCTGGTGCCGCCCTGACTACTCATATTGGAAGATGGCATGGACACCGCGGGACCACCGCTCATCAAACTGCCACTATGGACCATTCCGCTGTTCCCAGCTGTAGGCAATTGTGTTAAACCCAACGGTGCCGCCTTCATCGATAACACTTGTTGTTGTGTCCGTATCAAGGCCGGTGAATAGAAATCAGGCTCCAAGGTTGGGTCGTGGCGGGGTTTGTGGCCTGTCCCTTTAATCTTCTCCCTCCTCATCCTGGTACAAAGACTGGGCCGATCCCTCAGAAAAAGTGGATGGTAGTAGCTACCGGCGTCAGGACCCTTCGTGATGCGCTTGTATCCGTATAAATTCAGTTGCCTCTGGAAACTCGTGATCTTGGTATGCTTGAAGTGCTCCTGCATAACAGTGCTGCTGAAACGTTTCGTGTCTCGAATCTTAAATGCTCTTCCATGAGGGACCCAGCAGATGATACTCTCGTCTGCATCAATGTGTTAGACAATTGATCCCTTTGTTGCTCTTTGATGACACATTGATTGAAACAAACTCACCTGCAACCTGGAGCATTTCCATCATCTTCTCAGGAAAAGGTTGTTTCACTCCCCCATTATTCCTTCTCTTATCCATCAAGGCATCGTCCGCCTCATCGAAATAATCCAACATATGGTCCACGTAGGCTTGGGGAGCTTTTGGCACGCGACTGGCAGCGGCACTTTCGGAGGCAGCAGCACTTTCGGAGGCAGCAGCACTCTCGGAGGCAGCAGCAATTCCAGTTGCAGGGGCATAATCAATTTCAGAGGAAACTGCAATATTTGCATTAGAATCACTCACACCAGATTCGGCAGCATCGGGGGGGTACCCTGCGTTTTCGTCGGCCGAATTTTGATTCATGGATAGGATAGGAATGGGTGAGAAGCAGAGAGTCCTTTTCAGAGGCCTTCTTCAAAGTACACAATACCAAAAACTCCGCCAAAAATGACCCGCTTTCCACCACCAGATTGCGAGATAAGCCTTGGGAAGGAGGATTAATTTTTTTAGACAAATTTGAGAACCTGCTATTAAATTGGGAACTCTAATAGGGTCCCTAAACTACAACAAATTCAGATGACATACTCAAAAAAAAGGAAAAACCCAGGTATCCGAA
>Ga0115557_1001423_pt1 | contig 16504 bp, 7 predicted proteins | sample COGITO_mtgs_1104_FD_87280 | JGI IMG/M metagenome (GOLD analysis project Ga0115557, IMG submission 87280) | Pelagic marine microbial communities from North Sea - COGITO_mtgs_110421 | ecosystem: Environmental > Aquatic > Marine > Epipelagic | place: Germany:Helgoland, sampling site Kabeltonne...
TGAACAAAAAGATTGCCATCGCGGAATCGAAAGTCGATGAAGCCATGAGAGCAGAGCAGAAGTTGCAAGAAGAGACGCACAAGTACGAGCAGTTGAAGTCTATGGAGGATTTAGGCGTCGCCGAAGCTTCGCAGAATGTGAAGAAGGCTTTGGATGAAGCGAGTCAAGCGAGAGCGGAGACGCAAGAAGCGAAGCACAATCTGTTCGAGTTGAAAGAAGAGCATGCAAACTTGAAAGGTAGATACGAAAGTTTGAACGAAAAGTACGCGGCAGAACGAGACTCGTGGGCGCAAGAAAAGCGGGAGATGGACGCGTCGAGGGAGAAATTGCAAATGATGGTGAACGATATGAACTCGACGACTGATATGATGGAGAAAGAGAAGAACGTTTTGTTGGCGGAGAAGGAAGCGTTGGAGCAGAGTTTACAAAGCGAGATTGACAAGATCATGGCTGAAGCGGCGAAAGAGAAAGAGCTGGCCGTGGAAAATTTGGAACAACAGCTTACGGCAGAAGCGAGGGAGACGTTGGAAAACGAGAAGGCGGCGTGGCAGTTGCAAATGGAGGAGAAGCTCAAGGAGCAGATTGGTGAATCCAAGGATGGTTTTAATCAGCGATTTGAAGATTTGAATCAACGCTTAGCCGAGCAAAAGGAGAAGCACGATCTTATTTGCAAATCTATGCTCAAAGAGGCTGAAGCGACGAGAGCGCAATTGACCGCCGAGCACCAGGCGGCGTTGAAGCAAGCCACGCACGAGGCTGAGTTGGAAATTGCAGCGACAAAAACGGCGCTCGCACACGCCGAGAAGAACAACGAGCAGCTCCAGAACGAAGTCAACAGAGCTCGCGACGCTTTGTCGATGGATCAATCGGAGAGATCCTCGGTGAAGGATATTGCCTCGATGTTGTCGGAACACGCGGACAAGCTGAGCGAGAAATATGCTCGCGAAAAGAAGGAAGCGCTGGTGGAAAAAGAGCGAGAGTTGCAACGAGAACACAAAGCTTCGATGGAAGTGGCACAGGCGAATTTTGCGAAGGAGATGGAATCCGCGAAGGAGAATTTGAGGTCTCAATTGGAGTTGAAGGCGGCGCAGGTGTTAGACTTCAGGTTGGAGGAACAAGCCGCGACGCTTAGAGAGTTATCCGCCGAAGACAAAATGGTCACTCTTCAAGAAACTGAATTGAAACACAAAGAAGACATTGCGAAGTTACGCGCCGAATTCGACGCCGAAGCTGGGAAAAGAGTGCGAGAGGCTCTGGAGAGTTCGAAAGGGCGAAGCAAAGACGCGATGCTCGCCGCGGAGAGAGAGGCAAAGGCACGCTTCGACAAGCAGCTCGAATCTAAGATGGAAGCATTCGAGGCTGAGTTAGAGTCGCAACGAGCCGTGTTAACGAAGGAGTCTTCGATCGCTTTGGAAAATTTGAGGCAGCAGTTACTCAGTGAGGCTGAAGCAGAGCGCGACGCCTTGGAAGCGCAACTTCGAGCGGAGGCGCAGACTTTCATGGAGAGATCGAAACAACAAACTTTGCGTACGCACCGTGCCGAAATGGAAAAGCTCGCCGCCGAATTGGAGAGAAAAGCCGGGGAAGCGAGAGAGACAGCTGTCAGCGAAGCGGTCGAGAACTTGCGCGCAGAGATGGAGGATGAGAAGCAAGCGATTATCGAGGCGACGTTGGCTGAAATGTCCGCAAAGTCTCAAGCCCAGTTGGCGTCTGAAAAGGCAAAGATCCAAGCGGGTGCGGTTGCTCAAAACTCAGCGCAAATCAACGAGTTGAAAGAAGCACTCGAAAACGAGCGCCTCAAGATTGTTGCTCTGGAAGCGGCCGCCGCCGCCGCCGGGAGCATGGCGAGTGCGGTTCCCGCCGCGACTTCCGAGGAGTTGGAAACTGCAAAGGCCAACTGGAAAAAGTACGAAGCCAAAGCAAATTTACTCGAAAATACGATCGCACAATCCGTTCAGTCTGCAATGCACTCTAAGGAAGAGATGTTTATTCGTGAGAAAGCTGATGCGATTACCAAGTTGACGGTTGAATACGAGATGAAGATTAAGCGCGCGGTGGATGAAGAGCGCGAACGCCTTCACTCAAAGAACGCGATTGATCCATCTGTGAACTCACAAGCAGAGCTGAATTTGCGCGAAGAGTTGTTGCGAGTCCAAGAGGAAAAGAACGCCGCATTGAGAAAGGAGAAGGAAGTCGCAAGACAGCTCGAGGAATCCAAGGCGACGGTGGAGTCCTTGAAGTCGAGAACATCTCAGTCAGATCAAAAGAGCCAAACGTTGTTGGATCTCACGAACCAAGCCGAAAGAGCGAAAGCGGAAGCAAACGCGACGTTGAAACGCGCGCAGAAGATTGAAGAAGAAGCCATGAGAAACGCAGACAGGTTGCAAGAGATGGAGCAACAGTTACTCGAGGCTGAAGAAATTCGACGCGCGATGCACAACCAGATTCAAGAATTACGTGGAAACGTCCGGGTATTCGCGCGCATGCGTCCCCCGTTCGTTGGTGAAGAAGATTACTGCTCGGTCGATGCTTTGGACAAAGATTCAATCGCCGTTACGGTTCCAGAACTTGAACCGAGAGTATTTAATTTCGATCGCGTGTTTGACGCCGCCGCCTCGCAAACGGAAGTTTTCGAGGAAGTCGAGTCTATGATTACGTCGGCGATGGATGGTTACAAAGTGTGCTTGTTCTCTTACGGCCAAACCGGAAGTGGGAAAACGCACACTATGTTAGGTTCCGGAGACGGCGAAGATCGTGGTATAATTCCACGAGCGGTGAGTGCCATTCTCGAGCGCAAGGAAAAGTTGCTCGAGAAAGGATACGAGTACGAAATCGAAGCATCATACGTAGAAATCTACAACGACCAAATTCGAGATTTATTAGCTGGGCCGAACGCAAAGCACTCCGAGCGACATAACATCGTCACTGCTCCGGAAGGTGGATGTCCAACCGTCGCGGGCGTCGTGAGAGAATACATCGATTCCGTTTCAGCCGCGGCAGCTCTCGTCCGAAAGGCAACTGCTGCGCGCGCCGTTGAAGCGACAGAGATGAACACGCACTCTTCGCGATCGCACACGTTGTTCTTAGTATACATTACTGGCGTTCACATTGCTACAGGAACGCAACTTTCTGGATGTTTGAATCTCGTCGACTTGGCCGGGTCAGAGCGCACGAAGCGTTCGGGCGCCCAAGGCACGCGAATGTCAGAAGCGTGCGCGATAAATAAGTCACTCTCTTGTTTAGGGGACGTCTTTGCGTCCATCGCGAGAGGTGATAAGCACGTGCCGTATAGAAATTCGAAGTTGACGTATCTTTTAGCACCATGTTTGGGAGGCGACGGTAAGACGCTCATGTTTGTAAACGTAGCTCCGGAGGAGGAATCCGCGGAAGAAACCGTGGCGTCTCTGCGATTCGCATCCACGGTAAATGCTGTAGAATTAGGCCACGGTAAACGGGCAAAACGAAACGTCACTTCCATGTGGCCATCGTTTGGTAACTCGCAATTGAGCAAGGAACCGCCCTCTACCAGTCAGCAACGAAGACTGAGCAGCAGAAATCTACCGCCGCCGTCGACTGCGGCGCGAAGACAAAGTAGTGGTAGATTAGGATCGTACGGTGGACAACAAACGGGACAAAAGAGAGGTCGCTCTGCCGCAGAAGAGAATACGACTTCGTATGGAGGAGGGCCTTCGAAGACACCTCGACGAACTCGAGGCGGTCGGCGTTGGGAATAATAAAATAAACGAAAGAAGGACGAGAGAGAGAGGAGGAAGTGCTCTTTCGTCTCGAATATAAAATCATAATAGTGTGTTACAGAACTACTAGCAACAACAACAACTGCGTATCTTATATATCATTTTTAATATCATTTACACGAGACCTTGTACAAATAACTTTATAAATATACATTTTTATTAAAAGCGTCGCGAAGGCGCGCAGGCGCGTGCGATACTATGACAAGGAAAGAGTGCTAATAAGGAAGTCAGTCAGTTTTGTTTTGGAAAAAAACACCTAATAAAACGAACAACACGCATCTTCACTTTTAGTTCCTTCTCTCTCATCATCATGTCGTCCTCTTCTGCGCTTTGTTCTTGTTTGAGCAGCGGAAGCAGCGTCACGTCCACGCATCGTCGTCGCAGAGCGTCGTCGTCTTCGTCGTTGACGTCTTCTTCTTCTTCGTCCTCTTTCCCTTCTTCCCGTCGTGGATTCTCGCCGCCCTCGGTTTATCTCAACAAGAACAAGAACAACAACAACATTAACAACAACAACAACAACACTAGCAGCAGCAGCAGCAGCGGTAGAAGAAGATCATCATCGTCGTCGTCGAAATTAAAAGTATGCGCGGCGATGAGTTCGATCGATGACCCGAACTTTGCGGACTTGTCCGACCGATTGAAACTCGATAACGTTCGTCAGTCGCTCATTCGTCAAGAAGACTCAATAATCTTCGCGTTAATCGAACGCTCGCAGTATAAAGTGAACGATAAGATTTATAAGACGAACTCTATCGATGTGCCGTGTTACGACGCGAAAACTGGCGTGAGAAGCTCGATGATTGAGTTTATGTTGAGAGAACGAGAACAGATGGATGGGAAAATTCGAAGGTACACTTCGCCGGACGAACACGCGTTTTACCCGGAAAGTTTACCACCGTTGGTCATACCACCGATGAACTTTGGGGAGGTTTTGCACGAATGCGCGTTGAAAATTAATATCAACGATAGAATTAAAGAGATGTACGTGGAGAATATTGTTCCGGGAATGTGCGAGAGCGGCGATGATAACAACTACGGGTCCGCCGGCTTGTGCGACGTGAACTGTTTGCAATTAATATCGAGACGGATTCATTACGGAAAATTTGTCGCGGAGGCAAAGTTTAGAGCGCAACCGGATGAATATTCTGATTTGATTCGCAAACAAGACGGGAACGGATTGATGCAGTTGTTGACGAATCAAGCGGTGGAAGACAGAGTGGTTGCGAGAGTCACGAACAAGGCGGCGTTTTACGGGCAAGACATCAACGAGGAAGTTCCAGATGCGAGCAAAGTTTTGACGAATCCAGAAAACCAAAAGTATAAAGTCGCGCCGGAAATCATCGCGGATTTGTACTTTAAGTGGATCATGCCGATGACGAAAGACGTGCAAGTTGAATATTTATTGCAAAGGTTGGATTAAATTGATCGATTAAATTACTATGCGAATTGTTTTTAACTAACTACACTATTATATTTCGAACGTACCGGTACCCGGAGGTATAATTGCTATATTATTATATTTAAAATGTGTATCTATATAAACTAAACGCGCGGGCACCTAACGCATGCGTGAACAAAAGCTGTCATTATCGCGCACTCTTAACCGACAAAGTGTATGCCGTGTCCGTTGAACACTGCCAACAGTTGTAAGAAATCATCCTGCGTCATTTTACTCGAGCGCATCTCCACGTATCCGTTCGTGTTTAATACCTTTTCGATTAACTCTTTCACGTGATCCTTGACTTCCTGTCGTTTCTCCTTGTTATTCGCCTCTTCCTCGGCTAATTCCATGGCGTCATCATCTAATAAATTCACCTTTACTGCTTTAAACGTCAAATAGTTCTTCGTTAACAACTCCAAAACCGTTTTCGTTCGAAAAATCCCCCCTAACGTCTTATTTTTCCTCCCAAAGCACAAGCGAATTAAACCATCCCACTCTCGAAAGTTCACCTGCACTGGAGGTTTCCTCGGCTCGATTCTCACCACGGACGAATCGACTTTCGGCGGCGGTCGGAAATTGTTCTTCCCTACTTTTAAAATGTGTTGCGTCTTCGCCAACAGCTGCGTGTTCACCGCCAAGCGACAATACTGCGCGTCGCCAGCCTTCGCGACCATTCGCATGGCAAACTCTCTCTGAAACATCAGCGTCGCGCTTCGAAACTGTGGTCGATGCGAGAGCAACTTAAACGTCAGCGGCGAAGAAATCTGATACGGCACGTTTGCCACGCACACGTCGAAATACGGTAACTCAACCTTCATGAAATCCCCTTGTATGATTTCCAATTTCGACTGGTACGGCGACCCTTGCACTCTCCGTTGCAACTCCAAGACCATTCTCGCGTCGTACTCGATCGCGACGACTTTCTTACACGTCTCTAGTAATTTCATGGTCAAGTTCCCGGTCCCTGGTCCAATCTCTAACGCGACGTCGGTGCTTTTCGCTCCTGATTTCTGAATTATCGAATCCACAATCGCCGGGTTTTTTAGAATGTGTTGGCCGTAGGACTTCAAGAACTGAATGCCTTGATACGCCGCTCTCGTTGACATGTCTTTCGCTGCCTTGGAGCCACCATTTTTCTTGGCCACGCCTCCAGCCACGCGTAATCCGTTGTTCATTTTTCTTGCTTTTATTATTATTCAGAGAGAACAGAGAGAGAGAACAGAGAGAGAGAGAGTGAGAGTGTGATTTGTGTTGTCGACTTTTTTCCTCTAGAGAGAATGATGTTTTTTTGAATGCGTTTACGAGGAAAAGGCCGCCAAAAAATTCCCACCTTCAAAAAAGCATAGAATGCACACAAAAACGACACAAAAACACACATATAAACACATTATTTGAAGAAACGTGTACACGCAAAAAGCCAGAAGAGCACGACGGTTTTATTATATAAGAGAGGATTTTGACGATATCAAAATACTTATTATTACGATGATGATGCCGTTGGAGAGGAAGGCGACGACGACAACGCGTGATGATGATGATGATATCAAAAACGCAGCAGCAGCAGAAGAAGTTTCCCGGGAAAATTTTCAAAATCACGAAGGAGAAGACGAAAAGAACACCACCACGCAGGAGAAGAAGTTAAAGAAGAAGAAGAAGAAGCGCGATGTTGATGGGACGACGACGATGAGAGATGCAGAACAGGGAGACGATGATCAATTCGTTCGCGGGGCGGAGGAGGAAAGAGTCGCCGCGAAGAGAAAGAGAAAGGAAGAAGGAGAAGTGGTGATGAAAGGGTTGAGGGAAGGCTTCGGTGTGAATACCACAGTCGCAACCGCCGAGACGACGACGATTCAGACGACGACGACGACGCGGGAACAAAGAGTAGAAGAAGAAAAAGAAGAAGAAGAAGAAGAAGAAGACGAACGGCAACCGAGAGATCCTATGACGATTGATTGCGTAGATATTGAACATACTAGAGCAGAAGACGCACCACTCTCGTCGTCGTCGTCACCGCCGCCGTTATTATTGTTAGCATCATCGAAGAAAACGACTTCGGCAACGGTGAAACAACCGCGCGAGCGGTGGACGGACGCCGAGCACGCGCTGTTCACGGATGGTTTGAAAATGTACGGCCGAGCGTGGAAAAAGCTAGAAGAACGCGTGAGAACGAAAACAGTGGTGCAAATTCGATCGCACGCGCAAAAGTTTTTCGATAAGTTGCAAAGAGGTGAAGGGATGGAAGAGGAATCGAAAGAGGAGAAGAAGGCGTTGTTGAAAGCGTGGGCGAGAAAGGTTGTCGGTGGAGGTGCTGGCGAGACCTCAGATACTAATACTGCTGGCGATGTTCCTGCGTCTACTCCTACAACAAAGGCAACGAAGAAGAAAAGCGGTGCTCTTACCGCGGAAGAAGCACCGCCATTATCTCAAGTTGAAACTGCCGCGACGCGAATGGAGGCGCCAACGAAAAGAGACGAGTTGAATGAAAGCATTCAAAAGGATGTGAAAGATCCGATGACGACGCCGACACCGACAACGGAGAAATTTGCAGCGGAGGTTGTTGACTACAATATCGACGGGAATACTACGAGCAATAGCAATAAAAAGACGCGTCAATCGAAGTCGCTCTCGTTGTTGTGCGAAAGGTTTCTCAGCTTGTACAGCTCTGGGTACGAGAATTTGATTTCGTTAGACGAAGTGTGCTCGACATTAGGTGTCGAAAGACGTAGAATATACGATATCGTAAACGTTTTAGAAGCTGTTGAAGTCGTAGTTAAAAAAGGCAAAAACCAATACGCGTGGTTTGGCGTTTCCAGGCTCCCTAGCGCCATTGAGAAGATTGAAAAGTTTGGCGCTGAATCTTTCGACATCAAGTTACCGGAGAAGCTCTCGTTGCAAGTGTTTGAAAACTCACTTCCGTTTCAATCGGGCGGTAAAGATGCAATTAATGGTGTCAAGTCCGTAGCAAACGGTGAAGAAGATCCTACTCTTCCTGCGAACAAAGCTAAAGCTACCGCCGCTGGAAAGAAGGAAACGTCCGAGAGAAGAGAAAAATCGCTCAGTTTGATGACGCAAAAGTTCATTACGCTGTTCATGGAAGCGGAAGATGGCGTCTTGGGACTGGAGGACGCCGCCGCCGCGATGTTGATGAGTGAAGGCAGCACTGGTCCAAAAGCGACGAAAGACTTCAACGATAACGAGTTGAAGAAGAAAATCCGAAGATTATATGACATAGCGAATATCTTATCGAGTTTGCGCTTACTATCAAAGATTCATCTCATGGACAGCAGAAAGCCAGCTTTCAGATGGATGCGCGCTGAGGATACGATAAGAAAACTGATCGCGACTGGAAAGGAACACGAGTGGTTCGGCACTACTCCAAAGTCTCCAGATGCGAAAGGTCAACTCGTGGTGAGTCCCGTGAAGGAAGGAGTGAGTGACGACGCTGCGATAGGTGCGCTCACCACGGATACCGTGCCGCGATTACTCCCATCGGCTATAACGGCTTTAGGAAGAAAGGACCGACACGTCTTCGCCGCCCTGCAAACCATGGAAAAACTCCTTCAAGCGCAAGCGGAAGATTTGTCCGCGAAGAGTGCGGCTCAATCCACGGTACCAGATGGACAAAAGAAGATACCGGAGATGTTTCTAACAACAGCAAATTTGTTCGGGGCTGGGGAGAGTTTTCAATCGAAAACTGGCGATGGTATTTTCAATCAATACATCAACAACTTTACGCAGAATATGCGAAAGTAAATAGCTGTGCAATCAACTGTTGTAAAAAAGGTGAAGGTTTTTTTGATTAAAATCGCGAAACACGCACACACACACCCTCTCTCTCTCTCTCTCTCATACGTTCGATAAGAGCACCCTAAAATGTTCACTCCTCTTTAATACCATTACTTCGATTGTTGTCCTTTGCCGGTCCTGTGCTGCACAATTAAGCGGCGACTATCGACAAAGATGTTGCTCGATTGCGCGACAGCTGCTTCGCACTCACTGCGAGATGCATATTCAATGAAGCAAAACTTCTTTCTCTCTTCTCCAAAATCGTCTTTCGGGAATCCAAAATCGATCGATATTATGTCGCCAAATTTGGAGAACTCTCTTCTCATGGCCGAAGCAGGAGTGTGAAAATGAATATTTTTCACAAACACGACGTGAGAAGACGACGTTTGCTTAATAACCGCGGTCGGCGTTGGTTTCTTTTTCTGCTTCAACTCAGCGAGAAGCTGTTGCTTTGCCTCGGCCAAGTTTACATCACCGAGTGGTTTCGTTTTCTCGTACCCCGGTGGCGGCGTCTTCTTCGAATCGATACTTCCCGGGGACTTTCCACTTCCTACCTCCGAATCTATCTCGTCGTGTCTCCTGTGTTCCTTTTTCTCCGTATAAAGCGCATCGATTTGCTTCTCGATGAATTTCATCTCGTGCTTCGTCGTCGTATCTCCAAACGATGTTCGCCTACCGCCTTCTACTCTTCCTCTTCCTCCAGTTGGGCGCGGAGCAGGTATCGGTGTTGTTGGCGCCATCTGTTGCCGTTCTTCTTGTTTCCTAGGCGTCGACGTAACTGGTTTTGGCGTCGACGGAGGAAACACCTTCACCGCGCCGTCGTATAAGTCTGCGCCCGTATCTCTCGTCCCAACGCCTTTATCGATTTGATGCTCGCGGCTGAGCTGTAATAACTCGTTCGTACACACAAACTCGTATGACTGTTGTTGTTCTTGTAGTAGTTGTTGTTGTTGCTGTTGGTGGTATTGTCCGTGCTCGACTCGACCTCCTCCCCTCGCCGTCGTCAAAAGAAACGTCTGCGAAAAATTCCTTCTGCTCTTTTCCTCTCCTAGATTATTACTGCTACTGAACGCTCCTTTAACCAACACGAGCAGCGTCTTGTCTTGCACAAAAGTCACCTCCGAGGCATCTAAACTCGAAATCGTCGTGTTCAAATCCATGTAATACTTCTCGTGGGAAGTGAAATGTGATTGCAGAGACGCGCGTGAGTCTTGAACTTCGTTCTTCGGGGGCAGCGTTAGGTTTGTTTTCGAAGTTGTTGTCGCGTCTTTACCTCCGTTTTTGGTTTTGTTGTTGTTGTTGCCATTCGAAACGTACGAAGTGGCCCTGTGCGCAAAAGGCGAATAAAAGATCGACGGAACTTTCTTAGGCGCATTGTGTAGTGTTGTGTAATACTTCTGGATGAAGTGTCGGGCGATTGAGTCCGCGGAAGAGGAGGAGGAGGAGGATTTCGAAGACATATTTGTGTGTGTGATGAAAGCGCGTATTTTTTGATTAAAAAATGTATCTTTGAAATTTAGGGGTCTCTCCTTTGTCTTGAGTTTTTAAAAGTATGCTATATAATAGTACATGGATTCAACTCCGACGCGGCTTCTTGCACGCGCGGACGTGACTGGCGTGTCCAACGGCTGAAGCACAAACGCGTCCGCACTTTTCGCACGTTCGAGGCACGTTCACGAATGTTCGTTTTTTGTTGTTATCCGAACGAATGTTCGGGTCGTACGGCGGCATCGACGTGTGTTGTTGTTGTGGTTGTTGTTGTAGTTGCGACGGTGGTGGTGGTGGCGGCGGCATGGATGGTTCTTGCGACATTCCTCGCGCGCCTCTTCCCTCTCGCGCTCTTCGCATCTTCTCCATGTTTCCGGCATAGACGTAATCGCTTTCAATTTTCTGTCCGGCACCTTGGCGTCTTGCGCGACCGGTAGTGACCGTGGGCACTTCTTCGTCCGATACGTACGGTTCGAATCCAGACATGCCAAACTCGTTCACTCGTGGATGCGGTGACTGCTTTCGCTCGGCTCGCGTTGCCCTCGATGTCGTTTTTGTAGTCGTTTTTGCGCTTGCAGTGTTAATGATATTATTATTGTTGTTCGCAGCGTTCATTTTCTCGAGATATTCAGCGCTACGATGCGGCTGTTTGGATCGATACTTTTTCGATGCGGCGAGCATTGCGCGAACTTTCGCCGGATGTTCTTCCGCGTGTTTTTTTACGTGCGCGACAAAACCAGGGTGAGACTTACACACCTTGCCACACACGGTACACCTCGCGATTTCGTGTTGCTCAAACAACGTCGCGGCTAAAGGTCGCGTAGGTTGTGACGGAGCTAACATTTCCGTCGTATCGTTATTCATACGGCTGGAACCTCTCGCAGGCGATGATCCAGTGTTGTTATTCTTCGCGCGAGGTGACGATGTACCACCGCCACCGCCACCAGTGTTCTTATGGTGCGAATTTTTTTGTTGCGCGTTTTGTTGGCGGTGATGTTGTCTTTGCTGTTGTTGTTGGTGCTCCTGACGCTGCCTTTGCATTTGCTGCTGGCGTTGCATTTGCTGTTGCTGCTGAAACATATGTTGTTGCATTTGGTGCTGTTGCTGTTGCATTTGGTGTTGAAGCATTGAATAACGTTGTTGCTGAGTGGCGTTCGGTGGCAGTTGCAATGGCGGCAAATTCATCATGTTGCCACTGCCGTACAGATCGTTCATGGTATTATTATGCGTATCTTTCTTTGCGCCTTTCTTCTTGCTCTTTTTCCCGTTGCTGTTGTTGTTGTTCGCAACGTTGTTGTATCGCATTTGAAGTTGTTGCTGCTGCATTTGCAAGTGTTGCATTTGTTGCTGATACTGTTGAAGCTGGAAGTTATAACTGTTTGCGTTTGCGTTGTTGTTTTTATTATTTTTATTATTATTCGCGTTCCAATTATCGTTCACTCGCATACCTCCGAAACCTATGTACGAGTTGTCATACATACCAGCTTCGTTGAAATATCCACCTTGTTGGCCGGTACCGTTCCCACGTCTGTTGCTGTTGTTATTGTTGTTGTTATTATTATTACCATATTGTTGCATCCCGCGTTTCGGTTTCCGTTGTTGCTGTTGTCGTCCCAAGCTACTCGTGTTCGTCCTTCGCATCTGTTGTTGTTGTTGTTGCTGGAGTCGAAGCTGTTGTTGTCTTCGTTGGTATTGTTGTTGCTGGCTATTGTTATACTGTTGTCCTCCTTTTTTATCATTATTATTATTATTATTATTATTCATCGCGTGCTTGTTCACCCCACCGTTGTTATTAATAGCGATACCTAAGGTTGACTTATCCCCCAACCATTCAAAGCTCTTCTCCCCACTTTCCTTCCCGTTTCCTTTCCCATGACTCCCCAACCGCGTGTTCGCTTTGTAATCCTCGTTTCGGATAAATATTTCCCCGTCCGCTACAAGTGCAGACGCGTTCGCCGTGTTCTGTCCGTTCACGTTCAACGTCGGTAACGACGTGCACTCGATTCTCACCCACGCGTTTGTTCCATCTTCAAACGTCACGTGAAACGGGTGCGACTCGCTCGGGTCGTGGAAGACGATGCAAGCTATCGTCGGCCTCTTGTACGAGTTGCCGGCGGTTCCCGTGCCTCGTTCTATTTTCATTCTTCGCCCGAGCCATAAATGATGATCATGATACTGATGTTTGTTGTTGTTGTTGTTGTTGTTGTTGTTGTTGTTGTTATCATTCTCGTTATTGCGCTCCTTCATCAAAGAAGGTTTCAAAAGTACTCCTCCCTCGTCGTTCTCATTTTCTCTCTTCGTCGTCCCGTCGTCGTTTACGTCGTCGCCTTCTTTATTCGTCTTCTCTTTTGCGCTCCCATCGACTCCCCTCATTTCTTCTTCTCCCTCTTCTTCTTCTTCTTCTTCTTCCTCTTCTTCTCCGCCGTCCTCGATGATGTCTTCACTGTTCTTCTTTGTCTTCTTCTTCTTCTTTGTCTTCTTCGTATTTACTTCCACGCCCAACAAAGCAGCAGCAAAACCACCACCACCATCACCATCACCGACATCTTCTTCTTCTTCTTCTTCTTCTTCTTTTTCACTCGTCGTCGTCGTTTCCGTCGTCGTCTTCATCGCATCAAATATCAAATCCCCTTTTTCGTTTGTTAACGTCCTCCTCTTTCGTTTTGTGTGTTGTTCTCATACATTAAAAAAGTGAAGAAGAGAAAAGTCAAAAACACAATTTTACACGATTTTTTTTGCCCCCTCTTCTCTCACCAACGATGATGATGATGATGAAATATGACTTTGCGCGACGACCGAGACGACGAAATACTATTTGAAGAAGAAGAAGAGTACTAACACGCATGGGAAAATGATGTTCACGCCTCCGCCAAAAAACAACACCTCTTCGCGTTCTTCTTTAGGAGGAGGCGGCGTCGACGATTCAGACGATTTAGACGATGAAAAGAAGACGAAGAAGAGCAGCAACATTAACATTAACAACAAACGTTCTTCTTCTGCTTTCTCGACGACGCCTCCGCCGTTGTCGTCGGTGTCCTCCTCCTCGATGATGACGATGAAGAAGAAAATACTCGTGTTAACGAAAGAGCGAGACGAGGCGAGGGAATTCGGAGAGACTGCCGTTGCGCTCTTCAAGAAGGAAAAACTTCAGATGAAGAACGAAGCGAAGGAAACGCAGGTTCAATTGCTGAACGAGAAAAGAAGCTGGGAACAAGAGAGGAAAAGGTTGAACAAAGAAATGAAGAGATTGGAGAACGAAGTGGAGAGGTTGAAGAGAGAGAAGGAAGAGGAGGAGAGGAAACGGACGTCGATGGAGAACGAAAATCATCGGGCGACGACGAGCGCCCCCGCGGAAGACGACAAAGCCGAGAACAACAACAATAACGCCAACGAAATATCTTTGACTGAATTTTTAGACATGGAAGTCGCATTACATAAAGAGCGCGAAAGGAGCGCGCAATTAGAGAGAGATTTAGAAGCGAAAGCGAAAGAACACGCGATGAAGAACGAACAGACAAAACTTGAAATATCCAAGATGACCGCGGAGAGGGAGACGTTGAAGGCAAACGTGAAAAACTTGTATAAAAAATTGAACGATTGGGATCAAATGCAAGCGGAGAATTTGAAAGCGCACGAAGCGTTGCTCAGAAAAGAGGTCGAGGTACACAAGCAACACTACCAGAACGAGCTCGAGAGAGCGCAAAAGGAGCACGAATTCCATTTGCAATACGAAAAGAATCAAAAGGAACAGCAGTACGAAAGATACGAAAGAGAGAAGAACGAGATCGCCGAGAGAGAATACTCGAAATATAGAAGGGAGGTGGAACGGGCGGTATCCGAAGCACGAGCAAAAGCCGAAGAAGAGTTCAACGAAAAGATAGAACGGTTCGAACGAGAAACGAGATCGAAAGAACGCGAAGTTCGAAAAGAAATTCGATTGTTGGAAATCGAGTGCGAGAAAATGGTGGAAGCGCGAGTGAAAGAGGCGGTGAAAACGATCGCACGCTCCGTTGAGGAAACTTTCGATATGACAGCAAACACTGGATTAGGTTTTACGAAAGCTTTGGACGAGCAGAAAAAGAAAATAGATGCTTTGGGTATGAAGTGCGCGACGATGGTTGAAAAAGCCAAAATAAAGCTGGAGAAAATCGCGGTGAAAAGAGAAGAGGCGTTGAGAGAACTCGCGAATGCGATTGAAATGACGAGCGACAAAAGACGAGAGTTTGAAAAATACGAAGAGAGAATGCATCAACGCGAGTTCCATGCTCATCACCATCATCGCACACGGGCATATCAAACTTCTGAACAAGAAGAAGAAGAAGAGTACGACGATCCGTTTTCGCCGGAATCGAAAAGTTACGTCTCCAGAGGAGATGATGAAGATTTCGATTACAACTGCTTAGATCCATTCGGAGACGCCTCCAACCGAAACGTAACATCGAATCAACATCATCATCATCACCGTCACGATGAAAACGACGAAGTGCACACGTTGATGCGGCAGGTAAAGCTCCTACGAAGAGAACTCGAAGGTTTGGCCAAAACTAGAAAAGACGAAAGCAGCGCTTTGAAGCAAAAAATACTGAGAACGGCGGAGAGAAAGAGAGAGAAAAAGAAGGAAAAGAAAGAGATCCTGACCTCCGTGCGCTCGCGTTTAGATTCGCTCATGCTGATGAATTAGATTTTTAGTTATGTAGTACAAGACATTCGGACATGTATATTAAAAAATTTGCTCAAATTTTAGCTGCGTGATGTTGTTGCTGGAGCACCCCCTCTCTTTTTGAAAACGCGAGCGAGCGAGCGAGCGAGCGAGAGTTTAGTCTCTCTCTCTCTCTCTCTCTCTCACTTCGCTCTCTCTCCCCCCCTCTTTCTATGACGATATAATAACGCGTTGCACGTGTTATTAAATGTCAGAAATCTTCGTCAACAAATCGTCCACGGTTTGTTCCAACTCCTTTCTCGATTCCTTGAACAAAACGTATCTGTACACGAACCAGGCGGAGTATCCCAAACCGACCAACTCCATGACTTTCGGCAACAACGGGATGGCGTTGATTGCTCCGACGACGGTGGAGGACAACCACAACGCGGCCGTCGCACCGGCGACGTACGTGATCACTTGGCCTTTGTTTTCGGTGTCGTCCCACTTTTCCGAGACAGTTTTCACGAGTTCTTTCGTGTCAAACTTCTCCGCGCGAACGATTAAAGAGCGAGAGGCGGATCGTTGTTGATTCTGTTAAGAAGAAGAAGAAGAAGAAGGTGAGCACGATGAAAAAAAATACCACAACGCGTCGTTAAAGCGGTGATACCCGAAGAGAGATCTGCGCGTTCCAAGAGGGGTAATAAAATAAAGGAGTGCACACCCTCGCGCCGGGCGCGCGCGGACCCTTTAAGAGACGACGAGGGAAAAATATCTCTCCTCTCTTTCAAATTCAAAAAGAGTTGAGAAAGATCACGCGATACAATTTCACACCCACCTTCTTCATCATCGGCGAGGAGGCGGTAATCTTCGCCGCGTGACCTCGTTGGAAAGAGGAGGAGACAGAGGAGGATCTTCTCGCAGAACCCAAACGCATCTTTTGGGAGATCGGTTGGAAAGTAGCGGTAGTAGTAATCGCAGACATTTTCTTTTCAGTTGTGTTGTTTATATTCTGACGACGTTTCGTTCGGGATTTTTGCTGTCGTCTGCCAAATCTGCCTCTGCCTCTCTGCCTCTCGATTTCATTCATTTTTGTTTTGCCCAAACAAACAAACAACAAAAAGTTTTGTTGGACTCTCGACTCTCTTTTTTACCTTCCCTCATCACACTTTTGTTCGCCGAAAAGTTTTGAAAGGGATGATGGAAGAAGAGTCTCTCGGTCCTCCTTCTCCTCCTCCTCCTCCTCCTCCTCCTGCTTCTTCTTCAGAGAAAGAAGAGGCGCGTGATGGAACGACGACGACGGTGAGAGTGGTGAGCGTTTGTATGCGAGAAGAAGAAGAAGAAGAAGAAGAAGAAGTGGAAAACGGAGATGATGTTGATGATGCCGGTGAAGAA
>Ga0115557_1001425_pt1 | contig 16485 bp, 20 predicted proteins | sample COGITO_mtgs_1104_FD_87280 | JGI IMG/M metagenome (GOLD analysis project Ga0115557, IMG submission 87280) | Pelagic marine microbial communities from North Sea - COGITO_mtgs_110421 | ecosystem: Environmental > Aquatic > Marine > Epipelagic | place: Germany:Helgoland, sampling site Kabeltonne...
GAAAGGGATGGATGTAAAAAAAAAATGAGTAAAAAACTGCAACATGGGTGACGACATGGGTGACGACATGGGTGATGACATGGGTGACGACATGGATGACAAAGTTTCTGATGACATGGAAGTTCACCCAAACCAGGTTATGCCGAAGTGCAATGCTGGGCTGCCCATTCATGCACCTGCGGCAACGACGCGCAAGTACGTGCAACGATACGCTCTCAGTACCTACCTTTCGCGGCTTTCTTGTCCGTGTTAAGGCCACCCTTCTTGTCCCCCTTCTTCCCTCCCCTACCCCCCAGAGCACCCAAATCCCCTGGGTCATTGGAGATTATCTGCTTGAGGGTCTGGAGCTCTGTAAGAACGATGCGGTCTTCTTCCTGCTTGGATTTTGCCTCGCCTATCTGCTTGACGAGATTGAAGAAGTCCTTGGAGAGGTGGGAGCCCGACATGACGACGAAGCGAGAGAAAAGGCGAACCGAATGACAAATAAACCTATGGCTGGAGTGATAGATGGGGCTTTGTTCGGTACTTGGGTTGCTCAGTGCGGCTGTGGGGTAAATGTGTCTGCTATTTTTGGCTTCTCAATGATGTTAATAGCGACACAAACTGTGCGTGCAATCATACCGAAAAAAATCGGACCATGCCTCCCTCCCTCTCTCTCTCAGAGAATTCAATGCCTTTCCCGACAACAACATTCTCTTCGCCATCGGAGTGGGTGGTGGTGATCCTCGCCGCAGGATATGGAACACGCCTTGGCCGAGACATTGATGCCGACACCACTGGGAATTACGCACACCTCAAGGGTCTTCCCAAGGCGCTTCTACCGATTGGTGGGGAGCCGCTATTGAATCATTGGATCAATCAGTTCAAGGCGTGTCCCCGGATTACCCAGACCTATCTGGTAACCAACCATCTTTTCTACGATCAGTTTGTTGAGTGGGGAAAGCTTCCGAATGTGAATGTGTGTGAAAGCCACATTGTCGACAATGGAACAACGTGTAACGAAGATCGTAACGGAGCCGTTGTGGATTTAAAGATAGCGATTGATGCGTGCAAGGGGGAGATTGGGGACAGGCATGTGCTCTGTGTAGCCAGTGATCTGTTGTTGTACGATGATTTTAGTTTATCCGGCTTTCTGGAGGAGACCATGGGAAAAAAAGGCGGGGATGGGGCAATTTTATACTACAACGTTAGCTCTGAAGACGCCAAAAAGAGAGGGATTGTTACTACTGATGAGAAAGGCAAGATTGTGAGCTTTGTGGAGAAGCCACAGGACTGTGATGAGCACAAACTCCACAAGGCGAGCCCTGCATTTTACGCATACGCTCCCACCTCCGTGTCGCTAATAGATGAGTATATTGAGAGGAGCACGACATTAGAGGAGGTTGATGCGCCCGGTAAGTTTATGGCCTGGCTAATGATGAACCCGGCCATTAATATTTTCGGACACAAAATAAGTGGACGATTCGACATCGGAAATTTAAAGCAAGCGAAGGAGACCATCGAGTACTACAGCCAGGTGACCGAGGACTGCTGCGCTCGCGCCGCCCTCATGGGTAATCCCAGCGATGGCTTCGGAGGTGCCACACTAGCTCTGCTCATTAAAAATTTCAAGGCAACAGTCACCATTTCTGAGAATGATGATGAGGGGCGCAACAAAGACGATGGCAAGGGGTCGATTCACCTTATTCCACACCCAGTTTTGGACAACTATAGTTTTAGTTCTCTACAGGGACTGCACGACCAGACAAACATCACCGGTTACTACGGGGGGCTTAGGCTGATACATGCAGCGTGCAAGAAGTTTTACGAGCTTGCTGGTCATCTTATCACTAAGCGGGGATTCCAGATCAAATACGACACCGATATACCCAGGAGCGTTGGATTAAGCGGGAGTAGCGCCATTGTTACGGCCGCATTTCGGGCACTGCTACGGTTTCATCATTTGCCCCTGGGCACTTTGGGACTTACATTGAACACATTGCCAGAGGTGATACTGGGGTGCGAGGTCAGCGAATTGAATATTTCGGCAGGTTTGCAGGACAGAGTGGTGCAGAGCTTCGGAGGCCTGGTTTACATGGATTTCCACGAGGATCACTTTGAACGGGACGACCACGGCAAGTATGAGTCATTGGACCTAAATCTTTTGCCCACTCTTTACCTGGCCTACAGCACAAAATTGGGGGGGGAGAGCGGGAAAGTACACGCCCCCGTGAAACAGAGATTCGCAGATGGGGATAAATTCATCATCGAGAGAATGCGCGAACTCGGAGATAACACCCTGAAGAGCGTCGAATTGTTGACCAAGAAGAAATTTTACGAATTTGGACTGCTCATGGAAAGGAACTTTCAATTGAGGCGAGAGATGTATGGAGACGAGTGTGTAGGCTTAGACTGCATCAAAATGATTGCTATCGCCAAGGCCAAATTTGACATTGTATGTAAGTTCAGCGGCAGTGGTGGCTGCTTTGTCTGCATGGTGGGGGACAAAGATAATGCAGGGTCAAGACTGGGCAGCGAAAAAATGGGTACTGTAGTTGAAGAATTCAGGAATAAAGGATTCATCTTCGAAGAGATAATCGTGAGTTAGAGTTCGGTAATTATTACTGGTGATACGGTTTCAGTTGTTTTTGCGCTAAATGGTTTGGTTAGTCTTTTATTTCATTTTGTTGTTGTGTTGTTTGTCGTTGTTACTCGTTCCGATTTGTGCTGTATTGCTATTGCCGCACTCTCTCTATCGGTTTCAATCTCTCGCTCCTCTTGTCTCTAATCGGTCTTTGCTCAACTGAAGGTGGAGTAGGGTCATTTGGACCGAGAGGTCATTTCATGGGTCGACTTGGCTTGGCCTTCTAAGGACATCCCGGCCGGGTCAGAAAATCTAACACAGCGAGTCTGCTGAAGAATAATGCATATCAGGATATACATTTATCACGTTCACCTTATGAACAAATTAAAAATCGCGATGGAGGATTCGCATTTCAACAGCAACGGATTTCAATTTCATTTCATTCACTCTGGTTATCCATCATCCATTTAAACGTCCCCCTTGCTCCAACCAGCGCCAACCTTAATCGTAGTCCCCCCCCCGTCCCCCTTCTTTTTCACGCATGTATCTCTTGGAGCTCTTCCGCAGCTGCGACGAGAGGAGCGAGTCGAAAAGGAAGGGATGTCCATTGCGTTAAAAACGACAAAGAATTTGTCAACAGCAACGTCACGTACGGAATTCTCACCTGACGGACGATATCTTCGTCTTCTTGGGTCACCTTCCCTGCGAACATGCACTTGATGGGCCTTTTTTTTAATATACATATGAGTTAGTTACACGAAGAGAAATGGTGGGTTGGAATTTTGTTCTTTTCCAGGACAATTGTCTAAAGGAACTTATCTTACCTCATCAGCTGGCGAATCCACTCCACATGAACGGAATTACCAATAATTTTCATCCGCTGCGGTTCCGTGAACTCCACTCGGTCTTCCGAAGCGACGAGTTCACCGCTGCTGCAGTCGATGCTGCCCGGGTATCCCCACCTCGTTGTCGAGCTTATAGCATGCAGACGTTCAAGCTCCAGAAGTGAAGGTTTGGAGACACGCTTTCCCTCGACAACTTTATTACCGTGGCCCGAAGCCTTGATGGTTAAGAAATAAGACTCGCCTTCAACCCTTGACCCGCCGCCGATGACAGCATTCACGCTCCTGTTAACAAGAACGTTCGCAAGGTCTCCGTCAGGATTCTTCGTCAGCGGACCTAATAGAAAGTTAGTCCAGATTAAGCGCTCCCTTAGGCAACTTGAATAAACTTCTCTAGCATCTGACTTAAATGCGGCGACTCCACAAATTTCGTCTAGTTTGTCCCGGTCCTTCTTCTCCATGTTTGTATTTTCAATAATCCACACGAACGTTTCATTCCTTTGTTCGCCAAGCTTTTTAATGACTTCCACAGCCTTTGGGAAGAGCTTCCCATTCTCCCCGGCCAATCCACGTCGCTCTGGATTGGCAAGTGAGAAATCCTGACAGGGCGGGGACGCGAAACAGAGGTCGGCCGGCCCGAAATCCTTCTCGTAGGTATCGATGCGGGTATTCATCTCGGGGTCGCCCAAGGGGCCTAGCCAGTAGTGTTCGACCCCTTGCCGCACCAGTTTCATGCGAAGACCCATGACGACTCCTTCGGACATGAGCTCCGAGACGAAACAGCGGATTTTGGATGGAGGGATACCCATCTGGAGAAGAGCATCAATCTCCGAACCCTTTCCTCCAGCGAGGGAGAAGACATTTATCTTCTTCTCGTCGTACTTGCCCAAACGGGCTCTCTTTAGGGTCATTTCGATAATTTCTAATGCACTTTTTACTACATTCTTACCGTTTGCATCCACATAGCGTTTGGTAATAGAGCCCTGGCCGTGTTTGTCGGAGGGGGTCTCGTCCTCGTCCTCGTCCTCGTCTTCGACTCGCTTAGTCACCTTTCGCTTCTTCGGCGGCGGCCGCGACGGCGACTTCTCTGTCGACCGCAAGATGATACTATTACTGCAGACTTCAGCCTCCCAGTTTCCAGAGGTGCCTTCCACCAAATAGCTCTCTACTTGCTTGAAATCATCTCCTTTGCCTATCGGAAGGAACTCGATGACCTTGACCTCATAAGTCTTCTTTGTCCCCCACTTGATATCCACTACCGTACCCACAGGAATAGTGGACGTGAAGGCCGCCTTGACGCAAGAGCGGGAAGGTCTCGCCGTTTCTCCCACATCTCCTTCTAACATAATGACCTCGCTCACTCGCTCAGACAGTACCCACTCGGGATCATTGGGTCGGGAGTCCCATTTTAACTCGACCTCCTTAATAATCCCATCCTCCACCAGAACACCTAGGACCTCGAGCACCTCAATAGCATTTATAGCTTTGCTATACTGGCTTGGTTTGACCCGGACAAGATCGCCGATCTTAAATGCGCCCTCCTTGTACTCATCACACTGGCAATTTGAGCATAGCCAAGACCCCTTTGAGTATTTCCCATCGCAAGCTTGATGGGCTACGTTGCTGCAGCGCTCGCAGGAGAGGCGCTGCGTGGAGCTTTTCTTGTTTATGCGGTTCAAGCAAATACAGCACGTAGTCGAAAGGGGATCGTCTCGCATGATCGACATGGCAGGTACCCCTGTTAGACGAGACGATCAGTTGTCAAAAACAGCTCAGAGCAGGAAAGGGGAATTTTCCCCTCCTTGCCTGACACTTTGATCTTCGGAGTGAATGGCACAGATAAGAGCCAAAAAATACATCGAACCCCAACCAAAAAAAAATCGATTTCGTTTACTTAAATACATTTTTGAATTACAATTTTTTTTCCTATATATCATTTAATATTTATTTTAGTTATAATAATACGATAGTTTTCAATAAATAAATTGACTTTTATTATTGTTTTTATAATAAAATTTTAAAATTTAAATGAATAAAATTATAATATATTTATTTATATTATTTGAAAATCAAATATTCAAAATTATTATATTTCTGTATTTAAATAATATCATGAAAAAATTTTGTATTACCAAAATGTATTAAAATAAACGAAATGTCAATTTTTTAGAAAAACTTCAAATTGGTGTCAAAAACAACAACTTCATTGTATGATTTTCTAACAGGGGTGTGTGTGTTTATTGTTACATTATTATCAAACATTGGCTAGGGTAGGTCCAAGTTAACAACATGCCTAAATCACAATGTTGTCCGCTCTATTGCCGTGACGGCGGGCGTAGAGCTCCTCGTAGATGGCAACCTCATTTCCGTTTTTTTATAATCTAACAGGGGTGTGTGTGGTTATAGCACAGATTATAATCTAACCTCTTGAAGAATAGGAGAAAGTAGTAACGTTTTATCTAATCTACGATACAAAACCAACAGTAGATTTGATGAACAATTTCGTGAAGTCAAAAAAATCTCTTCTGGCAAAAATTCTATTGTATTTAGTTTTGAAGGTCTTATTCCGAGTAGTAGGGCTTGAATTTGGGAGAGCGCTTGGCTTTCACAGCTGCAAGGGGATGATGGTGAGTAAAAACTTGGGGGGTCTGATGTGCTGATGTGGTGGTGGCTATTACAATATTCCAACGAACTAAACAACTCACCATCAAGTCCCTCAGGCCAATCCTTCCGGGCATAGCAGATGCTCTGGTTCAGTGCTTCGCGATTCAACGCCTCTGGCATACCAGCTTCCTGTTGCACCTTTAACGAGGCCAAACAGCTCCGTACAGCTACTGGTGAGTTGTTGCTTATTTCCTCGGCGAGGCTGAAGATGTGAAGGTGAAACAAGGTTAGAAAGGAGGTGAGTAGAAATTCGCACACAGTATCCTATATTTCTAATTCGATCCTCTCATTTACCTCTCAGCTTCTGGTAAAACATCCTTACTTGAATCAACTAGTCGATTGATGAGCCCAAGTGTGTAGGCTTCCTGCCCAAGAAATGTTCGCCCAGTGAGCAGCAGCTCTGTTGCCTTGGCATGCCCAATCACGCTGGGGAGAAAGTGGCTGGCGCCCATACCGGGGTGGATGCCAAGCTGACGACGATTATGGGTTGAGTGAATTTTTGATCAATCAGACGAGTCGGACTTCTGAGACCCGAAAACCTCTCCTCCTTCCTCCTTTCTCCTTCCTCCCTTTTCCTTCCCCTATCTCTCACCTTGCTAAAATTGTAGGCAAGCTTGACATTTTTGCTGGTCACGCGGAGATCACAAGCGGTCGCGAGGCACAGGCCAGCTCCTACACAAGGACCGTTTATTGCAGCGATTGTGGGCACATTCAGCTGTCTAATTGACAGAAATGAGTTATAAAAGTCCTTCATAGTCTGCAGTTTTTCAAGCGAGGAGAGTCACAAGGAAGCAAGCAGTCACGGTGAGATCATGATCAAAAAAACCCACTTTACGATTGTGGTACCCACCTCAACATTAACGTGCGCAGGGTGATTTGCACGATCATAAAGCCACGGCAAGCTCCCGCCTGCGCTAAAAGCAGGCGGAGAGCCTGTGAGAATCACAGCACAGATTTCCTGGTTGTCTTTGAGCTCGTTCACATGTTCGGTGAATAATTTGCCCATCTCAGCGGTGAGTGCATTGAACTTGCTCGGGTTATTAAGGGCTATGCGAGCGACGCGTCCTTGGATAGCAGTGCTGATGAGGGTGGACATGGGGTGGGTGCAGAATCAAGATTTTTCGAATGAGAAGTGATACAATGGAAGTAATTCTTGCTTGTATGCATGTACACGCACACTATACGATTCTTAATAGAGGGGCCAGACGGCAGATCGATAGACGCACAGATTATTGAAATTGAAATATCAATAATTTCTCTCGGGAAGAGAAAAAAGTTATTTGTTCACCTCTGCCTTCACACGGATCAATAGCATACAAACGCGGTAAGTTTGGCGCAGAAAAGTAGCAAGAGCGCGAAAACACATATTTAAAGCGAAATAGCTGCAACCATCTCTTCAAGAGCCTTTTCTCCGTTTCAGCAAGTTTAGGATTTGGAAGGGTGCCTCCGGAGAGATGTGGTGCTTTGCATTTATGATGCGGCTGCTAACCCTTCTCTTCCCCCTTCCCGACTATACCACCCTTTCTTGCGCGCTTTTCCCTCCCAACCCTCATTTTCCATGCCAACTCCAAAACACACTGTGAATTTTCTCCAACAACAATAACAACAACAACAATACAATCGGAAACCGCACCTAAAATCCCAGTCTCACGTCTCACGTCTCACGTCTCACGTCTCACGTCTCACGTCTCACGTCTCACGTCTCACGTCTCATCTCACGTCTCACGTCGCGTATAAAACACATTTTTTTTGGCCCCTTGCTTGAATTGCACGAACAATCGCAGAGAAATGGCCACCAGAGTTGACGAGGAATATGACTACCTTTTCAAGGTTGTTCTTATCGGGGACAGTGGCGTCGGAAAAAGCAACCTATTAAGCAGATTCACTCGGAATGAATTCAATTTAGAATCAAAATCTACCATAGGAGTAGAGTTTGCAACTAAATCGATCCAGGCCTCTGGTAAAACTATCAAGGCGCAGATTTGGGACACAGCTGGACAGGAGCGCTACAGGGCCATCACTAGCGCCTACTATAGGGGAGCCGTTGGTGCGCTCCTTGTCTACGACATCTCGAAGCACGGAACCTTCGAGAATGTCGAGAGGTGGCTCAAAGAACTTCGTGACCACGCCGAGGCCAACATTGTTGTCATGCTTGTCGGCAACAAGAGTGACTTGAGGCATCTCAGGGCTGTCGAGACTGACGAGGCCATGAGTTTCAGTGAAGAGCACAACTTGGCTTTCATCGAAACCTCAGCCCTCGACTCAACCGGCGTAGACACTGCATTCCAACGAATCCTGACAGAAATTTATCGACTCATGTCTCGCCGGAATCTGGCCTCCAACTCTGACAAGGGAGGGGTCAGTGGCGGACAGAAAGTCAACCTCACTGAGGAAAGCGAAGAAAGTGGAGGAGCCTGCGGTGCCTGCTAATTTCTCTGATTGCTTGAAGTTAGCTTCTTCGTCGATGGGTTTGGTCAGGAAGCCAGTCGGGCTGTGATTTGATTGCCCGACGATGAAACTAAGAATGTTAATAATTTTGAGAAGATGAGGAAAGAGCTTTGTCGATAGAAAATGAAAATGACGAGCGCATCCCCATTAGTTCTCTCACGTCTCCGGAACTTCTAATTTTTCTACTTTAAACTTTTGCTACGTTACATACTCGTTCTCGTTTGTTCTTTTGCTGTCTCTTGTCCTTGTCCTCAAAAAAAGCCACACAAAATTGTCACGAAATGTCCAACAAAAAAATCAACTAATGACACATCCGCCCCCCCCCTCCTTCTTTATTTCTTCTCTCTCCTTCCTCATCCTAACCCTCTCCGCTCTTCTAAACTGTGCTCTGCTCCTCACAGCGTCCTTAAAGTCCATCAGTGTAGGCTGCTTCTCGTGTGTTCCACCTCCTCCGCCGCCCATCATTGTTCCTCCAGCCTCGAATGCCGCCGCCGCAGCAGCGCGTTTGTTCGACTGTTCATTCTGGGCCTTTTTCTCCCGGGCAAGACGGATACTGAGGGACTGAAGTTAGCTCTCAGATTCGCAATGATCGGCTACGCTGCCTGCGTTCCTCTGCCAAATGCACTTGGCAACATGCACTCAGCCACACGTCGGTCGCACCATCATCCTTACTACGCACGCACGCACGCACGCACGCACGCACGCACGCATCCTTACTACGCACGCACACACGCACTCACCTCTGAACGTTATTAAGTGCCCCTTCACCAAAACCTTTCGCCCCCATCCCCCCCCATTCACCAGCCCCAGTAAAGGTCTCCCTCGGGTCATGATTGAAGCTTGACGACTGTCGTGAATCTCCTCGAGCTCGTCGGCGGTACGAATCAGCTGAACCCCTTGCCTCTTCAACGCGACCATAGTGGTTTGCCTTCCATTCATCAAAATTGAAGTAATCCGAATTCACATCACCCCTCCCACCACCACCCTGCACGATACGGGGATGATTTTGAATCATTTTGAATCATTTTGGGGTTTTAATTTTCCAGTGTTAATTAATAAAACCACCCCTACACGCAAGTCAATCCCTACACGCAAGTCAATCTATCGCCAGAACTCACCTTCCCTCCTCCCCGATCTCCCCCCCCCCCAAAAGGAACGTTATCCGGTCGGTATCTACGTTGAAACTCGACATTATTCTTGTAGTGGGGATCATCTTCAAACGTGACGCTATTTCCTCGACGCACACCGCCAGAGGACACACCACCGTGTTCGTTGAACAAGCTGCGAATAAAAACAAGGCGGTCTGTTCAGTGAGTAATTTAATTGCCTTCATTTGGTTTTAACTTCGTGCCTTGAAGTCGTACTCAACGAAACCAGCACGGAGCAAGGGTTCAGGTTGGCACGCAAATGCCAACGAGAATGCAAATGCAATTTACAAAGCAGGGAAATTAAACACCTCACCTGCGGAAAACATCTTCTCTGTGTCGATTCTGCTCAAAGTGATTGAGCAATAGGTCTCTTGCCTCGGTTATATTCTTGAACTTCTTGTCATCTCCCTCCTTCTTGTTATCAGGATGGTATCGCAGCGCCATTTTATTGTAACTCGCTTTCACGATCGATTGTGTAAGCTGCTCGCCACTCCCTCCTGGTGGTGGAGGGGGGGGTAGGCCAAGGAGGCGTAGGCATTTGTTCAGCGACTTCAGGGTCAGGGGAGGATGACGCATGCTGCCTTTCAAAGGAGGATTTTCCAAATTTTTACCTCTTGATAAGATGTCAAAAAATTGTCTCGGCTCTCGTGCAGTTGCAGAGGGTAGAACTCGATGATTAGAGGATAGAGGTGGTTGATAATGAGCACAGAAGTGACGTTTTCTCTCATGGAGAGTCCTTCAGAAACTCTCTCGGGTTTTCAGTACATGCGAGATTTTACTCATTTATTTTCACCTCAAACCGTCGCCTTTACCCATTCAGAGTTGATTAAGGCATTTAAATGGAAAATTGAATAAAGTTTCTACGAGGGTAAAGAATGAACCCAAATTTTACAGGAAATTACACGAGGACCAAAATTAGATTTTTTTTGGCAAGAACCATACTTACCTGGCCGCGGATGGAAATCGATCACAAAGGTTTTTCGCCCTGATCTGGAGTTGCAATTGCACGATGCTAGACATCATTGTTTAATAAACGATCAGTTATGCTATCTTTGATGGCAGTGCGGCTCAATTTCTGGTAGAGGCTGGTCAGCGTTCGCGCTACTGGCTTTTTTTTGTTGTTGTTCCCCCCACCCTTTTATTTTTGTTTTTGTTTTTTTGGTGTTGTGAAAGTGTCCTCGTTCTTTTTTCTTCAATTTTCTTCTAGTACATTATTGTCGCATTGGATCATCAATTCATTCATTCACTCATTCAATCATTCAATCATTCGCTAATTTATAAAGATACAAGATCGTGTATAGCAAGTGGCCCTGTGCAGATCAGCTCTGCGTCTCTTACATGCTGCGAGATCCGCGGAGGTAGTCATCGCAATAGTCGCGTCGCACGTTGCGGGCACTTGTCCTGGCGCGAGTCCGTCGGTTGGTGGCGCTCTGGACTTCCCCGCTGTTAATCATGAGAAAGCGCCCCTTTGTTTTTCTTCCCCTGGGCCCCTGGGAGCCAAATATTTTCTTGGTAAAAGAATGACATTATAGTTACTTCTAATTTTACCGAATTTTCGTCGATCCTCCAGACGCAACCAGTCTATGAGTAAAAAATCAATCCTGCGCAATCATTCCTAATTTGATTTGTGGGAAAACCAGCATGTGGAGCGGTCATGCATGCAATGAGTAAGATGATTCTACGGACCGCTGCCAGGCGTTTGGAAACTAGTTGCCATGCACACTGCCCCCCCATTCACGTTCCTCACAAAATCTTGTCTCCCCATCCTTATAACCACCGTGCAGTCATGAACCCCTCCCTTGACCTATCCAGGTCAATCAGTATTTGTGCGGTCTGTTCTAGTCTGTTCCAGGTGTGGTGATTTAGGCAAGATATCAAGGGACTTCAGGGCACGTTGCGACGAGGAGCATATTTTCGCTTGTACTTGTACGTAAAAAAATCTGTCACACTTGGTACAGCAAGGGCAATCCATGACAAATGACAAATGACTTTTGAAGAAGCAGCGAGGAAGAGATCTACTTATCCACTGCTCCTCTTTCTCGTATTTTCCCCCCAGAATAGGGATACACAAACCGTTTCAGAGAGGTTAGGCGCGATTTTAGCGAAAAAATCCTGAGACAAAGAAGAAAAAGAGCGCGTGATTTTTTTCGGGAAAAAGTCGTTGATTTTGAAAGTCGCTCAACCCACAGACAATTTTAGCTTCTAAGGTACGTACATGGCCATCCATCAGCATCAAATGACCCATCTAACACTAATTTAACCACCTGAAATGGACCCTATCGCTTCCCCGCCTCATCTCATTTGACTTTCGTGTCGCCGCCTTCTTGTCGTACGCAGAATGGCAAGGTCAAAAACATCCCCCAATCCATCGAGTCCTTCCAAAAAGGCAAGGGCCGCCGCTTCTGGAACTAAGGTGAAAAAAGCGACCAGGAAGAAGGTGAGGAGACGGCATTGTTTTTGAAGAGAAGCAGAGAGAGAGGAAGTTCCCTGAAGTTCCCAGCAAGTTCCTGACTAACCCCTTACCCTATGTGGACACGAAACGACAGCCTGGAGATCGAGCCCTGAAAGAAATCCGTTTCTACCAGAAATCGAGTGACTTGTTGCTCCGCAAGCTCCCTTTTGCCAGGTTGGTGAAGGAAGTCCAAAATGACTTCTCCCGTAAGGGTTACCGCTGGCAAGCCACAGCGCTACTCGCGCTGCAGGAGGCGGCGGAGAGCCACCTCATTGGACTTTTCGAGGACTCTAACCTGTGCTGTATTCACGCCAAGCGGATTACCGTCATGCCCAAGGACATGCAGCTGGCTCGCCGCATCCGTGGGTTGCAGAGGGAGTAAGAAAGGGAGAAAGCAAGAGAGAATGAGGTCGTTATAGTTTTGAGTAGGAAATGGCACGGGAATGATTGGTTGAGAAAATGAACGATTGATTGGCGCAACCATCCACACATACGCACACACTGCACACTTTAGCCACACCCACACAATTGAGCATGCACACAACAACACTACCATACATTGCGTTAAGCGATGGGACTAATATCTCTGGTAACAAACGATTAGGGGCTTGTACGATTTTAGATGCGCAAAGCATACTTCAAGCAATTATATCCAATTATATAATTTCAAGCAATTATCAAAATCTCACAAGCAGTACAACTCATTTACACAGTATTATTACAAATTTCATCCCCCTCACCCTTGTACCACTACACAAGTGATCAAACAGCATGCGTCTTGTGCCCCTTCTCGTATTGGTGTACTGCGAATGTGACTTTCTCCTCAAATTCTCTTACCCATTTCTTGGTATCGAAGAGTGGACACGACTCCCTCCCGCCTTCCAGCTTTCTCCTGAGCTCAAGCAACTTGCCAGGATCGTCTGCCAATTGACAGGCCTTCTCCTTGTATTCCTCTAGGGAGGTGCACACAAGCTCCTCCAGCCCGCAGCTTCTCAACATGCTGCCGCCAATCCTATTGCTCATGTTCTCCCCAAGCACACTTAACATGGGGGTCCCGCTCCATAGAACCTCCACGCTTGTTGTCGTACCATTATTGACAGTGTCAAGCACCAGATCAGCAAGGTTGCAACGGATTATATGTTCCTTTTTTTGTGCAACTTCGCTAAAGATGATGCGATCTTTGCTAACGCCCCTCTTCTCTGCCTCCGCTAATAAGTTATCAGCACCGAGCCCTGGGAAATTAAGCAGCCACAGAATCGTATTGTCCCTTTCCCTGAGAATGTCACACCAGACATCGAAGATCTCAGGAGTTATTTTGTAGAGCTGGTTGAAACAAGCGTATACGAAAACATCATCACTGATGCCGTACTTTTCTCGTGTGTAGAAGCTATGTTTACCAAGTGTGAGTTAAATACAAGCTGAGAACACAAATGAAAAAAATTCTCGCATATAGAATCTCACCTTTTCTCTTCTTTGCACTCATCCTCGTCCAGCATGTAGGCCGCCGACTGCTTCACATCATTCAGCACACAACAATGTGGAACGTGCATGACTTTCTCAGTATAATTATTGTAATGACTCTCGGGGATCACTGTCTCATCTCCAACAATGTAATCAATGTATTCCGCTCCCATCGTCCCACTGAATCCCCCCATGTTAACCTGAATGGGCGCCGGCTTCAAACTGAATATCTCATTCTTGGCTCCCTTGGTGAAGCCATTCAGGTTAAACAAGACGTGAATTCCATCGCCATGTATGAGCGTGGCTGCATCATCTGCTTGCAAGAGGCTTATATCCTGGAAGTGCTCCACTTTCGACGTAATATTCTGCCTCCAGCTGCTGTTGTCGTCGCTGTTCAGGGCGTACACAAAAACCTCAAATCTATGAGTATCGTGCAGACCGAACAGTCCGTTCATGAGATGGGATACAGGATGGTTCCCGATATCACTGCTTACATAGCCGATCTTGATTCTGCTACCGCGCGACCTCTGCCTGAAGTGGAACCGCGGAATATCGAGCAACCTGACGTTTCTCTTCGCCCGCTCGGCAAACGCAGTTGCAATCTGCAGTTTCAGCTGCGGCGTAAATTTTCCACCATAGTTCAGAACGTGGAATGGTTGAACGCAAGGGAGAGAGTTCTCTTCCTTCAACTGTTCTCCCACAACCTCTGCAAGTCGGTCCATGTCGCTTTCTCGAGTGCTCCAATCACAGACATATGTCAACACATTCACCAAATTTGCGAATGCTTCTTCGTTGCCCTCCTTGCCAGTGAGCTCCACGCTCTTCTGGTAGCACTTCATGGCGTCGGCGAGTTGGCCTGCGTCCTTATATGCGCTCGCTAGATTACTGTAGGCCTCTGCAAAACTGGGTTTGATCTTAATTGCAGTGGAGTAACACTTTATAGCGTCCGGGAGCCTTGCAAGATCCTTGTAAACATTCCCCATGTTGGCAAAGGCGTCGGCAAAAAGAGGGTCGATGTTAATAGCCTCGTGGTAGTGAGCCAAGGCCTGGTCAAGCTTTCCTTGCTCTTTCAAGATACTGCCTAAATTACTGTGCGCAGCAGCAAACTGGGGCATCAGACGGGCCGCTGTAACATAGCAATGGATTGCCTCCTTGACCAAGCCCTTGTCCTTCATGGCGTTCCCCAGATTATTGTAAGCGTGGGCGTGGTCGGGCTTGAGTCTTAATGCCGTCCTATAGCTATTTATTGCCTCTTCTAACCTATTCATCTCCCTGTATGTATTCCCCAGATTATTGAATGCATCGGGAAAGTTGGGCTCGAGTTGAATAGCTGTTTTGAAGGTACGTAAAGCCAAATCCAGCTTCCCCTGATCATAATAACATGATGCTAAATTGCCATGAGCGATAGCAAAGTCAGGACGTAGATCGATGGCCGCATGGTAACTCTCAATAGCTTGAGCAACAAGATCCTTATCGTGGGTTGCCTGACCCTGCTCCTTCAACACGTTACCCAAATTGCTGTGGGCATCAGCAAAATCAGGGCAGAGCTTGATGGCCATCCTGTAATACTCAATAGCCGTCTCTCGATCCCCCCAAGTATTGAAGACACCGGCACAGTTAGACCAAGCAATCGCGAAGTCTGGCTTAATCTTGATTGCAGTGAGGTACTCCTTCTTGGCTTCCTCTAACCTTCCCTGCGCTTTGTACAGGTTACCCAAGTTAGACCTGGCATCCACACAGTTTGGGTCCAGGGTAAGGGCCATCTGAAACGTAGAGATTGCATCATCAATGGATCCTTGCTGCATGTGAGACGAGGCAAGATTATTGTAAGCGTCACTGCACCGAGGCTTGATCTTGATGGCCTTAAGGTAAAACTCCACTGCTCCTTCCACATCCCCTAGTTCTTTCAAAGCGTTGCCCAAATTTGAGTACGCTTCGGCAAAGTTAGGGTCGACACGAATGGCTTGCTGGTTATAAAAAATACACTCTGACAAGTTGCGGAGTTGGAAATGGACAGCACCCAGGAGAAGGAGGTTGGAGGTCAAATATGCATCTGCAGTGTAAATTGATTCACAGGCAGCGAGAGCGCTTGTATAGTCTGCAATAGGGCAAAACACAATGTTAGGGTTGAAGTGGAGTGACATTTACGTGGCCTTTACTCACCGCCAGCAGCATAAGCCTTGTGGGCACGTTCTGTAAGATGGACTAACGAGCGTTGGGTTTGCTGGGAGTTAGACGGGGTAGGCGTTGATGAGGCTGATTTAGGCGCCACCATAGGCAAAAACCGAAGGTGTTGACTTTATTTCGTAACTTGGAGAGTTTTATTGGCAGGTGGTTAAAACATCAAAACACAACACTCACTTTCGTTCGGCAGGCCCAAAAATTGAAGTGCGAACCCTGTACCCTGATGAACCCTGAAGCCGAAACCTCTTGAAATCCAAAAAAAAGGTAGTAAAGAAAGTCAGTTAAAGGTTGATGCCGAAAATCTCAAATTTTTCATCCAACCTATAATACTTTTCAGAGATTTGAGCAGCTGAGGAACAGTTTCTGTAGCAGATGGAGGCAGCTTCTGACTTAGAGATGTTGATAGGGTCAGGAGAAAACTCCTCATCCTGCCTCTCCCCCACCAGTGAACCGCAGCCTTCTGCAGCCGCTTTTGTGCCTGCCCCTTCCAGCTCCCCCCAAACAATGACGCCTGTTCACTATGGCGACATAATTTACCTGAACTACAGAGATGATGACAACACATCAGGGTATCTATCCGTGACCCCTAGCTTTCACCGCGTTGGATTGCAGCCTCCTCCCGTGTCTTCTGTTTCTTCTTCCGAAGGCAACCGCGTTCCTCTCGAACTCTCATCTTTCGATGACTGCCTATTCCAGGTTGTCCCCTTCCTTTCTTACGACTCA
>Ga0115557_1001427_pt1 | contig 16479 bp, 9 predicted proteins | sample COGITO_mtgs_1104_FD_87280 | JGI IMG/M metagenome (GOLD analysis project Ga0115557, IMG submission 87280) | Pelagic marine microbial communities from North Sea - COGITO_mtgs_110421 | ecosystem: Environmental > Aquatic > Marine > Epipelagic | place: Germany:Helgoland, sampling site Kabeltonne...
GTGCACGCGTATACTATCGCACAGAAAAGGAGCGCATGATGTACGCAGAGAGAGCAGTCGTCGCGTGATTCTTGCAGTCGACACGTGCACACAACTTTTGGGGAAATCCAATCCGGAATTGGTCAAACGTTTGACGCTTTACGTTGCACGTATTATGCGCGCGATGATGCCAACGAAACCTGGTGTTGCTGGTTTTAAGAGCACGAGTGCTGCGCAAAAGAGTGATACCACCACCACCGCGCGGGATCGAGATCGTAAGCATCAAAGACCGTACGATTTAATCGTGTTCGGCGCGACTGGCTTTACCGGCGCCTTAGCGGCGAAGTACTTGGCGAAGAAAGACGACAACGTTCGATACGCGCTCGCCGGTCGAGACTTGGAGAAGCTGCAAAAAATCGCGAACAAAAGTACGAGCGAGGAGAGCAAAAGTCGTTCCGTCGATGTGTACGCCGGTTCTACGCCGGAAGAACTGCGAGAAATAACCGAGAAAGCGAACGTCGTTTTATCCTTCGCCGGCCCGTTCGCCAAGTTTGGCTTCGCTTTGACCGAAGCGTGCGTGGCGACGAAAACGCACTATTGCGACATCACGGGAGAACCACCGTTTATACGGAAATGCGTGGAACAGTTACACGAGAAAGCGAAGAGAGAGAAGACGTGCGTGGTGAATTGCGTCGGGTACGACTCGATACCGTGGGATTTAGGCGCGTGGGCGGTGGCGGAGTCGTTCAAAGCGGACGGGTTCGAGTGCGTGAGAGCGGAAGCGCACGCGGGGAAAAGTAAAGGCGGGGTGAGCGGGGGGACGATTGCGAGCGCGGCTGGAGTCATCGCGGAGAACTCAATGGCAGATTTGAAGAAGATGGGGGATCCGTTTTATTGCGTTCCGGAGCTGTGTCGAGACGGAGAGAGACCGTTGAAGAGAGAGATCAAAGAGAATTGGCGTTTGCAAGGCGACGCGAGGTTGGACGAGGCGACGGGGAAGTACACGATGCCGTCGATTATGGCCGGAATTAACTCGAAAGTCGTCGCGAGGAGTTACTCGTTACTCCGCGATAAGGATAAAGAGAACGCGTGTTTCGCGGAGGATTTCAGTTACGGCGAAAGCGATTTTTGTAAAGACGAATCCAAAGCGAATTGGGGCGCGAGAGGGATTAAAACGTTCGGGGTTCTCTTCGCCATTCCGCCGACGAGGTGGTTGTTGAGAAAAACGGTCTTACCTGCGCCGGGCCAAGGACCGAACGAGGATATTTTAGAGAACGGGTACTCCAACGTTTACGTCGTTGGACACGGACGAGATAAGAACGACGCGAGCAGCAAAGTCGAGCCGAGGGTGGCGCACTTTGAATTTAAAAACGCGGACCCGGGGTATAAAGGTACCGCCGCGCTCGCGGTTGAAGCCGCCTTGTGTTTGAGCTTATCCGATAAAGCGCCGGGGTTGAAAATGGGCGGATGTTTAACGCCGAGCGTAGCGTTGGGGGAAACTTTGATCGAGCGGTTACGCGACGCGCCGAATTTCTCCTTCTCCGTATCCGCTTTGAAGGGAAAGGAGTTGAAAGTTTAATCGTAATACGTCGGGTAGAAATGAATGAAATACAAAAAGAGAGCAGAGCAGAGCGCGCGCACGAGTTAGAAATCAAAACGCATATTTGAAGTTTTAAATCATATACAAACAAAACAATCCCGCTAAATCCTCCAAATCTTAATGATTTGGAAGTAATAATATAGTAACAATAAATCCCATCCGTGATTGAATCACCGGGCAACATTCGTATCCGCTAACATCGTCGCCGATTCGACCGAGTCGCCGATGGATAACTCCCCGACCGCGATTCGCCCGTGGCCTTTCTTCCCCCAATTCAACCACGAGTTCATAATTTTCCACGAGTACGTCCCGTCTGATTCTTTGTGCCAACCGATGACCTCAATCACGTGCCCACCGTGTGATCGACCTCTTGTCTCTGAATCCGCGCTCGTTCTGTACGCCCCGTCTTTATACGCGTAAAACTCGTCGTAAATTGTCCCGGCATACGAGGACACAGGTCCGCTGTTATAAATCTCCCTCGCCATGCAATCGTAATCACCGTCTGGACAGTGGATCAACTTATCGATGTGCTGCGCGACTTCATTTCTAGTGTGTTCGTCCAAATCGCCTTGGCACTGAGCTGTGTCCGATTTCAGCGGGCACGCCGGCGTCGGCTGCACGTGACACGGGTGATGACACGGCGGGAACGGGTACGCCGCGCACCCTTTCTCGTCCCCGTACTTTCCACCACTAGCGACACCAAACTCTTTCGCGAACTCGTACGCGTCGTCCGGCATCCCACCTTCGCACGACCCGAATGAAAACTCCGACACCAACTGACCGCACGACAAAATCTCCGACGCCGCCAATCGCTCTTGCACTTTGCCTCCGCTCGCGATGCACAACCTATCGCTCATCACCTTGGTCGGCGCAATCGCCCAACACGATCCGCACTCGCCTTGATCCCACGCTTCGCCGATAAATTCCGAGCACTCCGGCCATTTCTCTCTCGCGTCAAAACTTTCCGGTAAATCCGAGGGCGGTTCCCACGCGTATTCGTTCGACGACATGCCTAAATAATCGACGTTGTTGTTGTTGTTGCTTTTCTTCTCTCCCTTTTGAGGAGGAGAAAGAGTAGTAGGAGTACTACTACCGCTGCTACCACTCCTCGCCGTTGGTATTCTCTGCTCTCGCCTCTTTGGCTTTTCGTACTCTTTATCCTCGTTGACGATTTGATTCTCTTTCAGAACCTCGACTAAATTCGCCTGTTTTTGTTTCCTTTCGCTCTCTTGCTTCCCGTCTTTCGAGGCGTACTCGGAGAGTTCCCAGCGCACTTTGTTTCCTCCTCCTCCTCCTCCTCTCGAGTTGCTCTTCTTCGATATCAAATCTTTACTCGAGGACGACGAAACAGAAGAACTGCTCGAACTCGTCGCCACAGAAGAAGAACCGGACGCGATTTGAGACGAATCTTTCTTCTTCGACCGTCTCCCACCCGGGTTGGTCACGCGTTCGACCGCGTCCATCTTCTCGTCCGCGCTCCAGGAGAGATTCTTCTCGTTGATGCGTTTCCCTAACCCGTTGGATGTTTTCCCGGACGAGTTCGTGTTGTTCAGCGACGCCAGGGAGACGCACGCCAAAAACCCGAGCACGCATATGCACAGGGTTATCAGGAGGACTTTTTTAATCGCGTGCGCGGGTTTACTCGCGCTTTGAGTCGTCGCGTTTCTGTCGTCTCCTCCGGGCGTTTGGTGATGTTTCCCCGTCGTTGCATTTAAATCATCACCATCCGCGTCCTCTCTGACGATGCCAACGACGGGGAGCAACAAAGGCTGCCGCTCGTCGATCGGTGTCATCATTTTTCTTTACTCTCTCTTTTGAGACAGAAAGAACAAAAAGAGAGAGAGAGAGGACGGCGATGCGAGGAGAGACAAAAAGGCGACGAGGTACGCCCCGCGCGCGCGCGTATAAGTGTCGATGTGATTTCTCTAAAAGGCGCGGTCGAAGGAAGACCATTTGCTTTAGGGTTTCTCGTATTTAGGGTTCTAAACCCTAATTGGCGTGCAAGCTCTTTCTCTCTTCTCTAGAACAGTTCTTTGGCAAACTGGGTGTCTTTTTTTCGCCTAAAATGCCGAGTCGTCGTTTCCTTCTCGTCGTCGCGATCAAAGTTCGAAAGGCTGGTCGCGATGCCGAGCTCTTTGGCGAACGCGGACGGTTTGAACGAAGACGATGGTTTCGAATTTTCGTCTTCTTTTTCTTCTAAAATCGACGACGACGGTTCGCCGCCGCCGCGGTGTGATTGTTGTTTCGAAGTCGATGGTTTCGGCGCGAACCCGGCGAAGCCGCTGAAGACGCCCGCGCCGCCTTTCGGGGGCGGTTTTTTGTTCTCGTCGTCTTTGAAGTTGGCGAGGCCTGGGAAAAGCGCCAGGCCTGGTCGGTCTTTGTTTTCGCTCTTTTGTCGTTGTTGTTGTTGTTGTTCTCGCGCGAGTTTGGCGGCTTCGGGCGAAGGAGAACCTTTCTTTGTCTTGTCCTCCTCTCCTCCTCCTTTCTTACTCAAACGGCTAAAAACGCTCCCTTTTTGCGGACTCTCTTCTTTCTTACTCTCGTCAACCGCTTTCTTCACGCCTCCGGAGACTAAGCTCGCGAACGCGTTCGGCGTCTTCGCTTCGTTTCCGTCCTCCTTGCCATCATTCTTAGACATCCCCCCCGGCCGTTTCGCTCGAACGACTTTCCTTCTCACCACGTCCCCTCCTTTTCCTCCTTCCTCTCCTTCCCCTGCTTTCGCTCTCGGCACGTATTTCAACCCTCGATTCTCCGCCGCTAAACGTTCCTTCTCTCGTTCCTCAAATTCGATCTTCTCTCGTTCTTTCCGTTGCATTTCCGTTTGCCTTTTCGCGTCTTCGATCATTTTTTTGATATCCTCTTTGGTATCACTCGCAAACGTTTTGGTCGCGAACGGGTTCGTCCCCGGTGGTGCTTTCCCTTCCTTCGCGAGCGAGCCGAAATACCTTTCGCCGTGTTCCTTCTCGTCTTTGTCTCCGTTGGACACTTTGACGACATCATTTTCGTCGTCATCTTCGCCGTCGTTAATGGTGTTTCTGTTGTTGTTTTCGTCGTGCGCTCCGTTTGCGAGGTGAACGACTTCGCCTTCTTCTTCCTCGTCGTCTTCTGCGGCTCCTGCTTCGACCATTGCGTGTGTATATCGTTGTTATTAATAAGATTAAAGTGCGGACATTTCCTTCACTTTTTAAAGGAACCAATTGGAAAGAAGAGAGAGAGAGAGAGAGAGAGAGAGAAGAGTTTACGCTCGAGCGCCTGTTACGGTAAAAAGCGTTTGATACGCGCGGTAGCGTCGAGGGGAAAGCGTATTCTCGTTTCACGTCTGTAAAACCCGTTCCGACTGTCTTCAGAGAGAGAGAGAGAGAGAGAGAGAAAGAGCGAGAGAGAATTCAAAATCCTTCCCCCGTGGGGAAATCTCTTCCGTAAGTTATGGCGGGAATACCACCGCCTCAAGTCTCTCGCCTGGACTTTCTGAAACAAAAACCACCCGCAAACTACGTCGCCGGCATCGGCCGAGGCGCGACTGGGTTTACCACTCGGTCTGACATAGGTGGCGCGGTGAAACAAACCGCCGCTGGGAAAGTGACTTTGGTGAGTGGTGGAGGAGCAGGTGGAGGAGGAGGAGGAGAGGAAGAAGACGAAGGCGATGATACCGACCAAAAGAATAGAAGGAGAGGTACGAACGACGACGCGGGTTTGTTCGCCAAGGATAAAAACGATGGCTCGTACGACGAGGACGACGAGGAAGCGGATCGGATATGGGCCGCCGTCGACGCGTTTTGCGAGCCGGACGAGAGGACGCGAGCGAAGAAGGAAAAGATGCGACGCGAACGGCGAGAGGAGAAGAACGATAGGGTGAAAGATAAGACGATTAAAGATCAGTTCGCGGATTTGAAGAGGAAACTGAGCGAAGTGAGCGAGGAAGAGTGGGATCAGATTCCAGAGATTGGAGATTATAGCGTTAAGAAGTCAAAGGCGTACGAACGTTTCACGCCGGCGCCGGATACGTTGTTATCGGCGGCGTTGAAAGAACGAGAGACGGTAAATACGGACGAAGATCACGAGCGAGGAGGTGATGGAACGAGCACGGATTTAACCGCGGTCGGGGAGGCGAGAGGTTTAGGATTGGGATTGAAATTAGACGGTTTGCAACAACAATCGCAAGATAGTCAAAACGGGTCATCTACGGTCGATCCGAGAGGGTATTTAACCTCTCTGTCGTCGTTGAAAATTAACTCGGCGGCGGAAATTTCGGATATTAAGAAAGCGCGCTTGCTTTTAAAGTCGGTGATAAACACGAACCCAAAGCACGCGCCCGGGTGGATCGCAGCAGCTCGGTTGGAAGAGATTGCCGGGAAATTGAAAGCGGCGAAAGATCTCGCGAGGAAAGCGTGCGAGGCGTGCCCGAAAAGCGAAGACGCGTGGATCGAAGCCGCTCGTTTACACGGCACGGAATCTGATCAAGGGAAAGCGATATTAGCATCGGCGGTTGAATCGTTGCCAAACTCTGTCGCGATTTGGATGCGAGCGGCGCAAGCGGAAAAAGACGAGGATCGCAAGAGAAGAGTTTTAAGGAAAGCGTTAGAAAACGTTCCGAATTCTGTCCGATTGTGGAAAGCGTTGGTAGATTTATCCGAAGAAAACGACGCGAGAGCGTTATTGCAAAGAGCCACGGAGTGCTGTCCACAACACATCGAGTTATGGCTCGCGCTAGCTCGATTAGAGTCTTACGACAACGCGAGGAAAGTTTTGAACAAAGCGAGAGAAACGTTACCGACGGAACGCGCGATTTGGGTCACCGCGTCGCGGTTAGAAGAAGCCAACGGGAACGGCAAAATGTGTCAAAAAATTATCGACCGGGCCATCAAATCTTTGCGAGGTAAGAACGTGAAAATTGACCGAGAGTTATGGATGAAAGAAGCCGAGACGTGCGAGAAGAGCGAGCCGCAATCGCTGGAAACGTGTCGCGCGATTGTCCACGCGGTCATTGGCGAAAACGTGGACGAATTAGATCAAAAGCTCACGTACGCGGCAGATGCGTCCGAGTTTGAAAAGAATGGCTCGTTTGAAGTCGCGCGAACGATTCGTAAGAAACTCATCGAGGTTTTTCCGGAAGACGTGGAAATCTGGATCGACGCCGCGACGCTGGAGAAGAATTGCAAAAATTTCAAAGGCATGGACCAAGTCTTACGAGAGGCGACGACGAAACTTCCGAACGAGGAAATTTTGTGGCTCATGGCGGCAAAAGAGCGATGGTTACAAGGCGACGTGACGGGCGCGCGTACGGTATTAGAGGAGGCGTTTTCTGCAAACCCAGAAAACGAGGACATTTGGTTGGCGGCGTTCAAGTTAGAATTTGAAAACGAAGAGTTGGAACGCGCGAGTTTACTCTTAAAAAACGCGCGCAATCGAGAAGGCGGTGACAAGACGAATTCCGCTCGCGTGTGGATGAAATCTGCGGTGTGCGCTCGACAAATGAACGACGCCGAGGAAGAACGCGAGGTGTTGAAGAAAGGCCGGGCGTTGCACCCGAAGTTTTGGAAACTCTGGATCATGTCCGGTCAACTCGAAGAGAGAGAAAAGAAGTACGCCGAGGCGAGAAAAATATACGATTTAGGATTAAAGAAATGTCCAGACTCTTCGCCGATGTGGATCGCTAAAGCGCGATTGGACGTGTTGGAAAAGAAGTTTGGTTTAGCGCGAGCGACGTTGGAGCAGGCGCGATTGAAGAACCCGAAAATTCCAGAGGTTTGGCTCGAAGCCGTCGCGGTGGAGAAACAGCTCGGCGAACACACCGCCGCGTCCGCGTTATTAGCGAGAGCCCTTCGCGAGTGTCCGAAGTCCGGTATTCTCCACGCCGAAGCCATCAAATCTGCGCCTCGCCCGCAGCGCAAAGCTCGTTCTGTGGATGCACTCAAAGCGTGCGACGACGACCCAGACGTCGTCTGCGCCGTCGCGCGCCTTTTCTGGAACGACCGCAAATTAGACAAAGCCCGCGCCTGGTTCAACAGAGCCGCCACGTTACGCCCAGAAGACGGCGACGTGTGGGTCCGCTACTACGCCTTTGAAAAGTCTTTAGAAGACGACGCTGCTGAGGGTAATCTCAACGCCGTCGCCAAAAAAGCCTCCTCGAAGAAAGCATCATTCGCCGACGCGAAAAGCTCGCCCAAAGAAGACGTCCTCGCTCGCGCCGCCAAAGCGAATCCGAACCGAGGTCGATACTGGGCGCCCGCGCGTAAAGATTTCCAAAATTGGCGCGACTCTGTCGAAGAAACCACACTCAAAGTGTTGGCGAAGATGGAAAGCGAGGGTGAGTTTTCGAGTTAGAGATTTGTTGTAAAAAGAACAACCCGAAAACATCTCTCGATATCTCTCGTCGATACGACGATACCAGTCAACACCACTCTCAACGAGTCACTCGTCCCCTTGAATTCGTCATTTTTTTACGCACAAAACTCCTTTTCCTACGCTACAATAACACATGCCGGTCAAACCGGGCCCACCGCCTCCGATCCCACCTCTCCGTCCTCCCGAAACCATTTGCATCCCGTCTCGTTCAAAGACATCAGAAGGAGTATCGAAAATAACCTTCACGCAATACACGGACGAGGACAAACAACTTCCCGAAATTTCCCTTCTGATTAAACAGCAACTCAGCGAACCGTATTCGATATTCACGTACCGATACTTCTTAAACCAGTGGCCACAGCTGACGTTTCTCGCGTACGATTCTGAAGAGAATAAGTGCATCGGGACGGTGGTGTGTAAGTTGGACGACCACCGAGGGTCGTTTCGAGGGTACGTGGCGATGTTGGTGGTTGCACCAGAGATGAGAAAAGTTGGACTCGGGTCTATGCTCGTGGAGAGAGCGCTGGAAGTGATGCACGAGATGGGCGCGGACGAGTGCGTGTTAGAGGCGGAGAGCACGAACGCAGGGGCGCTGAGGTTGTACGAGAACTTGGGGTTTATTCGGGATAAACGGTTGCGACGGTATTATTTGAGCGGAACGGATGCGTTTCGGTTAAAGTTGTGCTTCCCGATGCCGCCGGAGGGAGAAGAGGAGGAGTTTATATGAGAGACCGGACGCGTTCGGTCACAGTATAATAGTATACGAGTAGAGAATAGAGCTTTCGCGCGAAGCAGATAGAATAATAGAAAAACATCAGATTGTTGTTGTAAATTGTGTAATAATGCTAAATAGTTGTGTAGGAATCTACTACAAATAAGTCTAAGTCGAGAAGCGCGCTTCTCTCGCTCGCATCTTCTCTCTGTATTTCTCTCTCTAAGTCTTGACTACGAAAAAAAGTTCACCTTTTACTTGCCCAACTTCCCTCTTCTCCCGGTCGTCTTCGTGTGCTGGCCTCTCACCTTGATCCCCCAGTAGTGTCTCAAACCTCTGTGGTTTCTCATCTTCTTCAACCTCTCGATGTCGTCTCTCAACTTGGTATCCAACTGGTTCGACGTCAATTGCGAATATTTACCGTCCTTTACGTCCTTCTTTCTGTTCAAAAACCAATCCGGCACGCGAAACTGTCTCGGGTTGGAGACGATAACCATCAACGATTCGAGTTCAGCCGCGGAGAGTTCCCCGGCTCTTTTCCCCATGTCGATTTCCGCCTTCTTGCAGATGATGTTGGCAAATCGACGCCCGATGCCTTTGATTTTCGTGAGAGAGTACATGACCTGTTTTATGTGTGAGAAAGGCAAGCGTGTGAGTAACAATAGTAAACGGCATAAACACCAGGGAGAGCGCAAAAGAGAGAGAAAAAGAGAACTCGGTGATCGAAAACCACGCGAGGAACGGAGAGGAAAATTGGTCTCTCTGGACCCTTTTTCGCTCTTCGTGTTTGGTGGTGCTCGAAATGTCGAGGAAATTTCGTTGCCATCTCGGCGCCGCAACACACCACGCGAACGCGCCACTCGCTCCAAAAGCACGCATTCGCGCGCGGAAATACTTTCTGAACGCGACGCGAACGATTTTACTCGCGAGTTTGTTTCTCCAAACAGCGTCGTCCATTCAAACACAAATGCGCAGGTTTTGGATCTCTCTCAAAAGGGAGGAAACGAGGGCTAAAAAATGTGAAAGCGGGGCTTGAATTTCAATCTCGCGCGCGCGCAAACGCGCACGACGCGAACGAGAAAAACAAATTCTCTTTCACGTACCTTCTCGCGTCCATCGACGTTCGTGTTTAAAACGCGCAAAATGTGCTGGAAATCGTCGCCGACAATCAAAGCCATGATGATGCGATAGATGTTTTGCTCTTCTTTTGACGCTTCTTTTCCTTCCTCTCTTTTGTCCTTTCTTGCAAAAAAAAAGGGGGAGGACTTGCTCCAATTAGGGTTTAAAGCCCTAAATTTAGTGCAACACAAAAAAAGAGTTCGAAAAGTGTTGCGTTTTATCCACAAAATCATCCAACCATGACTGCCGGTGTTTCCTTCTGTTCGTCGTCGTCGGTCCTCCGGACCGCGTCCTCCTCGCAATGCACGAGCAGCAGCAGCAACAGTAGGAGCAGTCGAGGATGTCTTTTTTTTCGCAGCTCTTCTTCTTTATCTTCTTCTCAAAGCGTTGTTGAGCGTGATGGCAGCAGAAGGATTGGAAGAGGAAAAAAGTTCGTCGCGTTTGCGTCGTCGTCGTCGAACGACGACAACAAAACCTCGGAGTCGCTCCAGTCTTCCTCGGTGTTCCTCCTCGGTCTCATGGGGACCGGGAAAACCACGGTGGGTAAAAAACTCGCCGACGCTTTAGGGTACGGCTACTTCGATACCGATCAGTTGATTGAACAAATATGCAAGCAAAAAGTGCACGAGATATTCGAGGAAGACGGCGAGGAGGGGTTTCGAGAGACAGAGAGCGCGATATTAGCGGAAGTGGCGTCGTATAAAAGAGTGGTGGTATCCACTGGCGGGGGCATCGTGACGGTGAGGAATAACTGGATGCACTTGCACAACGGCGTGACGGTGTGTTTACAAGGCGACCACAGGACGTTGGCGAGGCGGGTGCATAAAGACGGCGTCGGCGCGAGGCCTTTGTTGAAGGAGTGTCTTTCCGAGGAGGACGAAGAGGCGCAGATTACGAAAATTGAAGAGAAGATACAGTCATTGTGGCGAGATAGGGGAAAGATGTACGCGGAGTGCGACATTGCGGTTTCGGTGAATGGGGAAGAGGACGAGGCGTACGGCGCGAGCGTGGAGACGATCGTGGAGAGGATTTGTAAATCTATAGACAAGCGTTTGCGCGAGGACGGCAAACAGGAAAAGTTGAGAAAGGGACCAGAAGTCGGCGACATAGAGGTGAAAGATTTGAAAACAGGAGAGAGAATAGATAAGATTGATTGAGCTTATTTTTGGCATCGATTGATTGATTATTTGTGTGAGTTGTTTTATTAGTATTCTTTAAATCACTCGTTCGAGCCTAACTGCGTTCATACACATCGTCATCGTAAAAAATCTATATATACCAACAACTCTCGCGCGCGCTTGCGTATTATACGTGCGTATTACTGCGCATATTATATTATCTTAATTATTTCGTTTTTTCCTATTCTCTCGTTCTCTCGTGTTAAACCATTTCTCTGTCGAGAACACCTTCCGAGTCGCGAACGGCGTCTTCGGTCAACTCCGGAGGGCCAATGAAAGATAATATCGCCGGGAGCGTCACGAGAGCGTTGAACAAGCCAACAAATAAAATCATCGCGTACATAGAAAAGAAATATTTCTGGAAGTACTCGTAATCTGCGCCGACGAGCGGGAGTACCGCCAAGAACGTCGTGAACGCAGACGCGAAAATAGCCGGTCCCATTTCCGAGAGCGCCTGAGCGGCGCGCTCGGGTCTCGTGCCTTTCGCTTCCGCGAAAGCGCGAGCTTCGTGAATGACAAACTCGATCGAAATACCAACCGTCATGATCAAATTCACCATAGTCACCGCGTTTAATTTTAAGTCAATCCAATGAATTAAACCATACAGCTCGATTTGAATCACCGCGATCACAAAGGTCAAAATAACATCCAGCCATAGGGAGGTCACAAACGGATACATGACGACAAAGGCAATCGCCACGGAAATGCCTAAACCGCGCAGAGTGTTTCTTTCTATGTTCAGATACTGTTCGTTCAAAGCGTACAAAGCGTAGTCGAATGGAAATACCGTCGCACCATCTTCAGTGGCGAGCTTAGAATTTTCGGCAATCTTTCGCGCCTTGCGCATGTGATTTAACTTGTCTTCCAACGAGAACACATCCTCCACGTAAAAGAGGGCGCGCACGTCGCTAATGGTCGTGTGCCCAACACTCGTTGGCGTAGAGTTGGTGATCATCAGCGATTGCGAAATTTGACCTCTCTCGCCTCCGTCGAGAAAAGTTTGCAAGTTTGTATTGTACAACGTTGGGTTATACACTTGACGCCACGGGCACACGCAGTGATTGTTCGTCGCGTTGTACGAACACCTGTACGTCTGCGAAGCACTCGTAACGGTTGGATTGTGGGTCGTCGGTGCGTACGCCATTTGCGGCTCTGCGTTCATGCACGTTCGAATGCACTTCTTCTTTTTATCGGAATCACTTAAAATCGCGTCTGCGTTGATAGACGCGCACCTCTCCAACGATTCGTCGCTGAGGTTGATGTAATCGTACAGCCAAACTGTATTCTCGCTGCAGACTTCCCCTGCGTTAACTCTCCCCGTCGTTTCGTCCGCAAGATATCGCAGGTAGTTTACCGAGCCGTAGTCGGCGTTTACGTTCGGCGCCGTGACAAAATCGTGCTCGAGCAACGCTTGATTTTCTGTCGTGGTCGCAAAGTCAATACCCGACGAGACGAGCGACACTTGGTAGGTCGCGAAATAGTTTCTCGTATTCAAAGCGTAATCGTAAATGTACGACGAGGAAGGCACGACATCTTCGAGATCTAAGCCTAAATTGACTTTGTCGATTCCAGAGGCACAAAATGCGAAAAATCCAGCCGAGAGTAAAACGCACGTCATCCGAAAGACGATGCTCGCTAGCGCGCCCATACATCTGATGCACGAAAACCCGTCTTTACCGCTCGATTCTTCACTCTTCGCTGTTAAACGTGCACGCTGACCGACGGCGTCGGGATTCGCGTTCACGTGCCTTTCAAGATCGAAGAGCAAAAGGCACGGAAAAATGACCACGGCGGCGATGTAGTTACACACGACAGTCATGGCGACTTGAATGGAAAACGCGCGAACGGCTGGAATCGGCGTGATCGCGCCGAGACAAAACGCTGCAAAATTTGTCACTGAACTCGCCGTGATGCTCGCACCCGCCTTTCTGTACGCCTTCCTGATTATGTATCGCGCGGACGACCCTTTTGGGCTTTCACCGTGGCATATCCCAACGTATTTCGCAAACACGAAATAATCATTCATGCCGAGACCGAGCGCGAGGAACGGCACGACTTGCAACGTGATGGCGTTGAACTTCAACCCAGCTTCGACGTAAAACGCGGCAAATCCAAGAGAAGCTGCCGTGCTCAGAATGCACACGATGGTGGCTAAAATCGCCGGCACAGGTCCCGGGGGTTTCCCGCTTTGCGCAGAGAGACCTCTGATGAAGAAGAAGAAGCAAAACACAACCACCAAAGCGTAGCCGATGGCGATGAATCCGTACGCCGACTTCGAGGCGTCGCTAATGACATCTTCGAGAGAACGAGAGGCGTACCACGACACCTCGATGTGTTCAAAATCTTTCGTCGCATCTTCGATGCCATCCAGCCACGTTTTTTCCCATCCTTCTAAGATGGATTCCGCTTCGGATTCGTCCACCGCGTGTCTCGTCGAGCTCGGTAGCGTATACTTCGGGTCGCCCGGTGGCGGCGACGGCGGCGGCGACGGCGGCGAGTTGCAGGTGTACGTATTCGCAGCAGCGAGCCCGGCGGCCACGCAACCGCTTACTGGTGTGTTAAGAATAAAGTCAAGTCGGATGTCATTCGTCGAAGCGATGGACCTGTCGACGCCGTATCCGTCCTCCACATTGACGCACGGACATGCATTAAACGCCATGACGTTCGCGGCGGTGCAGCAAGCAAAGACTTCCTCCGCTGTCGGATTAATGGGCGGATTAGCGCCCATTTTTCCAATCACAACGTAGCACTTGCCTTGGTAATCGTCGTAATTACTCGCGCACGTCTCGTGTTTCGTTTTTTGATCGGGGGTATGCGCTCGAACGGCGATACCTCCCGTAGCACAATTAGCGGATACTTCAGCGTTAACGGCACTATCAGTAGCAGCTCCATATGCTGGGTTTGCAATAACGGTTGCTATAACAGTAGGGTCATCCATGCAATAATTCCCGTAATACCCTTGCGCTAAACCACACATCGCGATAGCATTTTCCACATTCGTTACATCCGCCTTCGCCAATGCCAAAGCATTTAAAAACGGTCCCATGTTGGCAATACAAGTGTATCCTTCGCCCGGTGGCGGTGGCGACGGCGGTGGTGACACGTTCGGACACGCCTCGTACGATTCGTTGTCCTTGAGACATTTTCCCGCGTACGTCTCAAAGTCTTCTCCAAACGTAGTGAAATAGGCCTGCACCGGCGCGTCCAAGTAGCGGCAGTGGCACATCTGTTTGGACGCGTCGTACACCATCGCGCAACACTTTGTCGCGCTTTCGTACGAATTATCGAAATCGTTGCACGCCGCGGTCAATTCTGCATCTTCCATGATAACTTGACACTCGGTCGCCGTCGGCGTCGCGTACCCGGTGTACGGCTGTAGATACTTTGTTGTCCCATCCGGTTGTAAATTACAGCTCGAGGTGCCCATATCGATCGCCGGTAATTGACACGATTCGAGAACCGACCTTCCAATAGCCCCCGCGGACGGGTTTATTTGGAACAAATATTTCGCGCACGGGTGCGTGGAAAATGGCTTCATGAAACCATCGCAGCACGAAGCGGGTTGATTTGAGCCACTCGGAATGCACCCGTACGACGTCACGGACGTGATGGCGAACGAATCAACGCAAGAGCAATCATTGGCGGTCACGTCCAACGTGCAACCTAAGATATCCGTCTCCACGGAGCCACTGTCAAGCCACTCCGTCGTTAACACGCCTTTCTCGGCGAGATTCTTCGCCGACCGCGTGGCAAACACGTTGCGCATGCCGCCGATGCCGGTCACAAGCGCCGATTCCCCTTCCCCTTCGTGCGTCGTGCCACCAAAAATCATCTTCAAAGGCGTTTGCAAGTTATACCACTCCTTGCACGCATCGTCGATGAATGCCTTGGTAAAATCAGTTCCAAAATCAAACTGCGTCTGGTCCGAAAAATCCGGTCTCGCCGAGTACGACGGCAAAAACTCGGTGTTATTCTCAACCCCCGGGACGCTTTGCATCCCTTGCTTAAAACAATCCAACGGCGTTAAATGGAAACACGGCGTCTCGTCCGCCGTATCCACCACTTTATAGCACAAATTTTCATATTTCACCTTTCCGGAATATTTCGCGCCGTCGTGGTCGTACTCCACCGAAACGAACCATTTTTCCAACCGCTCCATCTCCGCGAACGCTTCTTTCGACGCCAGTGTCTTCCCTTCTTTCGCGGTTAATATCAACGATTGAACGCGCGCAAAACCGTACGCGTCCTCGAAATAGTCCATTTGATCGTGGATGTCCGTGCTGTCGTCAACCTGTTTATACACACACGCGCGCGCGCGCAGGAGAGAGAAAGAGAGAAAAAGGTACATGTCGTCAGTGTTTTCTTCAATCTGAAAAAAAAAATCTTGAAAAATCAAGAAAAGCTTCCTTCAAGTACGGAAAGATGAGGGAAAAAGGAGGGGAAATTGATTCCCTCTTCCTCCTCCGTTTTGAATGAGAGAAGGAAAGAACGAGAGAACGCGTCGAACGAACTCTTTCCTCTGTCTCGTGTGCGCGCGTTTTTGTTTCTGTCGCGCGCGTTTTTTTTCCGACGATCGAGAGAAAGAGGAGAGAAAAACATCATCATCGCGATGAGAAAAATATCTCATTCGAGACGAGATGATAACGAGAACGAAACCGTACCCAAAGCTTGAACACGTCGTGTTCGATCTCGACCAAAACTATACCAACCGCGAGTAAGCCAAACGCGCACAAGCAGACGAGCACGTGCACCTTGGGCGTTTTCGAAATCGAGTCGCCGAGAAAGGCGGAAAACGCAATCAGGAGACGCTCTAAGGAGAACATCTTCGTTGGTCTTCTGTTGGTGGTGGGGTTGTTCTTATGCCGTGAATCACGTCGTTTGTTATTTTTTGCACCCGGTGTCTTATTTTCCCCCTCCTCTGTTTTTACTCTCTCGTTATATAATTTTATGCAGTAGACGATCGAGAAGAATACACAGAAGAGACAAAAAAGAACAACTCCGTCGTTCGCGCGCGAGAGACAAACAGACGGAGCTCCTCAAAGCCTTTCGGTGGTTCGATGACGACGCGTGAATAAATAACTGGGTATATATCTACAGCAGTGTGGGTAGATGCAGTGGCGAAATGTATCAATTTTGCGGAAAGAAAGAAAGCAGACGCTGACTTGGCAAAATTAAAATTTTTCGGCTAAGACCCTAAACATTACGTTTCTGAAAAGGGACCTCTCTCGGTGTTTTTTTTCTTTCCCTCTTCTTCAGAGAATCACTATATCGCTTGGTCTCTTTCTTTGCTCTGCTTTTGTTGCGAATAAATCACCACACGCAGGGAGGGGCGGTCAAAATGCAACGACATTATGTCGATGAGAACGCGCCGGTACGCTTTGTGGCGTTTCTTTTTTCTCTTTTCTTTTGAGACTCTCTTTTTCTCTTCTCGTTTAATGTTCTTCTTTCTTGGGAAGAATGAATGTCTCTCTCGGGGGCCCGCGGAATGGAATTTTACATCAACAACAACAACAACAACAACAACAACAACAACAACAACAACAACA
>Ga0115557_1001431_pt1 | contig 16456 bp, 11 predicted proteins | sample COGITO_mtgs_1104_FD_87280 | JGI IMG/M metagenome (GOLD analysis project Ga0115557, IMG submission 87280) | Pelagic marine microbial communities from North Sea - COGITO_mtgs_110421 | ecosystem: Environmental > Aquatic > Marine > Epipelagic | place: Germany:Helgoland, sampling site Kabeltonne...
GCTAGTGTGGGTTTGTTGCGATAGATTTAATGTTGTTGAAAAATGTGCACGTATACTCGTATAAACTTTGAACTTGGTGCGCGTACATCATGTTGTATACTCGTACCATCTTCATCTTTTTCGGGCAATTGAAATCGACTTAATTCCTTTCTTTCCTCGCCGTCACTCTTGTTGAACTGGTGCGTTCACATTTTCACTGACATATTTTTACTGCAACTCCAATCCTTCGCCGCCGAGCTCCTCAAAAGCATCAAGAAACGTCTCCACTGGTTGAGCGCCTGAAAATTCGACTTTCTTTTTGGTATCCTCGTTTCGAATTATAAAGTGAGGAACGCCACTGATGCGACCTTGAACGTCCCTCACCTGCGCTAGAACTTCGTCTCGATATTTTGACTTATCCCGCAAAACTTCCTCGGCACGCGCGAGATTGGCTTTTTGCTCTTCCGCGTTTGCGCTCGTATTCGCCTCAAAAGATTTTTCGCACGCCGCTAATAATGCGGTTTCATCGCACGGCGCTTTTGAGTTGCAGAAATAATCGATCATGATTGTATCCATAAAAACATCTTGATGCGATTGAGAATACTCTTCCTTCATGAAGTGCGCGAGTCTGTGGCCGTCCAGGGTCGGCCCCGTGTTGCCCTCCAAAGAATATGTCGGCAACCCAATCGATTCAAAGACAGAAGAGAGTCTGCTAATCATTGGCATCACTCGGCTTTCGCCACCAAACTTTTCGCAATACCATTGCATTTTGTTCACGCCGTACTGCAACTGTTCGGGAGTCATATCTTCCCAAACACGAGGCGAAACGAGCATGAACGGTTTCCAACTGATCGAAGAAAAAGAAACCGACGAAGAGGAGGATGTTTTTGTTTTTTCCAAAGCGCGGTCGAGATTGCGTTTCCCGACAATACACCAAGGTCAAACAATGTCCGACACAATGGCGATGGACAGATTAGGTTTCGTTGATGCCATCGTAGCACTCGTCGCGATTCTTCTCGTTGTCGCTCCTAAGAAAGCCTTCGCGGACATTTTTTAACGAACTTTTAGACTTTCGTGGGGGTGTTTGGCAGTTTGGGTGAACAAAACAATTTTTTCTCCGACAAATACGACAAATATAGTACGTGCGCGCTTTGCAGGCCGCAGAGAACCGCACGCGCGCAGAGAAAGTACGCACAAACTTTTAGCGAAACTAAAACGTTCCGAATGCGAACGTGAACGTTTATTATCAGATGTCCTCGTCCTCAACTCCTCCTTCTGTGAATAACAACAACGAGCTAAGAACAAATAAAATTCCTTCCTCCTCCTCCTCCTCCTCCTCCTCCTCGTTATTAGTATTCGATGTGGTGGACGGAGATGCTTTGAAGTCTGCGGTGACAGAGTTTGTCGGCGAGCTCACGAAAGAACCGTGCGTGGGTTTACGCCACGTCTCCGCGAACGTTCAGAAACGAGTCCCACAAATTCTAGACAACGCATCCAGCGTTCAACAAGTCGAGAAGGAAGTTATAAACGCATTTGAGTACGACGCCAAGTACGTGTTGGAAGATGCAAAGAATATAGCGAAAACGGCGGACGAACGCGTGGAGAAGCTAAGCCAAGCGCTGGAAGATTGCATCAAGTCGCTCGAATCAGATTGAAAACGCATGATATTATATCATTAAAAACATAGTATTACTAGTGGAAAAAGAGAAAAAATACATCGCGCGCGCAGCATATACACACGTTCAGAGAACCTTATTACTTGTCTCCCGCAGTCCTCTCCAATTTTTTCGCCAACGCTTCCGGACTCATTTCGCTCTTCATTTTCGCCCACTCGTTACCTCCTCGCAAACTCGGTTCTCTAGAGGAGCACCCTATGCCTAAAAGCATTCCTTTAGAAGAAATTCGTTGTATGCCGTGGGTCGATCCGCCTCTCGAACTCCCTGGCGATTTCTGCAAGACCAACTCGTTCAAATCTTGCGCTAATTTATGGAACGATTCGTTTCTCTTCATCACCGGCTTCTCTAAGCTTTGATATGTGTTTGAAGTATACTTTTCGTTATCGGAGTATGCTTCTGATGCGCCTGTTGCATCTCGTAAAGCATCCACAAACTCTTCCCACACTGAACGCAAGTCGTCGATATCTAAGCACTCTCCGTCGGGATCTGAAATATAAATAAGGAGAAGAAAACGAACACAGTTAGTACGAAAGTGTAAACGAATTTTAGCTAAGCGACTCGACGTGCGAAAGAATATTCTTACGATCGGACAATACAGGCACTGTCTTCGCAATGAAAATATCTTTCCTCCTCTTTCACCCACAGGCGAAAGGTAACTTTTGTGCACCTTTCTTTTCACTCTCACTCTCTCTCTCCCTCTTATATTTTGGGGAGAAAAGAAAAAAGTTTGTCTCCGCGAGTTGTATCGATGAAAGGCGCTTAAAAGAAGGCGAGAGCAAATCGAAGAAGCATAAGCACGTGCACAGGCCAAAACGTACCGTCGCGAAACATTCTCGTCAGTTGCGAGTGATAGTTTCTCACAATCTCAAAACCTTTCTGTTTTCGTTCTTCCGTGGTCGCTGCGCTATATCTGTCCCAAATCGCACACAAGTCTCTTCTCAACCCTTTGGTGGAATACAAGTGCGCGACTAAATCGATGACGGCAATTTCACCCCCGGTATCCAACGATGGTCGACCCATTTTCTTGTTTTCTCTCGCTCTCTCTTTATTGTTTTGTGGTTCTCAGTGAGTTCTCCACGCGCAGCGTGCGTGTTTGATGATTCTTTTTCTGCAAGTGGCGTCGTTTGGTCGTTAACTTTTTCTGTCTGAGATTTTTCTCCTTTTCCTGACCGCTGACTGTGCTTGGGCATGTTGGGCGTTGGGGGAGTAAAAAAATTTTGGGAGTTGCTCTCACAGCAGATGCTGATGAAGAGTTCTTCCTTGGAAAAAAATCACGTGAACGCAAAAAAATTCCTCACTTCTTTTGAAAACGACCCGAATAGCGCGTAGAAAATGTCTAAAAGAGGTACGCTATGAAATTCGTCTTTAGTAATACCGCGCGAATTTGAAATGACACCGTTTGTTTCAGTTTCGCGCGTATGCACGCGAGCGCGAATTCGTTTTTTTTTCTCGCCCATTCGCGAACGAAAACGAGGCGGGGCAGACCTAAACGAGAAAATGGGGAAACGGGAGCGCTGGTTTGCGTAAACGCGGGACGCGAAACGGATCGTCGGAGACTACACGTGCAAAGTTCGGTTATTCCGCAACGCGTTGCGTACGTTTGATTGGATCTGTGTATTTCGCGACGTGTCTGAAAGCGCCACCGCATTTTCATTTTTTTGCCCTTCCCTTTTCGGTCTTTCCTTTCCTTTCGAACAAACACAATAGAAACGAGGTGGAGAAAGCTCTCGTTCTCGTCGGGCTTTGTGTACCCACACGCGTAAGAACTTATAAGCTGACGTGCGTGTTTTCTTTCTTTACATTAATGTTTACAGGAGGAGGCGCCGCTTCCGGCACTAAATACAGAATGACGTACGCTTGCCCAGTCGGCGCTGTTATGAACTGCGCCGACAACACCGGGGCCAAGAACTTGTACGTCATCTCTGTCAAACGTTGGGGCAGTCGCCAAAACCGTTTGCCGGCGGCGAACATCGGTTCCATGTTTATGGGTACGGTGAAAAAAGGTAAACCAGATTTGAGAAAGAAAGTGTTCCCGGCGATTATGATTCGTCAAAGAAGACCGTTCAAGAGAAAGGAAGGTTTGATGATTTACTTTGAGGACAACGCGGGCGTCATTGTGAACCCGAAGGGGGAAATGAAGGGTTCGGCGATTCAAGGACCGGTAGCCAAGGAGTGCGCGGACTTGTGGCCGCGTATCGCGTCGGCGGCGAACAGCATTGTTTAATTAAATTCTTCGTAGAAAATCGTAGACTACAAATAAAATTCTCGCACGCTGCTTTGCAAAGCTTTCCTTTTTCTTTTTGACTTCTTCTCTCTCCATTACGCCATTTCTAAACACCAACACCAAAAGTATCAATCACCACCGATGAAAAGGAACGCCGGAACGGTCGCGATGGATCTTTTTCACTGCTAAATCATGCAACTCTCTTGTCTTACTTGCTGTTATTACCGATACGAAGCTAAAAAACATCGTCAACATAAAAAACTGTTCTCCATTCCTCGACGACGGCTATGGCGAGAGAAGAGAAAAGCGCGGAGAATATCGGCGGCGGTAAAGCCAAAAGAGTTGTGGAGAACACGAACGACGCGAAAATTTCTCTGCGGAGAACTTCTATCGCCTCGCGGTCGGATGAACATATGTGCTCTTGCGATGGCTAAAAATGACAACGACGACGACGACGAAAATGGAGTTCGTTACGCAACAAGTACGAATGCGTCCGCACCAAAAATGGATGATGAAGATGATGTAATAAAGTTTGATCCGTTAGAATTTATCCCGCACTTTTCGTATGCATGGGTCGTGCTCGGTTTTGTGTTGCCGAGCGTAGTTTCCTCACTTCCAATCGTGCAAGAGCAAGAAGACGGAGGTGTCTCGTTACTATATCAAACGCGATTATGCTCAGAGGTGGCGAAACTGGCATATCTTTCATACGCCCTCGGGAAAAGAAATTTTACTCTGAGTATCGGCAACCAACCTCAAAACGACGTCCTCTCAGGCGCTGCATTTGGAATTGGAACTAGTTTAGCAGCACGCGTCGCCGAGCAGACTCTTACGCCTGCTCTGGTAGAGTCGAATAGTTCTGTAGTCGCGACTTCGACTCCGGCTGTTCTCGCTATAGTTCTCTCCTCGACCGTGCTCGCGCCTATAACAGAAGAGATTTTTTTCCGCGGTGTCGTGCTCGAGTGTGGTTCTGACCTTTTTCGAAACCCTGATGAGCAAGCGAATACGAGAGCAGTGTTTTCTCTCGCGGCGGCAAATGTTTTCGCGGCTGGAATATTCTCCCTCGCTCATTTCAATTTTTCGATTCCGGCGCTGCTCAATTTGTTCATTTGCGGAATTGGATTTGGCTTGGCTTTTCTTTCATCCGAACGAAGAAATGTCACGGTGCCAATAATAGCACATTCCGTGTATAACTTGAGCGTTTTGATAGAGTCGTACTCAAACGGAGTATTGTTGGTACAATGACACTTGCTGTGTGTTTTATTTTTATTTTACAACGACGGCTCGAAATACGCTTCTTGTGTTTGTATATTATTCGCTTAGTAGACTGCGCATACCATCTAATAGCTTTAAAAATTGATGTTTATAATCATTATTATTCTAGCCTTTAATTTGTTCTAATTCAGCTAACCTCATCATTATCGCTTTCTTGCTCGTCTCTTGGACTTCCCCGGCTAAAATGAACTCGTCCACGATGACGTACACCTTCTGAAAGTTGAACACTAAGTCTAACTCGCAAACGTTCGCGAAAAAATGGTCTAATATTTCCACGAACAGATGTATGGATTCTAAATGAACGAGCTCGTTATCGCTTGAATCTACGCATAAGGTGAAGAACAATCCCGCGTATCGTCGATAGACTAACTTATGGTTCTTAAATTCAACGAAAGAAGTGTGTTTCGGATCTCGATTGACGACGACTCGGTGCACCTCAGTTTCCAACTGATGTTTTTCATCCTCCTCTAACGGCACGTAATACTTCGCCAAACGCGTCTTCCCTTGTCGGTTTTGCAACAAGATGAATCGAATCATGATGATGTGTTTTTGCGACTGCAGAGAGAAAGTAAGGTCGGCGTGGTATTTCTGTGTGCGTGTTTGTCTTGTGCGTGTTTAGTAGTGTGGAGGGAGGAAAGAGAATAAAAGGGGCGGAGTCTTTTTTTTCAATCGTTTTCGTTTCTTCTTCTTCTCGTTCTTCTTGTGCATGCGCTTTTTATTCTTTTGACTTGCTTGTGTGTTTTGGATGAGCCCATTCATAAAGCCGCCAAAAAAAAGAGATAAAAGAATGACGGCGAAACGAAGTGGTTCGTTTATATCGTTGACGACTGATGATCAGCCGCACGGGAAAAAGCACATCTTAGACAACGTGATTTCCTTTAAAGGGGAAGTTACTTCCTCTTACCGACCGAAACCGAAGATCGTGTGTACTCTAGGCCCGGTCTCGCGAACTGTTCCCATCTTGGAAAAGATGTTAAAGGCTGGCATGTCCATCGCGAGGTTCAACTTTTCGCACGGTTCTCACGAGTACCACCAAGAGACTTTGGACAACCTTCGTCAAGCGAGTGAGAACACCGGCATCATGTGCGCGATTTTGCAAGATACCAAAGGTCCGGAAATCCGTACCGGTTTGCTCGAGCACGGTGAACCAGTGCATTACCACGCCGGCGACGAAATCACTTTGACGACAAACTACGACACGGTCGGTAACAACAAGTTGATCGCAGTTTCTTACCCTGACTTGGCTAAAGATGTTTCCGTCGGGTCTAAGATTCTCTGCGCGGATGGTTCATTGACTTTGACCGTGCTCAAGTGCAACGTCGCGGAAGGTACGGTCGTCGTCAAGGCTGAAAACAGCGCGAAACTCGGCGAGCGAAAGAACATGAACTTGCCGGGCGTGAACGTGAACTTGCCGACTATTACGGAGAAGGATCGCGACGATTTGTTGAATTGGGGCGTGAAGAACGGTGTTGACTTCATCGCCGCTTCCTTCGTTAGAAAAGGTTCGGATATAGACTACATTCGATCGGTTTTAGGTGACGCGGCGCCGAAAATCTCAATCATCTCGAAAGTTGAAAACATGGAAGGTTTGGACAACTTCGAAGACATCGTGGATAAATCAGACGGCGTGATGGTTGCCAGAGGTGATTTGGGCATGGAGATTCGTATGGAGCAAATCTTCTTGGCGCAAAAGAGAATGATCAAAAGGTGTAACGAGGCGGGTAAACCAGTCATTACGGCGACGCAAATGTTGGAGTCCATGACTGGCGCACCTCGACCGACGAGAGCGGAAGCTACGGACGTTGCGAATGCCATCTTAGACGGTACCGATTGCGTCATGTTGTCCGGGGAAACGGCTGCGGGTGATTATCCGTTAGAAGCTGTGTCGTGCATGGCGGATATTTGCCGCGAAGCTGAAGCGTACATAGACTCCGCGGCGGTGTTCCAACAACTCATGTCGCAACAGAAAGTTCCGCTAAACTTGCTCGAATCTTTAGCGTCCTCCTCCGTTCGTTCCGCTCAAAAAGTCAAAGCGAAGGCGATCATTGTTCTTGCGAAATCTGGGAACACGTCTCGATTGATTGCAAAGTACCGTCCAGACTGCCCGGTGTTTTGCGTGTGCGTGCCGAATGAAAAATACGAGGCTGAAAATGCGGCGAGACGAATGCTCGCATCCAGAAGTTTACACTCCAAAGTTTGCCCGCAAGAGTGGTTGGGTGAATCGGGACATCCGCAAGATATATCAAAATCTGCGATTGCATACGCGAGGGATACGTTGAACATTATCGAGAAGGGCGATTACGTAGTGTGCGTTCACCGCTTGTTGGGCGATATGCTGATGAAGATTGTTCTCGTGGAGTAAACAAACAACAATAACTGCGTGCCAATCAAAAAAGCAACGTGAAACTAAACAAACTGAACATCCATTTATTCCTGTGATAATAATAATAATATTGAAATGATAAATCTAATTATCGGTTTAATGTGAAAAGAACACGACGACAATACTATTTCGCTCCTTTTCTTTGCATGCACGAGTAAATTTTCCCAGACGTCATACATTTTCTGTCGAATAAAAAACCACCAACCACCCGTAGTGAACGTAAACACATTTCATGATATCACTCAATTGAATAACGCATTGAATTACATTGCACAACTGTACGAAGTGTAGAATTAAAAACACGCACACCATGTCGCGCGTGTGTTCTTCTTTCACCGCACATTCGCGCAGGTCGTTAAAAGAAAAACAACAGCTCCCCCAACGCAATTCTGGTTTAAGACCACCGACTGCGCAACGAAGCAGGTGCACAACGGAAAGAAGAAGAAGAAGAAGAAGAAGCAACGCCAATATCTCAATAATAGTGACTTCTTCGTCCAAGGGAGATCGGAACGCGAATGCAATCAGACCAGACACGGATTGGCCTCCGAACGACGTATCTTCTGATTTTCGAAAGGCGCACGTCGGCTCGTGGACGGGAAAATCAGCCACGTTCGATTCGAAAGGAAACGTGATTCCTATTCATGAAAAGTTCGTTCCCGAAGCTTTCAAAGAATTTGGCGTTTCTATTGACGATTTTGATGTGAAAACCGTCACATCCGTGGACGTTTCATCTGGAAAAGGTATCGATGCCGCAGGATTGACGCACACGACGAGCTATCTGTACCCGGAAGCTGGCTGCGAATACGGGAAGGAAGACGTAGCTTTCGTAGATCAAACATCCAAAGGCGTGTGCGGCGGGAATTCACAATTGCGAAAAATGTTTTTAGTCGATGGATCGTACTGCGAAGGACCAACGACTTTTGATACCGCAAAAGATGGCGCATCGACGACATCTGGGAAAGATAGGAAAAATAGTGAGAGTAGAAGTAATAACGAAGACGATGAAAACTGTTTAAGATTTGAATTTTGTTTTACGCGAGAAGATGAAAGCTTTGACGTGAGTGATCGCCGACAAAATCCTTCCCCGGGACGATTGCGAGCTCGAGTTCAAGTAGAAAGGGTACTAGTGCAGAATGATGGAGATGTGAGCACAGAGATGCTCGAGAAGAAGATCGTTGTGAGCAATCGCAAATGGGTACTCCGTAACGTCGAATTAATCGAAGAAAGAAACGACGCTGCGTTGACGTCGACGGTTCGAGCTTCTAAAAACGACGCGCGCGAAGCGTTTGAATCGCCGGCAACTGCAGTTAGAATTGAAGGAGACGACATTGGAGTTGGTGAATGGAGACCAGAATCGGGCGTTACTTTCGTCACCCTAGAAGCGCTCGCCGAAGTACCCGAAGACGATGAAAAAAGCGATGATGCCAACGAGGAGGAAACAACCGTAGATGAGCATAACATCAAAGAAGATGGTGTTGCAACAGAAAAAGAAGGTCCGGCGATGCGCGCCTGGCGCCAGAAGCCAGGAGACGAAGCTTTGCGACTAGCCATGGTAGCAGAAAAGGAAGAAATGACTGAACGCGCGAGAAAAGATGTGAATAAATCCTTCAACGACGATATTTCAAACAGAAAGGGTCCCGAAGGACTAGTCGTAGTGCCTTGGTGGGCAGTGAAATCGGATTCGTCATGGGCATCGGCTCCTGATTATGCGGCTGGTGGTAGTTCGCCTTTAGTATTATTACCGAAACGTTCTTGGATCTTGATTGTGAGCGCAAACGAAGACGAATTTATAATAGAAATGGGCATGTACACTCAAGACTCTGTGAAATCTGAGCTGAGGCGAAAAGTCATGGCGAGAAGATACAAACACGGAAGGTTAGCATCGTGTTATTTTGTAACAGAACGGCAGCTTTCTCGAGAAGAAGTTGAAGAGGAGGAGAGAAGAATAGACGAGGAGATTGGTGCGTTCTAATGACATATTATTCACTTTCGAGTGAGCGTAGGAAAACGTTCAAGTCGACCCAAAATTGATTCGCTTTTTCACCAAGTCCATCTCGTGTCGCCATCCGGTTTTACCCGTGAGTGTTTCTAAAATTATATCAGCAGCCTCTGCGAGACCACTGCCAGCGGGCTCTCTCTCGAATAGATCGTGCTGACATGCTTCGCAATTTCTCTGAAACTCGTCGATATTATTTTCAATATTTTCAAGCATTCGCAGACATTTATTTTTTGAGAACTGAGAAATCGGACATGTTAAAGCAACTTTGAGCGCCTCGAGCCTTCTGGCGTTATCTGGTTGATCGAAAGTGATCGGCACTAAAATTTGTGGTATGCCGAGCTCGAGAGTAGTTCGAGAAACGCCAATCGTCGCGTGGTTTATGACGACGATATTGAAGTCGTTCTGCGCCCTCAAATGTTTCAAGAGCGCGGGTAACGGACAGTAGTCGATATGGAAAACGTTATCGATGTTTTCGTTGCTCTTCTTCGGCAACCGCTCGAGAAATTTCGTCAAACATATAACCGAATACTTTGACATCAATGTACGCGATGTTGATACGGCGCCGATGATACACTTGAAATATTTTTCGGATATCTCTGGATTGCCCGAGGCGGAAACGACGACGATAATCGTTTTTGGATGCCGAGCAAAAATACTCTCTTCTATTCCAAGCTTCAAAGGATCGCTTATGTCCTCCTCTTTACACCAAGTGATTGATTTCGTAGTAGAAGGGAAGTTGGTTTGAGTCACACGCGATGTCTTTGATAGTAACGGATAAGTATCAGGTATCTCGTGGGTGTGATACCATCGCGGAAACAAACAGATTATTCGATTTAGAAGACAATACTCCTTGAAAATGCCTCCGGACACGCTTCCTGTTAATCCGATCAATTTTCTTCGACACTTGTTTATTGCTTTTCTCAAGATTCCATCGACGAAAAAATCGTTCATCCTGAAGTGAAACCGAGATGTGCACAGCAAGCCCGTCGCTGGATGATGCGCAACGTCTGAACACAAAAGTAACGCCGGAGTCAATAAAACGCTGATGAACTCGAACGTCTGCGTAGGAGTGGACGTTACATTCTTCTCTTCAAACTCTTCTTGTAGAAACTTAACCGCAAAATCAAACGGAATCGCACAGATGACGAACGACTCGTAATCTGAGTTTATTATTGATTTCAAAACGCGATAGTGCTCCATAGAAGTGCTGAGAAAGTAGTCAACAATGGATCTCGTTTTTTTCTTTTTTCGAGACAACACTTCTTCGTACAATTCGCGTTTTGAAACAAAGTGAAAGTCGATCGCGTTTACCGACTCTTCTTCCGAGAGTTCTTCGCGACATGTTTCTTCAAAGTATTCGTTCGCGATGACGCAAATGCGGGTCCACGACGGTTCCATCGCGCGTAAAGTTTTTGCCAGTGAAAGGATGGGAAGCACGTCGCCGCTCGATCCGTTCACACAACTCAAAACTATAACTTTAGTTCGTTTGGCAAAGCAACCTTTCTTTGTATCGAGAGTCACAATATCCTCGCTAAAGTTACATCCATCGCTGTAATCGCTCGTTTTCGTTCCGTTGTCGTGCTTTGTGAGACCAGGAGTAGTAGTAGGAGTAGTAGCAGCAGCAGCAAACATTTATTCGAAAGGAGAGATCTTTTCTTTTTCTTTTTTGTCATACGAGTATTTTAGGCGTTTTTTTGGCAACGAGCGTTGTAACGACCCGATTCTTCTTAACCTCTATCATTCGAATGCGTGACTTTATTATCATCCGTCGTCGTCGTATGGCATACTTTCGGTAAAATATTACGATGCAGCAATTCAAATCTAACATCCACAAAACGACGCGCACATAAACTCACATCACGATGGGGCAAAATACCGTTCGGAGATGTCTGTTTACAATGCGAAACAGCGCACACAGGAGAGCGTACGCGACAAACAGAGACAGTAAAGACAATAATTCTACCTCTTCGACGAAGAAAATATACTCTCTCATAGATAAGTACGCCGCGCTTCCGAGCAGCAACGTCGAGAATATCGTCGATATAACGAAAATGAAAAGGAAACTTCAAAACTTAGACGCGATTATTGCAGCGCACGTCGTCACGCATCCAAACAGTCAACTCTCACACGGCAACCAAACAGAGGAATTCGGGAACAACGACAGGTTGCACCAGTTAACTGTCAACGAACGAGAAATCACGGACGCGTTCAAGATTCGTAACTTAGCGCGCGCGTTTCGAAATCGCGGACATCTGGTCGCTAAGCTAGACCCACTCGGGAGAAACTTAGGCCAAGTGACGAGAGGCAGCGAAACCGACGCGAAGACGAGAACGTCCGTCCCTACCGATGGAGTCGATTTGGCAAAGTTGATGAAAGACTTCGACAAAAATAGACTAAGAGACGATACGACGGGAAGGAAGCTCAATTTGAACGAGTATCTCGGTTTATCGGACAGAAATGAAGACAGAGAATTTTACGTGGGCGATGATTTAGCGACTTTCGATAAAGCACATAACGGCAAGTTACGGTGGAAAGCGAAGGATATTCTCGGACGCCTACGAAGCACGTACAGCGGCACGTTCGCCGTGGAGTATACGCATCTCACATCCGCGACGAAGAAAACGTGGTTGCGCAAGCGCTTAGAGCCAGAACACGCGATGCAAACGACGAAAGACCAGAAGATTAAAATCATGAAACGTTTGACAGTCGCGGATGCATTTGAGGAGTATTTAGCGGAAGCGTTTCCATCCGCCAAGCGATTCGGTTTGGAAGGCGCCGAAGGTGTCGTGCCAGGTTTAGTTTCGCTCGTAGAACGCGCGTCGGAACAGAAGTGTGAATCCATAGTATTAGGAATGGCGCATCGCGGAAGATTGAATGTGCTTTCAAATATATTTCAAAAGCCTTTCGGAGCGATCGTATCAGAGTTGAAGGATGACAAAGAATCCTTCATGGTAGGCGACGTGCGCTATCATCTCGGCTTGAAATCAAAAGTGCAAGTGCCGATGCGCGACTTGACCGATATCGAAGATTCTAAGGAGGAAATGAAGAGCAAGAAAAGCTCACGATCGATCGAACTCGAAATTTTGCCGAACCCGAGTCATTTGGAAATGGTCAACGCCGTCGTCACCGGCGTCGCTCGCGGTAAACAGTTTAAAATTTCACCACATACGAATGGACATGGTGATAACGCGCGCAATAAAGTTATCCCGTTAATCATACACGGCGACGCTTCATTCTCTGGTTTAGGTCAGAATCCCGAAGTTATGACTTTGCAAACACTCTTCGACTACACCACGGGAGGCACGATACATGTCATCATCAACAATCAGATTGGATTTACAACTTTACCGAGAAGAGCGAGGAGTTCTCCACATCCTTCCGACGTATCGAAAGGGTTTAACACGCCAATATTTCACGTCAACGCGGATGATCCCGAAGCTATAAAGAACGCGATGGACATCGCTATCGATTACCGACAAAAGTTTAATACGGATGTCGTCGTCGATGTGGTATGTTACCGTAGGTTCGGTCACAACGAATTAGACGACCCGAGCGTTACCTTGCCAGTTACGCAGAAACTCATCGAGAAAAGGCCTCGCGTATCCGAGATATACGCAAATAAATTGATTGAAGAAGGTGTCATTGATGAAACAGATGTACTTCGTTGGAAACGAACCGTATTAAACGAATTGAAGAAGCAATCGGAAGAGGAGAAGAGCTTTGCAAAAAACACGAGCAATTGGGTGCAAAACGTGTTTCGCGACTACTCTGCTGTCGGTGGTGGTGGTGGCGTTTTAGGCGCCGAAGCGAAGAAAATTACCACTGGTACCGGGATTCCGAGGCAAATGATGCAATTTATATTGGATCATTTAAGCAAAGTTAGCGCAAACGATGAAAATTTTGCTCTCCATCCGAGAATCGAGAAACTCTTACAGTACAGGCGAAGAGCGATGGAAGGAAAAACCGGCATAGATTGGGCATTGGCTGAGCACGTTGCGTTTGCATCGTTCGTTTTAGCCGGAAAGCACGTGCGTTTGTCTGGTCAAGATTGCGAACGAGGAACGTTCAATCAGCGTCATTCGGTGATTTTTTGCTGCGAGACGGGAAGGGGAGTAAACAAAATCAACGAAATGGTAACGAGTATTGACGACCACAGCAATGTACACACATCATCGTCGCGAGAAAGCAGTGCTGCGTGGTTTATTGCAGCCAATTCTCCTTTATCCGAACACGCTGTTTTAGGTTTTGAATATGGATTTTCCGTGGAGAGCGAGAATGAAGCGGTGACGATTTGGGAGGCGCAATTTGGAGATTTCGCGAATAACGCGCAGGTAATCATCGACCAGTTCTTATTAACTGGTGAAGAAAGATGGGGACAGCAAAGTAATCTGATAGTGTTGCTTCCTCATGGATACGAAGGACAAGGACCTGATCACTCCACCGCCCGAATCGAACGATTCCTCCAGATGACCAACGACGATGGCGACTCTCTTCCCGGTTCATCATCATTCGATCGCGCGCTCATGGATAAGATTTTCAAAGCCGTCTCCACGGATGCGAACGACTCGCGCAATGGTAAAGTGGTCAATTTAGAAGTGCTCAGAGAAACGTTTTCAAAGAATGATGACGAGAAAACCTCATCTTCTCCGAGCGCGGAGGACACGGAAACGAGCGAGAACGACGAGAGAAGTCAAAGCGTTGGCTTGTTTTCAGACATACAAGCATACTTTGGAGACCGAAAAGAGGTCACTCGAAGAGAATGGGATAGGTTTGCGAAACGTTTAGCGAGAGCCTCCGCAACGTCTCGCGCAAACTTTTTACTGTTACAACCAACGACGCCGGCGCAATACTTCCACGCTTTGCGCAGACAGTCTTTGATGAATAACTCAAACAGAAAGCCACTCGTTATCATCACTCCAAAGTATCTGTTGCACCACAGAAGATGTCAAAGTCTTTTAGAAGATTTTGACGAACGCTCGAGCTTTCGCCGCGTCATATGTGATGGCGATGCCGGCGATCAGCTTTTCAACGACGACGATAACACGAGCATAGCGCAAAAACAAGGCGACGAAATAAGAAAAGTTCTATTGTGTTCGGGGAAGATTTGGTACGATTTGAGCAGGCACAGAACGGCGAACAAAATCGACGACGTGATTTTAGTGCGCTTAGAGCAGATATTCCCGTTTCCGTACGACGCATTGGCGCGACGTTTGACCCGCTTTCCTAACGCAAAATTGTGTTGGGTCCAAGAAGAGCCGAAGAATATGGGCGCTTGGAGTTACATTAAAGACAGAGTAAAGACTACAGAAAGGGCGAGTTCAAGTGGTGCCGAATGGATGAGAGATATCTCGTACGTTGGCCGCTCGCCAGCCGCGAGTCCAGCGACTGGTTCACAAAGCGTTCATTTGAAGGAAGCGGAGGAAATCGTTCGCGAAGCCTTCAAATGATTGATTTTCTCCCCTCGATGTCTATGCCTGCATTCACGCGCTTTTCTTTGCGAGACGCGTCTTCATTCCATTAACGTTTCCTGCGCAAAGTCAGCGATTGTATAAAAGTATAGTACCCGCGAAATATTAATATTGTCAAATCTAGTTATCTACTTGGTCGTATTCGCATCCGTTACCATGCCGCCTTCTCTGAGGACATCAATCATATCAAAGAGTGTTTTGCCATCCGATCTCTCTAAATTTCTCGATAAGAACCCAACCGCATCGACCGTGCCTTCGGCGTAGATTGTTCGCCCGCACACATTGTGCTGGAACTCAAAACTCACCGTGTTGTCCGCCGAAGTGAGCGTGTACGTGTGGTACGCATGCCCAAGCAAATACTCTTCCGGGATATTCATCACGTCACGCTGCGTCTCTACATCTCTTATTAACTCAACGTTATTCACGTCGAATCCGACGCCGAGCTCGTTGAAAGATTGAATGAGAGCTTTCGCTGTACCACTCGTATCAACCTTGGACGCTTGGTGCGATTCAACAACCCTCATGGAATATCCCTTGAACGCGCCTGGAAATGATTCCGCCATTTGTTTAATTGCAGCTTGCAATGCAACTACTTGTTTGCCCATTTGCGGCGCAATCACAGCTGGTAGCTTTGCGTCAAACACATCCTTCGTAAACTTTTCACGATTACCTCCAGTTGTCCCACAAACAAATGGCACCATCGCTTCGACATACATCGCGATATTTGAATCGATGGCATCCGGAACGGTAAAATCAACCAAGATAAACTTGCTTCCGTCTTTGTTCGCGTACTTGTTTTGGATTTCCTTCAATTTCGCGACAGCTTTCTCCTTCCCTTCTTTTTCGACGTTGAAAAAGTCATCGACAACAACATCACCGAATGTCAACTTTTTCTCAGCCGGGATGGCAACTGCGAATGCGTGCGGTACGAGCGTAAAGCCTTCTCGATTGGTAACAGAATCCGCAATCGCATGTCCCATCTTACCGGTGATACCATTAACCATGACATACGTCGTTCCATCATTCGCTCCACTTGCCGCCATCGCAATCGTTCTTTTCGTTGGTGTTATTTTTTGCGCTCTTCTTGCCGCGAAAGTTCCTCTAATACTACGTCGAACGTTGCCACCGGAGCACGCGGACCTGGATTGGTAATCGTACTGGTGTTGCGAAGATGAAGATGCAGTTGAAAACGTGAGAGTTCGTGACGACATGTGTTCGTGTCCGTGTGTGTGCGTTGTTACTTTGAAGTTTTTTTTTAAATGTTGAGAAGAGGACAAAGAAGATACACTCTGAAACGAAATTACACCATATCGCACAAAACAAACGCCGTTCATGTAGCAAAGATGATACTGTCGTGCTATTAACTACGTCATCGAGAAGGGTATCGATGTTGCTATCCTCTGGTAACCTCCCAGTGACAAGACTCCGTGCAACAAGTAACAAGGGCACAAGGAA
>Ga0115557_1001436_pt1 | contig 16437 bp, 14 predicted proteins | sample COGITO_mtgs_1104_FD_87280 | JGI IMG/M metagenome (GOLD analysis project Ga0115557, IMG submission 87280) | Pelagic marine microbial communities from North Sea - COGITO_mtgs_110421 | ecosystem: Environmental > Aquatic > Marine > Epipelagic | place: Germany:Helgoland, sampling site Kabeltonne...
AGCCTTCCTGGCTAAAATAATTTATTTTTGTCAACAGCAAAAGAACCCCCTATGACAGAGAGGTCGAAAAGACAGACCGGTTTTGTTTATTAGTTGATTCTTAGTAGGATTAGAGAGAAAATAAAAGCAGCTCTAATTTTTCCAGCAAAATTTTTATTTCGCATCCAACGCATCTTCGTTTTGCTCTACACAACCACCATATATCATACTACATCATCTGTCGAGGAGGTGATTTGTGTTGTTGTTTTACCAGTCGGTCTCTGTCCTAAATCCCATTCCAAGATCTGGCAATGCTATTCATCCTCCCCCTCCTCATCATCACCTCCCTCTCCACCGCCGATCCCTTGCCAAAGGGTCGCGTTCTATCATTAGCTTTAACATCACCGCCATCCGTCGAGCTTCCAGATACTGCCTCGATTGTATCTGATAACCCCTCTAATTCTTCGGATGTGACGCAGACATCTTCGCCGTCGATCGCGGTTGTAGAGGCGTCGTCAGAACTTACGGCTGTGGAGGACACATCTTCGCCCACATCTTCGCCGTCGATCGCGTTTGTTGGAGATGCGTCGCCAGAACCTACGGCTGGGCCGAAGGACTCAGCTTCGCCGTCGATCGCGGTTGGAGATGCGTCGTCAGAACCTACGGGTGCCCCTACAGGGGTCCCTACGGAGGCCCCGACAATCCCTCCGACCGCTGAAGGTCAAACAAGTCAGCCTTCGACTTCACCTTCGGACCATGCAAATCCAAATCCAAAGAAGAAGAAGAAGAAGAAGAAATCCACCGACGAGAAGGTGTCACGTTCGCCAGTGATAGGCATTTCGATTGTCTTGTCGTTGATGTTAATGTCGATATTTGTCGGTAGATTAGGCGGTGGTAGCTACCGTCGTCGTCAGTCTCGATCGGACGGGTTCGTTCGTATGAGATCAGGAGGCGACGTTGGTGGAGGAGAGGGTTATTTCGAAGAAGAGGAGAGCGGTGTTCTTGGTGGTTTGAGGGAGGAGGATTTTGTCGATACAATCTCAGATGAGGAGATGGAGGAGGGGGTACAGATGGTGGAGATGGGAGGTAGATTCCTGTGAAAACATTGGTTAAAATCGTTGGTTAAAAAATTGTTGAGAAATCATTAACGAGGGCACTATCTTTTCACAAACAACTTTTCCAAACATTATTTTCCAACTCTATTCACTCCATTCACTCCATTCATTCCAGAAGCGCGTAAGTAGGAGTGGTAGCAACACCGCATATATTTCCCTTCTCGGCAACGTAAGCAAATCCCTCGTCCCCCCAATGGGTGCTCCAGGAGTTCTTTATGATGAAGTATTTGTTCCCATCGCTGTCGTTGACGTAGCCGACCGCCAGCACGGTGTGGTCCAGGTCATCGACACCATTCTTGCAATCGGCGTTGTTGTAGTACCCTCCAGTGTAGTAGTAAAAGTCATCCGGCGTCGCGTCGATGCTGACGCTGACGGGTCCGACGTTGGCAAGGGCGTCGTTCAACGCGTCCACGTCGCCCATGGTAACATTGACATACCCGGTCAAGGTCGCCCCGATCTCGACGTCGGCGTCGGTGAAGTGGCAGAATCCGTCAGCGTTCCTGTACCCCCCGTACGTGTCCGCAGTAGCGATGCCGCCGTGCTCGATTATCCAAGCGTAGGCGTCGTAGTCCAAGCCACCGTCGCAGGCGTTGTTGCCAAACTCCCAAGAGCAGTCCATCAAATTCTGCTGGCTCAGCTCGCGGGTTACTCCGTGCCTTAGGAAGACCTGCCCCTCGATTGTTCCGGTGGTGCCGTAGGACCAGCAACTTCCGCAGGTGCCCTGGTCCTTGATCGGCGTGACGGCTCCTGTTCCCCTCCAGTCGACAGTGTCGGGCACGTCGTTTGTGGAGGAGACCTCGTGGGTGTAGAGCGCCTGACTCTTCTCCGGTAGCTGTTCAATGTCCTTGGCCGTGGTCCTCTTCCTTCCCCTTGCGCTCATCTTCTCCTCATTCGTCCAGTCCGCGAAATGATTCAGGCCCAGGGTGTAAGTTAGCCCCTTCCGGTTCATGCTGTTGATGTAACGACGAGCGTGGTGGAACAAATGATAACGCTCGCTCCTCTCGAGTTCGTTCTCGTACTCTTTTTCGTGCTCCTTGAAGTAATCCTCGGCGGCATCACTCCTGTGGGCGTGCCCCTCGGGGTGCATCATCTTCAGGTCATCGAGAGGAGTGTGCCTGTTGTTCAGTGTGGGGCCACCTCCGTCGTCATCATCAAAGTCGGGAATGTCCACGCAGGTCAAGCCCTCCGTGGGCTCAAAGACAGAACTGTCGGGCTCGCCGGGGACGAATTCAAGATAGTCAAAGTGGTATTGATCCAAATGGCCACCTGTTATTGCATTATGGCCGACGAAACCATACCTAACAGGGTAACCAGTCTCGGCATCTTGGTAGAAAGTATAGGTTCCGATGTTCCCTGAGGTGTTATTATACTCCTTCTGAACGAGGGTGAAGGAGTTGCAGGTGTGCCCGTTGATGTTTGCGGTCTCAGCGTCAGCAGTAAAGGTACTGAAATCAGGAAACATCGGCGTGAGATCACTCTTCCCAAATTTCCAACACGTTTCCACACCGTTCACTCCGTCCATGGCGGTAGGAATGATTTGGTAGGAGGTCCCATCCGTGTTGTAGATGTACTTGTCCATGCCATTCCAGTAAGAGAGGATCTGAAGACCAGCCGACTCGTCATAAGCTACATCAATTGGTTCTGTCAACCCAATATAGGGCATCTCAAGAAGAATTTTTGCTGAATACTGCGTAGGAAGGGAAACAGATGCCCCAGAAGCAGAGCCCAGAAGGGCGAATGAAAGGAGTTTCATGGGATGAGTAGTTAGTTGGCTTGTGCTTGAACGGCGAATGAGTTTTTTTCTGGTTTTTTTTCCCCACCAACAAACTAATCATCTATTGCAATCAAGAGATGAAGTGATTTTTTATTGCACCAGCCGTGCTCTCTGGTTCTCTCACTTCTTATTTGCTCCAGGCGATGCCTTCAACTCTGATTCCTGAGAGAAGATTTCGTCCTCTCTCAGGACATGTAAATTCTGACGCACCTTCTTCTTGTGTTACCTCTCTCAGAGAAAAACTCCTGCGGGGCCATTATCCTTCCCTTTCCGATGAAGTTTCACTGATGCGATCTTGTCTTGATAGAAGTGATGATCAAAAGATGCTGGCAGGTGCAAGTCATCGTGTTGCCAAAAAACTTCAGGAGAGGATGGCCATCACCAACCAAAACGCTGTTGGGAGCAGTCTCATGCGGGTCGTGAAAACAAAGGATAAGGTGGCGGCAGCAGAGGTGGCGGTGAGAGCACCAAGTCCCACTTTCGAGAGGGAGTCGTCCGGCTCCCCTAACTCTTTTGATGACTCTCCGTCTAGAAGCTCAGCTTCCTCATCATTTAAAGTGAGACCTTTTCTGTCTTCCTTCGCTTCGGGGTTAAGTAAAAAAAAAATCGACGATGGTGATGTTTCTGATCTGGATGAAGATTTTAGTCCTGGTGGAAGTGATCAGAGAGGTCTTCTTGGCAACAGTGGTGATTTGAATACTCCTGGAAGTGTTAGTAGGGGAGTATTTTCGATTTCGACATCAAGTACAACAATCATTGGCATCAGTGAATTAATCTGTTTGCTAACTCATCAGACCTGGTGTCGCTGCAGATACATGGCTTCAGCTGGAAAAAGACAGGTGGAATTCGGTTTTTACAATGACACTGACAGCAGAAAGCCAGTGAATGAGTGAGGTTTTTATAAGCGTGATCGTCTATTTTCTGGTGCACAGGTCGTCGTGCTGTTGTAATGTGGACATAACATAATGTAGCTTCGGGGACGACAAATTATTGAGAAACTAGTTTAAAAATGCTGGTATTTAATTATTTAGAGAAAATAGCCAATGTTGTTGACAATGTTGTTTGACTATGTTGATTGACAATGTTGATGTTGGTGAATTCACACACACACACACACACACACACACACACACAATCACACAGGACTTAAGCGATCGCACAAGAACTGTACACCAAAGCTAATCATTTCATTTTATGTTTATTCCCTATCTGAACTTAATTTTACACTCTGCCTGTAAGCTTGTATATATTTCCCTGACCTCTCCTACAAAGTGATAGAGTGGGAAGTAATAGTATACTCGCGTCGGCGAATATTTTCACAGTATGCTCACTGCTTCAATTCGGGCTGCTGTCAACTGACGCGGTCTCGACGGAAGTGAAACTTTCAGTTTTGGAGCCCCACGTCGACTGTGCTCCCTTGTATCCTGCATCCAAATTAGTTGAAATTTTCTGCGTCGGGCCGTCTTTATTGGGAAGCTTTCGGTTTTTTTGGAGCTCCACAATATCCTCAGCCAATGGAACGACATTTTTTCTCCTGCTACTTCTTCTCGCCTTCTCGATAAGCTTCCTCTTAACCTGAATGTTTCCGATCCTACCGATGAAGCTCACACGTTTTAAGATCATATGTATTCCCACGCTGCTCTGGACTACGAGGCTCGCTGTGCTGTTGCTCCTCCCAACGTTGGAAGACATTTTTCTCCCAGCGAGTACCTTACGGGCCCCGAATCGGACATAGGCGAGGAGAGAAAGCTGTACTAAGGGGATGGTAAGGCCGACCCACGCCATCGTGAAGAGAAAGGGTAGGTTGCCTGAAGCTATTGACTTGACTGTCACGGTGTATCCTCCGAGGAAGGTGCAGGTGAGAAATGAGAGGAAACTGATCCTCTGCCTTGATAAGTTGATCGCGAAGGCGATCTCATAGTTCCCATTCTTTTCAGCCTCTACCCTATCCGAGTACTCTGGGCAGAGGATGAAGACAAGCTTCTTCCCGACGAAGAATACCATGATAGAGAGGAGAAAGATTGACAGCCCGACACCCGCCGCCATTAAGGCAAACTTGTTCAGCACCAGACCGAAGGTGATAACCCACATGGAGATGAGGATCGACCAACCTCGGGCGACTTTGCGTGCCATTTCCAGCCAGCTGCGAAGTTAGGGTTTGGTAAGGTCAGAGGTCGGGGGTGTTAAAAAATTATCTATCTCGCGTATTTTTTGAAGTAAAGTCAGGTTAAGCGCTCAGAATGTTAACAACGCGAAATAAATTGTGTTTGCATCTCAAATGGTGTCTAACCTTGTGTCCTTCCTCAAGCTGGTGCTCTTTTTGACAAGGTCGAGCCACATGACGGCAACCTCGAGGATGGAGAGCAGGAGAAAGAGGGTCGTCAACGCAAAGCAAGCTGGCCTGACGCCGTCGTGGGCCGTCCACCCATCGTCAATGTCGAAGAAATTCAGGTAGTAAACCACAAAGTTTCCCAAGTGACTCGGCGCTGACAACGTCATGTAGATGAGCACCCGGTCTCTGATTGGTAAGGGGGAGGGGGGGGGTGAAGGGTGAGAAAAAAATATATTTGCGGATTGGTAACTTTAGTGCGCACTTGGTGTTAATGTATCGTCAAAAAAAATAACTCACCTCGGTCCCCATCCCAATGCTTTAAACTGTTTTAGCCTGAGCACTGTCCAGATAGCACTGAGGATACTGACCATAGTAATTGCAGCCCCTATGGTGAGTACCGCAAGGCTGATCCCATAACTCCCCGAATCCGAATCAATAAGACACTTCGGGACAGCTCCGTTCGGGAAGGATAATATGGGAGGGTCCACAAGGTTGTAAAAACGGTAGCAGCGACAACGGCCGGTCCCGGGGGACAACTTTTGGGTGTCATTGTAGAGGACAGGGACTTTTTCGAAGTCTTTATAGCAGTAGTGCTTTGCTGGACCTGTATGTGTGTATGAGATGATGTGTGAGATATATTGTATTCAATCTGCAATTCTGAGATGATGATACTTCAATCTGCCTCTCCAACATTTTTTTAGAGCATTCAGCTCCTTCGTTATACTCCTTCTTTTAAAAAAAAATCCCTAATGGGTATCTATGAAGGTATATTACCCGTTTGTCCTCAAATTAAAAAAGTCCAAGGCCGATAGGGCCTTGGAAAATGATCATATATACTGATATTAGTTTTTCCAGGTGAACTTACAGCTTAGATCATCCCCAGGGTCGCATCCTGCAATATTTAATGTATCCGGACGCGCATAGATACTCAAAAGAGAGAGAGATAATGTAATTAAGATCATTTTTCCACTTAAATTCTACTGAAAGTAGAATTATATATAATTTACAAGTTGAGGTGGCGACTGACTTGTAAAAATCTTGTTACTAAAGTGACAATCTTTGCAATCCGCAAATAAAAACTCTCCCTAGAATGGTAAAGATCGCGTACAGAGCGGTTCCGCATCGTTTTTTTGTGCTATTCTTTCATTATATCTTCCCTCAGAGCCTCTGGTTACTTTTGTCAGGATGTTGTTTCTACTGGCCCGGGTTCATGTGGGTGATATTAATCCCCGTCATGAACTCCGCTCTCGGTGATAACGCGAAGAAGTGGGTGCGGAGACACGTTGGCATCATGGCGGAAGAGCGAGGAGTGAAGATATATGAAGTGTTGAACAATGATGTGCCTGACGGTTATAGTTCAAGTCAGAACAGTCAGGAGGATGATAATAAGGAAGATAGGGCAAAGGAGGGAGATGTGAGTGGTGACGAAACAAGTAGTGGGGTCCTATGGGGGTTACATCCCCACAATAAGGTGAGTTGGGGAGAGGTTCACACTTGTAAAAAACTGTTTCTTTACTAACCCTCCCTCACTCACCCTCCAATTCCTCCACAATGAATATAAATCCTTCATCCGTGTGGCGTACGCTCTTTTCGTAATAATTTTTACTTCGTGCGCTTGCGCGTGCATTCTGGTCGTATTTTATCCCTTCGTCCATTTGCGAGTGTAGTATCCAATGGATATGTATTATTTCCTCTGTCACAGAGAATGCATATGTCTTCCTCAGAAGCCGTCTCCCTTGGATTCGGGTTCTGCTTCTTCTCCTACGACGACAAGGGGGGAGTCAGCCGCGACGGAGAAAGCAGCGAGGGAAACGCCAGCGACGACGACAGAGGGAAACACTCCAATTTTCGTCGGTCCTGTTGACCTCACAGGAACGACAAATATGTCCTCGCCTCGGCTCCAAAATCCCCACGTCGATATCGATAACAATACCTATTGTGACTATGGTTCTTCTCCCGCTACGATAGTCCCAAATCCACTAAAATCCCTTATCTTCGCGCAATCACCCCTCGGTCTCCTCGTCCCTCCGATGTCATTCTCATCCTACCTCACAGGTGACTGTATAGGGTGTAGCAGGGGAAAGATTGTCCGCGCTTTGACCGGGTATGGGCCAGAAGCGAAGAGAAAGGGGAGGGGGGGGGGGAGGGGAGTGTGCATCTTCCCCGGAGGAGGTCGTGAGGGGGCCATCTATTCCTATCCCTCCTCCACCCTCTCACCAAAACAGGCAATCCGAATCCTCAAACGCTTAGGGCACCTAAGAATCTCTTGGAGCGAGAATATTCCGATTCGACCATGTTTTCTGTTCAACATGGAGGGTACCTACGACGGGTGGGGCGGTATGCTCGGGTCACTTTGCTCCTCGCTGCCACTTTGGCTGCAAGGCAAATTGTTTGGGAAGGAATTTAACTGCAGCATGTGGGGCGCAGCGTTGGAACGCAGCGCTTATGAGAAGTACAGATTATTGTTGCCGTTATGGTGGCCAAGGAGCAGTCCATTCCAGTCGAATATTCCCCCCCCCTCTCTATACTTCGCCCAACCTCTGCACCCATCCCAACACCCCACCTTCCCCGCATTTGTTGAAGCATATTATGATGAAGTGAGGAAGTTGTGGGAGGTTGGGAAAGAGAGGGAAGGGTATAGTAAGGGGGATGAAATTTGTTTGGCTGAGGACAGTGGTAGTGTTTCTAGTGCTGCTGCGAAGCACAGCAACAAAAGCACTCCACAATCACAATCATCTCCTCCCCTGAATGCCAAAAAATCAACATCAACATCAACATCAACATCAACATCAACACCTTACATCCTCCAGCTCCTCCTAGGTCTATATCTCGTCGTTAGTTTCACCTACATAAAAATCCGCCACGGTGTGGACTGGAAGTTCAGCACTTGGGAGCCTCACAAAGGTGGGAATAAGGTTTTGCGGTTGCATATTTTGTGTTCGGTGATGTGGGCGGTGTTGTCGTATTATACGAAGTCACGCCCAACCACCTCCTCGTCACGCCCCGGCTCTCGTACACATATAACACTCGGTCTAATCTCCATGTTTTTCGGAGTAGCAATGTGTTGGACAGGAATGCAGCTCAGTGGTGAGAGTGTGCGCGTTGCAATTGATGCGGAGAAAATGCGTGTGGCCGCTTCTGACGGATCCGCGTGGATTGAAACTGTCGGTCCTCTCCTCCCTTCTGCACTCACTGGAGTGGTAAGCGCAATGCTAAGCACCCACGTAATACACAAACTCTTCCACGGTATGTGCAACGTTCAAATATCATGGACAGTCTCCTTCCTCCTGGGTGACGCTCTCGGTGTTGTTTTATTCTCATTCCCACACTGGCGACGGAGTCGCAGTCACAAGAGTTTTGGTCGTAGGGGAGAGGGGGGGGGACATGGAAAGATTCATGGACGTCTTATTGAGAGTGCTGCGAGTATAGTGGGATCATCAATCCTTCCACGGTTCATTGCATTCCTCTGCAGACAAATTTCCCTCTTCCTCCCATTCGCCTCCGACGAAGGAGATGGATGGGAGTTGCAGTGGCAGTGGGTAGAGATGGGGAAAAACGAAGCGTTTACGGTCGCGTGTGGGATTTTTATATACATGCAAGTAAGGGTTTTGAGGAAGAAGGTTGCTTCTCGTGATCGACAAGTATTTTCATCATCATCAAGGGACTTGGACAAAGAAAATGTGTGTACAAAGTCCGTCAATGGCGGAGGTGATCTACTCCAACATATCATCGTCGCAAACATCCTCGCCCTAGCAGGGACAATCGCCACGGCAATGTGGGGACTGTGGGGGTGGAATGGGGCACAAGCGGGAGTAGCGTGGGCGCAGGGGATGGTGTGGGCAGGGTGGGAGATATGGAGAGAACGAGAGGAGCGACCCTGTGGTAAGGAGAAAGGGTAGGGGGAAGATGGACGAGGACGAAGGGGGTGATGATTTGATTAGTGTTTTAGATATTTTCTTTGTTTGATGAGCGGGTCTTTTTCATTTCACAGCAGTTCTCAAGTTTCACAGCTTCTCAACATCGCATCATCTGCCTGTAAATCTCCGTTGGATCGTATAGCGTATCGCTGATATGAAGAGGTTATCCCTGATAACCTCTTCCTCTCACCTGCGTGCCTACCCATGAGATCAACTTGAAAGCAGACTTGGTTCGCACTGTTAACATGGAAACCTAATATGATGCGGACGGGACCGACTTTGGGAGGATTTGCGGAGCAAATAATAAAGAAGGCATCGTCCTCTGTTCGGAAAAAGCAAATTGAAAAGAAAGTGGGTCGAAAATCAGTGAAAATAAGAATTATACCTAATTAGGTAATTTCCAGTTTCCAGTTGAACAATGAAATTAAATTTGCCAAAAAAAGTACCCCAAAAATTTGCATGAGCGCTTAAAAATTTAATTCTTTTGTCCATCTTTTGGGTAAATATCTCATGTACCTACTTCTTTAAAAAGTCATTGCCATAAAGTATCCCAATACAAACAACCGCAGCAACGACAATAAAAATCAGCATCCAACTCACACACTTGGTAGTATTCCTCTGCAACTTCGCCCCTTTAACAAGTTGTTTCATCCCATGTTCCGTCCGAACATGACTCGCTTGGATATTCGCCTCGATGTCGTCAACCTCGTACTGCTGCTCTTCGACAAGGTTCCCAAGGTCTTGGTAGATCTCGTGGACTTTCTGCATGGATTGTTGGATGTTTGTTATCTCTTCGCGGCGGGAGGTGTGGAGGGATTCTTCTTGGACGAGTTGAACGGAAGTTCCCAGGGGGAAATCATCGGGGACGGGGGAATGCGAACCACCAGAGGAGGAGGAGGTGTTCCAACTTGGTTGAGACGCCGCGGAGGGATTCTTCTGTTTCACTTCCTGCTCGTATTGCTTCTCCATTTGGGCAAATGACTTGGAGTGGTTCTCAAGCCTTCCAACCTCCTTTTGGAAGTCCCTCCTGAGACGTGAGTGGACCTGTCTTTCTTCCCTCGGTACCCTCTGGAAATACTGCGAAGCGGTCGATATTATACTTGAATCTGTCATAGTATTCTGCGTAGTCTGCGTCCTCAAAGTGTTCTCCAAATTGTCGGAACCTGCACTTGGATCACCCATCTCAATTTCCCTCTGTCTCCTGCTTCCAATTAGGTACTCGGAGTCCGATTTGAAAAGTCCGTGTATCTCCTCCATAAGCGCGGTAGATTCCTTCAGAGTTGACCGGAGATCATTCAAACCCCCAGTGGAGAAATGCGTTTGCTGGGGATAGTTCTTTTGGCCAGAATTGGCACCAGACCTAGGCACGGGCAAGAGGGACAACGATAAACAACGAGAGAGTGTCTGGCATTTGTCGTTCGAACGGGAAAGTGAGTAGAGGAGCTGCTGGATTCTTTTGTTGTGCAGGCCGGAACGATTGCTGCTGCTGTTGGCAAAGGGCTGTTCGTTGGATGCGAAACCACCGTTGCCTCCAAGTATGACGTTAGACACTTTTCCTGTGTTGTCGCGGTCCCAGGTGATGCCGGAGGATGACGAGGCTTTTGAGTTCTTGGGGAAGAGAGGTACCTTCATGGCGTCATCAAAGGCTGAAGTTGAGGAGTTGGTGTAGAGACTCATAGCACATTCAGCCGTCACACGGGCAGGGAGATAGTAAAAAGTCAGCGGTGAGGGGGAAATTTCAAGGGTTGTATTGCAAGGTTTGTGCTAGTCATGCATTTTGGAGGAAGGATTACAACGGACCCACAAGAAGAAGAACCCACCAGACCTGTTCAGGTATTTTTCACTGAAAAGTAATATATCACTCTCCATACACTGGCACAGAGAGACAGGAAATCGTTTTGTCTTCTCGAAAACCTCCATCCTTCAGCCCGAATCAATCCTCTCTCGAGGCAGTTCATCCTTCCTCCCTTCCTCCCTTCATCCCTTCCCGCATCTTCCCACATCTTCCCACATCTTCCCACATCTTCCCCCCTAACATGGCGAGCGCTTCTCTTGACTGCGAGAGTCAGTTGGCCGCTGTCCGTGCCCGTCTTCTTTACCTCCGTGATGCTTTATCTGACCAGAACAAGAATAACCTGCTGACCCCGAGTTCCCCAGAGATCAAGACCAGGGAGAAGACACGCATGAAGGGATTCGCCTCTACTCAGGAGGGTGACAAGTCGTTCGTTGGGGGGGCGAGGCAGAAGAGACTTAGAAGAGCGAGCATTACTGGACAGGAGGATGGCCTCAGGGACAGGATTATTAGGACATTCAACCTAAATGAGAAGAAGGGACTGGAGGCTTTAAGAGAAAATGGGTACTGCCGCACCCCGGAACAGACTGCCCGATTTTTCCTCAACACCCCTGGTCTGAAGAAGGAGATGATCGGCAAAGCCTTGGGTGCAATGACGGACGAGCGCGGTCTTGAGTCCCTCCGAATATTCGCGGAGGGAGTGGGAATGGAGGGTCTCCCCTTTGTGAGGAGCTTGAGGAAGTTCCTCGCAAAGTTCAAGCTGCCGGGGGAAGCGCAGATGGTCGACAGGATATTGAATGCCTTTGCGCAGGCTTTTTTCAAGCAGAACCCGGACGAGTTCACGTCCCCGACGGCTGCTCACGGATTGGCTTTCAGGTTAGTTGACTTTTTTGGGACAAGCATCGCGTCGCGTACAACTTGGCTCTGCCTGCCTCTCCGATTATCTCCCGCTAAGCTTTTTTTTACTTACTCTGCTTGTTTCCACGCAGCGTGATAATGCTCAACACCGACGTTCATAGCAAGAGCTTAAAGGGTAGCAAGAAGATGACCAAGGTTCAATTCGTGAAGAACTGCGGTGGCATTGATTACGAGAAGGAGTTCAGCAAGGAGATGCTAGGAAAGATATACGATGAGATATCCGGCCAGGAGATCGCTCATCAAATAGGCCGCCATGATGACGGCAACCTTTTTGCCGACTCAGTGAAGGAAGGTTACATGAAAAAGCAAGGGGCAACTGCCCCCTACAACTGGAAGAAACGGTATTTCATCCTGGCGCGCAATCCTCCCCAACTTTACTACTTCACTGACGACCAGCAGGCTGATCCTATAGGATACATTCCGCTCGACAACGACGTTATTGTTGTTAAGAGTGAGACCCACACCAAGGGACTTGAGATATTGAATCGTAATGGGGGATTAGTGAAGAGCGTCCGGTACAACAAGAAACGGGAGATGATCCTTGGGGAGCACAAGAAAACGTGCTTGAAGGGAGCTACTGCGGACGATTGTTGGGAGTGGATTCACGCAATACAGAGCGTATTGCCCAAGCAAGAGAGAGGTTGAATCTTGAGACGACACTGTGTCATAAAGCTGTTTAAGTTTTTTGTGTGTTTAGGTTGCTAAAAAAAATAATCTCCCCTTTCTCCTTTCCTCAATCGAAAGGTTTGCCATTCGGCATTTGTGATCTTGCCAATTTTGTTCGTAGGGCCCTTGTCGGAACTAAAGTTGAAAGAATAACAAGGCCCCAATCAAAAAAACAGTAATAATAATAGCGGAAGAGGAAGTGACGATAGGTGAAAAAACTTTGTATTTGTGATGTAAAGTAATCCAGGTAGCCGATAGGACTTTGCAATCCCTTTCTCTGAGAAGAAGATATTGGATTTATAATAATTTAAACTCGTTTCAGGCATGTCCTGGGGTTCTTCAATGATGATGTCATCATGTCATCGGTCAGCAGCAGCAGCTGCAGAAATATTCAGAAATATGAAAAATATACAACTACTAAACAGACAATAAAGGCTAAACAGACACAATAGAGGTGGAGTAATTTAAAAAAAAAATCTTCTGCGCACAAAGTTACGCGTAGAATATCCCGTCAATCCACCGATAAATCGAGGTGTCTCCTCAGTGACTTGCCTCAACCACCTGCATTTATTTGTTCCACAACCACCTCTAAATACTCTCAAAAAGTACATTCACTCAGAAATTATCGACGGGAAAGGATTAGAGTCGATATAGATCGTAAAATAGATCAATGGTTCAAGAAAAAAATGTTTTAAAACTGTCGGTCGAGGCTATCTCAGGCAAGGAGAGCCTGCCTCAACAACAGATTGTTCCACAACAGAACAAACAGAAAAAGATGATGAGTTCTGTCGATCAATTACCCGTCTGTGAAGAAGATGATTTGGAGCATAAGGCACTGCACAGTGAACTGCTTGACAGCGCTGACAAATGCGAACGTGAAACGAATAAAATATCGTATTCCCCAACAGAATCATTTTCATCTGATGAAGCCGAATCAGAGGGCAGCACAGTCAACCTATACAGCAAGGGTGAACAAGAAAACATAAGCGGGAGGTGCGTTCTTGAGGGGAAGGTCGAGCCCAAATCAAAAAAAGTGATGTTTGAGGTAGACACTGCCGTGGTAGACCCCCCACCCCACCCCCCCACCTACCATAAAAACGGGTTTAACCCGAGAGAAGGAAGCCCACACAAAATTTATAGGGATCAAACAAACCTTGGCTTCGGCCCCCTGCCATTAGCAAAGGAGGGCACCTTAAAAGAGAGGTGAGTGAGAAAAAAATCCGTTAGCACTAAATATTGATATTATTGATCACTTACTTACTAACGCACCACTGAAAATAATGCACTAGAATCGTAATATCCGTGAAGCTCCTTCTGTCAGGAATCCTTGTGAACACATTCTACCTGTCCTTTGTGGGAGTGGTGGTCAGTGTAATTATGGCTGAGTCTGTCGGCTCTTATCAAGGGACAGATTGCGCACCTGTCGCAAACACAGGTATCTCTGTCAACACGACAGAGCCTACTTTCGTCGAGGGAATTTGCGAAGACATCATCAAAATCTCATATGTTCACTATTCTACCTTTATGGCAGTCGTGGCCATGTATTTCCTGCAGGCTGTCGTAATGAAACCAAAGGAAGCTCCACGGAAACATTTCTTCGCCGCTTTCCTTGTACTGGGCGTCTTCACTTACGCCCTCCTCTTCCAAATCATTGATATCTTTGGAAGATACTTTTACTTCTACTATGGTGTAGCATTTTTTCTGTTCGGAGGCCTGGGGATCTTTTTACCGCTAATAGTTAAGTTTGTCTACAGGAGATACATGAGAAAGATTCCAAATTTTAAGATAGCCAATGATCCCCACCCGCTTAACTCCAAACAAGACCAACATGGGAGGCAAATTCCCAAGGAAAAGCTCAGTAGATTTTTTCATGTCACGCTCCCTGGGATACTTTTCGCTTGCTACGGTAGCATCTACAACTTCTATCTAATCCCTCATTACAGAAGGGGTAACGGTATGACTCGTTTTGTACTTCGAGTTGTGATACACCCTTTTTTGCTGATTCTCGGGGACGGACTACTTCGTAGCTTCGCTTTGAAAAAGCACAAGAAGAGTACTATTCCGACACAATTGAGGAGCTTGCATATCACCGCTTATGACCTCTTTTTCCAGCTCATAGGGAGGGTTTTTATGTCCATGGATATGGACAACAACCAATTCGCCTTGTTTTGCACAGTGGTCGTCGGACTTCAGGAATACGCCTTAAGGAAAAATGCCATAAAGTTAGAGCTCCTATTCGAGAGGGCATTACGTTACAAAGCGTCTGACCTCGACAAAAAGAGGCTTCGGGTCGTTCTGGCCCATGACAGCATCAGCAGCATGAGCGCCGAGTTGAGCGCCATAATCATCTCGTTCGTTTGTCGGCTTTTGTTCTACCGGCACAAGGTAATATTTGACTTAGGTTATCGCGAAGATTCTCCTCCTGACTTGTGGGGTGAAGGGACCCTATTGCTTTTCTCACTTTGTGTAGAATTGCTCGTCGATGTCTTTAGTATGAGCGCGGAGCTCAAGCTCAGACTGCCATTAGAGGATGTCTGGAACACGAGGACTAAAACTCAGATAATATGGGAGTGTGTTGTTATAACTTCGGCTGTATTAGCTTGTATGGTATTCTACAGGATCAGTCCCACTTGGGGGTTCTGCGAAGACGCACTGAGTGCCTGCAGTTGTCCTGATTTGGTCAGGTCCAGTGAGATCCTTTCTGACGTTTGTTTAATTAGATAATGATTATATTTTGTAGCCAAATTTAATAGCGCACTTTCGGACAATAAATTATACACAGTATCATTCAGGGCGTTTCGACTCTCAATTTCAACTTCGCTTCTTCCTCGTCTTCTCGGAGGAGTCTCACACCACGCTGTTAAAAAAAATTAAAGGTGATCAAAGAAGATTTTTGAGTTAGTTTGAGTTAGTTGGACAAAACGACTCATTAAAAAAAGTCACCTTTAAAATCCAGCAACGATGAGCAACGAAACAATCCCATTTATTTTCTCACCTCTTGTCATTTGTCCAAATATTCATCCCATACTTAACACCCTGAAGAATCGGGCACCCCTCGTGAACCGTCCTTTCGTCCGGCGTCCCCTCCCCAGTAATATTACAAAAAACGACCGCTTTCCCTCTCTTCGGAAATACCTCCAACGGGATCCCGTCTTCATTCACAAGACCGGGAAAGCGCGTGGAACCGCCGTTGGAAGGATCCACATCATTTAGGTAGACGAAAATTGTGGTCAGTCTCCTCGGGGGGCGCTCAGGCAACTCCACGCTCCCGTCGTCAAACAGTACTCCCATGTCATGATGCCTCCCGAAGAATTGCCCTGGCCGGTACTTGACGACCTGCAGCGGCTCCACCCTATCGGCGGTGACGCCGAACAGCTGGCTGGCCCGCCTCTCGATCCTGGCAATCACGGAGGTCTGCATCTTCCCGAACCAAACGAAGGAGGAATCCCGGTTGGAGTCCACCTTGTTCTGGAGGTGGGTGGCGGCGTCGGTGAAGGACTTCTTGAATCCCTTCCGGAACTCCTTGCTCTGCATTATGTGGTCCACCTCCTGGCCGCTCAGAAAGTCCTCAATCACGTAAATGTTCGGGCTCGCGTGGACCTGCTGTAGGAAGAGTCCTGTGGCGTTGGCAAGCTCCCTGGCCGGCACGGGGTTTAGGTGACCGTTCCTGCTGAGATATTTTCCCACAGAGTCTTTGGGGAAGAATATCTTGGCGATTTGGCGCATGGAGTCGGCTGAGGTGTCGATTTTGAAGGATCGGATGCGGGTGGACATTGGGCGGGAGGAGGGACGACGCGGGTTTTTTAGGGTGTTAATTTGTCGCTATTGGTGAGTTGGTGAGTTGGTGAGTTGGTGAGTTGGTGAGTTGGTGAGTTGGTGAGTTGGTGAGTTGGTGAGGTGGTGGGTTGGGGAGTTGGTGGGTTGGTGGGTTGGTGAGGTGGGGA
>Ga0115557_1001439_pt1 | contig 16412 bp, 7 predicted proteins | sample COGITO_mtgs_1104_FD_87280 | JGI IMG/M metagenome (GOLD analysis project Ga0115557, IMG submission 87280) | Pelagic marine microbial communities from North Sea - COGITO_mtgs_110421 | ecosystem: Environmental > Aquatic > Marine > Epipelagic | place: Germany:Helgoland, sampling site Kabeltonne...
GAAAAAGGCGATCAGAAAAAATCGGTCATCGATAGGCTCACCTAGAGATTTAGTGTAGCAGATGTGCGTGCGTATGTCTCTCTCTTTTGTAAAGCTAATGTACGTTTCTATGTAATTTTGTTTCGGCTAATAAACAATTACAATTACAATTCCTACAAACACCTACATGGCACATTATATATGGCACATTTACGCGCCGCCGCTAGTTTCTAAGAGAATGTTCTCGACGTATTCGTCTCGTTCCGATGAACTTTGTAACTGACCCCACTCATCGAAGAGAATAACGCCGAGACGCAAACCTAAGCGTTCTTTTAAGAGGAAGTTACGCATGGCCGTGGAACCGAGTAAAGTTCTGTGACCGGTCGAGGCGGAGATGGCGAAGTGGTGCGGACCGTCAACTTCTAGGACGATGTCCTTGGTGAGATTTGCGTTCGGTGATGGTGTTTTGCGGTGACCGAGGAGGAAATTCTCAACAGCGGCGCTTTCGATGAAGAAATCGGGGCGCATCAACCCATCTTCAAGTTCACGTTCTTCAAAAAATTGAACGTTGAGTCGTCTGAGAGAGTCTTCGACTTGTTGCTGTAACTTTGACGTTTGCGAATCTTTGCGCTTTTGTAAAATCCACTGCTTTTTGGCAACTTTCTCGAAATCTCCCGGCATAGCCTCCTTCGCCGCGATTTGTAAAGAAGTGCCTTTCAAGAGGAGAATGGACGCGTAGCACGCACCCAAGCCTTTCTTATCGAGCGAATCGGCGCGAATACCACCATTGGGTAAGATTATTTTTTCGCAGAAATTGTTCAAGGCAGCCTCGACGACAGCTTTTCCCTCGGATGTGGTTGCAACGCAGGCGTAGAGTAACGAAAGCGACCAAAAAGTCATCCACATCGAGACGGGTGTCCAAAACGAAGCTGCTTTTTTCGTAGGTGGTGTCGTCAACTTGAGTAAAAGATCAGCAGACGGTAATTTACCGAGCGTTGCGTGCGCCCAGATGAGCAACGACGATCCTTCCTGAAAGTCTCGAAAATTGAGTCCGTCCGAGGAAGGATTGAGCCATGCGGCTTCAATCTTTTCTAGCGTTTCGTCGCTCGGGACGTACTCGAGTTTCGTAAACGACCACATGATCTGTGAAGCAACGGTTGGACGAAGCGATTGCGCCGAACTTTCGCTCTGGATGATTTTTTCGCACTTATCGATGAGCATCATTCCAGGATTAAATTTATTCTTTGCGAAAGAATTGAGAAGTGGCGCTATGTGCACGTTGGCGTCAAAGCCACCATTTTTGGCCAACTCCTCAGCTCTGCTCACGGCGTAGGCAAGGTATCTAGTTGGGTTATACGTCTCGTTGTTGTAGTTCTTTTTCTTCTTCTCCTCCACGCTATTTTGCGCGTTCCCTAAACTGTACGTGAAATATACCAAATCTAACTCGTTAAGCGCATCCAGATTATCAATCGCGTAGTCTTCGCACTGCTCTAGAAACTCAACTGGGATTTTCGCGCGCGATTTAATCGCAGCCCAAAGCAAATTCGTGTAGTCTCGCGTTTCAAATTGTGCGAGTACGTTGGCATCTGTCGTGCACGCCCGAAAAATACTTTGCAAAGCTCGTATGGCGACATCAAATGAAGACGAGCGCAGGCGCTCTTCGTCCTCGCTCGGCGTAGAATTCTGGATTTTCTGCACTTCTCCAATATCTCCAATATCGATTCCAACATTCTCAAGTAGACTATCGTGCCCCTTGTACCAATTTGACTTATCTCGCGAGAATACAATCCTAGTAATCGCATTCGCACACTGCGCCAACTGTTTTGGCTTGAACGCCTGTGGCGTTTTGATGATTTCGTCAAATATCGGATCCAACGCTTCCATCAATGCCCTGTCAGTATCTTCTTCGCTCTCTCTTTTGCTCGCGCCATCGCCGCTATCAGTAGTACCGCTGCTACTGGTACTACTCGCTAAACCAACGAGCATTGCGACGACGTGTCCATATTCGCGCGTCCCCATCTTTCCCTCGTTCTTCTTATAGCTCATATCCCTCGCCGCTTTCCTCGCCAATTCAACCACGAAATCAGCGTAAAAACCACTACTCACCGCACCGCTCGCTGAGACCAATCTCGCTGCATTTTCTAAGTGCATCTCTTTCTCAAATACTTCTGGTTCCAGCAAACGCTCTTTTATGCTCTTCCAATACTTGTTACGATTCTTCGCGGAAATGTCCACGCCGTATCGCGTCAACCCCCACGTCGCAACGGCGATATCCCCGGCGCTACACTCGCTAATCTTCTTTATGACGATAGACTCGATGGCATTTCTCAAGTGTTCAGGTATGACTGTTTTTCCTACGCTTGCATACGCCCACACTATACTCGCGCAAGATTTCGGCGGCATGTATTCCGGAAATATCTTTTCAAACAAGAGCGTGCGTTGCTCTTTGCACACGCGCTCTAATCCATTCTCTAAACTCACCCAGACCGATTCAAACCCACCATTTTCCACAAACGCTACCTTCCCTTGCTTCATTCTCGCTATGCTCCATAATATCGTCGATACAATCCTCGAGCTATTCGAGAAACCATCTTTTTCGCACCGCGACAACACCTTCTCCCGAAACGCCTCCGACGTCATCAGTCGCTCAATCGCGAGCGCGTTCCATCCGCCCAAATCATCATCACCATCATCGCCATCATCCGTCTTAGTCTTCTTCTTCTTCTTCGAGTTACACTTCCTCCCTAAGAGAGAAAATATGGTAGATACGTTCACATCGGACAGCGATACGTCTTCCTCTTCCAAAATCTTTCCAATCTGCTCCGCCGAAGCGCATTCCAAAATACGCGCGTTCAGCGCTGTAAACATCGCCCTTTCCTTTTGGCTCAATTCTGGCTTCCGTTTCGTCGGTGCGTTTTTCGCTCTCCTCCTCTTTGTCGGCGCACCAAAAGCTGGAGATTTTTGCAACTCGAACTTATTCTTCTTATTTTCCTCCTCCTCCTCGTTCTCATGCGCTCGTGGTATTAAAGCCCAGGTCGGAGCTGCTCCTCCGCGACGACGATGTTGTTTTCTCGTTCCAAGAATTCCCCTAATGCTACTCTCAGAACATCCACGCGCGGAAAGATGACGGGGCAAAGACGAACGAGAAGGCGATGATAAAATCAGCGTCGTCATAGTGTCGTCGCCTTTTGAACTCGATGATGTATTATCTCTCGCTCTTTTTTACTCGCTCAACCATCGCAGTAGCGGTGGTAATACTACTAAAGATAATGGAAGAAGTCTTGACTTTTTCCAGTAAAGGAAGACCTGTCACCTCATTCCAATCAGAGCGCAACAAAGACACACACAAATATAAAACCATGAACGCGAACGCGCCGGCGTTCGTTCCTGGGGGTGGTGGTAGCAGGAAGGAAGTCGAAGAAGAAGAAAAAGAAGAACGAGGGGGTGGTTCGACGACGACAACCTCGCAGAATAGGCTCGGGAAAGTTGAATCATCATCATCATCGTCCGCTTTTAGCATCCACGCTCCTCCTCCTCCTCCGATGGCACCACCACCACCACCGCCGCCACCACGGTCTCCTCCTCCTCCTTCTCTGGTAAATAATAACAACGAATCGATTTCGACGACAACATCGACGCTCTTTTCACCGTCGCCGCCGAGGAAGTTAAGTCAAGACGTCCTGACGAAATCTGGGAGTTATTCACGTGATGATGATGAGAGCGAGGAGAGCAGCAGCCGCGCGGGGAGAATGATGACACCGACGAAGAAGAAAGAAGATGCGAACGCGATACCAAAGTACGATTTGGAGAAGCACTTTAAAACGGTGTTACCGTTAGGTCCTCCTCTGAAAAGAGAAGAGGACGAGGCGACTGGCGCGCTCGATAAACTCGGCGTCGAGGAAGGTCGATTGCCGAACGGTTTGCGATACTTCGTCGGTCAGTGTAAGAAACCGGAAAAGCGAGCGGCTTTAGCATTAGCCGTAGACGTTGGATCTGTGTTTGAGAACGAGGAAGAGCGAGGCGTGGCGCACATTGTTGAGCACTTGGCGTTTCGCGCGACGACGTCGTACGAAACGTTTCAGATTGTGAATTTCTTGGAATCGGTCGGCGCCGCGTTTGGGGCGTGTCAAAACGCGTACACGAGTTCAGACGAGACGGTGTTTGAGTTGACCGTACCTATCGACGATATGAACGTACTGGAGGAGTCGTTGAAGATATTTAGCGAGTTTGCGAGGGGAGTGCGGATTTCCGACGAAGACGTCGATAACGAACGAGGTGCGGTGTTAGAAGAATGGAGATCGGGAAGAGACGCGAGAGGGAGAGCAGCGCAAGCGTATTGGGAAGCGTTGTGTGAAGGGAGCTTATACGCTGATCGCTCACCGATTGGCACGGAAGAGGTTATTCGAAAAGCGCCCGGAGAAATCTTTCGTAACTTTTACCACAAGTGGTACAGACCGGAGAACATGGCAGTTATCGTCACCGGCGATTTCGAGGACGTAGGCGTGGTGAAGGAGAAAATTATCAGATTGTTTTCCCCGCTAGCGCCGGCTGAGCACGTTCCTGCGCCGCCGAAATTTATTCGACCGACATTTCCAGAACACGCAAAACCGCGCGTGTGCTGTCACGTAGATCGCGAATTATCGAACACGGTAGTCAACGCAACCTTTCACGTGGAACAAAAACCAATCGCGACTCCGGAAGATTTTTTCAAACAAACTGTTCAAGAATGTTACCAATTGTGTTTGGATAATCGATTGTACAAACTGATGAGACGACCGAAACCAAACTTTTTTAGCGCCGGCATCGCTTCTGAACATTTGTCGCGAACGAGCGCTTTGTTATCCGTACAAATGACGTGCGAAGCGAGCAAGGTGAAAGACGCACTCGAGAGCGTCTTGACTGAAGTCTCGAGAGCGCGCTTGTTTGGATTCAGCGCGCAGGAATTGCGCATCGCCAAGTTAAATCAAATAGCGGATATGGAACAGTTGTATGTGGAAAGAGATCAAACGTATTGCACGGACGCTCGCGATGAGTTGGTGCAACACTTCTTACGCGGCGACATGGTCATCGGTGCAGGATTAGAAGCGTCTCTGGCTATCGCTTGCATAGAAAAAGTCACCTTGGAGGATGTCTTTCAATACGCGCAAGAAGTGAGCGTGTCAAAAAGCTGCATGATTCGATTACAGGAAGGTAGGAAGAAAACAAATGAAGACGATTTACGGGAAGCAGTGAATCGAGTGGCGGAAAAGGAGCGACGCGGAGAAATTGAAGAAAACTCGGAAACGTTCGTCGTTCCTGAGCGTTTGATGGCGGATCCGCAACCGCTGAAAGAAGGCGAGTCGGCGATAGCATCCACGCGGACGCATTCAATTTCAGACGTAACCGAAGTTGTTCTGAAGAACGGCATAAAAATAGCGTTGAAAAGCACGAACTTTTTGGACGACCAAGTCTTGATGCGCGTCGTCGCCAGAGGTGGATTATCGGAAGTCCCAAAAGAAAAATATAAGGACGCGATCTTCGCGGGTACTGTTGCTCGCGAATTGGGCGTATTTGGATACAGACCGGAAGTTTTCTCCGACGCCATGGCGGGGAAAAGAGTCGACGTTGTTCCAAATATAGGTACGTATAAGAGATCCATCGTTGGCGAAACGTCGCCAGATCACATCGATGTGCTTTTGCAGTGTACGCACCTGATCTTCTCCAACAATGTGGAAAATCAGTGCAACGAGGACGATTTGGAAGTTTTGCGCGAAATACAAAGAGAGCTGGTGAAGAATGCAAAGAGAGACCCGATGAAAGTATTTGCAGAAATCAAGCGCGCTTTGACGTACGGCAACTCGTATCTTTCAGAACCTATCACGCTCAAAACACTCGCGAAAATGGACGCGGAGAAAGCGTGTAGATACTTCAACGAGTGTTTCGTGGACCCTTCGCATTTTACGATGGTTCTCGTCGGCGCGTTCGATATAGAAAAGATTTTGCCTTTATTGGAAAAGTACATAGGTTCTATTCCGCGCCCGATAGATTCGAAAGAGAAACTCTCTCGAGTCACACCGGCACCGTTTGAGTTTCCTAAGAAAACAGTCAGTAAACGGGTGCGATTGAAAATGATTGAAAATCAAGGCGTGGCGAGTTTAACGTTTCCGGTGATGATTGAAAATCCAGACGCGAAGTTAAAGCAAGCAGCGATCGCAAAAGGTGAGGACTTCAACGGTCCAACTTTAGCCGGCTCTCAGGTGATAGTTCGAAGCAAGTTTCTCACGGTGATTTCTGCCGCCATCATCGAGCGCCGCTTACTCGCTCGCCTGCGATTCGAACGAGGCGAAATATACAGTTGTGCCGCCAACACCTCGTTCGCGTACCAAGACCCGAACGCAGCGAACGGCGAATCTTACAGAGGCGATATAATGGTTGTGTTCGCGTGCGACCCGAAAAGCGGAGAAAAACTCTCCAAAGTAGCCCTGGAAGAGATTGAACAGTTAATCAGCGAAGGACCGACCGAGGAAGACTGCCAAACTGCGAAGGAAGTCGAACTGAGATCCATCCAAGAACACAAAGAGGAAAACTCTTTCTGGGTCAGCTACGTGGACGCCATGTTCACGTCTCAACTCTTACCGGTCTTGAACGGCGACATCGACAAAATGTATGTAAACACGGAACAAATCCGCGGCGACGTTTTAGAAACACTCTCGCCAACCATCATTCGCGAACATCTGGCGAAAACCTTAGCCGTCGAGCGCAGAGTCAACGTCGTTTTAATTCCCCAAAGACCTTTGTTCTTACGACTGATTGCCCCTAATATGGACGATATTAAAGGATTCTTTGAGTGGCCGGAGACGTTCGGCGAAGCCTGCGGTAAACTCGCCTTGTTAGGAGGCGTTGCCGGCGCCTATTTCGCGTACGCTAAATCCAAGGAGAATAAAAAGGACAAATAGGTAATAATAATAATGTCCTCACATAATAATAACTCTTCATCAACGATCAATCATCCCACATGTCCTCCTCATCTGCATTCGCAAGCGCCGTCCGTAACTGCGACGAGTGCTCCTCGTCTTCTCCGGAAAGATTTCAAGAGTTTCTCGACCACCTCGTGGACGCGTATCATCGACATCACCTTGCGTCAACTTTGACGAATTGGAAAACAGGAAAATTGATGGCTCGATTGCACTCGAAAGTGTTCGGTGATGGTGAGGACGACCGCAAACCACGAGAAGGAGGAAAGAGCCACAAAACAGTCTCAGACGACGAGGAAAAAAAACTCGAAAGATTGATCGAGCAATTGGCGACGGATGCAATCTTGATTTTGAAAAAAGCAGTTGGCCAGGATTGGACGGCGGATGCCTTGGCAGAGAAGTTATTGAAGGAATACGAGTGCGGCGCGGAGTTGGCGAGTTCTATGCACGAGATTTTTTCGAAAGATAAAGATAAGTTACAGAGGAGTTTCGCGAGAGGCACGTTTGGAATGGTGAAGAGATTAGAGTCCGCGTGTTGGAGAACGCAGGTTAGTTTGTATGATAGTAAAACTAGTAAAAATAATACGGCGACGAACACGGATAAAGGAGACGAAGTGACCGCGGTGTTGGAGCTTCGCATGGAAAAGAACGACACGACGTCGATAGAGTTTAAGAAAGAGGAATTGTTTACGTTTTTCAAGGAGTTGGAAACGATTCAGATGAAAATAGATGACCTTAGTTAGTTTTTATGTACCAGTTGGTACTATAGTAGCGCATCACAAAATCTCAAGCGAGAGAGAAAACAAACGAATCGATTCGATTCAAATCAAATCTCTCTCTCAATAGTCCATCACGGGAGATTTTAAACCAGCGCCATCGTCTTTGACTTCAACTCCTCCAGTTTCGTTATCGAAGTCGTCTCCGGTAACTTCATCTATGGTATCGCCATCTTCTTCTCTGTTCTTCTCTTCTTCGTCCTCTTCTTCGTCCTCGGAGTCGGGATTGTCGTTCTTCTTATCGTCGTCGTCTCCCGTCTTTGTCATGCCTAAACCACTTCGACTGCGCTTCATCTTTTCTTTTTTGGACAAATAGGCGAATAAGGCTGGCGCTTCTTTTTCGGTTATGCCAAAATTCGTCATGAATTCAGAATATTTCGTTCGAAGATCGTCCATGGTGAATGGCGATTGAGAACCAGCGCCAGGTTTGCGAAGCGCCAACGCGATGGTTTCTTTGCTCTCTGCTGGCTTCTCCTCCGTCGCTCCCGGTGGTAACGGCTCGCATTCCCACGTGTAATTTTTGCTCGCTTCTCTCTTCTTTCGCTGCACCCTGCGCGTTTTTTTCGTCGCGATGAGTACCTTATCGACAGCTTTGCCTAATTCTTCCGCTGACATTTTATTTCGTCTCGATTTTTTCGACGCTTCCGCTAGAATGTCCAATATTTTTTCGTGGATATCGTACGAACCAATGGAAGCTTTCGTCAAAGCAATGCCGACGCAAGCTCGCCACACCTGATTTGAAGAGCTGAAAGGAATCATAGGGTTTTGCGAACCATTCGTTTCCTTCTTCTTCTTCTTCCTCTTGCCTTTTGTTTTGTATTGAGGGAGGTTCACACTACACATACCGCGCACTCGCGTAGCGAGCATGAGATAGGTGTCTTTGTCATCAACCACGTCGATGTCTTTGGATGCTTTTGCGACGGATTCAAACATTAATCTCGCCGCTTTGCAGGAGATTTTATCCGGAGCTTTCAAGCAAATTATTCCGTACATGAGCGCAAACTTGCGAATTGCCGGTGACTCTGTAATCATCTCCGCCAGTTTTTCAATCTTTTCTTCCAAATCCTCGTCGTCGTCCTCATCGTCGGAAGCTTCGTCGGAAGCTTCGTCGGAGCCATTATCATCCGCATCGTCGACCTCCTTCGCCTCTTCATCGTCTGACTCATCTTCGTCGTCGGAATCTTCCGAGAGCATTTTTTCAATCATTAAATCGGCGAGCATCGGGAAAAATGTTCCTAAAATCTCAGGAGGTACCGCGGATACCACAGCCATATCACCTTTTTGCAACAATTCTCTTGAATTAAGCGCTAAACAAACAAATTTTGCCAACTTTTTCAATCTCGTATCGGTTTTAGGTTGTCGTTCGTCTTTCACCACGAATTGTAACGTGCGCATGGTCTCGTGTAAAAGCAAGTGAAACACCGGAGGATCTCGTAAAATCATTCCCATGTCCCCTAAAATCGTTTCCGCTGGTTCCACCACATCCTCAATCTTTTGAACGCGAGAAACCGCCGATGCGCCTCCGTCTGATTCCGAAACGGTTGGTTTCGCGGCAGCACCAAACGTGAACTTTACTTTTAATTTCTTCTTTGGCGGTTGCCCCTTGCCTTTATTCTTCACGTCGTTCCTCGAGGCTAACTCCGCAGAGTCTAGAATGTTCCCCATTTCTAATAATCTTCTATTATCTAAGTACCTGTCGCGAACGCAGGCATCCATGAGCCACGCGAGTCTGTGTGAGGGATCAATTTCACACAATTCTTGCACCTCGTCGTCGTGAAATGCCATGAGAAATTGCGAGCGTAACGCGCACGTGGAAGGATCCCCGGTATTGGCATACCTCGTCCGGATCTCTCGGACGACGGCATTATACAGCGTGATGTTATCGCCGACAACCTTACGTAAACGATGAATTGCTGGAGATTTCCCCCGCAATATTCGCCTTGGTTGCACGTCCTTGTTGTCGACTACGTCCGCGACAGCTGCGGCGGCAGCGCTCGTTGTCTTCGCCCCTGCCGTCGTCGTCGCTTTCTTACTCGCCTCTTTCCTTCCTTGCATTGCATTCGCTTTACTACTCTTCTTGCTATTCGCTATCTTCGACGCCCCTACTGCTGTCGCTACTTGTTTTCCGCGCGATTGTCTTCCTGTGCCACCCAAGTCTTCCTCGGACTCTTTCCTCGGCGCGCTCCAATCCTCCTCGGGGACTAACGGCGCCAACTGCACGTCCTCGATGGACGAGTGTCTCCTCACAACCTCCTTCTCCTCTCCGTACGAATCTAAAACGCTCGACAAATTTTTCCTCAGCGTCCCCTTATCCATCGCCCACACCTGTCTCTGCACTTTCAACGAGCACTGCCTAAAAATACTCAAATCCCTCGATATCAGTTTCAAATAGTTCGCCGGCACCGGACTCAATCTTTCGAGAATAGTCAACGGGATCCGTTTCAATTCCTCGATGCCGATAAACGGGAACGAGGCTTGCAATAAACTCAATAAATTTCCTTGCGGTGCTATTTTAATCCTAGTCAGTAATTCTTCCGACGCGTCGTCCAAGATGTTTTTATACGCCAGCGGTCGCGAAATCTCCAACTGATCCAACAAGCCGAGGTATTGTTCGCATCCGGAGGCATTTTTTAACGCGCACGAGGATTGGACTTTTTGCACCGCCGCTTCGACCTGTTCTCGTCATAAAAAGAAGATGAAGAAGAAGAAATCAGAATTTATTACGCTTATCATCATCGTACCAACGCAAGAGAGAGAAAGAGAGAGCAAAGAGAGAGACAACACGATTGAAAATCCGGGGAAATGGGGAAATGAAATCTAAAACGCTCTCGTGTATAACGTGTCACACACCTGCGCGCTCGTGCTCAGCGTCGTCGCCACGAAATCCTGCCCTTCCCCTCCGACGATCGCGGAGTATAAAGAGAGAGGCGTGTCCCTCCCTTCGGTTTCTTCTTTCGAGTTGTTCATGTTATTCTCGTTCTTGTTTTTGTTCTTGTTTTTGTTCGTCATGATGTGATGTCTGTCTCCGAGGGGGCAAAAGAAGTAGGGGATTCGTCTCCCACGCTTCAAAGAAAAGAATGCATTACACACACACACACGCACACATAAACGCACGCATCACAGATTTAAAATAATGAGCGGCGGCTTTGTCTGAAATAGAAAGTATTCTCTTCATTACATCGTTTTTGCCCGATGAGTAGCAACAACAACAGCGCGAAAGCCGCGGGACGGGCCAAGGTACGCGCGTATGTTTCTCTCTCTTTTTTTTCCCACAAACGTCTCTTCTTTTGATGGATGTAATTATTAACGAGTTTTGTTGTGTTCACTTCTTATCATGACAACGGTGCAGTTGGACGCGTACAGAAAGAAGAAAGCGGCGAAGAAGGAGAAGAAGGACGTTTCTTCAATCTCTGGTTTGAATTTTGCGAAGAACGAGGACCACCAAAACGCGTTAGGGGAAAGGGTGGCGTCGAAACCACCATTTTTAGTTGCAGATGGTGATGAACCAAAAAGTGATGACTCGATGAAAATGACTTTTACGACGACGCCGACGACAAACGAAGAAGAAGAAGAAACAGCGAATACGACCGAAACGTTTGCATTTACGATGGCACCAGATGCGGTAAGATATAGTAATGGTAATACTAAGGGTGAAGAAGACATTGTCGCGCACGCATCGCCGATGCAACCTGCCGCTCCAGCTGAACAACCGCGACGCGGAATGGAGGAAGAAGAAGAAGGAGGCGTTGCGGCGTTTATGTCCCCGCCTCCGCCTCGATTTTCTTTCGACGAGAGTTACAATGCGGCTGGGGGTAGTATGATGGAAGAAGAGGCGACGCCGCCGGTAAAGATGAATATGCGTGGCTTCGAAGAGCAAGAGGACGCTGACATTGATAGAAAGAAGATGTCGTCGTTGGATGAAAGTTTCGATCCAGAAGAGTACGTGAATCGATTCGTGACTCCGGAGAAGAAAATGGCTCCACCGACGAAGCAGAAGAAAGCCACGATTGACGTGCCGATGGACGAGTTAGAAGCGATTTTCCGCCCGACGAAGAAGAAGGATGGGTACGACGACGCCGACGACGTGCCGTACTCTTTTTCCAAGTTTTTGGAGAGGGAGAAGAATAAAAATGAAGAACAACGGCTCTCGAGTTTTGAGAGGGGAATTTTAGAATCCAAACGGAGGAAGGAACAAATGGGAGGAGAGTCTTCGATTTCAGATATGCTCGGCAGAGGTTCAACGCTGACACCGTTTGGTGGTATTAGTACGGGTAACGGAATGTCCAAGCTCGAGCAAGACGAAATCACCTCGTTGCAAAACATGATTGACGATTTGACGACTGAAAAATTAAGTCTCAAGCGCGGGATGGATAAAAACCAAAAGATCATCGAAAGTTTGATGGAAGAAAACGAATCGTTAACGAGCGCGTTCAACAATGCGAAGAATAGAAGTACGGCGTTGGAAAACGAATTGAACAAGCTTTCGAGCGAGATGATGTTACACTCGAGCGTTCAACAGAGCATCTCAAACGACAGAGACGCTTCAAGGCGAGGGTATATCGAAACTCGAGAACGCGCGAACGAGTTAGCGAGAGAAGTAGTCGAATTGGAGGAAGTTGTTTTAGAATACAAGTCAAAGTTATTCTTGTACGAGAACACGCAAACGGATGCGTTGGAGCGATCGAAAGAGTTAGAGCGAGCTTTGTATGTAGCAAACGAGGATCGGGTATACTATCAAAATCTCGCGGAAGCTATGAACGAGGAGAGAAGGGAAATGCAAAGACGCGTTGGACAATCGAACGCGATCCAAGCGCTGATTGAAAGTGGAGACGTTCCCATCGTTGAAATGTTACAGAGCTGGTTGAAGCAGGTGCAAGCTAAACCCGTATCTCAGGAGCAAAACGTGTCTTCGTCTTTACGCTCGGCAGAAGCAGAACAACAAAACGAGTTTCTCGAAATGTCCACGTCCGAAGCAGATTTTGTGTGCGAGACGAGAACGAGCGAAGCAGTCGCGACAACAAAAGAACTTATAGATGCTTTAACTCGATTGGCGAGTGGCGATACGGGTGGTAGTAGCAATAATAATCCCGATGAGAGCGCCGCTACTTCAGACGGAGAGGACGACGACGACGAAGATGAGAATGGAGAAGAGGACGGAGTTGTTATCGACGAGGCGCAAATTCGGCTCATCACTTCGATTCACGAGTTACTCGCGGAAATGGAAAAAGAAACTGCAATCTTTCGTGTGAAGTTGAAAGATGCCGAGCGACGAGAGATGGGTTTACGGGCTGCAAATGCAGCGTTAGAATCTCGCCTCGCAAGATCTGCGCCGCAAGCAAAGACGATGAATACGAACACAAAGGAATCCGAAGGGAGAGATGACGTCATAGCTGCGATGCGAAGGATAAACGCAGGGTCTGCAGAGCCTACTCCTAGAACGCGAGAGAATGATAGTAGTGGTGGGTTTAGATTTAGAACCGGGTTAGTACCGGATGACGATTAGATACTTTTAGTCGATAGTTTTAGCGACATGTTTGCATTGTTATTTTTGGTAGCGCGTGACGATTTATTTCTAATTCAGTGTCCATTCACTCTTTATTTGAAGACTTCCCAACCTGAGACGACGACAGCTGCTCAGGTGGTCCACAGTTTTCGAATATTCTAATTTCACCGCTGTAACCAGCGGTAACTATTATTTGTCCGAGACCAGCGGCTTTGCGAAAGCTCGCTTCGCACGTTTTTTTGGCCTCGGCGATTTCCAAAGCCCATTTCGACGCTTGAGCTTTTATGCTATTTGACGAAGACGCCGGAGTATCCTTTTTATCGTCTTTTTTCTCGTTTCCCTCGGAGTTCATTCGCAACTGTTTTACTTGTTCACTCAATTCTTTCGCCGCTAGTATTCGCAAGCTCTCAATCTCCTCTTGATCGGACTTTCTTCTCGATACATAAGCGCTCTTTTCATTTTCTGGCATTCGCGCCATGATGACTTCTTCTGGGGCGAATACAGCCGTCGTAACGATGTCGGTTTGTGCGGCGAAAGTTTCGTACGTCGCGTGTTTGTCTTTTTTATATCCGCCATGAAATGCGCTCGGGATGAAAGTATTCACCGTCGGCCAAACAAAAAGGTACTCAGTTTCGGAACCGCAAATTATAAAGTCACCGCGTTCGCTAAACGTCGCTTTGATTTGCGAATTCTTATTCTTATGCCCTTTATACTTTGTCTTCAACTGGTAACCGTCATAAATTCTTAACCGCGAGTCGTTCGATGCGACGAGTAACTTGCGATCGTCACCGGGAAAGAATTGTAAGCCGGTAACCTTTTTGCCCATCGGATTTCTTTGCCGGCGATTTTGAATGTCGAGCAAAGTGAGATACTCAAACTTGAAGCCGACGGTTTGGTAAAAATGACACTTCCCCCGATATGATCCGGCGACTACGCATTTACCATCGCTTTGAAAACACGCCGCTGTAACCATTTCTCCAATATCCACCCAGTCAACGACTCTGTGATCGGGAATGTTCCATAATCTCAACTTACCGTCTAAACTCCCAGAGACAAAGTATTTATCATTCACCGGGTTGAAATCAATCGCAGTTACGAAATCTTGGTGCGCGAAAATTCTCAAGCATTCATTCATAGTCGTGTACCACAATCGAACGGTTTTATCCATGCTCGAAGAAAGCAACCAATCCGTGTGCGACCAGCACAGATCTAACACGTCCCCTTTGTGACCGACGTATGCGCGCAACGGAACGTCTTTGAACATCGATTCTCCACGCTTTTTGAACGAACACGTTTTGATCTCGCCGTCTTCGTGGTAATTTTCCGACTCGTCTGCATTTTCCGGCGCTTCTGATTTCATGCACTGAATAGTCCACACGCGAACAATTCTATCTTGACCAGCTGTGGCTAAGAACTTGCCAGTTCGCGAAAACTTCATGCACCAGACGGCGCCTTCGTGGCCTTTGACGCTTTGAATCACTTTAACTTTTGAGAAATCTTTGAACCCTTTCCTATTCACGTGCACTTTGAGGTACTGACCAACTTCTTCGCAACCAGGTTTGACTATAGTTTGAGCGTGGTGTGAGCTATTCTCTTCCTCTTGCGCTCTTCTCTCCTGTTTGCGATCCTCGAGCGAATGCTGCAACTGCGACTTGGTCTCTACGATTTTCTCCGCCGCGATTTTACTCACCTCCTTCGTTTTATTCCAAGCCTCGGTCGATCGTTTCTTCAACCACCGGCCGGGATTCCTAGGTTTTGTCGTCGATTTTTTATCACCGACGACGTCCGCTGTTGTGCTACTCGTTCCTTTCTTCTTCGTCTTACCGTCGTCTTCGCTTTGCTCTCCTCCTTCTTCTTTCATCGACAGCCGTTCTCTCCTCTCGACTTCATTCAAAATCGGCGACGTCACCGCTTCAATAGCTACGTTCCGTTCCATTTCCACCACAGACATGACTGTCCCAGTCGTTAAGTCTGTCACTGTTGGTGCATTTTCCCTGTCTTCGCTCCTCCTCTCGCCGCCGCCGCTTTTTTCTTTCTTCTTCTTGTGCAACAAAGCGTTCGCCGCTTCCTCTCCGACTAAATATTCCGCCCCGGTGTCTAAATTCTTTAGCGTAAACTTCGTGGGATCTCGCAACTCCGCTTCTATCCCTCTCGGCGTCCCGCCTCCACTCACGCTTTCATCCATATCTGAATTCAAAATATCGTTGTTCGGGTTCGTCGGGTCGGTTTGTACGCTCGGCGCCTTCAAGTCTTCCGGGTCTAACGAGTTTTCGTCCGCGCACGATTGGCCCATCGCGCTCAACTGTCGATCTAAAACTTCCGCCAAGTGTCTGTCCGACCCAGAAAATTGCGACAAGGAATCTCTCGGTTCGTAATAATCGCTCTCTTCGCCGTCAAACTCTTTATTGTTTTCTGCCGATGTAATATTTCGTGCCGCGCATTCGTCTCCGACCGACGCAAAATCTTCATCTTCGTCTGAACTCGAGTGGTCCGAGTACGTGTGATTCGAGCCTGTAAAAATCGATCGCGTTTCCGTCGTGTTCGACGCCGTTTTCTCTTCGCTGTTGTTGTCTTCTTCTTCTCTTCTTTCGTGCTGGTCGTTTGTATCGTTTTGATTGTTTTCGTGAGTATTCATCGTTTCTCTTTCTCTCTCTGAAATGATGTTGACTGCCTCAGCGTTTTTCTCTTCCGGGTGCCTCTCCAACGTCCAACGTTATTAAAAATTCTCTCGTATTCTTTTCTTTTGTCTCTTCTTCTTCTTGTTGTCGTTCAGAGAGAAAGAAAGAAAGCCCCGTCGAAAACCACCGCTCGCAATAATAAAAGTCTCTCTCTGTCTGTCTCTCTCCTTCTCTCTCTTTCTCTCCGCGTTCACCCCGCGTTCCCCTTCCACCACTGCTTTTGGCGCTCGAATGAAGTGAAGACGCACGACGTGAAAAAATTTTGATTTTTCGTTTTTTTTTGTGTGTGTCGTCGTCCTTTTTGTCCTCACTTTTCTCTTCTTCTTTTCGTCTCAAAATTCAAACGCCTGTTTGTGCACAGACAACAACATCGAAGAAGAATGGCGTCGAAGAGAGCGACGGGAGGGAAGTACGAGTACTTCTCCCTGGCGGAGTTGTATCAAATCGAGGAGAAAACGAACGTGAAAACGCAACGCGCGCACGTATACGGCATCGTCGCGGAGAAATATCAACCTCAAATCAC
>Ga0115557_1001460_pt1 | contig 16311 bp, 18 predicted proteins | sample COGITO_mtgs_1104_FD_87280 | JGI IMG/M metagenome (GOLD analysis project Ga0115557, IMG submission 87280) | Pelagic marine microbial communities from North Sea - COGITO_mtgs_110421 | ecosystem: Environmental > Aquatic > Marine > Epipelagic | place: Germany:Helgoland, sampling site Kabeltonne...
AAGAGGATACTTAAAGGAAGGCTACCATGCAGATATTGTCATTTTTGATTTAAAAAAATCATGGGAAGTAACACCACATAATGTCCTTTCAAAATGTGGATGGTCACCTTTTGAGGGCCATCAATTCAATTCTTCAGTTACAAATACTATCGTTTCGGGTAACCTTGTTTATGAAGGAGGAAATCTAATTGAGGGCACTAATGGAGCTCGATTAAAATTTGATCGATAACCCCTAAAGTTGTTCATCCTGAACTTGTCTCAGGAACTTAGATCCTGAAACAAGTTCAGGATGACCGATGTAAAAAGAATTTATAAAAAATCAAATTTAGCCTTTTGCAAATTCAATGTGTTGTTTTACATTTACATCCCATTGTAAAAGGAGGATATGCCTTCATTAGCAATTTTAAACACGGTGATTGTAGCTCAGTTGGTTAGAGCGTCGGTTTGTGGTACCGAGGGTCGTGGGTTCGAGTCCCATCTTTCACCCCAAAAAGAGTCATCTTACGATGACTCTTTTTTTTTACATTTTAACTGCTAATTTTTACTCATTATTTAATCTATATTAAGTTTAGAATCATTTACCCATGCGCTGCTATTGTCGATTTATTTTTGTTTTTCTTTTAGCAATTGCTTTCTCATTAGGGGGTATTGCTCAAGATAGCAATCCAAAAGTGGCGGTTGTATTAAGTGGTGGTGGTGCTAAAGGTTTTTCCCACATTGGTATCCTTCAAGCATTAGAAGAAGCGGGGATATATCCGGATATAGTGACAGGTACAAGTATGGGAGGTGTAGTTGGTGGCCTTTATGCATTAGGTTATTCTGCTGATGAGATCCAAGCAATGACGGAAGACATTGATTGGAATACTATGTTGGGCAATCAAATACCCTTTGAAGACATCTCTTTTGAAGAAAAGGCCTATTACGGAAGGTACATTGCTGAATTACCAGTTAAAGGAATCATTCCACAGTTACCAAGAGGTTTAATTGAGGGGCAAAATTTAAATAATTTACTTGCAGACCTTACGCGTTCTGCTCATGGGGTTCGAAATTTTGATGGCCTCCCCATTCCCTTTAGGTGTGTTTCGACAGATATTGCCACAGGAAGTAGGGTTGTACTCAAAGAAGGCTCATTACCTGAATCTTTAAGGGCCACAATGGCAATTCCATCAGTTTTTACTCCAGTAGAAATCAATGAAACGCTATTAGTAGATGGGGGGCTGGTCCGGAATTTTCCAGTTCAAGAAGCACTCGACATGGGCGCAGATATTGTTATTGGCATTAAGAAATGAGTAATTAATGCTTGTACGCCATTTATCATTCCAATGATGCAGGTATGAAGCATAAGCATTAACTGAATTTATGGTTTCCAAACCGAGGTCATCACGGATTACCGCACCATTTAAAAATGCCAAGGCCAAGTACCTTCCCAAACCTTCACCAACAGTCGCACTTACTCTAAAATCATCTCTTTCTCCAACATTGAGTTTTGCTCCAGCTGATAAGCCAAAGCCCATTGTTCGTTGAATACCTCACCTGCGGCTGTCGGTTAAAAACGATGCCTTCTGCAGCCCCGGCAAAATCTAAATCATCAGGAATAATAACATTCATGAAATTGGACCAAGTTTGACCAAAGATCCATTTGCCATAGGTGAAGTAAAAATGCCTGATCCTCGGACTATAAGAATTACTCACACGTTGATCGCCTTGTTTAGAAAGTAAAAAGTCCAATTCAATATAAGTGTGTACTTTTTTACCATTCAATTCTGTGTTCAAGTCAAAATTGAAACGTGATTCTTTTACATGAAAATGGGTGTCGAAAGTTTTATTGCCTCCTACAGGGATAACACTGGGTAAGTGTATATCTCTAATCGGACTATCCAAGGTTGGCTCCCCATTATAAAAAATTGTGGACATAAAATCGAGTTTGGCAAAACCACCAAAACTAAATGTTGTCTTTTTATCTGACGATTCTTGGGCGATCCCATTCATTAAAATCAAACAAAGACTCAGTGTTGTCCAAAGTAGCTTCCTCATTTTTGCTTTTAGAAATTTTGTTAGAGTTAAGTTAAGGTTTTTCAAAAAAATTAAACTATTCCTTATGAAGAAGGTTGTAAAATTTGCTGATCTGGAGATCGGATACTATTTTACCAAAAATTTACAAACTAAATAAGGAAACATGAACGCAGAAGAAGCATTAAATCGACTTAGAGAAGGAAATTCTAGATTTGTCAACGGCAGTAGAAATACCCCTGCGGTTAGTAGTGATAACTTGAATAGTTTGACAGGTGGTCAAGCACCTTATGCCATCATCCTTTCCTGTGCTGATAGCCGTGTTGCTCCAGAGCTGTCTTTTGACACTGGCATTGGTGAAATATTCATCATTAGAGTTGCAGGTAATGTTGCTAATCCTTCCTCTATTGCGAGTATTGAATATGCGGTAGCTCATTTAGGCACAAAACTAATTGTTGTCATGGGACATCAGAGTTGTGGCGCTGTTGGTGCTGCAATTGCAGGTGGTGATAACGGACCAAACCTTAATAAGCTTGTGAGTTATATTACACCTGCAGTAGATAGCTGTGGTGCTGATGCTCCTATGGATGATGTAATCAATAAGAATGCAAGCAATTCGGCTGCTACATTAATTAGCAATTCTGCAATTATTTCAAACGCTGTTGAAAATGATGGCGTGGAAATTAAGACTGCTTATTATAACCTTGACTCTGGAAAAGTAGATTTTTAATTAAGAATAAAAAGATAAAGAACGAGTGCCTGAAAAGTCACTCGTTTTTTTTATGCCTCCAATTTCGGTGCATCGTACACCCAGGCCTCAAATAATTTATAGCCGAGTGACAATACGATGGCCCCTATAAACAAGCCTATAAAACCAAAGGCCATAAACCCACCGATTGCACCTAGAAAGACAACAAGCATAGGAACTGTTGCACCTTTTCCTAACAGGATTGGTTTTAATATGTTATCTGACAAGCCAACAGCCAAAAAGTAAATGGTCCACAAGGTAGCGGCCCAACCCGGCATTACAGAATACATATAGATGATAACTGGTATGAAAACTATTGTTGGTGGTAATTGAACAATGGCCAAAACTAAAACCAACATGGTCCAAAGACCTGCATAAGGGATCCCAGCAATGGCGAAACCAACACCAGCCAACAGGCCTTGAATAACGGCCACACCCAAAATTCCTTTAGCCACATTTTTTATGGTGCTTGTGCTCAAATTCGCAAACTCTTCTGCCCGATCGCCCACTAATTTTTCGTAGAATTTTTTAACAAAGTCCCCGCCTTTTTTAGAATAAGTCAGCAGTACTCCTGCGATTATAATAGAGAGCACAAACTGTAGCAATCCTTTGCCGGTTCCCAAAATAGAATCCAATATTGTCCTTCCTAAGGAAGCTATCTGATCTTCATATTGGCGCATGGCCTCATCAAGATTATCAGAAGACAGTTTCCAAGCATTGTAAGTTTTTTCACCAATGAGTGGCCAGTCCTTTACTTTTTCAGTTGGTGGAGGCACAGAGAATTCATTATTGGTCATTTGGGTCCCTATCTCTTTGGCTCCATGCACCAAAGAATCAAAAAACAAATAGCTTGGGATGACTACAATGGCCAGCATTACAACCGTAATAATCGTAGCACTAAGTTTATGTCTATCGCCCATTTTATGCGAAAGTCCTACGTAAATGGGATGAAGCACCACACTTATCAATAGCGCCCAAAGTACCGGCCCTAAAAAAGGTGTAAGGATTTGGAAACACCAGGCAACAAGTACCAACAAAATACCTACACGTATTAATACATCAACAACCGTCGATGTAGTCTTTTGAGAATCTATGGACATGGTTTTAGTTTTAGTCGAAGGTTTGATTTAAGCAATCTATTTATTACCCCATGGCAATGGTACTACAGGAGTAATCTGGAACCTTATGGTCCATTCGGAACCAAAGTAATCATCTCTAGCTAAATAATACCAGAACTGAAGACCCAGCTTAAGTGGTGTTTTGCCAACCATTTTGGTCACGGAGTATCCTGTTCCTAGTGGTAATGTTAAGTTTTTTGTTGTCCAATTATAAGACCAAGTAGGCCCTGCGCCAATTACTTTACCGCCACCTAATGGTTTGGCGTAAAAATACTGCCCATTCAATACATTGGTTTTTTCAGCCACGTTTTGAACTCCCCATAATTGAGATATTAGTACCCCATAGACAAAATCTTTTTGAACAGAAGCCAAGGCCAGTTCAGGTCCTAGTGCCATCTGACCTTCCATTTCTGGATGGGTGGCAGTTGGGATTACCCCTGCTATACCTACTAAATACATAAAGCCTTTTTCATTTGTTTTACCAACTGAAAAATCAAAGCCAATATTTCCTAATTGCACACCAGAGCTTTCAAATTCTGTTCCTCCATTTGTCGGTACAGGTGAAGTAAAAATTATCGGGATCAAAGGTCTGATAAACAGACCCATTCCATTTTTCAATGGTACTGGTAAGGCAGGCTGAAATGTAATACCAAATGCCGATTGCTCTGCGTCTGGATGTGTTCCCGTGTATCGCGTAAAATCAGGGAAAAAATTCATTGTCCCTACAACAGCAGCTGGATTTGACAGCTTTACTGCCAGGGCTTCAGCATCAGTTTGGGTACTGTCTTGTTGCGCAATTAAAGCTGAAGAACAACAAATGATGAGCAGTAAAAAAAATAGTTTTTGAGCAGATAACTTCATGAATATTAATTTAGGACAAATTAATTGAAATCACGAACGTAGGGTAGGGGAATTCTTCTAATTATTGCCTCTTCTGGATGCCTGTGAAGGCATAGGCAATAACGGTAATTTAAACGGATGGTCATCCTGAATTTATTTCAGGATCTCTACCATCTACACCATCATCTAACAGCTGTTGCAAAATAGCTGCAGATTCAGCTTCTGTCGATTCGTTACCGTCTTTTTTATAGTCATAGGCCGAAACTGCATCAATACCAGCCTCTTTAAGCACGCTTACCATTGTAGATTCGTACCGTAGTCTACTGGTGATGTTATTGCTTATTCCATACACTACAATTTTTTTGTATGATTTCGCATCATAATTGGGATTTGTCCAAGTACTAAACTTAGGCGAGCACTGCGTTAAGATCATTATTACCATAAAGGCAGCCGATATTTTTACTAAATTTTTCATACTACTTTTAAATTTCAAATGCCAAAACGGTAATTAAGTGAAATCATGAAGTTCCTCTTTGATTTTAAAAATCCATATTCCGCTCTGAGCTGCCATGTAGGATTTATCTGCCACTGGCCACCCATTACCATGTTGTACTCGTACTCCAAACGCTTAGTAAAATTATAATGCACTGTAGTGTTTATAAGGTTATTTAAGCCGTCATAAACGCGATCACCATAGAGTGCTTTCTGTGCATTACTTAAACCGTCGTACCAATCGTCCGCTTTCTACTGAAACCCACCATCAGGGTCAATGGCTTCATTCAAGGGTATATTCCCAGAAGTAATGGCTTTTACTCTTTGAAATTGCATGCCTAACCAAGCACCGACAAACATGTCTGGTTTATTACCAATAGGCCATAATTTCACTGCCCTTATTCCCGCGACATCAGTTCTCACAGGTGCATCTAATCGTTTGTTTGTCACCCAAGAAGTGGTGTAGTCCATTGCTATATTGACTGGACCTACCGGAACAACACCGAGTAAAGTCAATCCATAAAACTCTCCTTCCAAAGGTGTGGTACTCGATAATTCTATTGGAGCAGTTAATGTAATGACCTGTTCGCCTTTCATTTTTCCATACATTCCGCCAATATTCAAAAAGGGCAATATCCAAGTATCTACCCTCACATTAGAGGTGGATATATTACCACTCGAAGGCCCAAACTCTATTAGATCGGCTAAATCTTGTAGTCGATCAAAATCGGGAACTCCCCCGGGATCGGTAAAATCAAACTGGAAATTTTCAAGAATTATATTTTGTTTAGTAAAAAACCCATTGACCATTATCCCATGAGGTTTAGGTATTTTATATCCACGCGCATAGGCTTTTTTTCCCAAAAGAGGCAATGCATAAGGATACTCTTTTCCTATTTGCGTACTATCAAAGCCTTGGCTATTAGCGCTTTTAGGAAGCGTTAAAGAGATCAAAACACCTAAATAACAATGCTATTTAAAATTTTCATATACGTCTGATTAAGAAGATTTGGTCAAGGAAAAATAGTCATGGGTAAATTACAATAATCAACAACCTCAAACAACAATAGCCGGATTGATTTCGCCTATTAGTTGAATAATGGTGTTGAAATCTGATTGGTGTTTTGAGTTTACCCTAAAAGGATTGCGACAATTATTAGGTAATACTTCTAACAAAAACTATAGACCAAATCGATAATTAAGAGAAAGCATCACTTGTTGCTTGGATTTTAAGAAGCCATACTCGGTTCTCAACTGCCAAGTTCTATTGATTTGCCATTGGCCTCCTATAAGCATGTTGTACTCATATTCTAACCGCTTTTCAAATTTATAATGAACAGTAGTATTTACTAAATTGTTTAACCCTTCATAAACACGATCACCGTAAGCCGCTTTTTGTAAAGCAGTTAATCCATCGTACCAATTATCAACATTCTCTTGAAAATTTCCGTCTGGATCAAGTGCCTCATTCAATGGGATATTCCCAGAAGTTTGGGCTCCTAACCTTTGAAATTGCATGCCTACCCATGCTCCTATAAACATGTCTGGCTTGTTCCCTATTGGCCATAATTTAATGGCTCTCACCCCTGCAACGTCTGTTCTCACTGGTGCATCCAAACGGTCGTTGGTCACCCATGATGCAGTGTAATCTAATGAAAGATTAATAGGTCCTAGTGGTGCAACACCCAGTAAAGTCATTCCATAATACGATCCATCTAAAGGTGTTGTACTCGAAAGATTAATGGGGGATGTGAGCGTAATGACTTGCTCGCCTTTTATTCTTCCATACATACCTCCAATATTCAAGAAGGGCAATATCCAAGTATCAGCCCTGACATTAAAGGTTGAGATTCGTCCAGAAGAAGGCCCAAAAACTATTAGATCCGCCAAATCTTGAAACCTATCAAAGTCTGGCACCCCGCCCGGGTCGGTAAAGGCCAATTGAAAGTTCTCAAGAATGATATTTTGTTTGGTTGTAAATCCATTGACCATTAATCCATGAGGAAGTTGGAATTTATAACCACGTGCATAGGCTTTCTTGCCTAAAATCGGCAAAGCATATGGGTACTCTTTTCCTATTTGAGTGCTATCAAATCCTTGCGCTTTTGATAACTGAGGCAAGCAAATGATTCCTAAAACAATTGTCAGAAAAATCTTTGTGAGGTTATGCTTCATTTAGTGTGGCCCTTTTAAATTTTATACAATTATTGAAAATAGTATTTAAGCCTGATACATCCAAAAATATAATCAATATAAGTCCTCACATTCATCCATTAGTGGCTTTTAAATAAATTACAAAAAATGACTAAGGCCAATGAAGGACAAAACGACTCCTCCAACAAACACCATTCTTGTAGTTAGTTTGTAAGATTGCTCTTCGTACTGCGTCAGTTTAAACTCATAAATCTGCTTTGTAATCAATGCATAACTGAGTAAAAGCCCTTTCTCATGTGCATCGCTGTGTTTAGGCGCTTTTCCATCCACTTTTTCATAAGGATCAATTATTCCAAGAAAGGTACTCCCCGGTGACGAGTTCTTATTGATATCGGCAATGATTTTACTTTCCCTTTGGTACATCTGCTTTAGGTCAGTAAGTGTTGGCTCATATACTGGTTGTAATGAATCTGGATTAGCTCTTTTTACATACTCCCTGATCCTTTTCACTCTCCTATCCCATGCCCTTTTCTTTGCATTTCGGTCGAGTCCAAGCCAAACAGCCGTCGCCCTTTCCATTGCCACTATTATGAAAAAATACTTAATGAAAATCTCATCCACATTGCCTACGAGGCCAGGTTTGAAATCAAAAACATTCCATTTCCATTCTGTGAACAATATCCCTCCTAAAATGCTAATTACAATCATAAATACAAAGATGAAAATCAAGCCTATCTTGTACGTACGCTGTTTCTTTAACGATTGGTGTGTAGTATCTAAACCCATAGCGGACAATTTACATAAAATATTTATATTCAAATTTACACTTCAAATAGTGCCATATTCCGTACAAATTAGAAAGTAAAGGCGCGTGACAACATGAAAATCTCCTGTCTTATTTCTCAGGTTTCACATCCCAGTTAATGATGGCATTCCAAAGCATAGGTGCATCATGGTGGTTTAGAAAACGATGTAGCGGATTGAACGTAAATGCCACTACCCTTCCATCGCCAACAGGCAAATCGAAAATAGCTCCTTGACCCACAATCCTACTTTCGTTCTTCACCATTCCAGAAAGCACATACTTCTCACTCGGTAATTCCTTCTCAGCGGCCAAAGCATCAGCGTCTGGTTCATAGTCTTGCTGTCCCATGATTTCACCTGTGTAGACTTTTTCATCTTTTAATTGCTCAGTCCCATATTGCATTACTATGTGCTTGCGCTGGTATTTACTTACTTGGTATAATTGCAGGTTACCCCTAAAGACATGCGTGATTTCAGGATACCCATTCATTATATGGTGCCCGGTGCTTTTAACCTTAGCAGTAACAATTGAACCCGGGTGATATAAATTACCGGAATTCAATGATGTCAACTCTCTTGTGATGCCTGTTTCAGCTGCCATTCTAGTTGCGTTGGCCAACGTAATGAGCGTTCCTCCACCTTCTACAAAATTCTTAAGGTGTGCCATTCCCTCAAATCCCGGACCACCTGTCATATCAGGAGTAGCATCAGGATAACCATGACTAGGATATTCATCGGTTTTAGTAAATGGCATTGGTCCCCATTTGGTGTCAATTCCATGTATCATAGTTTCAACATCTCCTGAAGTATGTGGTATCAAGATGACATCAAATTTCTTGTTCAAATCACCATCTCGCAGGTCATCTTTATCAATAGAAGTATATGGAATTCCTCGTTCTTCAAAAGTATACCTTGCCCAACCTTCGGCCTGTGTATTGTACCAAGTATGGTAAATACCGATACGAGGCAACTTCACAGTTCTAGAGGCTACATCAGGATTAGAATTAGCTTTAATCACATCTAAACCTTGGGATTTGATCATATCAATGGTAGCATTATTAGCGCCAGAAATTAGAATACTTCCGCTATTCAAAGAAACATACCTGGCTTCCATTGCAGTACCATTATCTCTAATAAAATCAACAGCTTCAGTTAATGCTTCAGTTGTAATTGAAATTTTCGCCCTTTTATTGGCTGCTGTGATTTCATACAGCATAGGCAATACCGTATTCTGGGCTTTATAATTAACAATTACGTTCGAGCCGCTTCCCGTTTCTTCACCTTCATTGACAACATCATCTGTCAATAATTCAAGTCCATCTCTTGAAAAATTTCCTTCTTTTTCAAGCAATTGAACATCCACGCCATACATCAATCCGTAAGTCCATGCGATGTCATCATAAGGATTATGCTTGGCTGCCTTGGGATAGTCTTGTTTTGATAATAAAGCATCTGCAAATCCGCTATAAGGTTGATCAAGCACAACCACATACTCACCAGCATTTTCACCACTGACTCTCTTGTGCACTTTAATTTTTTGCTTCATTAATTGATTCACCAAATAAGCGGCTTTGTTATCATCTTGCTGATCTGCATTGATCACATAAGCAAAATTCCCACCCTCTTTCCATTTATTGATATTATTGACGCCTTTTTGGTAAAAATTCGTCATCAATGTCTTTCCATTATCAGCGGCATAACCCAAACTTGCCATTACACCTGCCTGCATATAATTGACATTATTCCTCGCTGACCAAAGCACCTTTTTAGTTGGCGGAGAAGGACGGTACCACTGTTTAGAATGCACAGGATCACCAGCGTAATTACTATTAGAAAGGTCGCGCATAAAAGTATTGGCACCTCCGTTTCCGAAGGTTTCATAAAACCGACCTATTCCATTGTGATTATTGGCTACCCACGTGCCATAGCCAGGCCACCAGCCATTGTAAAATGCCCAAGTAAAAACGCCAGGCAATCCTTCAGCAGTAACCTGAGTCAAATCATGGTTGGCCATCACTTGCCATTCTCCAACAGTAATTGGATCTATGTAAGTGTTGTATGGCCCTGTTCCAGTAGAAATATAAAGCAAGGGAACTGATTCGTGAAGGTCAAGCATTGAAATTGGATGGTATTCATAAAACACATCAAAAATAGCTTTGGTCAAAGCTTGTGAAATTTGCAGTCCATCTCTGTTATTATCATGAAAGACATACTTACCCCAATAGGGTGGTGAGCCTCTTCGGCCATCATCAAATTCAGTTTTTTGTTTTGTATAACGGTAATACCAATCTACTTGCTTATCTCTACCGTCTGGCTCAGAAACTGGATTGATGAGCGTAATCACATTTTCTCTTATGTTCTGCACATCAGCTGTCTCTTCAACTAACAACCTAAATGCCAACTCCATTAACATTTCGGGCGACCCCATTTCTGTAGAATGCAATCCGCCGTTGAGGTAATAAAGGGGTTTGGTATTGGCGACTAGCGTCTTAGCAGTTGCTGCATCAATCGTAGAAGGATCAGCGAGTTTAGCCATGTTTTCCTTATAAGTATCCAGGTTAGCAAGGTTCTCGGCACTTGAAATCAATAATAAATGAATTGGTCTACCCTCTTCCGAGTTTGTGACAGTAATCATTTTCATTCGGTCTGACTTATCTGCCAAAGTTTTGTAATAGCCATAAATATCAGCTGTTCGGTGCATCACTCCTGGCGCACCTATAATGGTACCAAAATGTTTTAATGGAGATGGTAGATCATTTGATGCAGGAAATGTATTCAGCATCCGAGGCAAGAACCGTGTATCTGTGGTGTATTCTTTTATAAGGTCAGCGTAAGTCTTGTCTTCATTTTGAGCTTGCAATCGGACTGTTGTCAAGAGGAAACAACTCAATACAACAATTTTGATAATGTGGTCTTGGATTTTCATGGTGATTCGGTCTAAGGAAAATTGTAAATCCAATATCCTCATTTACACTACCAATGCAAAACCATTGAAATAATACTGGTCAATATCAAGGCATAGCGCAGGTGCTTTGTTCTCAGTCAATTATGACTTTTTTAAGGAATTAAGCAAGCCTAGCGCTTTGATATCTGGCACAGGTTTTTCATAAAATATTTACAAACCACTATTTTAGTTGCCCCTATTACTTTTCATGATGTAAACCGTTCAAATAGCGCTTTTTAGTGCTTCCATGTACGATTTATATTGCCCTCAGAATTTGCAATTACATCAAACTCTAATTAAGTTACTCATCACAAAACACTGAAAAACAACCACTTAAACTGTTCAACTAATGAAATTTGGAACTCAACTCGCTACTTTTGTATCTGACATACATTGTGAACCCAAAGTTGATGAAAAGATCAGACACTGGATTGACAGCAACACCTTATTCATAGATCAGCGTTATGTTTGGCGCATTGGAATCTCAACAGCGGAACATATTCTCTTAATAGAATCACAAATTCGCCAAGATGTACAATGCAAACACTGGAAATTTTGGCATGCGGGAAATTTCAAACATGCAATGGGATTGATAAGACAGTTTAACAAACTCCCGTTTACTTTTAAATCACCCATGAATGAATATTTAGGTAAGGGAGCTTACCTCTTTGTTTACAAAACAGCAATCCCAAAACATAGTTACTTCTTCCATACATTAAGGGAATAATTATCGATTTCTATCCCGTGATTGAAGCATATATTTTATATTTTTATACATGCATGTCGATCCATTCGTCTTTTTATCAAGCCCCCTGAAAGCACAAGTTCGACAACTGTATACCCAATCTAATTTTATCGTTTCTATCCGATATTATGGTTATAAGATAAACCTCTACTTATTGGGGGGTTATTATTTTGAAATATTCTACAACCACAAAGAAGATAGGATTGAAAAAATTCAGCTTTTAGATTTTGACCACAGTCGAATGAAATTCTACTATGACCAAATCACTTTGCCTTCATTGGCTAGCTAATTGCAAAAACGTATCATGCAGTTTGATTATGCGTGGGAGCAGTAGCTGTTCTTCATTATTGTTAATACTATAATCGGCATATTGCCCAAATTCAGTATCACTCAGTTGTTTATCAACGATCGCTTCGATTTCAGATTTACTTCGAAATGGGTCACGCAATAACACGCGCTCAATCCTAATTTTCTTGCTAGCCTTGATTACTAATAGCTTGTCCATGCTCTTATAAGCGCCTGACTCGATTATCAAAGCTGCTTCCTTTATAACATATTCGGCATCAGAATGAAGCGCTGTCCATTGCTTAAAATCAGCTCCAACCTTTGGATGTACTAGCTCATTTAATTGCTGAAGGGCTGACTCATCATTAAAAACTTTATTCGCCAGAAATTCACGGTTCAATTTCCCATCAGACAAATAGCACTCCTCCCCAAAACTATTTTTGATGCTCTTCACTAATTCCAAATTCTCCTCCATTAATTTTCTTGCCCTTGTATCTGCCTCATATATAGGGACTCCTAAATGAGAAAAGGCTTTACAAACAAGAGATTTACCAGAGCCAATCCCTCCAGTGATTCCAACAAGGAAAGGGGACTTAGTCATAGCGTACTTTGACTTTATCGATATCAAGCCTTAGTCCTTTGATAAATGGTGCTTGACGATCAATCCTAATTGATATCGTTGAGTCTTCGGGATTCATTGAAAGAAAGTCAGCAACAATTACGATTTGAAGTGAATCCAAATCCGTCTCATTATTGTCTTCACTCATTTTGTAATAAGCCAATACACTTGATGGTTCAATTGTTATTGACGAATCTGGGCTATTAATCAAGGAAATATTAATTTCTTCATCGTAATTGAAATATTCTGTAACTGAAAAAATGGTTCTTACTTCCGAAATAGACGTAGTAATTAAAGAAGAACTTAACGCGGGAATGCTGAATTCTTCATTGACATCTTCATCAATTGTATTGTCATCTGGATAAATTACAAATGGATTTGATACTGCGTTCACAAAATCCTCAGGACCCTCAATTTCAATAAATTCAGGCTCAATTTGGATGGGGGAAGTAATTTCAAAACCTTCTTCCAAAATTATTGATATACTATCGAAGACCATCGGGATACTCCTCTTGACTCTTTTCTGAATATCATAGAAAAGAGAATCTTGCAAAATGTAGTTAAGATTAATGTCAGTCATACTGGCTGACAAATCATCCCTGAGTCTATTAGTCAATTGGTACCCTGAATTGCTTGGATCAGCTAGGTTAATGCGAACCGCTTCCATACCAAATCCGAAGGAGCGGGTCATTAAATCCCAACCCCCACCTGTTACTTCAAGCCTCACTTTATCCGGCAAATCGGTGGTAGAGATGTATTGACTCTCGTCAAAGACGAACTTAACAGGGTATTCTATTTGTGTCGTGTAATCAGTTTTATTTAACGCACTAAAAAACCAAAAAGTGGTGGAGATCAATATACAGACCACCACCGCTTTAAATTTTTCATCCTTTCGACTTGGAGCGTTGAAAGAACTTTTTAGTTTTTCAATTATTTCTTCGGCACTCTTCAAGCACTTTTAGGCTTTATCAGCTAACTTCTTGCTAGCCTCAAGTGAAATGGCAGATCTTTCAAATTTGATCCTAGCCCCTTTCTCTAAGTCAAGAGTAACAGTGTCATCATCAATGGCTACCACCTTTCCGTGAATACCACCAATAGTTACAATGTCATCACCTTTCTTGATCTCTTTAATAAAACTCTTTTGATCCTTCTGCTTTTTTTGTTGTGGACGAATCATAAAAAAATAGAATATGATCGCAATACCACCAAAAAGAATCAAGTTACTTGTCCAAGCAGGGCTAGCTGGAGCCTCTGCTTGCAATAATATCGTTCTGAACATCTTTTAACTGATCTTAAGAAGTCTGAACTAATCCTCTTAAACTAAGTCTTGCTTGCTGAGGATTTGTGTTAGCAACAACAGTAATCACAGGACTCTGCTGACCAGATTTCCCTTTACTATCAAATCTTACAACAATCTCCCCAGAAGCTCCTGGTGCAATTGCCTCACGTGGCCATTTTGGAACAGTACAACCACAAGATGCAGAAGCATTTGAAATAGTCAAAGGCTCAGTGCCATTGTTAGTGAATTTAAAAGTGTAATTAACAACTTCTCCTTGCTTTATTGTACCAAAATTGTATAAAGTTTGGTCCCAAGCAAAAGATGCTTTAGCATTTAAGTTTTGCTCAACAGGTTGAGCATTGCTAGATGCAGTAGGTTGCTGCATGGGTCTATTTACACCTTGAGTTTCAATTTGATTTACTCTTCTTTCTAATGTCGCGATTCTTTTCTCCATATCTGCGTTTCCACAGCTAGAAGCGATAAATAGCATCGCAACTACACTCAATAAGCTTATTTTAGTTTTCATTTTTATTAGGGTTTAGTCTTTTTCTCCTGATTTAATTTGACCTATCAAACTGTCAACGTCACTCAATAATTTCTCTGCTTTCTGCCTGGCATCGGTCACCACCTTTTGCCCTTCAGTCTTAGCAGTTGAAGAAATCTCATGCTTTCCATTAATCAAATCTTCCAAGAGATCTTCTAATTGTTTTTTATACTTATCTAGTTGGTATGACAATTTGTCCCTGGTGTTGGAACCTTTATCAGGGGCATATAGCATACCAATGATCGTCCCTGTTGCTGCACCAACTACAAATGCCAATAAATTACTAGAACCTTTACTCATTATTTTTCTTATTTATTATCCATTAATCCTCTACCGCTCTTCTTAACTCTACCTTCAGTTTGTAGCTCGTTAGAAATCACATCCAACACACCATTTACAAATTGCTTACTTTTTGGCGTGCTATAATTTTTTGAAAGCTCAATATACTCATTAATGGTCACTTTTAAAGGTATACTCGTGAAATTAAGCATTTCAGTGATAGCCATTTTTAAAATTATTTGATCGGTAATGGCCAACCTTTCTACGTCCCAGTTTTTGGTCTTGTTAGCAATCATATCACTATACTCCTTGCTTTTTTCTACCGTCAACTTGAATATCTGCTCAAAAAACTCTTTATCTTCTTCCCAATTGTTAGAAAAATCCGGAACATCAAATTCCTTTGGACTTGAATCATGCTCCAAATCTCTAATGGAACGGGTAACCAAACTCCTTACAATTGCCTTGTCTTCAATCCAAAATATATCTTTGGACTCAAAAAATGGGAGAATTTGCTCATTCTTAAAAATGATTTGTTTGATCAGGTGATCAATTAATTCTTTGTCTTTATCAAAAGTTGATTCAGCAATCCTCCTGTACTCTGCAAAAAGCTCGTCTTTCTTGATAATTTCCTTAAACCAGTTTTTAACGTTGTCTTCGTCATTCTCCCAGGTGATGTCCTTTTTTATCAGGGCCACTTGCACTTTTGATGAATCTTTGAAAAATTGAACAACCTTATTCTTAGAGAAATTATAGTCCCCCACAAAAAGTCGTTCGGGAGTAAGCTTCCTTTTCTTGTCTGCTTCAACTTTACTATAATCAGACCAACTTATTAAAAGACTTATTACTTCAAGAAAGCGATCGACAAGGGCTTGCGCATCATTGACCATTTGTTTTGACAAATGGTCAAAGTCGTCCCTGCATCTTTTATTGAATAATTCGAAAACTGCATTGGCTTTATTCTGTGCCTCAATTGACACTGGCGTATCATCTTCTAAGGCAATTCCGGTTAAATTACTTGAATAGATTTTTTTGGCTTGCTCAATATCCGACTTCAATTTGTCGTGATCAGGAGCATCCATGGAATTTAAATCAGGTGAAAACTCTTCATCGATTTCTTCCAGTCCAAGATTAGAATTGGCATCTGTGCATTGATGATAAGCAAACAAAGTTTGCATTGCTTTCACTCTGAGTGATCTCCTGTTAAGCATTTCAGTAGGTTAAGGAACGTCTAAGATAAAAATCTGTTGGGAGTTTTTAAACTCCCAGGTACTTTTTTAAAATGAAACTTTTACTTTCCCAATATCAGCTATTCGCTTTTCCGCCAATAATATGGCTGATTGTTGGGATGGAATATTCTCGACAGCTGACTTATTCAATATATTAGTACAAGTGTCATAAATTTTTTCAGTCCAAGCATATGCCTGTTCCTTATTGTAGGAACCTGCCAATT
>Ga0115557_1001462_pt1 | contig 16307 bp, 11 predicted proteins | sample COGITO_mtgs_1104_FD_87280 | JGI IMG/M metagenome (GOLD analysis project Ga0115557, IMG submission 87280) | Pelagic marine microbial communities from North Sea - COGITO_mtgs_110421 | ecosystem: Environmental > Aquatic > Marine > Epipelagic | place: Germany:Helgoland, sampling site Kabeltonne...
TACTAAAATTGAGCTTGATAAGTGCTTCTTTCTTACTCGTGAGTGCTTCGTTCTTACTCTTGAAAAAAAAAGCAGACCAAGACCGAGAGGCAAAAAGAGGCACAATTTTTTCACTCTCAGCACACCTTTAGAAAAGATGGCCCAAAATGAGACTACTACTACGAATGAGAGTAAGAATACGAAGAAACAGAAGAAGAATCACAAAATCGCACTGAAAGCGACGTTGGTTGGCCACAAAGACGCGGTGTGGTGCGTGGCGTTCGAACCGAACCGAAACGATATTTTGGCCACGTGCTCGAGCGACAAAACGGTGAAGATTTGGAAACGAAATGGTGTAAAGCGCGATGATGATGATGATGATGATGTGAAGAGTTCGCATCATCAAACGTGCGAATTCCGATGCGTGTGCACTCTGGACGGCGTCCACGAGCGAACGATTCGATCGGTGTCGTGGTCACCGTGCGGGAGGTATTTGGCGAGCGCGAGCTTTGACGCGACCGTGGCGATATATCAGAGAGCGGAGGATGAAGAGAACGAGGAGGATGATGAGGTAAAATTTGAGTGCGTCGCCGCCTTGGAAGGCCACGAAAACGAGGTGAAAAGCTGCGCGTGGTCGCCGTCGGGTTCACTTTTAGCCACGTGCGGGAGAGATAAGTCGGTTTGGATATGGGAATCCGCGCCTGGAAATCACTTCGAGTGCGTGGCGGTTTTACACGGGCACACTCAGGACGTGAAGAAAGTGAAATGGCACGAAACCGAGGACGTGTTGTATAGCGCGAGTTACGACGATACGGTGAAAACGTGGAAGGAAGATTTAGATGGGGACGATTGGAGTTGCAGCGGGACGACGAAAGCGCACGAAAGCACGGTTTGGGATTTAACTCAGGAGAAAGTGAAAGAGGGGGGGAGATTTGCGACCGTGAGTGACGACGGGTGGGTGAAGATTTGGAAAGCGGGCGGCGCGCAAAGGACGGAGATTAGTGGTAGTAGCAGTAGTAGCGGTAAAAAAGATGACGCGGCACCTTTGGAGTGCAGTTTTAGGAGTGGACACGACCGACCGATATTATGCGTGGACTGGTTAGGCGATGCCAACAGGAAGAATAGCGAGAGTGGTAATAAGAAACAACCGGCAACGTTAGCCGCCGGGGGAGGCGACAACTCGGTGAGAGTCTATCGCGAAAAGGAAACGGGCGTTTGGGAAGAAGCCGCTGCGGTCGTGAACGCGCACGAAGACGACGTGAACGACATCGCGTGGTTTTCAATGGCGAGTGAGAAAGAAGAAACCGAGCAATCGACGAATTATTTCGCCAGCGCCTCGGACGACGGCACCGTGAAAATTTGGACGTTTTGTTCTTCAAACGTCGACGAGTAAAATAGTTTGATAAAATGAACAAAAAGCAGCACGCTTTAAAAGCACGAACCTTCCGCGTACCTCACTTTCGCGCACGTCGCGATGCATTCATTCGCAAAAGTTTCCCCAGTCTCTCCACACACCGGCTGAAACTCCATTAAATCCTTCGCTCCTAAACACGCTTCGTACACGCACGCTCGCTTCCTCGGATCGAAGAAAAAAGCGCACGCACCTTCCTCCAAAACAGACAAAGTTTGCACATCACCAGAACTTTCCTCCAAATCGTGTGTGCACCGAAACCAGCACTCGTTCGCGTACGTCGCGTTGTTTTTCGTATCGCACATAGGCCCCCAAGACGATACATTCAGTCCTTTACACCGCTCTCGGCACTTTCCGACGAACGAAGGAGTACGAGTTTGTTTTTGTCCCTCCGAGAACCAAGAAGAAAAAATGCCCCCAAAAATCCTCCTTTTCTCTCCATCATCTTTCGTAGTAGTAGTAGTAGTATCATTACTACTCTTGCTCCCCACCTCCTCCTCGGCGTTCGCAAAGACGCAGAGACGCCATTGTGGCGACACCACCATCACCAACACCACCAACACCAACGCCTTAAGCACTCGTATTTTTTTAATGTGGGCACCCATTTACCATTTTTTGAAGCAAAAAAAGGGGGAACTGCTTCATTAAAAAAAAAGAACAACACTTACGCGCGTTTAATACACACACACACACACACGCAAGGAAAAGAACATCATGCCTCTGACCGACTTGACCAACCGAAACTACCCAACAAAATCCTCCTCTCTGTCCACTTGGGAGGAATGCGATGATGTTTTGCAGCGGCAAAGAAGGAGTACGAATACTTTTAATGTCAAAGTCCCTGCAAAACAACACCCATCGGGAAAACGCACGAATGCGAAGAACACGGGAGGGAGGACGACGGTAAAGTTGACGGACGTGTTCCCATCAAAAACAGCATCAGTCGCAGAGAAAGAAGAAGAGGAGGATTTCTTCGCGAGCAGCGGTAAAGATGAAGCAGTTATCATCGTCGCTACAAAAGGTACGCATTCTTTGCGTCGTCATCATCAAAAGAAGTTATAACTAATGTGTTCGTCCCCCTCTTCCTCTCTCTTGAAAAAAATGTCAAAACCACCACAGCGAACGCTCAACCAGCAAATACCACGCTCAAATCGGCGAAACATTTGAGTCCTCCGAAGAAGACAACAACAAAAGCGAACACGAACGACGATTCGGACGACGATTGGGAGAGTTGGGGGTGTTCGTCGGAGGACTCAAATGTTGCCGCGGAAGCGAGGAGGAGGAGCGAACAACACACGAAGAAGACGAGCGAACGCGCTTCCGTCCCGCTTGCGAGTAAAAAATTCCAGTGCGTGCCGACGCCAATGGAACAGATTGCGTTGGGTTCCAGTAACAGTAGTAAGCAGCAACAAGCACCGAGGACGCCGTCGTCGAATAGTGCGCGAGGCGGGTTCGGGAGTAACAACAACAATAAGAAAAATTTCACCAGATTATACCGAACGTCCTCGCCCGAGCGCAAGGCGGCTTCGCCAACCGCGCAAGTGATTCAATCTATCGATGAAGCCGTGGACAGCGTTTTGACGAAATCGTACACCGGTTTAGTCGGAGCGGTGAGCTCCTTCGCGTCCACTTTAGATGCAGCGGTCGAAACGACGGCGTTGAAATTGGACCACTTTGCCTCGCAAAAGATGTCGCCGCCGGGCGGGCGTCCGCGGAAGAGCCGAACGACGGAAGACGAAGACCCGATGAGCTCGCCGAACGTGATCAAAATGCGATGCAGAGAGTCGTTAGGCAGCACAAACAGCAGCAATAGAACTAGTACCAGCAGTAGCAACAACAACAAAGACAACGGAGGAGGAGGAGGAGGAGGAGCGGAGGAGACGAAAGCCTCCTCCTCTTCGTCTTCTTGGGAAAACTGGGACGAAGTTGACGACAACAACAAAGAAAACGTCGACCCAAACTTTCCTCAAACCCCTCGCAGGCTCTCCAAACACCTCCTCCAACAAAACAAACATCTCCAACGCTGCAACGCGTCTTTAACCGCCCAAGTGGACGTGGTCGCTCAAAACTTGCGAGAAGAAACCGCGCACCGAAAATTGCTCCAACGCGACATCGACTTGCTCAAAAAACAAAACCTCGGCCTCCAAAAACGCCAACAGAGCAAACACAACAAAGAGGAAGAGGACAAGTTGATGGAACAAGTCCGAGTCCAGTTACAACAGTTGATCAAAGAGAAGAGTGAATTGACCGCGCAGAACGAACGACTGGTCAGGGAGAACGAGCAACTGCACGGATTTTTGTCCCACATGAGTTCCGCCTCGGACGACGACGACTAGGAATAGAGAGAGGAATAGAGAGAGAGAGAAAGAGAGACTCGTCGAAGTAGTACTAATAAACTATTAATAATAAGAAGAAGAAGAAGAGCTCATTAATGAGATGATAGAATGTGTGCATTTATTTTTACTACGTCTCCCTCAAAATTTGTGCACCATCCCTCTTTTTGCTCCTCTCACCATCTTCAGCACAGACCAAAAAGCGTATCACAGGAGACAAAATCCTTTTCCAACACGCAATTTTTTGGGCGATTTTGAACCGACCGTTCTTTCTTTTTTTTTGCCATCGTGGCTTTCTGCGTCCCAGAACAGGCCTTTGTTTCGAGGGGAAACCACAACGAGAGAGTATCTTTTTTCCGTCTCGCACACATCCGAGCGTATCGTCACTTTTCGCATCGAGAGACGCTTCGACTTCAACGATACGCACGTACACACACGCACAACACAACAGTAGTAAGATGTTTTCTTTGACTCAATCCGCATCTTTTTGCGCGGGCGCGAAAGTAAACGTTGCCGCGCAAAAAAAGCAACAATCCAAAATCTCGAGATCCATCCAAGCGGGCAAAGCGATCAGCTCGGAATCTTTATCCAAGAGAGACTTCCTCTCCGCCGCGGTGTTGTCCTTCGGGTTCCTCTCCGTCGGCGACGCCAACGCGGCGACGAAGAGAGTGAGAAAGTCTTCATCCTCCTCCGCTGCTCCGGTTGGTAAAAAGTCTCCGGGTGCCGCCACGAAAAAGTCCGCCGCGAAACCCGCGTACAAGCCGAAAGGGAAAACCGTCGTCCCGGCGCCGTCCGTCGCGACGTCGCCTGCGGCGAGACGAGGCCGAAGAGGTGTGCCAATCGCCGGGAAATCCTCCTCTGTTTCCGCGGGTAAGAGAAAAACCAGATCGCCGGCGCAAGCGAGAAAGGGCAAGTATTAATAAATTTAACGATACGCTTCACATGAAGGATGATGAGATGCGCTCGCAGAAAGAGAGAGAGAGAGAGAGCGCACGCTTTCCGCTTTAGATTAATGTAAAAGGATAAAGAGAGAGAGATGAGTTGTCGTTTGTCTGCCACACGAAGAAAAAAATACTTGAAAATACCGCTACTATAAACGTTGTAAATATTTATCTTTGCCAATGGTACCGAACGCATGTTATCGAATGAAACACGAATACGAATACGTAACAGCTGGGAAACGACGCTTTTATCACAATTATGAGAAGGCCGAGAGGAGGAGGAGGAGGAGTATATTGGTAGTAGTACTATTCGTTTTTTTCTTCGCGTGTTCGACGACGAGTCTCGTTTTTTTCTAAACGTTTCTCTATTATGCTCGCTCTCGCGGCGAGTTTTTGTATTAGTTTATGGTACATTTTTTAAACGTATTACTCGGAAGCGGCTTTATCCGCTTCCAAGCGTTTCAAAGGCGCGTCGAACGTGGTGAAGTACCCGAGCGTGACCAAACCTAAGACTATTAATATCGCGTAGTCGCCGCTCAGTTTACCGAAGAGTAAGTCGCCGTGTGCCGCGAAGGCTAAGATGGGAACTAAGATGGCCGAGAAGAGGTTGCCGCAGACTTGCTGAAGCGCGACGACGCCGTTTTCATCCTCCGGGTAGGAGACTTCCACGGCCAACTCGGCACAAATCGGCTGGACGGGGCCGACGGTGAACCCCAGGAGGACTAAACTAAATAGGACGTACGCGTCCGGTATGACTTCTCCCGCGCCAATTGGAATCAAGAGGAATACGGAGAGGATGATCAAAGCCAAGGAGACCGGTTTATACTTCTTGGACCGATCGACGTAGCCGCCTAAAAAGATGGATCCAAACATGATGGCCAATTGAAACGCCGCGCCAAACTCGTCGGCTTCGAACGCGTTTTCCACCCCCGCTTTCCCTAAAGTTGTTCCAATAAACGCCGAAACGTTGTTTGAAATGGCAATAGAAGCTACAAATGCAGCCGTTGGCTGCCAAAATCCCGGCGTGTTCAACAAACGTTTACATAAAGCCGGGAAATTTAACTCGGCTAACTCGTCTTTGCCCATATTCTGCGACGCGTCGACGTCGCGCGATGCCTCTTCGGCTTTGCATCTACGTTTTCTCTCTTTTTCCTGTTGCATTTGCGATAAACTCGGCGGCGTCGGTGGTTTCTCTTGAAACTGTATGAACGCGCCAATAGTCACGATTCCACTCAGTAAAGTAATCAACGAAAAATACCCATTTAAACCTTCGTTGGTTTGTCCCATCAATCCGCCGACGAGGAAGGCGACCGCTATGCCAATCTGGTTCGCGTTTATCGCGATCGACGTCGATAACGCTCTCTCGTCTTTGCCGAACCACCTCGACGACAATAAAGTAGGTGTGCATTGAAAAAATGGCTGCGCAGCTCCAACTAAAACAGTGCCTACCACTTCTTCGGTATACGAAGGCATAAACGACGCGAACGGAATGAAATCGTTAAACTCTAATCCCGACCGTAAAGCGCACCCAAACGTCATCAAAGCCGCCGCGCTCACCACGACGTTTCGCAAACCAAACTTCCCGACAATCTGCGGCTCCAAGAAACAAAACGCGACGTTCGTAAATAAAAACACGTCAATCAACGTTTCCGGACTTCGATGAAAAATCGAATCCCAGGTCCCCGGCGTTGCCGCAACTGAAAAGCACACCCAATCGGAAATCAACGCTAAACAGGCGAGATAGCCGAGTTGAACCCATCGTTGGGAATAGAGGATGATTTTTTCCTCATCATCTCCTTCCTCGAAATCGGGTTTTATCGACGACGATGAAGATGATGATGATGAAGAAGACGCTTTCGCCGTCACGTTTCTCTTATCCGCTTTTTCATCAATTAAATTCGGTAACAAACTCTTCCCTCCTTTAGATATCATCGAACAAAAGCCCGGCGACGGCGGAAGACTTCCTTGACGACGCACGCGACGACGAGGAGGAGGAGGAGGAACAAAACGCGTCGTCTGAATCGTTTTAGTATTCTTCATCGTCGTCGCGCGTTGAACTCGAGCGCCGCCGCCGCTGAATGTGTTTCTTCTTTGCGATGAAGATATCGACGGCATCGACGTCGCCGCCTTTCCCGAAATCTGAGACATTGAGACGACGGAAACCTGTGAATAATCGAGCGTCGCGCGGGTGCGGATGTGTGTGCTTACAAATATATATGTATATACTATGCGCTGAGTTTGTGGAGATGTGGAAGGAGCGCGTGATAAATAGTGTTTATGCCGTGCGCGCGCAGCGCTCTTAAAAATGAAGAAAAGAAACTAACAAACTCTCGTGGTATTCGAAACATCCTCTCTGGAAGCGTCGTCGTTTTCCGCGTCGTCTAATTCTTCTGCAAATTCCAGAATGTTTTGTTTCGTGCATTCAGCAATCTCCGTCAGCGCTTCGTGCGTTAAAAACGCTTGATGCGGCGTCACTAACACTTGAGGCAAAGACGAGAGCTGCGCCATGGTATCGTCCCAATATAACATTTTTTCTTCGACGGTTAAGTTGGAAAAGTCTTTGAAGAAAATCTTCTCCTCGGATTCGTAAACGTCTATGCCTAAACTGCCGAGCTTCCCGAGACGAAGTCCGCAGATGACGTCTTTGATGTTCAGAAGGCCTCCACGAGAGGTGTTGATGAGCATGGCGCCTCTCTTCATCGAATCGATTTCCTTCTCCGCGATGAAGTGTTTCGTGTGCTCGTTGAGCGGTAAATGGAGACTGATGATGTCGCTATTCTTTAACACGGTTTCGACGTCGTCGCAATATTGACCGACAAACTCTCGCTTTTGTTTCAAGTCGTAGCCTAAAACGCTCATGCCAAACCCGTTGGCGCAAATATTCGCCAAGCCTCGTCCGATTTTTCCCGTTCCTACGACGCCGAGCGTTTTGCCTCGCATCGAGAACCCAACCAACCCATCTAAAGTGAAATTCCCAGACTTGACGCGCGAATGCGAGATCATGAGTTTCCTATTCAACGCTAAGATCAACGCCATGGCGTGTTCTGCTATTGAGAGCGGATCGTACATCGGCACCCGGTACACGAGCACGCCGAATTTTTTACAACTTTCCACGTCTACTTTATCGAAGCCAGCGCATCTTAACGCGATCATTTTTACCCCACACTTCTCACTCAATCTTTCTATAACGTCCGCGGATAAATCGTCGTTCACGAAGCAACACATCGCGTCGTACCCGTGAGCTAAATCGACCGTTTCTATTGTTAATCTAGGTTTGAGAAAAGTCACGTGGAAATGTGAATTCAGTTGCTTTTCCAAAATCTCTCGCTCGTAATCAGACGTGGAAAAGACGACAACCTTTAGCTTCTTCTTATTAGAAGAAGCGTAACATCGCTCGTTCGATGCTCTAGAACGTCGTTTGTTCTCGCTTCTTTGGGGTTTTAGTCGTAATAAAGTGCGCTGTTGTTGCGACGAGAGCAGTTTGTGCGCGCGCATTTTGATTTTTAACTGTGGCTTTTCTTAGATATTTTACAACACACAACTGCTTATAGTATTATTATTATCGCGGCTTGGTGGCTTCATCTTGGCTTTTGAGTTCTTGCGCGACGGATTCGTCTATGGATTGCGTCAGAGGGTCTCTTTCTCTCTTGATGCGCTTGTAGCTCCCGCTGCCTATTTGCTTCAAATCCTGGGTCGCCGCTTTGAGTTCTTCCGACTCCGCCATGGCGTTCAAGTTTGCGGATGCGGCTTCGTTCCAGCTGCTCGTGACTTCGCACGCCTCGAGCTCGTCCGAGGAGAGGTTGGCGGCATCGTCCGAACAGTTGCCGAGAGGTAACTCTGGGCCGGCGATTTTCATGGCCACTTCGACCGCGACCGGGGTTAACGCCATGGATAAGATGACGACGCAGACTAAAACTTCTTCTAATTTTTGCGGGAAGAGGTTACCGGCGCCGGTGGAGGTGGCTTGACCAAAGATGACGAACGCAAATTCGCCGCCTTGGGAGAGGACCGCGCCGGCGACCAAGGCTTCGCGCCAGGAAAGGCCAACGAGTGGGCCAAGTGCGGTGACGACGCCGGTTTTGGTGGCCATCAAAGTCGTGGTCATGATCAAAATAATCGGGAACATTTCGATGGCCAACGGGACGTCGATGGTCGTGCCAATGGTCACGAAGAAAAGCGAAAGGAATAAACCTTTGAACGCGTTCAGCTCGTTGATGATTTGGTGCGCGTATTTCGTGTCCGCCAAAACGATACCGGCGAGGAACGCTCCCAACGAGTCGCTAAAACCAATCGCAGAACAGGCGAAGGAGAAGCCGAAGAGAGTGAGCAAGGACATGGCGACGAAAACATCCGTCCCAGCTTCCGCCGCTTCCACGGCTTCGAAACCAACCAACGCGAGCGATCTCCCAGCAAACGCTAGCGCGCCGAGATCGAGCATGGACGTCGCGCCGCCAGCTGCCATGACGCCCATATCCATGCTCGCTCCTCCGCCGCTCGCTGCCGCCATGGACAACACCGGCAACAAAATAATAAACGGCACGACCGCTAAATCTTGAAACAAAAGCACCCCCAACGATGCGGTTCCAAACTTTGTCGCCAATTGTTGCTTATCTTGCAACAACTGCAAACCAAACGCGCTCGAAGATAAAGACAACGCGAAACCAATCACCACCGCCTCTAACGTCGAAGTCACCTGTAACATCTCGTTGTTCCCCGGTTGTACAAACTCTAAAACTTTCGTCCCGATGGCGTTCCCTGCTGGCAACAACGCCATAGCGAAGAGCACGTTCACCGCCGCGACTTGCGTGAAACCTAAACCGAACGCGTATTTCGCCAACGCTTTCAATCTCGTAATCGACAACTCCAAACCCATCTCGAATAACAAAAACTGAATCCCGAGCTCGCAAAACTGATCCACCTCTTGGTTCTCGATGAACAACCCGAGCTTATTCAAACCTAGACCGGCGGCTAAGAAACCCAACACCGGAGATAATTTAAACTTTCTAAACGTCGGCACGATAACCACGACCGAGAGTAAAAGCAAACCGACGTCCACATCCACCGACTTCAAAACCTTCGTCCACTCGTTATCGTCCAGGGTCGCTCCGGATTCTACCCCGTCTCTCGTTTCCTTCACCAACTCGTTCACGAATGCCCTCGGATTCTCCGCGGCTTGTATAATCACCCCAGTCGGTAACTGTTCCTCTTCGATTCCAGAATCGAGTAATCCCATCGCGTCTTGTGCGCGTTCGACGAATATTTTCACGATGGATGCCGGCGTTTGGTCTCCGTCTAAGCGCGGCGTCGGGAGGTATACGTCCGCCAAGAATAGAGCATTTTTAGTAATGATGTTGTTCCTATTATCGCGACGAAGAATGCTTTCTGGGAAAATTTTGCTCGCATCATCGTTATCTTCCGAAGAAGAATCTACCAACACCGTACTTACGCCGTACTTTGCGAGGACTCCATTAAACCCGTCGCTCGTCCTCGTCGGCGGCGTCGCGACAAAACGAACTTCTTCTCCACTCCTACTCGTCATCATCTCGCTCTGTTGTTCTCCATAAAACGCATCCATCGTCGTCATCGCGGCGCAGCACACTTTCGCCGATGATTTACTCCTACCGTAATAGTTCTTCCTTCTTCGTCCTCCTCCTCCTTTTCCTCCTCCTCGACCACCACCGAAATCATCATCGCGCAAATATATACAAGAAGGAGAAGAAGACCCCCCGCAAAAGCCGCTGCTTTTGCTACTGCTCGCGAATTGATGCGACGCCGCTCGTTCTCTCGCGGTGGTCTTTTTCGTTTTCGTGCTCCGCGAGACGTGTCCTACTCCTCCTCCTCCTCCTCGGGAACGAACGACCATCATCTCTCTCTAATCTTCGTCTTCGTCGTCGTCTTTAAACGCTACACGAAACAGGCGCGCTAAACTCTGCACAAAATCGTCTCCTCCGAAACTCGTTCACGTCGTCGTTTACGTCGTCGTCGTCCGTACTCTATATATATATATATATGTGTGAGAGCACAGAGAGAGAGCACAGAAAAGGAGCGCTTTCGGGGAAAACGTTGTTAGAATTTGTGTTTGTTCGAGTTACGTGTGACGTGACCGAAAAGATACGCAAAAAAAAATATCGTTCAAAAAACAAAGAGAGCGAAAGTTTTGTTTTGCGTGTCGTCGTCGCCAAAAAGAAGGAAAAAAGAAGTGTTTTGGTGTCTGTCCCCCCTCGTCGGAAAACATTTTGTCATCTGGAAGTTAAATTCGGGTGCTTTTAATAAGAGTTTTTCGAGAGGTGTTCCTACCGTTAAAGGTGTGATACAACCACTTCTTTTCCCCAAAACGTACAAAGAATACACACACACGTACATACTTACTCACAGAGCGAGAGTACCTTTTCTTTAACGATATCTTCTTCTCGTGAGAGAGAGAGAGAGAGAGAGAGAGATTTGCGACGCGCGCGCGCGCGCAGAGAGAGAATAAGAGAGAGAGAGAAAAAGATGATGGGAGACGAGGACGATGATGAGTCATCCTCGGATTCATCCTCTTTCCACTCGACGTCCTCGTTCGATATCACGTGCCCACTCGAACTCTTATTAGACCCTTCGTTCCTGGGAGACGCGTTAACCGCGGAAACGATGTTACGAACGATTTCGAATTTAAGCGCGCAAGATTTAGCGAAAACGGCGGAAAGGTGCACGTGCCCGAAAGGCGTCTCGTGTCGGTATCGAAAAGTGACCGACTCGGACGAGGCGTGGTGGCCGCACTGCGCGAAAGCGTGGTTCGAGGCGGATAGTTTACCGGCGTTTAGGAAACCGCCGAAGGATAAGAAGACGTGGAAAGCGGCGTATTTAGCGTTGAAGCCGGAGGAAGGACCGACGCCGATGGAGCTGGAAGAGAGGAGATTGAAGCAAGAGAGGATCGAAGCGAAAGCGTTGAAATGGTCGATGGAGAATAAGCTCGGGAAAGGGGCGATTAAAGCGAGGAGTAAAGAAGGTGGGGTAGAGTTAGCGGTGGACAGAAAAAACACGGATAAGGCGACGTTGAGGGAGTTTTATAAGACGGTAAGGGCGAAACCGAAAGGGAGAGGGCACAGAGAAGGCGTGAAAGCGTTCAACGCCGGGGCTTGAGTTATTTTCTCCGAGGCTAAACAAAAACTGTTGTTGCTGTTCTTGCTGTTAATCTTAATGTTGTACAATTAAACTTACTACTAATACTATAAAAACTATCAAACTTTACACCGCTACTCTATAAGCTGCCGCACAAAACGTCTAAGCGTTTCGGGTCGTCCAGATCTTCAAAAATCCGAAGTATTCCTTCCGCTACTTTGGCTGATTTCTCACGTAGCGAAGAAGATTTCACGTAATCAGTGGTCGTTACTTTTCCTTCTTGGACGGCTTTTGTGAGTTTCGCCCATTGCTTCTTTATTCGTTCGATTTCGCCGGGATCTAAGTTCAAGACGCGAAGGCGGTCCGACCATCCTTCGACGAGCATCCGGGACATGTCCTGGGCCAAATCATCCGCGTATTTCGCGACCCAGCTCAAGAACTTCGTCCGCGCGTCAAAAGAATCAGGAAATACGTCGCATTTTGCGGAGATATTATCTGCAATCATTTCAAATAAGAGCGAGATGAAACCAGAATTGATCTGGCACTCGAGACGCTCGGGATCGTCCGCGGTTTCAAAGGTACTCCAAATTCGAACGTTGAAGTTGTATATGACTGATTCCATTCGATCCCATCCGTATTGAAGTTTACCATTCTTCTTCGACGACCTGTCTATCTGAGCGAGTCTTTTACGCATATTTTCCGCGACGTGTTTCATGCTCGCGTCGATTTCGCCTACGTGAACAACCTCGAGCTCGTTCGCAAATCTCGCCACAATATCCGCAATCGTGAACATAAGAAACGGGTCTGCGCCACATTCATCCAAGCGCTCGTAGTTTTCAGCCGAGCCTATGACTTCCAGCAGACTACCGATAACGGAAACGATCACGTTTAGTTGTTTCATCGCCCCTTCCGCGGAGATGTCAAGATTCTCCAAGCCTTTTGTGACATCGTCCACATCGTCTCCTCCTTCGTCGTCCCCTCCTCCGATGGCGAGCGTGAACACTCGCACGAGGGTTCCAAAATTTTGCAAGTTATCACGTAAATCCTCGCTCGCGTTATATCGTATCTCGCTATCGTCCGATTCGAGTAAATGATGAATTTCGATTTGCATCTCCACGCGGCAAATCTGCGAGACGAGTTCAAAGAGCGTGATGTTCTTGGTCTTTTCGGCAGCGGCAGCTACTCTTCCGCCTGGTATTTTCTTCTTGTTGTTATTCTTCTTCTTCTCCTTGCTCGTTTCTGAAAGCGACGACGGCGAGCTTTTCAGCATCCAACCATCATCTCCGCAGCAGTGTTGCACGTAGGCCGCGACGTGCACCGCGAGCCTTCGTTGTCTTTTACCGACACTCTTGGACGACAAGATGAACTTCAATCCCTCGCGAAGCTCGTTCGACCACTTGCTCTCAAAATCTTCCCATGCCAAATGCTTATATCGATGCTTTGCGCTCTCGTCGTTTTCACCTAATATTTTTGCGTCTATCACCGTGTTGATGAGTTCTAAAGCCACCAACGCTGCCTCCGTCCCAGCTCTCTTATACAAACACTCCCTCGCAACTCTACCAATCATCCCATTACTAACCGCGATATGATTCGCAATGTCCACGTACGGATTCGAGGCTTCATCTTCGCTGTCATATACTAAATCCAATTCTTCGTACGGATCGAACGCGAAAACGTTTTCCTTATCGTGCGCGAGACAAATCTCCCTCACAATATTATTCAAAGCAGCGATCCCTGACACGATGAGCGCCTCGTTTTCATTCCTCTCTTCCTCCTCTTCAGATTCAAACGCCTCACACAAAATATCACACATCTCGCACACGCACTCCTTCAAGATCTTCAGTGGAGTATCTTTCCACTTCCATTTGTCGTCCTCGCCCTTCCACGAGCCGTCGTCGGCGCGGACCACCGCCACGAGCGTTCGATCCGTAAATTCGCACACTTTTGCCATGCTGTCCCTCGGTAAGATGATCTTCGAGTTTGTATATAATTCCTCCAATATTGGGAGTAATACTAACGCGCACTCTCTCGAGCCGGCGGCTAAACTCGCGCAGACGTTGATACCTAGACTTCTTTTCTGCATATTTTCCGGTTGATTGATGTTAAAATCCTTCGTCTTCTTTTGACTTAAACTTTTGCTCTCGTCGTCGTCTGAATCGTCGTCATCGGCATCATCATCATCCTCGCGAGGAGGACTAATCAGCGAGAACAAAAAGTCGTCTCTCATCGCCGCTTGGCAGACGGAGAGGAAGACGTCGTCGTCATCGTCACGAACGAAATCGGAATTCGATTGGTCTTCTTCTTCCCCAAGTTTTTGTTGTAACAACTTCACGGCTAACGCTAAACCGACGTATTTCTTCGTCGTGGATGGATCGTTCAAGTGATCGAGGACTTGAGTACGGAGGAGTTTTGGTGGAGGAGGCATTTTTTACGGTAAGATGATGATGTGTGAATGATGATTATGATTTGCGCATATCATAAGCGTGTCGTGTGGATTCTTTTTTATGCAGAAGTGTATTGAGATGAAAAACGTTTCACAGACAGACGCGAGGATGACGATGCACCATTACAACAGATGAAATCCAACAGCATTTTATTATTACCTTCGTCTTGGCGAGCGAGATCGAGATCGGTCTCTCGTCGTTCTCCGATGACCACCGTGGTCTCTCCTATTTCGCGGCGGCTCGGGCGACCTGGAAGAACCGCGGCGGTGGTGGTGGTACTGGCCCCGGCGACTTTTAGTATTACGATCGTCGTAATCGTCGTAATCGTACTTTCTTCTGTCGGTATTATTGCGTCTTCGTTTCGAAGGACTGTAACTTCGACTGCGACTAAAGTCTCGGCGGCGTCGATGAGAGTGGCCACGGTCTCTTTCCCGGCTGCGGCTGCGACTGCGACTGCGACTTTGTCTTCTACGGCGGCTCGATTTATTACGATCCGAGGAGTCTCTTTCTCGGCGGTCTTCGCTCGAGCGAGAGCGTGAGCGGCGTCTGCTGCTTCGATGATCGCGGTCATCGCGATGATGATCGCGGTCGCGCGGAGAACGACGATGATGCTCGCGAGGATGACTGTTGTAGTCGTCTTTCTTTTTTATAGTGTTATCGTCTACTTTTTCCTCTTCGGATACGTGCGTCATCGTCGTGTTGTTTGTCGTGGTAGTCGTCGTTGTAGTCGTCGTTCCCGCGGCTGGAGTGCCGTCGAATGCTCTCGAAGATGGAGGAGGAGGCACGTCGCTCAGAATGTTCTTCTCGTCCGGCGCCTCGGGTTTTTGGTCGGCTTCCTTTTCTATCTTGCGTCGCTTCACGACGACCAGCGCTTCTTTCTTCTTCTCCGTCTTCTTCTCCTCATCCTTTACTTTAGATGCTTCTTTTTCTTCTACTGCTACTTTCCTGTACTTTTCTTCGCTCGGCGGTTTCATTTCCGTTTCCGCTTCCGCTCCTGCTCTGTCCTCTTCTTCTTCCTCCTCTTCGTCTTCTCGCTTCCCGAGAGGCTTCGAATACACCCGATCGTTCTCCTCTCCTTTCCCTTCCGCGCGTTTCCTCAAAATATCCGCCAAACGTTCCTTCAACTCTCTGATCCTCTTCCATCCTAAATACTGCTTTCCCATCTGGTGATCTCTCACCCGTTGCTCGTTATCGTGAGTGTTCAAAAACACCCCGCTCAGCGGGCACACGATCAACCGCTTCATCGTCTCCACGCGTCTCTCGCATTCTTTCTCCACGACTTCCTCTAACTTTTTCCTCCTTTCGGCAATCTCATCCAGCTCCTTCATCGCTTTCTCCGCACCATCCACGTCTCCAATAATCCCCAACTGTTCGATTTTCTTTTGCATGCACTGCGTCTGATCGGCCAATTGCGCCAACGCTTGTTTATCGTGCACCGGTACCATCCCGTACACTCGCGCCCGTTCCGCGCGTTCCATCTCCACGCGTTCCGTGGCAATTCGAATCCGTCGATCGCAATCGGACACCAGCCGGTCCAAAATTTTCTTCGTCTCTTTCTCGTAGTTATATTTACTTCGCTCTCGATCGGTGAGAACTTGAAATTCTGCGCGTAACTCCATCGACTGCACGCCGCACGGATGCTCTTGTTTGCTCGCTTGTTGCACCGGCACACGCAAGGCTCGGGCGATTTCGTCCGCAGATTTTGTGTTTTTAAACATCGTCACGTCGAAGCCGCAGAGGAAGTATTTGTCCACGTCTTCGTCCTGTTTTCGAATAAGAGAGAGAATAGAGAACAGAAAGAAACGTTCTCGGTGAGTGTGTAATAAAACTCTCGCCGCATCCTCGTCGTCGTCAACACCAACACTTTACGTCGTCAATTCGTGCGGGAGAAAAAAAAAAGCGGATTGAAAATGTTGTAAAAAGAGTCGTCTAATAGTAGCATTCGTTTACCGTAAACAACTTCTTCCTGTTCACTCTTTCGTCTAAAGGGACGTCCCGCTCGGCGCCCATGAGCTGGTCCAGCATTGCGCGCATTTCTGCCGCCATACTGTTTACTTCTTCTTAGTGTGTGTGTGTGTTTTTCTTCGCAATTTTAGTA
>Ga0115557_1001470_pt1 | contig 16258 bp, 13 predicted proteins | sample COGITO_mtgs_1104_FD_87280 | JGI IMG/M metagenome (GOLD analysis project Ga0115557, IMG submission 87280) | Pelagic marine microbial communities from North Sea - COGITO_mtgs_110421 | ecosystem: Environmental > Aquatic > Marine > Epipelagic | place: Germany:Helgoland, sampling site Kabeltonne...
CGACGAAACGCGATCAAATCTTTACCTTTGACTCTTAAAACGCCCATTAATTATTATGGTATTGCAACAAAGCGTCGAGAGGTGTTTTTATATCTCGCAAACGAGTGTGTTTGATGCACAAACAACAACAAAACAAAAAAACTCGTGCCTTCTTCAAAAAGAAAGCGCAGAACTTCAGAGCGAGAGGACACCACCAAGCAGAAGAAAGAGGAGGAAAAAAATGCAAAAAGAAGAACCTGCGTCGGTTCGTTTTCCAGATTTCCAGATTTTTGCGACACTTTTTTCTCCTCTTCTCTCTCTTCGTCCGTCGCGTTCGTTGGTCGTTTTCTCTCTCTTCTCGAACACACCGCATCTCCCATCTCCCATCCGATCGTCTTCCTCGCGCGCGCTGTGCTCTTCTTGGGTTTCAAACGCGAGAGAGAGAGAAAGAGAGAAGGAATAAAAGTAGTGTTGCGATCATCAACACTAATAATAATAATAATAAAGTATGATCAAACACGACATCAAAGACGGATTCAAGTGGCGGAAATACGGTCAGAAGAACATCAAATCGGCCTCGTTCCCGAGAAGTTACTACCGATGCACGAAACCGGATTGTCCAGCCAGGAAGCAAGTGGAAAACGGACTCGCGAAGTACGAAAACCAGCACAATCACGAGAAACCGAGCTTGTTATTGCTCAGTCAGCAGAAAAACAAGTCACAGCAGCAGAAAGATATCATCGGCACACCCAACAAGGTGGAAAAGAAGAAGAGTAAAGGTAAGAATCAACCCATTCTCGCCCGCATGGCAGTTGTTCTTCGTCTTTGATTTTTTGTCTTCGTTTCGTATAAAAATATTTGACTGCTTTCTCATTTCTGTCCTGACGGTTGAAAACTAAATTTTTCTCTTCTTCGAACAGGACGTCCGCCGGGATCGATATCATCTTTAGGAGGTGTGGGTGGTTGCTACAAGAAGATTAAAGCACCGAAAGCGGCGAGGAAGTTTTACCACGACGATGATGATGATGATGGAGGAAATGATGGAGGAAATGATCGACCGCCGCCGCACCCGCTGGTGGCGGCGTTGAGAGCGCTCTCGCCGAAACTCGCGAGAAGAGAAGAAGAAAATAACGAGAAGAGAGAAGACGGGAATACTAATGAGAATAACAATAATAGAGATGATAGTAGTAAGAAGAGAAGCGACGGAGAGATGGCGGCGGCAATCTTCTCCATGGAGGAAGCGCCGTTATCGCCGGGGTATTGGGATAAAGCGGAAGGCTCGTATTTCGACGATACCGGAAATCCGCACGGCGGCGGGGGTGAGAACATCAAGACTCAGGCACGGTTCGGGACGACGGCAGTTACCGGCAGCGCGACGAAGAAACAACAGCGCCCAAAGAATATCGAGGTGAGTACCAATCACGGATACTTTGGAGGAGGAGGAGGAGGAGGAGGAGGAGGTGGAAGTGGTGGGATTACCGGATTCTTGACCTCGCCGCGATTGACCGGAATAGTGAGCAACGTGTTCACCGGCGCGAAAGATTTTTGCGAGTTTCGACAAATGCTTTCACCGGACGAATGCAACGAAGGGAAGAAGAAGAAGAAGAAGAAGAAGAAGAAGCAAGTCGGTGGTACAAACGCGCCGCAGCCGTTTGAAAGTGACAACGAACGAAACGACGACGAAGGAGAAGAAGGTGAAGACGAAGAAGAGAACGAAACGAAGAAAGTCGAAGATCCAGGTCCGCTCGTTTATCAACAGTCCCCAAAGTGCGCAAGAAAGAAAGAACGATTCTCATCGGCGGCGATGGAGGAGGAAGACGACGTCGACGTTGTGAACATTGACGCGACGCCTGAAAAGTTTGGCAAGAAAGATTTCAAGGCGATTGCAAAGTCCAGGCGAGGACTGCTACCGTTCATTGAAGAACAAGGCATGTTACTGGACAATGATGAATCCGGAAGCGCGCTTAGCCGCGAAGAGACCGTTTTGCACGCTTTTTCCAAGAGAGAAGTGCACAACAATCCGTTGCAGTCTCCCAAGGGCGCCAAGACATCCTTCAAAGATGCCAAGAAAGCGAACAAAATTTTGTCTTGTTCAACCGCATCTGGTGGTAAAATTTCCAAGAAGAAAAGTAAGAAGAGTAAACTCACGTCTTCGGAGGCTTTAGCCGCCGAGACGTATTGCGAAGCCATCTTGAAAGGTATGCGACACGAAGAAGCTTCCGCGATTGCCGCGCAGAAAGTTCGCGAAATGAACGAAAAGACCCAGCGATTGAAAGAACTCGCGCGCGAAAGGAAGAAGGCGCGAAGCCTCGTTCCACCGTCAATGCCGCCGCAGCAAGGGAGCGGCGCGCTTGGAAAAAACAACGCTTTCTCGAGACTGTACGAAGCAGACGTGTACGACAACAGTAAGACAAACTCGTATCAAGTGTCTCCCGCGGTGAGCGATCACGGAGAAGGGCAGCAACCTGCTGCCAATTTTGCTGGCGCTCCAGCGCTAAACAATAGCAACGTTGACACCTACACTGCTCATGATACTAATAATAATAATGCTAATGGTGATAATAAAACTACGAACGGTGGCGGCGGCGGCGGTGGTGGTTTGTGGTCGCCAATTTGGCAGATGGAAAAAGCCGTCTCGCAGTTTTGCTCGAGCTATTTCCCGACTCTGGGCGAAGAGGATTTGAACCTCCCAGATCCACTCGGTGACTTTGAAGCTTTATCGCCGCCGCGACAAAAAGAAAATGGAGGAGGACACGTACCCGGCGGGTCTCGCATGATTTGGTGGACCCGATGAGAAAATATTTTTTATGATAAAACGCTCGCATGTATACATGTATACTTATTCTGGAACTGTTTTAATTTTGTATCTACGCAACTAATAATAATAAAACTTTACGTTATTCTTCTACGCGGTGCTATCCTTTTTTCTCTCTACTTCTAATCGCCTTTCCCTTTCGGCGGCGGCCCGCGAATATCGTTCAAACTCTCCCGAAAATTTGGCGAATCCGCTCTTTTCTCCTCCCTCAAATCCGCCGTCAAGTGAAGCGCTTTCGATTTCAACTTTGAAAACAACGTCTTCGACTTATATTTCATCGCGGCTCGTATTCCCGTACCTTCCATGGTAATCGCTTCCGCCGCCGCCGCAGGTTTCTCCTTGTGCGGCGTAAACAGAGGTTTATCTCTCGCAAACATACTACTCGGACCATACCCATTCGCTACGGTCGCGTGCTGACTTTTTTGAGACGCATCGTTACTATTACTATTCACATCGTTCTCTTTCTCTCTCTCTTTCTTTCTCGTTTTCGTCTCGCTTTTCCCATACTCTCCTTTCTTCTCCGCCGGTTTGTATTCGTATCGTATCGTATCAATCACTTCAATTTCTTTTTTATGAGCTTCTTTCTCGTCGTCGTCGTCCTTGGCTGTGTTCGTGTTCGTTTTCGTCGTCGTCCCTTTTTCCGGCGTTCCGGGAAGCGAATAATGTCTCCTCAACTTATCGATAGCTTTTTCCGACGAGGACGAAGTAGATGGTTTCGTTTCGGAATCATTATTTATTTTCTTCCCGTCTCGATCGAAATACGGAATCATCACCCACCCTTTCGCGTGCGCGGTGTTTTCGTTCACCAACGTTCCGTTGTTCGCTCGATGGATGTCCGCCATGGCGATGTTGTATTTAATGCACAACCCGGCTAAGGTTTCCGTAGGTTCGATGTTCCGACGGAACGCTGTTCTTCCAACATTAGTATTTTTACTCGAAGAAGAAGAAGAAGAAGAAGAAGAAGACATAATAATGCCGTGCGTTTTTTGAGACGTATACTTCGTGCGGGCGTGTGTGTATCGTTTTGTCTTCTCTTCTTTTCTTCTTCTCACGATGAGCAGCGCGAGCAGCTTTTACAAAGCGAAAGCGTGTCGTTTTATGCGCGCATGTGTTGTGTTGTGTGTGTTGGAGTCCCTCTTTTTCCAACAACTTTACGTACTAAAAAAGTGGGGGACAGACACAAAACTGCAAAAATCAACTCTCGAGAAAATTAGTGAATCGAAAGAAGACGAAGATAACAACGGAAATGGCCCCGGCAGCTTCTGACGCCGGCGAGATAGCCAAGGAGGAAGTGGACGCGGTGTTTGCGGCCGCGTTAGCCGCCGCTCCTCCTCTTCGAGAGGTACCTCCTCCTCCTTCATTTATTCGTCAAACTGATGAGACGAAAGAAGAAGAAGTGAAAGAAGAAATAGGAGTAAACGTCGTCAACGTTCCGCCTCCTCCGAACGCGACGATGGGTAATAATACGATTCAGCGTGAGCAGCACGAGCAAAGAGCGATATCGACGTTTATCGTCAAAGCTGACGACGACGAGAAAATCATCACCCAAACGGAGAAAGAGGAGGAGAAGTTAGCACTGACGGCGAGAGAGGCGTTTTTAGCCACGTTCGCGAATTACGACAAAAAGAAGACACTTGGGTTGAGGAACGGAGACGAGAAGGAAGACGAAGAGCGAGGGAAAATGCTACCGTCGTCGTCGGAAGCTATAAAATTGAAAAATCCACCACCGAATCCGATTCGATTGCAATCGCCGTACGGATTGATCGACCCGTTGAAGTGTACCGCCACGGGAACGTTGGTGAGCGGATGTAAGAAGAACGAAACGGCGAAAGTATACGTGCAAATGCGAGACGAGATGGGAAACGCGCTGACAAAACCGACAAAAGAGGAAGTGGAGATGATGAAGAAATGCGGAAAGATGACGGTGGAAGGACGCGTTTTGTTAGCTTCGACGACGAAAGAGAACGCCGCGAAGGAAGAGTTTGATACTTTCGAGTTGAAGGTTATGGATGGGAAGTCCTTGGTGTATTACGGAGAGTATCGACCGTTGGAGAGAGGAACGTACAACGTATATGTGGACGTGGTGTTCAACGAGCAAAGAAATCCGAAGAATAACGGACGGTTTAAGATTGAAGGGTCGCCGTTTCCGGTCTATTCTGAAGATACGGGAGGAGCGCATCTTCATAACGGAATCGGTGAAAATGAAAGGGAACGCAGCAACATAGGTGACTTTAAGACGAATGTGAATGCGAATACTTCGAATGCTGCTCAAAACGATGCGCACGCTCCTTCGACTGGTATCGATGGCCCGACGTCATTTGATATCGGCGGAGGTATCTCCGTGGAAAATGATAAAGACGACAAGAGAACTGTCCACGTGGCAAATTTATCGATAGCGATGAATCAAGATGCGTTAGTTCAGCTCATGTCGCACGTAGGAACTGTAGTTGCAACCAAAATGGGAGGTGAAGGTAAGACGTACGCGTTCGTTGAGTTCTTGTCGCACGAACAGGCAAGGACGGCGAAAGGATTAAACGGCATGGAAATAGGCGGCAGAAGTTTAAAAGTTGAATTTTCGAAGCAATCGAGGTTAATCGGGACGACCACGAATGTTGTCATTCATTACGGACCTCGGCAACAGTTGGCTTTGGAACAAGAGCAGAAAAAGAAGGAAAAAGAAAGAGAGGAGAAAGAACGCGCGAGAAATCAAATGAGAGAGGAAAGAGACAGAGTGCGAGAGGAAAGAGAGAGAGTGCGAGAGGAAAGAGAAAGAGCGCGAGCGCAAGAGATATTAGCGGCAGAAAAGAGTAAACCGATATATTCCAATCCGAACGTTCGACATCAAATCGAAATGCAGAAAGTCTTGGAGGGAAAAACTGAAGAGGAGATATTATTAGAGCGCGCTCGAGCGCAAAAAAGGATGAAACCAGACCAACCTGGAAAACTTATGACGGCGGCAGAACGCGCCGCAAAACGCGCGCAAGAAATCAGCGCCCGATTGAACGCGAAGAGATAGACGCAAATAGATTTTAGATTACATTAGATACTTTCAATAATAGCATATATATTCGCGCTTTTTTTCTTTCGCTCAATCTCACAATCACCTACTCTATTTTGTATATGTCTAATATCCACACGCACACGATGTTGTAGATGGCGTATAACACATACAACCCGATGTATACCCATCCAATCTTTGGCGATAGCGTGAACCCACTCGCCGCCACTGATCCGAAATAAATAAACAAAACCCCGGCTAAAATAAGCGTGCTTGGGATCAACTCGTTCGTCGTTACGATCAAATAATTTGGCGTTTGCCACGATAAATAGCAAAGCCACGGCAATCCCAATCCGAGCCAAATATCAAACACGTTCGATCCGACGGCGTTTGCAACCGCCATGTTCGCCAAGCCATCTTTCGCGACCGCAATTGAACTCAAAGCATCTGGAATTGAAGTTCCCGCAGCTAAAACAGTCGTTCCCATGACGACTGGAGGAATCTTCAAAATGCAACCGATTCTAGTGCACCAATCAACCATAAAGTGCGTGATGAATCCGATAAAAACGATGGACATGAGAAACGACATCGGATACCATGTTTTCCACTTTTCTTTCTGGCAGTTTGGAATGCATAATGCAAAGACGCAATACCAAGGCATGGATAACAAATACATCGGAATTTGTTTCTTGTTCTCCGGGAGCGCGAAGGACAGTTCCTCTTCTTCTCTGGCGTCTTCAATGGAGAGTACCGACGCGACGTTTGTCGAACGGTCGCCGGTGGAGGACAACCCGTTCTTTTCGCGCATCTTCAGAACATGTTCAACCAAAAGCGCGTCTGATCGCATCTTACGAATCGCACTCTTCGAAATATAGCTCGAGCTGATACTAACACCGACGCGATCGTCTGGATCTTTTCCAGTCTCTTCGCGAATTTTGTCGCGATACGTTTTCGTCTTTTTTCTCCAGACGTTTGCCGCCGCTTTCGCCGCGAGAATCGCCGATATGTTCGGCGTTGCTCCCTCTTCGCTCGGTCGCCCTTCGCCTCCGTCGCTCGGTGCTTCTCCGGTTTCCGCTTGGCTCGCTTCTATTTCTGCTTGTAGACTTTTGTTCAACTCCATGAGCGTCTTTGCTCGCTCTGGCCACAACAAATCCATTTTGCGCATGAAAAATTCGTTATACGTCATGAACAAAATGTAAAGGCCGTACAAACCGACGTAGATCCCACCTTCCCACCAATCAACCCGGCCTCCTGAAAACGTCGTCGCAATCCCAACCACCGCGGCACCGTAAAACGTACAATCTCTTACCAAAGGTTTCCAATCTAAAATCAAGGTGTCGCCGACAGAAATCGTCGTTATCCCGATGATTATCAAAATGTTAAATATCGCGCTCCCGACAATCGTACCGACGCCAATAGACGACGACGCGTTCGCATTCACCAACGACATCAACGAACTCGCAAGTTCCGGTGCAGACGACCCCGCTGCCATGAATGTCGCCCCGGCGACGTCGTCGGACAAGCCCAACGCTTCCGATATCGCCTCCAACGACGCGACAAAATAGTCGTCGCAGACTATCGCTATCCCCAAGAATAAATACAAAACGCCGACAAAATACCCGATTAATCCTCCAACTTTCTCCCAATCTTTCGTTGGTTTGCATTCGCCGCCACCTGCGGACAACAGTCGTCGTCCTCCTCCACCCATATCGGTTGTCGTCGTCGCCGATTTTGACACCAAGTCAAATGAAGACGATGATGAGGAGGAGGACGACGACGAGAAGACCGCCGAGAGCGTCGCTAAAAGCGCGAACAAAGCGAAACCGCACAGGAAAGCGCGCATTCTGTTGTTATCAGAGAAAGAGAGAGAGAGTGCGTGTGTTCATGAGTACGCGACACGAATACTATTTACCCCGACCCCTTCCTTGAAAGAAAAAAGGAGAAAAAGACCGTTTGACGAACGGGTGATGACGATTGAAAAAATTCGAATCCACGTACTGATGCTAAACGTACCTCAACCGCTCCTTCGTGCTCTGCGACAGTCTCGAACGCGCTCTTCTCGCGTTCGGTATTCTCATCGTCGTCGTCGTCGCTCTTCTTCCTGCCGCCATTTTTTAGAACAACAACAACCACAACAGAAAGGATTAATAAGGGGAAAATGTTTGTGATGCTATTTTTAGGCCTACCGGAAGGAATATTATTTTTTCTCTCTCCTCTGCCTTTTCTTGGTGAATTCCTCTTCGTCTACAAAAAAGAAAGAGAAATCGACCAGCTGCTGCAACAGAGAGAGTACTACTTTCTCTCTCTTTCTTTCTCTCTTTTATTCAAACGACGCTCTTATATAATAAAACGGACTTTACGGTTATTGAAAACTACTACCCGTATACAGAGAGAGAGAGAGAGAGAGAGAGAGAGAGGAAAGAAAGCGTGGTTAGAAGTCTCTTGTGTGTGTGTGTGATTGAAATGTGGGATGACAGAGACAAGAAAGAGATACAAAAAAAGTATGTGAAGAGGGGGACAAAAACGCTCCTCTCTTTTTTGGTGTTTTGAAACTCGCTCGCCTTACAAAAAAAATTATTAAACGGACACAAAAAGAAAAAGAAGAGATCCGAATTAGTAGTAAGTATGAATCCACCTAATCCTTCGTCTCATCAGTATCACCAACCGGGACCACCGATGCACAACGGAGGGTATCAGCAACAACAACATAACGCTCCGGCTCCTGCGCCTCCACCGGGATCATCCGCAACAGCCGGGTATCCCTCTTCTGTGCCTCCGACGGGGATGAATTTGCAAAATAATAATTCTCCTTTACACGCGCATCCGCAGGCACCTCCGAGAGTCCATTTCGGTGGGACGCCTCCTCCACCAACATCGTCGTCGACTTCGACGAATACCGGGTTTCGAGGAGGAGCGCAGCAGCAGCAACAACCGCCGGCTTCGTCTTTCTCGTCGTATCCTCAGCAGCCGCCCGGGCAGGCGCAATATCCTCCGTCGGGGATGGGTGGTCAACCACCTTTACAACAACAACAACAACAACAACAACAGAATTTTCAATCCGCTCCTCCAGCGGCGATGGGAGGAGGTATATCGCAAGGAAGCAGCAGATACCCAAACCCAACGCCGCAAACAACGACGCAACAAGGGTATCAACAAACACCGCAACAGCAAGAGAATGTTGGTGGTGTTGGTGCGAGGACGTATCCGCAGTATCCCGGGACAACGAGCAGCGCTCCGCAACAACAACAACCGCAGTACGGAGGAGGACAACCGCAACAACAGCAGCAACATTATCAGCAAGGGATGCCGAGTAGCGGGTATAATCCTCCACAAGCACCGCACAGCTTAAATCAAGGGTTTCAGCGGTACGGTCCGCAGCCAACACCACAGTCTGCGGCTTCTAAAATCGATCCTTCGCAGATTCCGAGACCGCGGCACGACTCGCACGCGGATCGAACTATTTTTGATACTAGAAACCCACAAACGGGTGCTCCGATGCACCCACCAGGAGCGACTTCGAATTTTATGGCGAGAGATGTTGGGAACGCGAATCCAAGGTTCATTCGATCGACCACGAGCACGATTCCAAATCAATCTGATTTGTTACAAACGTCCGGGATGCCGTTGGCGGTGTTTGTCAATCCTTTGGCGACTTTAAAAAACGACGAGGTGCAAGTTCCGATCGTAGATAACGGAGGAATGGGTCCGGTGAGATGTTTGCGATGTAAAGCGTACGTGAACCCAGGAATGCGATGGGTGGATCATTTCCGATTTGCGTGCAATTTTTGCGCTCACGTGAGTGAGTGTCCTCGCGAATACGCGTGCGCTTTAGGATCTGACGGGAAAAGGCAAGATTGGATGCAACGTCCAGAGTTATGCCGTGGAAGCGTAGAATATATGGCTCCAGAAGAGTACATGGTTCGAGCGCCAATGCGACCAAGCTACTTCTTTGTTATCGATGCGAGTCCGTCGGCGGTCCAAAGCGGCGTGACGGTATCGGCGTGTGAAGTCATCTCTAGAACTTTGGATAACATTCAAGGCGGCGACACCGCGAGCGTGGGGATTGCGACGTTCGATGGTACCGTGCACTTTTACGCCATTCGCGGAGACGATGAGAACAACAACGCAAGCAACGAAAATCAGGAGAATGAAAAGCCGACGACGTCAAACGGCGCGACAAAAACGCCGAAAATGCTCATCGTTCCAGACGTGGACGATCCCTATGCGCCTCTGCCGAAAGATCTACTCGTGAATTTGAACAAGAACAAAGAAACACTTAAGACTTTATTGAAACAAATTCCAGAGATGTTTGCGAATTCGCGTCCATCGGCGGTAGCGAGCGGCGCGGCTATCAAATCTGCCATCGACGCTTTGAAGTATAAGGGAGGGAAAGTTATGCTCTTTCTCGGATCGATGTGTTCGGGTGGATGGGGAAAACTGGAAGTGCGTACGCACTCTGGAAATGTAGAAAAAGAACCTCTGAAAATTATGAAACCGGCGGAGAAATGCTATCAAGATTGCGCAACGGAAGCTGCAGAATATCAAATCGGCATCGACATTTTCGTGTGCGGTTCGCAACCTGTAGATTTGGCAACTTTAGGCGTTTTGACGAGAACAACTGGTGGCACATTGTATAGATACCCGAACTTTAACGTGCAGTTAGATTTTGCGCAGTTGCTGAACGATGTGCGATGGAACTTTTTGCGACCACAAGGCATGGAAGCGGTGATGCGGGTGAGAGCTTCTCAAGGTTTAGGCGTCGCCGAATACGGCGGATATTTCTGCAAACGCACGCCGACGGATGTTGATTTGCCAGTTTTGGATGGGGAGAAATCAATCATGGTCAACTTAAGATACGAAGACAAGTTAGTAGACGGAGCGGAAGCGTACGTACAGTGCGCCTTGTTGTATACGACGATGACTGGAGAGCGCAGAATTCGTGTCCATACGCTCGCGTTACCGGTGACATCTGTTCTCGGCACGTTATTTAGAAACGCAGACTTAGATGCGCAAACTTGCTTCATGGTTCGGAAAGCTGCGAATACACTTTTGGGTGGGAAACACACGATTGCAGCCGCAAAAGATGCCGCTTTGGCGCAATGCGTGTCTTCCCTTTACGCTTATCGTAAATACTGCGCCTCCAACAACGCCTCCGGGCAACTCATTTTACCTGAAGCGTTGAAGACTTTACCACTGTACACAATTGGCATGTACAAATCGAACGGCTTGCGATCAGAAGCTTCGGCGGACGATCGCGCGAACTGGCTTTTTAGGATGCTAAAGAGCGATCCGTCTGAAACGACGCCTTCGGTATATCCGCGACTGTTTCCGTTGCACTTCATCTTAGAGGACGATGGATTCCAAGCGAACCAAAAGCAGAGGCACGACGATGGTGACCAGGCGGCGAGCATTACCGATTCCTTTCCGCCATTTCCACCGTGTCAATGGCTCTCCGCTGAAAAACTCGACGGCGATGGCTTATACCTTCTCGAAGACGGCGGCGAGATGCTCGTTTGGGTCGGACGAAACTACCCGCAAGACCGGTTAAAAGAAGTCTTTGGTGTAGACACCGTAGACCAACTCGACGCTCGACGATCCATGCTTCCGCCAAACTTACCAAACGAAAGAAATAAACGCATGAACGCCTTCATCAACTCCATGCGTAAAGCTCGATCTGGATATTTGCGCATGCGCATCTTGAAGCGAAACGACGCCATGGAGACGTTGTTTTATAACCGCTTAATCGAAGATAGAAGCGTTGCGGGAATGTCTTACGTAGAGTTTCTCTGTCACGTTCACAGATTGATTCAAAACAAGTTCACTTAGAAAGAGAGAGAGAGAGAGAGAGAAATTGTAACTACTTATTATTAGAAGAAGAAGAATGAATGAATATACACCCCCGTCTCTTTTCGTTTTCACTTTTTCACATGCATAAAGAAGTTCGTTACATTTATAGAGAGATCACTTACTTGTTTAAATCAAATCGAAGAAACAGCGTTCACTCTCAAATTGTTGTGCGAGATATAACGCGGAGCAAACATGAAGATTGCGGTCGAGGGGTGTTGCCACGGCGAACTGGAAACCATTTACGCAGCCATGGAGAAAATTGAGAAGAAAGAAGGCATCAAAATCGACTTGTTGATATGTTGCGGTGATTTTCAAGCCATACGGAACAAGCGCGACTTGGAGTGCATGTCGGTGCCGATTAAATATCGCGAGATGGGGACTTTTTACAAGTATTACAGCGGAGAGTTGAAAGCGCCGTACCCGACTCTGTTCATCGGAGGCAATCACGAGGCGTCTAATTACTTGTGGGAACTCTATTACGGCGGTTTCGGAGCGCCAAATATTTACTATTTAGGACACTCTGGATGCATTAAGTTTGGCGATTTACGCATAGCTGGTTTGTCTGGAATATATAAACAGTACGATTACAGGAAAGGACACTTCGAACGACCGCCTTATACGCAGGATAAGCAAGTAAAAACGGCGTATCACGTGCGAGAGTTTGACGCGTTCAAGTTGAAACAGATTCGGGAACCGGTGGATGTGTTTTTGTCTCACGATTGGCCGAGAGGGATTGAAAAGTTTGGTGACATTCAAGATTTGTTAAGGAAGAAGAAGTTTTTGAAGGAAGATATACAGAAGAATCAGTTAGGATCGGTTCCTGCGATGGAGATTTTGAAACAGTTGAAACCGACGTATTCGTTTTCGGCGCATTTGCACGTAAAATTTGAAGCGATGATAAGTCACGAGAACGGAGCATCGACGCACTTTTTAGCCTTGGATAAATGCATACCACACGCACCAAATAGACAATTCTTACAGGTGATCGATTTACCGGAGAAGAGTTCGGATGGAGGGTTTCAATTAGATATGGAATGGTTGGCGATTACAAAAGCGAACCATGCTTTTCAATCCTTCACAAAGGCGCCGGCGAAACTTCCCGATTATGGAGTGCCGGAATCGGTTGATTTAACCAATTCAATTGAGTTTGTGAGGAACAAAATGGAAGGAATCAGGATGCCTGAATTTGTGGAGACGGTTTCACCGCACGATGCGAGCGTGAAGGCGAGACAACCACCTCCGGAAAAAGTCGAAAGGAACCCGCAAACGGTTCAGATGTTGGAGATGTTAGAGCTAGATTTTAAGTTAGACACGGGAGGAGATCATTTTGGAAACAAACCGTATTCTTCTTCTTCGGCGACGAGATATCGAGTTCCAGGCGCGGGGCCGTTTACTTTGCCGGGAACGCAAGGAATGCCTCCAATGGGCACTCAATACCCTCCACCGCCTCCTCCGCCTCCTCCTCCAGTCGTCAAAGATCCAGACGTTATAGACTTAGATGATATTTAGATTGTTGTAGGAATACAGATACGCGTAGTATTAGTAGCAAAGATAAATAACTCTGGAGGCTAAGAAGCTATGTTTTATTTGTTCTTTCGATGACTATCGTCGTTTTCGTCATCAAAAAAGTCGCCGAAATCATCCTCGCTCGGGTAGTTGTTGCTTTGATGTTGTTGCTCCTCGACGTAAGGATTTACTGCTCCTTGCCTTGGAGGATACGCGTCGTCTTCGCGCGCGAGGTCTCTATCGATAGTTCTTTTGTCTTCATTAGACAAAACCACAAAGTCCTCATCACTTTTCGCGGCGCTGCTGCTGCTACTTTTCGTCGACGGAGGCGATGATTCTTCTTCGCCACCCATGGCACGCTTTGCTAGCTCATATCCAGCAAAATTCATCGCACCTAACGGCGCAATCCACGCAATTCTAAATAGCGCGCCCTTAAACAAAGCTTTTGGACCTTCAGTTGCGAGAATGTTTCTGATGGTGACTAACATCGCCTCGCCTACGGGACTTCGCCCAGTCATCGCTCGAGTTTTCAACACGTCAAATGGCGTCGTGCACAAGGAACCAACTGCCCCGGCAGCGCCGCCAATGGCGATAAACTCGTGCGAAGAGAGCTCCTTTCCTTTGATCGAGCGAGCGAGAACTTTGAACTGCTCGTATGCGGTCATACCAATCATATAAAACGGAATTTCTCTCGTGAGCGTTGCCGCGGTACCGGCAAATAGTGGTCTCGGCCCATTCGTCGTCACGCCTTTCACCGCAGCTAAAACGTTCGTGTATTGTTGGGTTTGAAGCTTTTGTTTCAACACTTCGCACGGGATTCTCACGCACGTGCCTACTAATGTTCCCACACCTGCAGACATGCCTTGTACAGTAATCTCAGAAACGAACGGTAATAGCGTCAATGGGCCTAAAACTAATCTCGCCATCTCGTACGTTGCCGCGCGCATGCCGTGGCCAAAAAAATTCCCGGTGACGGACGGTAAGATGCCTTGATACAACGTTCTCACCCCGGCTGGATTTCTCGGAACTGATTTCAATATTCCAATCATCCCCGGGCCTTTTCCAACTGTAGCTTGGAGTCTCGTTTTAAGCGTATCTATCGGATGTAACGTGGATGTGGACATAGCCGAGGCGCACCCTCCGGCCAATGCGGCTTTCAGCGCCATCGAAAACGTCCCTCCTGAACCTTGAGGTTTTGCAAACTCTACCATCGTTGCCGCTTCAAACCACACCTTGGATGGATCGGAATCCATAGCCACCACATCTTGAGGCAATAACATCATAAAATTTCTAAACTGCCCGTAGGAAATGAATTTCTGGTTCCCGCTAAGCGCCATGTGTCGCAGCATAGCCTTCGCGTTTTCATCCGTCGCCGGTAACCCAAGTTTTGCCAAGGATAGTTTCACGTCGTTTTCTCGCAGCATCCCCGATCTCCCAACCGATAACGAATTGTACGCTTTTAACATTTTCGATTCGCGTTCGTTCATGACCGCTTTGAAATCTTCCCACGACAAAGACCTCGCGAAGTAATTCGGTTTCGCTCGGTCGAAGAACTTCTTGGCGTACCAGTTGGGTAGTTTCCTTCTCCGCATGACAAACTTCAAATCGTCCAAGGTCACTTTTCCAGTTTGCGTCACGTCTATTTCTTCTTCGAAGAATTTGAGTCCTTCCTCTTCCGTGTATTTGAAAAAATCCGCCACCGAGGATAATCTCTTCCGATCGGGATGATACTCCATGTGCTGCCTCTCTTCTCTGAGTTCCTCTAAAGCCGCTTTAAAATCGGGCAACTTGAATTTCCCGGTCTCTTCGTCCACGAATTGCTTTGGAATTTTCTCCTGAATTTGACGGAGTTGTTCGTTCAATTTCGTCGGGTCGATGACCGCGAGGAAGTTTACACGAGAGAATATATTCGCGCGGCGGTCGCGCTTCTTTTTCTTCTTTTCTCCTCCATCATCGTCTTTTCTTCCTCTGCTTTTGTTGTTCTTGTTGGCGGCGTCGACGCCTTTGATGGTGAACGCTTTCATATCTGTGTTTTTCTCTGCCGTCTTTTCTTGTCGTGTGCGGCTGCTTTTTTTGCTCCTGTGTGTTGAGCTTCTGTACCCTAATTTTTTGCTTTCGACACTCCTCCTCCTTGGAGAAAGGAACAGAGAGAAAAAGGAAAATCGGCACTTTAGAATCACCGTTTAGAGAGAGAATAGAAAAGTCAAGATGGCCAAGTCCACGAACCACACGGCGCACAATCAGTCGTATAAAGCGCACAGAAACGGTGCGTGATTAAAAATGTGGAAATCTTTTTCGCGTCGTATTGTCGCGTCTTTTTGGTGGTCGATTTTACACGCGGAACCGGAATTTTTGCCTTGAGAGGGAGATTTAAGCGCTTAAATGAAACCGCGATTTCGGGTTGAGAGACGCGCTTTCGAAGTGGAAACGAAAAGTATTTCGCCTCGGATGGATGATTCGTGTTCTGTAGGGCGTGAATGCGTTTTTATATTGGACGTTGCGTCATTCCATGGGTGTCTTTCATCGCGTTTTCTATTGCATTTTTTAACCCTTTTCTTTCTCCAAGACACCACTAACTTTCGTCTCTCTTCTTCTTCTCTCCTTTCAAAATACTTTAGGCATCAAAAAGCCAAAGAAGCACGCGAAGAAATCCTTGAAAGGCATGGACCCGAAGTTTCTCCGCAACCAAAAGTTCTGCAAGAAGCACAATAAAGTGAACTAATCGGTCGCCATGAGAGTTTCTATTGCCTGCGTCATTCATGATGGATACCAGGTTGTAGATACTCTTCTCGTCGCGCTCCTTCCTTCTTGGTTGCGGGTGGCGAAAGCGCACTGGTGTTTATATAGCTTCATATAATAGTAGAGAGAGAACTTAGTCCTTTTAGCACAGTTGTATGTTTTACAGATAACTATACGTAAATTTTGAAACATCTCCTTCTGGAAACAGTGATGAGCAACTGTTTGTTGTGTATACCTTCGCGCAAGTAACTGGTCTTCACTTCTTTTCACACGGTCGAAAAAAAAAGTCCACAGAAAACAAAAGAAAGAGAGATCTTTTCAAAACAATTTACCGCTCACGAAACGACGTCTAAGTCTCGTCGTCAGTCGTCGCA
>Ga0115557_1001471_pt1 | contig 16256 bp, 9 predicted proteins | sample COGITO_mtgs_1104_FD_87280 | JGI IMG/M metagenome (GOLD analysis project Ga0115557, IMG submission 87280) | Pelagic marine microbial communities from North Sea - COGITO_mtgs_110421 | ecosystem: Environmental > Aquatic > Marine > Epipelagic | place: Germany:Helgoland, sampling site Kabeltonne...
CATGCCCCCCCCCCCCCCCCCCCTAGATTGAAGACGCTGTCGATGATCTCGTTGACGCAAAGCGTATCGTACGCGAGATCAGACTTCTTCGCCACTTCGACCATGATAACATTATCCGTGTGATTGATCTTCCTGTCCCCGACGCTTCCTTTCACAAGTTCAAAGATGTTTACTTTATAACTGACTTGATGGAGACCGATCTCCACAAAGTCATCTACAGCAAGCAGGCCCTTTCGATTGATCACGTCCAGTACTTTCTGTACCAGATGCTTTGCGCCCTCAAGTACATCCACTCGACCTCTGTTCTCCACCGTGACCTTAAACCTTCTAACGTTCTCCTCAACAGCAACTGCGATTTGAAGATTTGCGACTTTGGTCTGTCGAGGGGGATGGATGAAGGCAGAGCCGCTTCTGCTAACGATAATAATCTCACTGAATACGTCGTCACGCGGTGGTACCGGGCCCCCGAGATAATGCTGAGCTGTCAAGAGTACAGCAAGGCGATTGATGTGTGGAGCCTGGGTTGTATCTTCGGAGAGATGCTTCTCCGTAAGCCACTTTTCCCCGGGAGTGACTACATACATCAGCTGCGCCTTATCACGAGCTTCGTGGGCACGCCCAAGTCTGCCCAAGATATTTGGTTTGTGACCAATGACAAGGCCCGCAAATTCATGCTTGGACTTCCACGTCAACTTCCGGCAAACCTGACGAAGAAGTTCCCATCAGCCGATGAGAACGCCATCGACTTGGTGAGAAGGATGCTTATTCTCGACCCCAACGAACGTTTAACTGTTGACGAAGCTCTCAGTCACCCTTTTTTGGAGTCAGTACGGGATCCTGCTTTCGAAACTGTGGCAAAGGGGGAGGTCGAGTGGCACGACATTGAAGAGGCAGAGCTGACTAAGCGGAACTTGCAGGAACTGATTTGGCGCGATGTCCAAGTCTTTCACCCGAATTCTTCACCAACCATTGAGGGAGACTTGCCATCAGAGGGCAATTCGGCGTCAGAGCTAAAGCAAACTACGGCAGCCACAGCAGCTGCACCACCCGACAACATGGCTCCGGTCGAATCTGCTGCACCACAAAACCCAGTTCTCGCCGCCGCCACCGGTACCGGTAATGATGCTGTCATGGACAAAGAAAACAACCCAGCATTATCTTCTGCGAAGGCAGTTTGAATTTTGAATAAAAAAATTGAATTGGTAAATGTTGCACTGCTATTTTGTGCTTTTGAGGGAACCGAAACAAATCTTCATCAAATCTACAACTCGCGTTTTCGCATCAATATCTCTATGCGTTATATAATTCCTACATCCCAATACCCCTATAACTGGGGTCCCTCTACAATCGTTGAAGGAATTTGTCTTCCTTCAAGTGGAATTTTCTTCTCATCTGTGTCATCATCTCTTCGTCACAATGTGCCGGCATGTACCAACACCTTGCTTTAGGGTCCCACTTTGCCCCAAGGTCTTTGGCAAGCTCTTTTTCCTGGAAGCTCACATCAAAATAAGTAATCTTATTACTGCCACCCCTCGTTTTTTTGCTAGGTGAATCGGGCGTTGAGCGTACTCCTCCTTCACTATCCTTCCGCTTCTTCGTTGTGGTGATTGCTGTCGAGGATGTCTTATCAACTTCCTCATCGGAGGATAACTCTATGGCGTTACCGGGGGTGCCTAAGACGGCGTCATTGTTCGGCAGTTTGGAAAGGTCCGACTTAAAAGGTGTTCGCGTCTGTGTTTGTGGTGCAACGGTCGACGGACTTAAAGTCGCGAGGTCCTTTGAGAAGAAGGTGCTTTCAGCTTCCTGTCCGAATTCTTCTACCCCGGCAAAGTTCACTCCAGATGAGATATTGATTGGCGGTTGAGAGAGAAAAAGCTCAGGCCTTAGAACAGAATCGACAACCATCGCTCCCCCAATACGAATAATAGGTTCACATGCGAGACATCCGCCACATCCGCCACATGGGGGTGGCGGATGTGGCGCGTCGATCGCACTACATATTTTATCACCTCGGCCTCGGTTAGAACTATCTTCCTCGTCTTCACTGTCGCTCAATAGTCCAATAATGCCACCTTCCTCTTCAGCCTTCCTAACTTTGTCGGCAACAACCTCGTGCACAGATCTGGGCTTCATAACTTCAATCTCTTCATCGTGATCACTGTCGTCGGCAGTAACATCACCAAAAATTACTCGAAGTTTCCAATTACTCCAATCAACATCGCGAACGTCAACTTTGTACCCCATTTCTTGGAAAGTATACGTCAGATTCCTACGGTAATACATTGGAACCTTGTGGTGTGAGACGCAGCAATTAAACTCCTTCTTCCCATATTTAGAAAACCATTCCACCGCGCAACGCGGGTGAAAAAATGGAAAACCATACTGGTTGGGAGAGACTCTCGGTGCCGTATCATTGATGGGTTGCTTACACTGTTTGCACGAAGATTTTCCTTTGTTTCCTTTGCGGATAAACAGTTCTTGAGGGTCGCAGTTTGTTGACATCGGTCACCAAAATAATGAAACCACAGAGGGGGGGGTTGCTGAGATCGGAAGTCTCGGAAGTCTGGGGCGAAGGAAGGATTGTCGCCAATTGTGTTATTTCAGGATTCAATCCGGAGCGGATGGAATTATTGGGTTGGTTGGTGGAAAAGGGGGAAGGAAAACTCGCTATAGTGTCTTTTTAAGGCACACAAATAATCGTCTCAGAGCCGGAAAACTTTTCCCCACCACTGATCCCAGCTGCACTCCACGGATAACGAGAGGGAAATTAAAGCACATATCATGTCCGAGTTCAGTATTGACTTTACGCATAATCAGGATGGATGGGGTCCGACAAGTACGTACATCAAGGAGGAGGGTCTTGCAAAAAAATTTGTGGGGTTTCCTTTCGGCATTGCTCACAGAGTGTGTGGTCTATTAATGGCGGTTGTTTGGTGATATGTGGCGGATGAACGCGACATCAATTCGAATTGTTGAAGGAGAACGCTGTGACGAGGGCGTTAGCGTTGACAACCAATGCAACAATGATGACGGGCCACTGTGGTTGACCACAATGACACTACGGCGGCTACCACAAGAAGTTTGAAGCAGAAATGTTCCACGATATCGTACCACGCGTCGCTAACCCTAACCCTAATTACCCCCTTTCACCTCTCATAGCCAACCCTGAACAATACAAAAACCTCCCTTTTGCCCCTTACTCCAAATCTGACCGCTGCGGACGTGTTGCTGACTTTACTTTGTCCTACAGCCGTCCTTCTCGCCAGTCCCACCACACCAACGATAACTTCCAATACAATAGCGCAGCCAATGACGACGAAGGCGGGGACTTTCAGCTTGTTGACACTGCTCAGACTAGGCAACAGACTGGGTGGAAGAGCAACAACAGGAAGCGATTCGTACGCAAGAACCAGGCACCGGCCCGAGAGGAGCCCAAAGAGCAGGTTCGCAGGTGAGAAAAATGTTTGACTGGGAGGACCTCTTCGCACGCGTCGCGTGGCGTGGCGTGGCGTGGCGTCATTGTTTTGCCGTACTTCAATTCACACAACACCAATCCTGACCACCCTCGAACCACCTTTTAATCAATCACAACTACAGCCACATCCAACCGCAGCGGTCGAAGCGACGCAATAACTGGGGTAAGAATACTGGAGCTCGTCGATGGAACCAGCGTATCGATCGGCAGGCTTCTGTCAAGGTGGGCGCGGAATGGCGTGTCGTTGAGGAGTTTGATCTTTCCTCTTTGACCAAGTGCACTTACAAGACGGAGGGGACGACTCGCCGGCTAGCAGGAAGCGAGGTTCCTGCCGCAGAAGACCTTCTCATGTGCGGATTTCTCGATGAAGTTAATGATAGCTACGACAGAGTTACTTGCAAGTCTGGTAAACCCCTCAAAGTCATGTCCAACCGTGAATTCTACCCCGTGTCTACCACTGATGACCCTGTTATTGAACGCTTTGCTGTTGAAGACAAGGGCAACGTGTTCGCGACTGACGCCATCCTGGCGCATCTAATGTCTGCAGCTCGCTCTGTTTATCCTTGGGATATCGTAGTGCAGAAGCTACCCGACGGAAAGATTTTCTTCGACAAGCGAGACGATTCTCAGTTTGATTTCCTGACTGTCTCCGAGACTTCCAACGACCCACCGAAGAAAGACGACATTAACGACGATGAGGCACAGCCTGGGAAGGAGAACATCAACACGCCTGAGCGCCTTTCCCTCGAGGCCACGACTATCAACCAGAACTTCTCCCAGCAGATCCTCAAGCCCAAGAGCTCAAGCACGCGAATGAACATGGCCCACCCCAACCCTTTCTTCGATGATGAGGACAGCGAGGGCATGGAGCCGTCATCCACAGCGTTTAGGTACAGGAAATTTGACATGGATTCTATTCAGCTCGTCTGTAGGACAGAGCTCCATGGCGTGGTCCGTAAGCGCGGCACAGAGCAGTATTGCACCACTTTTGCTTTGAATGAGTGGGACAGCAAGCAGTCGGGGGGAATTGACTGGCGTGCAAAGATCGACTCCCAGCGCGGAGCGGTTCTCGCCACTGAGCTCAAGAACAACAGCTGCAAGCTTGCAAAATGGACGGCCCTGTCGCTACTTTCCGGCGCCGAGGTCATGAAGCTGGGCTACGTGAGCCGCGTCAACAAGGGAAGCGCCTTCGAGCACACCATCCTTGGGTGCCAATCAGTCAAGCCCTCCGAGTTCGCGAAGCAGCTATTCTTGGACGAGAACAACCTCTTCGGCGTCATTAAGTACCTAGTTGAGATTTTCCAGAAGCAGCCGCCTGGTACCTTCAGTATTGTTCGGGACCCCAACAAGGCTGTTTGCCGTGTCTACTCTGTGCCCGCCGGCACCTTTGACGTTGAGAGTGATGATGACGATGAGCAGTAATTAAAGAAAGGAATAACCAAAGCGATGCTGTTGCTTGGCAACAATTCTCACAGTCTGCTTTTTCTATTTCCCTACACTATTATCAGCGCGTCGCCTGTCTTCTTTGAGTTTTCGATAACGTACTCTGCATTAACACGATCTACTTTCTCCACACGAACGTTTATTTCCTCAACCGTATAGCCCGGTAAACATTTATTCCTCTCTCGAACTCGTTCCATGCACACTTCCAGCGGGGTATCCATGAAGACGGCCACATCCAATAAATCGGCTACGTTCCCAAAGGCAGGCGTCAACAAATATAGTCCCTCCACTATTATGACTTCTGAAATGTTTCCTGTTATGGACAATTCATACTTCGCTCCGTTCTCTTCAGGGTCTCCCTTGGCGTGATCAAAGGTGGGGAATGAAACGCTGTGAGAGGATCCCTCCTTCACAGCCGCCAACTTCTCAACCAAGTTATCATCAGGATTTGCAAACGTTTCAATGCACCCTCTCCGATATTCCAAGCTGTTCTCCCAGTCATTGCCAGCCGCTTCGTCTTGTCGACGGACCTCACTTAGAGGAAGGTGGTACCCATCAAGCCCTATATTGAAAACCCGCGCGCCTAGTTCTCCCTCACACAATCGTTGCAATTCAAGGGCGGCTGTGCTCTTCCCACAACCGGGAGGGCCTGCAATCCCAATTACTACTATTTTCCTCCCCCCTCGTTGAATTTGAGAAATATTTATCCGGTCGATCACTGTGGGAAGCCATATATTGCGGGTTTCTGGCATCTTCGCTAGAGGGGTCTTTGTGGAAGAGCTCCGCAGAGGGGTCTGGGAAGAGCTCCGCAGAGGGGTTGGGGAAGAGCTCCGCAGAGGGTCTAGGAAATAACAGCTTTCAGGGCCAAAACAACTAAAATGGTGCGCGGTCAACAATTCCGCTTCCCCTACCTTTGGTAAGACTCGAAAGCAGAACTATAATCCCGCATAAGACTCAAATCTTACCAGTCTGTGACAATAATCACATTAATTTCCGCTAATTTCTTCCTCTTCTCCATTTCTGGACTGCGACAAACAATCCTGTCAGGTTAAGTCACCTGTCCAGGCATGAATTTCCGTCTTGTTGTTCCATATCTCTTGTCCGCGACATGCGCACTTCGATTTAGTCCCCGAATAGCTCTCAGCAGAAGTCGCCACGCCACCTTCAGTACCGCACGGTCATTTGCTGTCGTCGGTGCATCATTCATGAATCAACAATCCTACCTAGTCCAAGCTGTCCCTCGGGGAGGCGGTGCCGCTCGCGACGTATCGTCATCGACGACCTGTTTGAGCAGCAGCGCCACTGCGGTAGCTGTGCCGAAGGAGATATTTCGGAAAGATTATCTCCAGCCTGCCAATTGGGTGAAGGAGGTGTCAATGAAATTCGACATAACTCCCAATCTTACCACGATCGCATCGACGCTGACGTGCGAGAAGAATCCCTTGGGAAATCCTATTCCTCACCTCGTCTTAGACGGGGACTCGACAAGCGTTACACTTCTTTCGATCTCAGTAAATGGCAAGGCGCTCACGGAAGGAGTTGACTATGAGAAGACGGCAGATCAAATCATTGTAAAATCTCTCCCTGAAGCGTCAACTTTCTCAGTGGAGACAGTCGTAACGACGGTCCCGGAAATGAACACTCAACTGTCTGGACTTTACAAGAGCGGTTCGATGTACTGTACCCAGTGTGAGGCTGAGGGTTTCAGGAGGATCACGTACTTCCCTGACCGACCTGACAACATGGCAACTTTCAAAAGCGTCGAAATTACTGCTGACGAGAAGGAATACCCCGCTTTGCTTTCAAATGGGAATTTGATTTCTTCGACAGTCAACGGCGGCCGGAAAACAGTTGTCTGGAGTGATCCATTCCCGAAGCCTTCCTACCTTTTCGCTGTCGTCGCTGGAAACTTGGGGAGCGTAAAGAGCACCTTCGTAACAAGCGAGGGTCGCAAGGTGGAGATCGGGATTTTTAGCGAGAAGGGGAACGAAAACAAGCTCGACTGGGCAATGGATAGCATCAAGCGGGCGATGAAGTGGGACGAAGACACTTTCAATCTACCCTACGACCTGGATATTTTCAATATTGTCGCCGTTTCGGACTTCAATATGGGGGCCATGGAAAACAAGGGTCTGAATGTGTTCAACAGTGCGCTTATACTGGCGGACAAAAACACTGCGAGCGATGATGATTATGGGCGAATCGAAGGTGTTCTGGGACACGAGCACTTTCACAATTGGACGGGCAATCGAGTCACACTGCGCGACTGGTTTCAACTCACTTTGAAGGAGGGTCTCACAGTATTCAGAGATCAGCAGTTTAGCGGGGACATGGGATCCCCGGCAGTCACACGGATAGAAAATGTGAAGGGCCTTCGGGGCCGGCAGTTCGCTGAAGACGCCGGGCCGATGAGTCACCCGATCCGTCCGGAGTCCTACATCGCCATGGACAATTTCTACACGTCGACTGTCTACTCTAAGGGTGCTGAAGTCATCAGAATGTACTACACTATTCTCTCCCCGGAAGGCTTTCGGAAGGGAATGGATTTGTATTTTGCTAGACACGACGGGAATGCTGTGACCTGTGACGATTTTCGGTCCGCGATGAGCGACGCCAACGACTTTGATTTCACCCAGTTTGAACGCTGGTACACCCAAAGCGGCACCCCCCAAGTGACCTACGATTACGAATATGACGCGTCGTCTGGGAAATTCAACCTGTCTTTGGAGCAATCGACCCCTACCCAGCCGTCAAATGACCCATTCCACATACCAATTCGCTTCGGTATTGTTGATAGCGTCGCTGGGGAAGTCCTGCAGTCTGAAATTCTCCAATTAACTGAGGCTTCCCAGCAGTTTTCGTTCGACCTCCCAAAGAATCTCGATGCACCCGTTCCGTCCCTTTTACGAGGATTTTCGGCGCCGGTTAAGCTTGTGCGCAAAGGTGGTGCGTGTGAGACAGCAATTTATGAGACTCTGGCGAAAAACGACAGTGACGGCTTTAATCGCTGGGAGGCTGGCCAGAAGCTCGCGACAAAGGTAATTTTCGAGGCCATGGAAATGGACGAATCCGAGCTAGAGGTCACTTACGGCGACGATTACAATGTAGACGAAGATGAAGCAAAGTTTGCCTCGTTGTTCTCTGCCTTTGAGCAGACACTTACGTCAACGACCATCACGGACGAATCCATTCGGGCCTACTCGCTATTGCTGCCCTCTGAATCTTCGTTGGCAGAGGAGGTCCCCAGCGGTGTTGAGGTGGACCCCCTCAAAATCAAGAAGGCGCGAGGATACGTGAAGCGTAAGATTGCGGATAGGTTCTCCCGACAGCTCTTTGAGAAGTATTACGCCCTCACAGCAGAGTGCGAGAAGGAGGGTGAGAAGTTCAGTGTCGACAGCACCAGCGTCGGGCGCCGAAAAATTCGCAATGTCGTACTGGACTTTCTGACGAGCGCCCGGAGCAACGAAGGAGAAAGTAAGGCGTCTGCAGAGCTCGCGTACGATCACTTTGAAAAGGCCACGTGCATGACGGACAAACTCGCCGCGCTGAATGCTCTTGCGTCCCTTCATGGAAACGTTGTCGTCGACGACTTGCGCGAGAAGGCATTGAACACTTTCTACGGTGATGCTAATGGAGACGACTTGGTCATCAACAAGTGGTTCTCCATCCAGGCACTTGCTGACCTGCCCGATATCCAAGAGCGGGTCGAGAAGCTCACCCAGCACCACGACTTCACACTGACCAATCCCAATCGATGCCGGTCACTGGTATCTGTATTCGCAATGAACACGGCAGGGTTTCACGCGGAAGATGGGAGGGGGTACGAGTTCCTCGGCACCAAGATCCAGGAGCTTGACAAACTTAATCCACAGCTCAGCTCCAGGATGGCTGGAAGTCTTATCCTTTTCAAGAAATTTGGGGGGCAAAGGGCTGAATTGATGAGGGCACAGCTTGAGAAGATAAGGGCCATGGATGGAATCAGCAACGACCTCTACGAAATTGTAGACAAGGCGCTGAAGTGATGTGAAGTGATATTTTATTGAAGAAGACTTGGTGCTGTCCAATTTTTTACTTGTTTACCTATTTATATTTCTTGCAATTTCAAATTCAGCAGTAAATCGGTTACGGTCAGTTAGTTAGTAAGGTGATAGGGATTTCATTCGCCAAAACAAAAACAGGAAGTGAAGTGAGAGAGAGGGTATCTTTCGAAAATCTCCTCCATCATTGTAAAAACAAATTTCCATTATTTGACTTAATTGACTGCTCCACAGGCGTCATTGACTCGAACTTGGACCTTCACCCATATATTTGATCCTTTAAAGTCGTAAAACCCATCATCTGAGACTCGTTCAAATTTTCCATTCTTCCCCTATTGCCAGTCATGGGTCTATTCTCTCGCAGTGAGGCGACTGAATCGACGCGGGTGGTGACCCCTAATTTTTCCGAACGCGATGAGTCTGATTTCGTGGACAACACGGTGATAACCTCAAAATATACAGTGCTCACTTTCCTCCCACTCTCCCTAAAGGGTCAATTCCGTCGGCTGGGCAATGTGTACTTCCTGTCGATGGGGATTTTGATGTTGTTGGGCTACTACACTACAATTTTTGAATCGGCTATCAGCCCTTGGACTACTCTGGGGCCGCTTGCATTTGTTGTATCTATCAGCTTGTGTTCAGAGGGAGCTCAAGACATAAAGGTGAGACAATTACATTAGGGTGATCCCCTTTCTAATTTAACATTTTTTTCATGCGGTCGTGCCCACTAACACTGATACAACTCTTAATCGCACTCGCACCCGTTCACTCGATGGTGGTGACCTCAGCGCCATAATGCTGATAAGAACACAAACAGCAAGGCTGTCTCCGTATTCTGTTCCCCCTCTCCTTCAACAATACCCCCCAGCATCCGAGAGACAACGTGGTCTCGCCTCCGAGTTGGTCGCTTGATTTTCCTTCGTAACCGTTCCCAGATCCCGTGCGATATGATTTTGTTGACCTCTGCCCGTGATGAGGGAAGCTGCTACGTGGAGACCTCTGCCATCGATGGGGAAACGAACCTCAAGCTCCGCTCAAGTGTATCCGTTTGGGGGCCACTGGAAGAAAATATGCCCCTCTCCACCGAGTCCATCACTCCGGACGAATTCGCAAAGAAAATTGCTGCGACTCAAATTGAGATCAGTGCCGAGCCACCCAATGCCTCGGTCAACACGTTCTCTGGTTCCATGTCAGTCGAGGGAGAAAGAGTTCCGCTTGGGAGCGAGAACCTTCTAGTGAGGGGGAGGTGAGGAGGCTGCCAGCTTTGAACTCGACGATGCGCAGGACAGGACGATAATGTGGAGCCGTAAGCAATTTCTAACAATCCCCTATCGACAATATCCACCGCTTCTTTTGCATTTGTATCGAGCAGCGTCGTGCGTAATACGGAATGGGTTGTGGGCATTTCAATTTACACTGGCAAGGATACTAAGCTCGTCCGAAATGCCCGCGGAACGCCAAGCAAGCTGTCGAACATGGACCGCATTGTCAACCGCACAATAGGCTGTATCCTTCTTGTTGACCTTTGCATGGTTATTTTGTGCTCTTCGATGGCCTTGGGCAGGCAGAACAGCGTTTTTGACGAATTGGAGTATATAGGTTGGAGTAAGAACTCCACGGCATTGTGGACAGGGGGTAGCGGTATCGTCCCTTTCCCGATCATATGGGAGACCTCCCCTCCATCATGGATTCAGAATTTCTTCACCTTCATCACCCTATTCAGCAACCTCGTGCCCATCTCTCTTTACGTCACAATCGAAATAATCACCTTTGGTCTGACCCTTTTCATTGACATGGACATCCGCATGTATCACGCCGATAGCGATACTCACGCCGTGTCTAGGAGCACAAACGTCGCGGATCTCGGACAGGTGGAGTACATTTTCAGCGACAAGACGGGGACCCTTACTGAGAATGTCATGAATTTCAAGAGGTGCTCCGTTGGGGGGGTGATCTATGGGGAGCCTCTCGCTGGGGGTGGCAGATCATCCCCCTCGCACTTAAATTCCCCGCCTATTTCTCCCGCCTCTCCATCTGAGGGATACAGTCCTCTCTCTTCCCTACTCATTAAGACTCCTCCAACTCCAAGGGCTGAAGGGGGGGATAGCTCTGGGGGGAGCTTGAATTTCGATGCTGAGATGTTTTTGAGGGTCATGGCTCTCTGCCACACTGTCGTTGTTGAGAAAGAATCAGAAGCCACGGATGATTGTGGTGATGACGGTGGTGACGGTGGTGACGAAAAAAATGAAGAGAATATCGAGCAAAACAAGGACGAAGACAAGAAAAACATCGATGACAATTCTTCAACTGTTACACCTCGCCGAAGCTCGATATTTTCAACAGCTATGAAGTCCCTGGACTCCTCGATTGAGGCCGGAAAGAATGTCACTAAGGGAGCTGGTCAATTAGCGAGTTCGGGGATGAAGGGCGCAGGAAACGCTCTTGGCCTTCGAACACCATCGGCGGCTAAGAAACGAGCAGACCGCGGACATTCCAGAAATCAGTCGGTCATAGCGGCTCCGAAGGGGTGTACTTACCAGGCAGAGAGCCCGGATGAGGGGGCGCTTGTCGCAGCTGCAAGCTTGTATTTTGGGTTCCAGGTCGTCGGGAGAGACAGCGGAGGATTGATGCTGAAGAACGATGAAGCAAATTGCAGTGTTTTAAGGGGACTTGAGGGAGGAAAGAAAAGCGAGGGGGCGGTTGGAGATTTTGCGCTTGGGGATGGTAGGCAAGTTGGAGATGGTAGGCAAGGGGAGGAAATCACTGAGCGAATTAAGAGCGAAATACTCAAGAGGGGGGGAGCCTATGCCCCCTCCTCCCTCCCCAAGAGTGAAACCTGGAAGGTTCTGGCTGTAAACAAGTTCGACTCTACCCGCAAACGAATGTCGGTGGTAGTTCGTTCGCCCCCCTCTCTCTCCTCCATCCCTTTTGTCCTCGTCAAAGGAGCTGACTCCTCCATGCTCTGCGAGGGAGTCTGTTATGGCGGCGAGATACTGACGCAGGCTGCTTCGATATTCCCTTACGTATCCCCGTCCAAGAGGCCTGTTATCAGTCCGAGTCAAATGAGCCCCGACAGCAACAGCGGAGAGAATGGTGATACTGATTTCGACCTCAGCGGGCTCACCTCCGACGTTGACTACCTTTGCTCACTCCTTTCCTTACAGCAGCACCTAGCCGAATTCGCCTCGGAGGGACTGCGCACGCTTGTTCTCGCCGTCAAAGTGCTCGAGGAAACGGAACTGGAGGAGTATCTCAAGAGGCATGCCGATGCCAGCAATATGATCGAGGGGAGGGACGAGGCAATGACTGAAGTCGCGGAGGAACTGGAGAAGGACTTGCACATCGTTGGAGCTACGGGCATCGAGGATAAGCTGCAGGACGGAGTTCCCGAGGCAATTGTTAAGCTTGCTCGGGCAGGCATTAAGCTGTGGGTCCTTACCGGTGACAAGCTTGAGACTGCGATTGAGATTGGTTATTCGACCAAGCTTCTCACGGAGAGGCAGAAGCTCGTTATTTTGGATGCGTCTGAAGGAGGCGGTGGTGATGGTGGCAACAAAAAAGTGGGCGATGGCAGCGACAAGGACGACCAAAATAGTGGCGACGACCACATCCCATTTTTGTTCTCACTAGCGAGCGAGTTCATGAGGCTTGTGAAGAGCGGCAGGCTCCCGAGCTATTCGAAAGCAAACCTGAACCGTAAACCTCGCTCGTGGAATAAGAAAACAAGTGCCGAACTCGCGAGGCTACGCACAACCAGGCGCCGCGCGAAAAGTATAATAACACTTCAATCTTCTGTCTCTTCTCCCTCTCTGTATCTTTCCCCCTCTCGCGATAGCAACGTAAGCGAAAGTGAAGTTGGTGAGGTATTTCAAAAGGCCCAAAGCGCGCGGAAAATGGGGAGAGCAATAAAGAAGAAGCGAAGGAGGGATTCCTCGAGGATATCGATGCCGTCTCCACGGACCCTTGCTGGAGAACTCAACGACACCGACGATGACTGTTCAATGGCAAGCGGGACCTCTGTCGTTAGCGTTAACCTTAATATGAGGAAGGACAGCAGCTCCTCCGCTTTCGAACGCATGTTTGCCGCAGATTCTGATGTCCGGAATGGTCATCTTGCGAAACACCGTCAGCTGCCTGATAAAAATGCCTCCACGAATGCCGAAGACGGTTTCGACGACATTGAGGAGGGTTTTTCTCCTCCAAAAGACTGTGATAATGACCTCGACGACGCTCCCCGCGCGCTGATAATGACTGGTGCTGCCCTGCTCCAAATCCTTGGCGACCCGCAGCTCGAGGACTTACTTTTCAGCGTCGCAAGTTGCTGTGGTGCTGTAATTGCCTGCCGCGTATCTCCGCAACAGAAGGCGTTGATATGCAAGCTAGTGAAGCATCATGTCTCTCCGACTCCCGTCACGCTGGCTATTGGGGACGGCGCAAACGACGTCGGGATGATCCAGAGCGCGCAGATCGGGGTTGGGGTGAGTGGCCTTGAAGGACAGCAAGCTGTCAACGCGAGTGACTTTTCCATAGCGCAGTTTAGGTTCTTGGAGGAGCTGTTGCTTGTCCATGGGAGGTGGAATTTTCAGCGCATCTCCTTGGTTGTGCTGTATTCCTTTTTCAAGAACGCCGTTCTGGTTTTCACCTTATTCCTCTTCCAAATCGACTGCCTTTGGAGCGGGCAGTCACTGTATGAAAACTGGATGCTCGCCGGCTTTAACTTTTTCGTGGGCGCCCCTATTGTCTTTATTGGCTTCTTCGACCGCGATATAAGCAAGGACTTTATGAGGAGGTACCCTGAGACTTATGCGAGTGGCATGCGCGGTGAAGCGTTTAACTGGAGAATTGTAACAAGGTGGGCCGTTGCGGCGATTCTCTACGCCGTGGCCCTTTATTTCTTCGGTACTTTGATGCAGGGATTCGGAGAGAACAGCCCTTTTATGAACAGCTTGGCAGGAAACAGCGCTGGAGGTGGGTTGGCCGTATCTGGAACAGTCATCTACCTTAGCTTGATAATCGCCATGACTTTGAAGTCTTGCATCGAGACCAAATCCGTCGTATGGGGAGAAGGGCTGTGGGCTGGCCTAACTTGCAGGCTGAAAAAGCTTGGCCTTTCCCCTCCCGACGTTGTCCCGTTCACGCCTATATCTTTGGTGATAACGATATTTTTGACGGCGCTCTATTTCATCATCTACCCAAACCAACTGTCCGGCATTATGGATCCGCAAGGCTCTTTCGTGAAGGTGAACAGCCACATTTTTCTCTACCGCCTAACAACTTGGATGGTGGCATTGCTGTTGCCTGTCTCTTGTGTCGTGCTCGACATTGCATGCAAGCTCTTTGCGCATCAGTACTTTCCCACACAGACTCAGATTTACCGAGAGATGGACAGTATCGAGAAAAAGGAGAGCAAGCCGGGGGCGGCCGGCGATCAACCTCCTCTTGTCAATTACAAAGAAAAAGAAGACGACAGCGTGAAAAGTATTCTTTTTTTTGATGAAGTGGGGGGGGTTGATGATGATGATGTAGGAGTTGAGTTGACGGCGCTTTAGTCCAGCAATTTTTCCTCTAAATTATCTCCTTAGCACTCACTCTTTTTACTTTATCACACAGTGGGTAAACCGTCGAATATTATGTCCTCGATCTCGCTCTCATCACTGTCTTCGTCTTCGCTGGTTTCGGGGCTGATGTCAATTTTCGCAAAAGTCAAGTTCATCCCCTTCTCGCTCTTTTTCTTCTCTTCTTCGCCCGATACCACGTTTCCACTATCGGGGGGGGTAGGCATAGGCATAGGCATAGGCATAGGCATAGGCATGGGCATAGGCATTTTCTCTATTTCCTTACCTGGCACCACACTCCCAGCCTCTGGGGGGGTTGGCAATTTCTCGATTAATTCCATCTGCTTATTTTCGTGAGAGGCAACCAAAGAGCGACCAAAGCTAAGCGTCTCATTTCTTTCGTCACGAGGGAGTTTGCGAGGGTCATTCAACCTGCTGCGTGCCTCAGATATTAGAATTTTTCTGGCGATTTGGCGCTTTATGTTCTCCTCCTCTTTTTTGTCCTTATCATTATTATTCAGCCACTTGTCTTCGCAATTAGAAATCGCAAGCCCCAACTCGCGCACCGATTCGGTGTGTAGTTCCCCCTTTATCATCGAGTACTCTTCGGTGACAGCCTTCATCTTTACATCATAACTTAGTCCTCCCAGAATTGCGTGCGTCGCCGCTAAAGTCACACTGTTTTGTGTTTTGCTCATTCTCGAAGTGTGGGGTAAGGAAATCGCAACGGCCATTTTGTCCGTCATCTCGTCCAGATCCCTTTGAATATCGGGCGTGATTAGGCCGCGCTTATCCATAATTTGGGTCAAGTAAACCTTGATATTTGCCGATTCAACCGCCTTCTTTTCGATCATTTTCTTCTGGTCCCGTCCAATTATTCCTTCCATCCTCTCAAAGACTTCCAGGCGAGTCTGATCAAGAACCGAACATTCTTTCGCCTTATGGGCCTCTAAATTTGCATTGTGGCACTTCTGCGAGCACCAACCAATGACACTACAGCCTACGCACATATCCAAATCGTCCCCTCTCTTCTCACTAAGGAAGTTGCAATCGGGGTTGTTGCAACGAAATCTGTTTTCTGATAATATTTTTTCGATTCTAACTCGCTCCAGCCATATGGACTGCAAAAGTGGACAGTGTTGTTTTGCTAGGGGTGCGAATTGTCCGGTACAGAGATCGTTTGCTTTTGAGTAGGCTTCCATTGCAGCAAGCGACAAATAACCGCTAAACATCGCAGATTCAGTAAGTTTCAAGGCCTCGACGACTTTAAAAAAATCTCCTCCGTGATCCTCAATTTTGTTTAGCGCAAGCCTCATCTTGGCCTCTGGAACGTTATTGGATACCGACGTGTCGTGGTAACGAAGGGAAAGGACGTCATTCTTCTTCTGTCCAATAAGGCCGAACTCGTAGATGTGCCCGAGGAGGAACTTAGAAGCCTTGCAACCTTCTTTGTTCTCGCGCATTATCCTTTGAAATGTCTGCGCACGGTTCCACTTCCCTACTATCCGGGGGGGGTCCGACTTGAACGAGCTCCCCTTCTCCAACAAAGTCGTAAACACGGTGTGAAAAACCTCGTCATCGTCCACTTTAGCACGGCCGTAGCGGGGTGCAGATGTATCAATGAGCAAAAACTGCGTGCCGAGAAGTTCGTGATGTGGTGTTAGCGTGTGTCTTTAAGTGTTGTTGCCTGAGTGGTAGATTAACGGCCGTTCTATCGCGCCCCCCCCCGCCCCTTTCTTCCGTCGC
>Ga0115557_1001473_pt1 | contig 16250 bp, 19 predicted proteins | sample COGITO_mtgs_1104_FD_87280 | JGI IMG/M metagenome (GOLD analysis project Ga0115557, IMG submission 87280) | Pelagic marine microbial communities from North Sea - COGITO_mtgs_110421 | ecosystem: Environmental > Aquatic > Marine > Epipelagic | place: Germany:Helgoland, sampling site Kabeltonne...
GCTGGAGCCCTATTCAGAGATCTTGGCTGAGGAATTAAATGTCAAGGCGGTGCGCTATGAAGAGTTAGATGATTCCGTTGAGCAACGCTGGGGAATCGGGAAGAAACTCACACCGCTATCTCGAGTGCTGGGACCACGGGTAGGTAAACAGGTTCAAGAAATTATTGCCGGGGCCAAAGCTGGCAACTGGGATATCACGGGAGGTGTGGTCACGGTTGCGGGTATTGAACTGCTCGAGGGAGAGTACGAACTTGAACTGAGTTTGGAAGATTCCGACCTGGCTGTTCAATTCCTTCCCACGGGAGGTTTCGTTGTCCTCGACACCACCATTACCCCGGAGCTAGCCAGCGAAGGATTGGCTCGAGACGTGATTCGATGGATTCAGCAAGAGCGTAAGAACGCTGGGCTGGATGTGTCAGACCGCATTGCCGTCGCGCTGGGAGGCGATCAGGTCGCGGTGGCGGCAATTTCCCAGCACCAGGAACTCATCCAGCACGAAACGTTGAGCCTGGAGATGACTCTGGGTGAGCTCGAGGAAGGTGCTGACGTGTTGTCGGTAGGGGAGAGCGCTCAGATTTCCGTGAAAGTGTCCAAACATGGCGCATGAGAGTTCCTCCGACGATCGGGCTGAATCTTCGGACTTAGCGCGCGGAGTTGTCGAGGCATTGATGGCGCGAACGGGAGAAGCTTCGCCTAAGCCCCGCCTGCACGCGACACGTCGAGTAGTCGAGTTACTCGGTGATCCTCAGCGGATGTTTGGCGTGATTCACCTCGCTGGCACTAATGGGAAAACGTCCACTGCGCGCATGATTGATTCGCTATTGCGCGCCCACGGGCTTCGGGTGGGTCTGATGACCTCGCCTCATCTGCACGTGCTCAACGAACGTATCGTGATCGATGGTCGACCCATTAGCGATCAGGCTCTAGCGGATAACTGGGCCGATGTGGAGCCGTTTATCACGATGGTCGATGCTGAATTGGGCGCCAACGCAGAGCCTCCGCTTACCTATTTTGAAGCCCTCACAGTCCTGACTCTGGCGGCGTTTGCTGATGCACCGGTAGATATCGCCGTGATCGAAGCGGGGATGGGTGGCGAATGGGACTCCACGAACGTGGTGGACGCCGATGTGGCCGTGCTCACACCGATTGCGATGGATCATGCCGAACATCTCGGTGACACCATCGCGGAAATCGCCCGCACCAAAGCGGGAATCATCAAGCCCGCAACCCGGGTGGTGTGTGCACCACAATCCGATGAAGCCTGGGCAGAAATTGTGGTTGCCTGCGAGCGCGACGAAGCTCCGCTTCGAGTCTTGGGTAGGGATTTCCGCCTCACCAGTGTTCAACCCGCTGTGGGAGGCCAAGTTATCGGTGTGGAGGGTATTGCGGGGGAGTATCAAAACCTGATCTTGCCGCTGCTGGGAGACCATCAGGCCATGAATGCGGCGGTGGCTATTGCAGCGGTGGAGTCGTTCCTGGGTAATGGAGAAAATCCGCTCGATCGTGACCTCGTCGAGGAGGCAATGGCATTGTCGACCTCGCCCGGCAGATTACAGATTCTTGGCGCTCGCCCAACGGTCATCGCTGATGCTGCCCACAACCCACATGGAGCGGAGGCTCTGACCAGGGCGCTGATGACGTCGTTTAGTTTTGATCGATTGATTTGTGTGGTGGGGATCTTGCAAGAAAAAGATGTCGTGGGCATTATCGAGGCCCTGGACCCCGTGGTGGACCACTTTGTGGTGACACAGTCTCAGTCCGATCGCGCCATCTCAGTGCCCTATTTGGCCGATATTGTGGCCTCTATCGCTGGTCCCGACCGAGTAGATTCCCGCGCCAACGCCCTCGAGGCGTTGGATAGAGCACACGAGTTGGCACAGGAGGAAGGTGGCATCGTGATTACCGGTTCTATCACTCTGGTTGCTGAGCTAAGCCGAGGGGCCGGGCGATAATGGCACGGTCTAAAAGGGTCAAGAGCGCGACAGAGTCGTTGTTGGGCATCGCCATTATTTTGGATATCGGTGTGGTGTTCTTTGGCGCGCTCGCTCTCAATGGTCTCGGGTTCTATTCTCGCGGGATTATTGCCCTCGGTGCTTTTCTTGCCGTCGTGGTATTCGTAGCGCTCTATCGAGTACTGCGCTTTCGAGCAGGTCAGTGGGCTGGGCACCTCATTCACCTGGCCATGCTGGCCGCCTTTTTCTGGGATGTGGTGATGGGGCTCTCTGCCGCGGTGGCGGTGGGTTTTTGGGTCTTTGGCGCGATTCGAGGGCCGGCATTGGATCGTGGTTCATCCCCAGCAGCCGACTAGGCTCCATAGAAACAGTTCACCAAAGGAGACACTCGATATGCCCCAGTTGGAAGAAACCCTCGTCATTATCAAGCCCGACGGGGTGGCACGGAACCTCACAGGGGAAATCCTCGCCCGTATTGAATCCAAGGGGTATCAATTAGTCGACATCAGGATGGTTCAGCCCAACCGGGATCTCCTGAGCGAACACTACGCGGAGCATGAAGGCAAGCCCTTCTACGAGCCCTTGGTTAACTTCATGGAATCTGGACCCGTTGTGGCTATTAGGGTTGCGGGGCATCGCGTCATTGAGGGTATTCGCTCGCTCTGTGGTGCCACAGATTCGACGGCGGCAGCACCAGGAACTATCCGAGGAGACCTTGGACGCGACTGGGGCTTATCCGTGCAGCAAAACTTGATTCACGCCAGCGATTCTGTGGAATCTGCTCAGCGTGAGATGGCGTTGTGGTTTAGTTCCTAGCTCACAAAGAGAACAGCAACGGGAACTGAATCAGAATGGAAATCGTAATCACGGCGTAGTTGATAACAACCATAACCCAGCTGTAGGGCAGCCACAGGGCTCCCGCTTTCTTGATGGCTGGTGAGGAGCTCAGCATTCCCTGCTTCATGGCCCACGGCAAGAAAATCCACCACAGCGGTATGTGGATTGCCCACACCACCATGCAGTAGAGACATAAGAAGCCGATGACAAAAACTGCCTGGACAAACATCCACATCAGCCAGATGTAGGCGCTCAAGATTCCGAGGGTAAAAATAACCCAAAAAGTTCTTCTCAATGTTGCCCCCGAGAGCATTGCTGCTCCCACCATCGCCACCGCGATATAGCCCGCGACCCCGAAGAGTTGGTTGGGGGTGTCAAAAAACAGGGTTGCCTGAGGGCTTTGCATCACGCTGCCGCAGGAAAAAAATGGGTTGATGTTGCAACTGGGTGTTGTTCCATTGAGGGCTAACTGGTACCCCTCGCGGGCGAGCGTGAACGCTGCGAACCAGGCCCCAAGGCCGCTGACAAGAAAGTAGAGTGCCATCGCGCTAGAGCGCCTGGTGGGGTAATTCATGTGCTGATTATGACACCTCAACCGATGAAATAAAGGTGAGTGTGCGATACTGGGGTGTGCGCAACGGCCTTCGGGTAGGAAACGCACAGACAAGATTTCTCGGATGACCATCCGAATACGGGGATAACCCCACAAACCCAAGTTTTTTCAATGTGCATTTGGATGTCGCATTGCCAAAGCGTGATGTAGTCCCGGCGGAATGATGCCTGGGGCAACGTAAGGAGTACACCAGAAATGGTGACCAAGAAAAAATCTGAAGAAACAGAAACCTCTACTAAGCCAGTAAAGAAGAAGGCCCCGGTCAAGGCACCCAAGGACTCGAAGCCTGGGGCTTCGAAGCGAGGGCCCCAGTCCAGCGAAGCACAAGACACTAAGGCCTCCAGCGCCGCTAAAGCCAAAACTTCGTCGGCCAAAAAAACTGCGGCAGCGCCGGATGCTCCCAAAGCCGTTTCCACGAAGTCTTTGGTCTTTCACGCCCCTGATCCCGCACTGTTTCCCGCATGGAAGCCAGGGAACGAGAGCGAACCCGGCGAAAAAATAGTAAGGCGTCGCACCCGTGCTGATAGAGCAGCGAAGGTCGAAGAAGCGAAAGCCTCCTCCAAGTCCAGCGACTCTACCGTTCAAAAAGTTCGAGGATCCACCCGGTTAGAAGCCAAACGGCAGCGCCGTCGTGACGGTCGTGAAGGTACGCGTCGTCGTCAAAGCGTGACGGAATCAGAATTCCTGGCTCGTCGCGAAAGTGTTGACCGCGTTATGGCGGTTCGGGAAACACCCGAGCGAACTCAAATAGCCGTAATCGAAGACAGCGTGGTGGTCGAGCACTACGTTGCTCGCTCCGAGGAATCTAGTTTGATCGGCAATGTTTACCTGGGTCGAGTGCAAAACGTGTTGCCCAGCATGGAAGCCGCATTCGTCGATATTGGTCGTGGCCGAAACGCTGTGTTGTATTCCGGTGAAGTTGACTGGGAAGCAGCGAGCGAGGCTGGCGTCACGGGTCCTCGCAGGATTGAAGCAGCTCTGAAGACCGGCGATAGCGTCTTGGTTCAGGTAACCAAGGATCCCATCGGCCACAAGGGTGCGCGTCTGACAAGCCAAATTAGTTTGCCCGGTCGCTACCTCGTCTACGTTCCCGGCGGAGCGATGAATGGGATTTCTCGTAAACTCCCCGACACGGAACGCTCCCGACTCAAGGGCATCCTCAAGAAGGTCTTGCCGGAATCCGCTGGCGTTATTGTCCGCACCGCCGCGGAGGGCGCTACCGAAGAGCAACTCACCACTGATGTCGAGCGTTTGCAAAATCAGTGGGCAACCCTTCAAAAAGAATCCGAGGGTGCCGAGGCGCCAGCGCTTTTGCACTCGGAGCCCGATCTGTTGGTCAAAATTGTTCGCGATGTGTTCAATGAAGATTTCGACAAGCTCGTCATTTCTGGCGCTTCTGCCAAGCAAACGATTGAGGGCTACCTCTCGCAGGTGGCTCCCGATTTGATTGCTCGGATTGAGGATCACACCGGAGGCATTGACCCGTTTGTGGAGTACCGCGTCACCGAAGGGATCGCAAAGGCACTTGATCGTAAGGTGTGGTTGCCCAGCGGTGGCTCCCTCGTGATTGATCGCACCGAAGCGATGACGGTGGTGGATGTCAACACGGGCAAGTTTGTGGGCTCCGGGGGAAACCTCGAAGAGACGGTTACCAAAAACAATTTGGAAGCGGCAGAAGAAATTGTCCGCCAACTGCGTCTGCGTGATATCGGCGGCATCATCGTCATCGACTTCATCGACATGGTTCTCGAATCCAATCGAGACATGGTGTTGCAGCGTTTGATGGAATGTCTTGGTCGCGACCGCACCAAACACCAAGTTGCCGAAGTTACAAGCCTTGGCTTGGTCCAGATGACGAGGAAGAAATTGGGCTTGGGCCTTTTGGAAACCTTCAGCGAAGCGTGTGAAGCATGTCAAGGTCGGGGAGTGATCGTGTCCCATGAGCCTGTGTCCCGCTCAAAATCTTCGGAGGGTTCTTCTTCTCGACGCAAGAAACCAGCAGCAACCCCCACCGTGGAACCTCACCAAATCACTGATGGCGCCAGAAACGCTATTGCTCAGATAGCTAAGAGCACGGTCGGCGTTGCCAACGCCTCTGAGGAAGGCAAGGCGAAAGCGGCCCCGAAGACCCGCGGAAGTAAGAAGCCCAAGGCTTCTCAACCCGACATACTGGACTCTGTTTTGGCTGCACTTCCTGAGGCGCCAGCCCCGGGAACATCCAAGCGACGTCGACGCGCTTCGAGCGCCGGTGCGTCGGCAGATCCAGCGGTGAAGGACGCTAGCTCAGCTTCTGACTAACGTGGTTGCCGGGGGGCTCTGGATAGTCTATTCTTGACCCTTGGTGCGGTTTTCGAGTACTTCTCTCAGGCATCATCATTTTCTAGGTAACAAGGCAGGTTTTCATCGTGGTCTATGCGGTTGTGCGAGCAGGCGGACGTCAAGAAAAGGTTGAGGTCGGTTCCATCATTACGGTGGACCGTCTTTCCGCCGAAGCAAAAAAGGCTGTAACACTGGCCCCGGTTCTCTTTGTCGATGGTGACACGGTCACCCACGACAAGAAGGAACTGGCCAAAGTGACGGTCACCGCCGAGGTCTTGGAAGACCTTCGCGGCCCCAAAATTGTTATCCAGAAGTTCAAGAACAAGAGTGGTTACAAGAAGCGCCAGGGTTTCCGCGCTGAATTGACCAAGCTCAAAGTCACCAACATCGCCAAGAAGTAAAAGGAAAAGTCATGGCTCATAAAAAGGGTGCGTCCTCGACCAGGAACGGTCGCGACTCCAATCCACAGTATCTCGGTGTTAAGCGTTTTGGCGGCCAAGTTGTCAAGGCCGGCGAAATCATTGTTCGTCAGCGCGGAACCCATTTTCACCCCGGTGACAATGTAGGTCGCGGCAACGATGACACTTTGTTCGCCCTCGCCGCTGGTGAAGTGAAGTTTGGCAATAAAGGCGGCCGTAAGGTGGTGGCAGTGGTTCACGCCACAGCCTGAGCACAGAGCGAAGTTTGTAGTAGCAAAGGGCGAGCCTCGGCTCGCCCTTTGTGCTTATCCAGGAAATCTAATCGCGAGTAGGGGAGGTGAGACATGACAACTTTTGTCGATCACGTAGTGCTGCATTTGATCGCCGGTCACGGCGGTAATGGTTGTGTCTCCGTTCGTCGCGAAAAGTTCAAGCCGCTCGGAGGCCCCGACGGCGGTAATGGGGGAAATGGTGGAGACATTGTTCTCTTAGCGGATCCCCAAGTCACCACGCTTTTGGATTATCACCACCGGCCTCACCGCTCGAGCGAGAATGGCTCCCCGGGGATGGGGGATTCCCGTCACGGGAAGACTGCCAGTGATGTTGTTTTGCCTGTTCCCGTGGGCACCGTGGTTACCTCGAGCTCCGGCGAGCTCATCGTGGACCTTGATCGCCCCGGTATGTCGGTGGTGGTGGCTCCCGGTGGTCAAGGCGGGCTGGGTAATGAGGGTCTTGCGAATAATGCCCGCAAAGCGCCTGGTTTTTCTCTGCTGGGTACGCGAGGTTTTGAAGGTGATATTCACCTTGAGCTCAAGACTGTCGCGGACGTGGCCCTGGTGGGGTTCCCCTCGGCGGGCAAATCCTCGTTGATTGCCGCTGTCTCCCAAGCGACACCCAAAATTGCCGATTATCCCTTCACGACCCTTCATCCCAATCTGGGCGTGGTGTCGGCTCGAGACGTTCGCTTCACCATTGCTGACGTTCCGGGCCTCATTCCCGGTGCGAGCTTAGGTAAGGGCCTGGGGCTCGAGTTTTTGCGCCATGTGGAGCGCTGTAGCGTTCTTGTTCACGTTCTGGACTGTGCCACTTTGGAGCCCGGGCGTGATCCCCAAGGTGATCTCGACGCGTTGCTGGGGGAATTAAACAATTACCCGCTCGGGGAGGACCAAATTCCGCTCACCGAGCGTCCTCAGCTGGTTGTGCTGAATAAGGCTGATGTGCCCGATGCTTTGGACTTAGCGACCATGGTGGCCCCCGATCTTCGCGAGCGCGGATACCAGGTGTTTATCATCAGTGCGATTAGTGGTGAAGGTCTTGATGAGTTCCTCAATGCTGCTGCGGCTTTGGTGGCCGAGCATCGAGTTGGATTGGCGGAAGTGGCAGCAAACCCTCCCCGCATCGTGGTGCGCCCCCGGGCTGTCAACGAAGCCCTCTTCACTGTCAAAGCGGAGGGCCCTACGGAATCCCCTCTCTTTAGAATTCTGGGAGAGAAACCCGAGCGCTGGGTCCAACAGACCGATTTCGCCAATGATGAAGCAGTCGGATATCTCGCCGATCGTCTGATGAAAATTGGCATAGATGATGCTTTGTTCAACGCTGGTGCAACCCCCGGGTGTGCGGTGATGATTGGACCTGGGCATGGCCAAGTCTTTGACTGGGAACCCACGCTCTCCAGCGCCGCTGAATTGATGACGGCCCCTCGCGGTAGTGATCCCCGCCTCGATGAGCGCTCCAGGCCCACCCGGATGCAGCGCAAGCAGTCCTACCACGAGCGCATGGATGCAAAATCCAGAGCCAGGGAAGAGTTGCTGGAGGAAAAAGAAGCAGGGATGTATTCCGATGACGACTAGAGCGCCTCTCGATGCGGCCTCCCGCATTGTCGTAAAAGTGGGATCGTCGTCGATTTCGGGTGAACGTGAACACCAGGTGCCAGGCCTAGTTGATGCCCTCGCGGCGTGGCGCACTGCCGGTAAAGAGGTGGTCTTGGTGTCCTCGGGGGCCATCGCTATTGGGGCGCCATTTTTGAAACTTACCGATCGCCCTCAGGATTTGGCCACCCAACAAGCTGCTGCTGCGGTGGGGCAAAACCTTTTGATGTCGCGGTATCAAGAATTATTCTCTCGGCATTCGATTATCACCGGGCAGGTTCTTTTGACCGTGGGGGATATGGAAAACGAGACCCACCGCACCAATGCTTTAAGAACTATGGAGCGTCTCCTGGGTTTGGGCATGGTGCCTATCGTGAATGAAAATGACACGGTGGCGACCCAGGAAATTCGCTTTGGGGATAACGACCGCTTAGCCGCCTTAGTCAGCGAGCTTGTCTCTGCTGATCTCCTAGTGTTGCTCAGCGACGTGGATGCGCTTTATACACATCCACCTCAGGATCCTCGGGCGAAACGCCTTGATGTCGTTGCCTATGGAGATGACCTTGCCTATGTGGAATTGGGCGAAGCCATGGTCAACAGCGTGGGAACCGGCGGGGCTGTGACGAAAGTAAGCGCTGCCCGTATGGCCACAGCGGCGGGAATCCCAACACTCTTGGCGGCAATGGATGCACTCTCCGATGTTGTCGCGGGTAAAACTGTCGGTACCTGGTTTGACCCCCAGGTTTTAGACTAATCAGCTATGACAGACCTTGCTCACACGCCGCAGGAGTTGCTCTCTCGTCTGGAGGACACTAAACAAGCGTCACGGCACCTCAATGCGGCATCGCCGGCCACACGAGATGCTGCCCTCGCTGCGCTAGCGGAGGGTCTTGCCGCCGATGCAGAGCAGATTGTGGCAGCCAATGTTCTCGACCTAGAGCGTGGCGTTCGCGATGGTATGACCCAGGGTCTGCAGGATCGCCTCCGCCTCACTCCCGAGCGGGTGGAAGGTCTTGTGGAGGCGGTCAAGGTGATTGCCTCACTTCCCGACCCGCTAGGTCATGTTGTTCGAGAAATGACGCTGGCCAATGGACTTGAGGTGAGCCAGGTCCGCGTGCCCTTTGGGGTAATCGGTGCGATTTATGAGGCGCGGCCCAATGTGACCGTGGACATCACGGCCCTTGCTCTCAAAAGCGGCAATGCGGTGGCGCTGCGGGGTGGCTCTGCTGCTTTGGAGACCAACAAAGCACTTGTCGAGATTATGCATCGCGCTCTGGAAAGCGTGGGGCTGCCGGCAGCGATAGTGGCCAGCGTTGATGACTATGGGAGGGTCGGAGCCAACGCCCTCATGACGGGGCGAGGGCTTATCGATGTCCTGATACCTCGGGGTTCGGCCGCTTTGATTGAGACAGTGGTAACCCAATCAACGGTTCCCGTTATTGAGACCGGGGCAGGTGTCGTGCATATCTTTGTTGATGCCAGTGCAGACCCGGCAAGTACTGCAGAAATCGTGCACAATGCGAAGGTGCAGCGCCCCAGCGTGTGTAATTCGGTGGAAACCGTTCTGCTCCACCGAGAGGCGCTGGAGGGGGTCCTGCCGGGTATGGTGGCGAAGCTTCTCGAGTCGGGAGTGACGATTCACGCCGATGACACGGTGTGTGCTCTGGTTCCAGACGCGGTTGCTGCAACACCGGAGGTGTGGGGCCGCGAAGCACTGTCGTTGGATATTTCCCTGAAGGTGGTGGACTCACTTGACCAAGCACTCGAGCACATCCACACCTATTCCACTGGCCACACCGAGTCGATTCTGACCAGCGATAGTGACAATGCGGAGCGTTTTGTTCAAGAAGTGGATTCTGCAGCTGTGATGGTTAACGCCTCCACCCGATTTACCGATGGGGGTGAGTTTGGCTTCGGTGCCGAAGTGGGCATTTCGACCCAGAAACTTCACGCCCGAGGCCCGATGGGTCTTCCAGAGCTCACCAGCACGAAGTGGATTGTGCGAGGAAACGGCCAAGTCCGGGCCTGACGTGGCTAGTTCTAAGCCGCACGCGCTAGATTAGTGTCAGACCCACACAGAAAGGGAGCCTCATGAAGCTCGTGAACGACGTAGTGATTGCCTCAGGAGAGGTAGTCAATGAGCTGATGTGGCCCCCACTTGCTTTTGGTCTGGTGTTATTCGGCGGGTTTGTATTCCTGGGTCTTGTGACTTTTAGCTACCGTAATGTGGCCAATCGCCACCGGAGCAAGACGTCGTCTTCTGCGCACGCCCCAGGTCACCACTAGGCCTTGATGACGTCGTCACGTCGTCCCAGGATTGGGATTATGGGTGGCACGTTCGACCCTATCCACCACGGCCACTTGGTGGCAGCGAGTGAAGCCCAAATGTCCTTGGACCTGGACGAAGTGGTGTTTGTTCCCACGGGCGCTCCGGCGGATAAGCCCGATGTCTCTGATTCGGAACACCGCTATTTGATGGCGGTTATCGCCACGGCATCCAATCCACGATTCCGGGTGTCACGGGTCGATATTGATCGACCAGGCACTACCTACACCGTGGATACGTTGATGGATTTGAGTCGCGAATTTCCTGATGCTGATTTGTTCTTCATTACCGGGGCGGATGCGATTGCTGCCTTCTTCTCCTGGAAAGATTCTGAAAGTCTCACCTCCCTCGCACATTTTGTGGGTGTTTCACGCCCGGGTCACGAACTCAGTGTCGGATCCTTGCCCGCTGACAAGGTGACTGTGTTGGAAGTGCCTGCTCTGGCCATATCGTCCACCGATTGCCGCATGCGAGTAAGTCAGGGCCAACCGGTGTGGTACCTGGTGCCTGATGGCGTGGTGCAGTACATTGCAAAGCATCGTTTGTACCGGGATGGACAATGACTAATCCATTGACAGGGCAACCCCTGACTAGGCGCCAGCTGCGTGCTCTGGCTGAAGGGAACCCAGCTTCACTTCCGGTGACCCCCGAGGTTGTCGCCCCTCCACCTCAGCCGCCACAAGCCTACGTCGCACCTCCAGCCCCCCCAGCACCTGAGCCAGCTCCCACTGGGGCCCTCACTCGACGCGAGGCTCGACTCAGGGAAGGTCTCTCGGATCAGCCCCCCACAGCCGTTCCCCCCACCAGCGTGAGCCAGCAGCCTCCTCTGGATGCTCCGGTTGCTCCTATTGCGGTGACGCCAGTGTCTCCCTTGGCGGAACTCGTGGCGCCCCAACCTGCCCCAATCCCGCAGCAGCCAGCCTCCGCTGCCCTTCCACCGGTTTTCTCCCAGCTAAACACTTCGGAGTCTCCTCTGGATGGTCTGAGCGTCGCGGTGTCGCCCTCGCGTTACGTGGGCAGGGCGCCTGACACCACGAGTTCGCTCATTTTGCCAGTCAGCCCTAATGTTGACATGGCAGGCCCCTTGGGAAACACGGGTGAAGTTATTGTGACTGGGCAAATTCGTTTGCCAGGCCAACTTGCCGAAATAGGAAGTTACCCCATTACGAATCCTGAGGACGCGGAGGATTCGTCTGACCCCTATGTCACGGGGGATATGGCGGCGGTGTCCCAGCCGATGCGAGCACTTCAAGCAGTGTCCTCCAAGGGTGATGACACCGACATTTTGCTGGTGAAGCGAACTCGCTGGGGAACCGGAGCCGTGGTGACTGCCTTGGGTGCCTCGGTACTGGGTCTCGCTTCTGTGGCCTTGGTTGTTTTGGTGTTTATGACCGATGTGTTGGCCTGAGTGACGAAAGGCACAGGACTATGAGCCTGAGTGAGCGGGCCCACGAAGCGCTTCTGGATGCGGCCGAAGCCGCCCTGGATAAGTTAGCCACCGATCTGGTGGGCCTAGACGTCTCGGGCCAAACTCCTCTCACTGATGCTTTCCTACTCTGCAGTGGGCGCAATGAACGCATGGTGGGCGCCATCGCTGATGCGGTCGAGAAAAAACTCTACGAGCGGGGTTATTCCAAGGTCCGCCAAGAGGGCCGAGCTGATGGCCGCTGGATTCTTCTTGATTTTGGCGACCTCATCGTCCACGTATTCCACGAAGAGGAAAGACTGTTTTATCAACTAGAGCGGTTGTGGGCCGACTGTCCTGCTGTTCCATTGCCCCAGCACACCGAGCGCTTAGAGCCCGAGTCGAGCCTGTAGTAGGCTTGCCTAGCTTTCATCACGAGGGCCTGTGGCGCAGCTGGTAGCGCACCTGCATGGCATGCAGGGGGTCAGGGGTTCGAGTCCCCTCAGGTCCACTCAAAGAATGTCGGAGGTGTCTATGAGCGAATCACCGCTGGATCCGCTGAAGAAACGCCAGGACTATGGATCTCTGGCGCTCGAAGAGGGCTCCTTGTTGCCCAATCCTCTCGAGCAGCTCAAGGTTTGGATCACCGAAGCTGACAAAGCGGGTGTCTACGAACCTAATGCCATGGTTTTATCCACTATTGATCCCGACGGAAACCCTTCGTCGCGCACCGTGTTGCTGCGGAGAGTAGACGAGACCGGTCTTTATTTCTATACCGACTACGGATCGCGCAAAGGCTTGGCCCTCTTGGCTCATTCCGCAGTGTCGCTGGTGTTTCCCTGGTATCTGCAACATCGGCAGGTCAAGGTTTTTGGTCACGCAATGCCCACGGAAACGGAAGTATCTGATGCGTACTTCACCTCACGGCCGCGGGATTCCCAAATAGGGGCGTGGGCTAGCGATCAATCCCAACCCATCGATTCTCGCGAGTCCCTTGAAGCTAAAGTGCGCCAGATGGAAGCAAAGTTTGAGAATTCTGACACAGTCCCGCGACCTGACAAATGGGGCGGTTTTCTTGTGGAGCCCGAGCGCATCGAATTTTGGGCCGGGCGCACTTCTCGTCTTCACGATCGGATTATTTTCACGAAAGCCTCGGATGGCTGGGATGTGCAGCGCCTGCAGCCCTAGGCCAGATCTGCCCTGCTGATCGGGAATAGAACGCCTCTGCTCGCGGTTGTTACAGGGGAACCCCTCAGAGTGTGGTGATACTTTCCTCACACTAGGAAGCAGGAACCGCATAGTGGATGTGCAATTAGGTCTCGATACCTTTGGTGATCTCACCAGTGACGCCCAGGGAACGCCTTTGGAGTATGCCGAGGTCATTCGTAACGTTGTCTCCGAGGCCGTGCTGGCCGATGAGGTTGGCGTGGACGCCATCACCCTAGGTGAGCATCACCGGGATGATTTTGCCGTGTCTGCGCCGGAAACTGTGTTGGCGGGGATTGCCACGAAGACGTCGCGCATCATTCTCAGCTCGGGCGTTACGGTCCTGAGCTCCGATGATCCCATCCGGGTGTTTCAGCGCTTTGCCACCCTCGATGCACTCTCGGAGGGTAGAGCCGAAATTATCGTAGGCCGCGGTTCGTTCACCGAGTCCTTCCCGCTTTTTGGCTATGCCCTCGAGGATTACCAGGTGTTGTTTGAAGAGAAACTCAACCTATTTGCCGAATTGCTCAAGGAGACGCCGGTGACCTGGTCAGGGACGACCAGGCCTCCCCTGAACCATCAGCAGGTCTACCCCAAGTCCCATTCGGGGGCTATGCGCACCTGGGTGGGTGTGGGCGGAAGCCCCGAGTCGGTTGTCCGCGCGGCAACCTATGGCTTCCCGCTGATGCTGGCCATCATCGGAGGGGCGGCAGATCGCTTTGGTCCCTATATCGATTTGTATCACCGGGCCTTAGATCAGTTAGGGAAACCCTCGCAACCGATCGGCGTTCACTCACCGGGCCATATTGCGGCCACCGACGAAGAAGCCATCGAGGGTATGTGGCCCCACTATGAAGCAATGTTTGGCCGGATTGGCCGTGAACGCGGGTGGGGTCCTCGCACCAAGGAGGATTACCTCCATGAGGTGCACCACGGTGCACTGTATGTGGGCTCACCAGAAACTGTCGCTAAGAAAATTGCCTCCACCATTGCGACCTTGGGCGTAGATCGTTTCGACCTGAAATACTCCACGGGTCCCATGCCTCACCAGGTGTTGATGGAGAGCATCAACATGTATGGCACGACAGTAATACCGATGGTGCGCGATATTTTGTCGAGCGCTCGCTAGGAACGCTGGATCACTAGTTGATCACGATGGGGATGCCGCTATCGGAGCTAGCTTCGGCGACTCCACCACCGTTGGTCATGTTACTAAAGCCCATATTCGACATTTGGGAAATGGCTTGTCCGGAGCGATTGCCGGATCGACAATAGATGTAATAGCTAGCCTCAGGGTCCAATTGATTGACCTGGGCGGCAAAGTCGGGGGACTGCACGTTGATGTTCAGAGCGCCTTCAAGGTGTCCCGTGGCGAACTCCTCGGGGGTTCGTACGTCAATAATCACAGTGCCCTCCGCAAGGTCTGTGGGTTCGCCAGCTGCGCATCCCGCAACTCCCGCCGTTATTCCCAAGATGACAAGAAGTGTAGTGAGGATTTTTTTCACGGCGTGACCTTTCAGAGGGGGTAGTTCCACATAGCACCATACCATATACCCCAGGGGGTATATCAAGCACCCGCTACTGCTTGAGCGCCCAGTTCTTGAACCAGGTTGTTTCGGGAATGCGCGCCACCAGCGGCCCGATCATTACGGTGAGCAGAACATAGGCCGTGGCCAGGGGAGCGAGCAGGGGTTGCGCTCCGGCACCCACCGCTAAACCCGCAATGACGATAGAGAATTCACCGCGAGCGGTGAGAGTCAGTCCGCTGCGCCAGCGACCCAATACTCCAATGCCAGCCCATTTCGCCGCTAAGAATCCTGACCAGACTTTGGTACCCATACTCACCAGAGCCAAGGCGAGAGCGGGCAGAATCATGGGCACGATATCGGGCGCATGCGTGGAGAGGCCAAAGAATAGGAAGAAGGCCGCCGCAAACAGATCTCGCAGTGGTGACAGAAGTTTTTCTGCTCGAGCAGCGACTTGGCCCGACAGAGCAATACCCACTAGGAACGCACCCACTGCAGAGGACACGTTCACCTGTTGCGCGATACCCGCAACGAGCAGGGTCAGACCCAACACACCCAGTAGCAGGGATTCGGGATGTTCTGCACTGAAGAGCTTGGAAATGTGATCTCCAAAGCGCAACGCCATGATCAAAATGGCGACCACGGCAAGCAGTGAAATTCCCAGGGTAATTCCCCCCTGAACTAACCCTGCCCCCAGAAGTAGGACAGATAAGACGGGGAGGTAAAACGCCATCACCAGGTCTTCAATCACCAAAATCGAAAGGATGGTCGGAGTCTCACGGTTTCCCAGGCGCCCCAAATCTCTCAAGACTTTCGCGATGACCCCGGAGGAAGACACATAGGCGATTCCTGCCAGCGCGACCGAGGCCACGACGCCCCAGCCCAGCAGCATGCCAAAGGCAAACCCTGGTGCGCCGTTGGCGACAAGATCAACGATTCCGGCGGCCCGGGAACTTTTGAGGTTAGTGACCAGTTCCGAGGCGGAGTATTCCAAGCCCAACATCACCAGGAGCAAGATAACCCCCAGCTCACTGCCTATTTCGAGAAATTCAGTACTTTCTCCTTCGACCAAAATTCCTGACCCGCCCACGACAAGCCCCAAGACTAAATACAGGGGGATGGCAGAGACGCCCACTTTTTTGGCCAGACGGGAAAGGAATCCCAAGAGAACCAACAGCGCCCCTACTTCGATTAGCAGGATGGCTAGCGAATGCATGGGTTATGGCTTGTCGTCACAGAGTAAGGAGCTCAGCGCTTCTAAGCCCTGTTTTGTGCCTACGGCCACAATGATGTCACCGGCTTCTAAGCCGTCCTGGGGTGCAGGGGAGGGCACCACTTCGGATCCACGCAGTATTGACACAATGGATGACTTGGTGCGCGTGCGAGCCTTGGTGTCACCGAGAGTTTTACCCGCAAAGGGGGAGTTGGCTGGCAGAATAATTTGCTCGGTGAAAAGGCCCGTGGTTTTATCCCCCAGGTGAGAAAACTGACCCAGCATCAAGGATGTGCCAAGAACTTCGGAAAGAGCGATAGCTTCGTCGTCGCTGAGGTGGATTGAATCACTGCACGAGTCAGGGTCGGCCTGATCGAACATCGCGATTTCGCGATCTCCGCTGCGGTGAGAAATTACTCCGAGGCGTCTGCCTTCGGTGGTGATGACGTCGTGCCGGGTCCCGATGCCTGGCAGATCCACTTTTTCAATGCGAACACTCATGCGCTCAGGATACCAGCGTGCTGTGGGCTAAAAACGGTGCGCAGAATCCTGGGAGATGATTCCCA
>Ga0115557_1001478_pt1 | contig 16227 bp, 16 predicted proteins | sample COGITO_mtgs_1104_FD_87280 | JGI IMG/M metagenome (GOLD analysis project Ga0115557, IMG submission 87280) | Pelagic marine microbial communities from North Sea - COGITO_mtgs_110421 | ecosystem: Environmental > Aquatic > Marine > Epipelagic | place: Germany:Helgoland, sampling site Kabeltonne...
AGAAAGGAACGTCGAAAATGATGAGGATTCGATCTTTATATATGCGTATATCCCGCTCTTCAATCAATGCTTCGCGAACTGGTCGCGTGTGCGCGATGCGTAGTTTCTTTTTTTTTTGTGAGGGGGGGGGGGGGTGGTTAAAAACTCATTTTTTTTTATTACCCTTTTCCTAACGCGAGAAAAAACACAGACAGAACGAGACGTATAAATACTACCACGTCTAACAAGAACAAGAACAACAACATCAAGAGAACAAGGAAAGACAAAAGAAAAGGATATGGCGCATAACATAGTTCTGAGCGCATCAACCGCGGCGACGAAATGTTCTTCGCAAGTGTGGCGCGCTGCTTTGAAGAAGGCGATGGACGCGAACAAATCTCTACCGAATGCAAAATATATCCAAGTCGCGACAACGGGAGCGAACGCATCGATGGACGATCAAAACGACGAGAGTGGGTTTCCAGCAATCCGTACGGTCGTATTTAGAGGTTTCCTGGACCGAGACCCGACGAAAGTGACGTTCGTGACCGATAAGCGTTCGAAGAAAGTAGGTGATTTTGCTGTCAACAACAAGTGCGAAATTTGCTGGTATTTTCCAAAGAGCAGAGAGCAGTTCCGACTGCGTGGATTTGCCAACGTCATCACGAATGAATCGACCGATGAGATTGACATAAGAGACCGCTCGATATCGTGGAAAAAAATGCGCCCAGGCGCGAGAGGGCAATTTGCTTGGCCGGAACCAGGACAACCGCGTCTGCCGGAACACGAGGAAGCTTACGATGTCGACAGACTGATAGAAAACGAAGACGAATTCGAAAACATGTGGCCGAAAGATAATGTTCTGGAAAACTTTTGCCTCGTCACCGTGGACGTAAACCGCATCGATCATCTAAAGCTGAAAGGAAACAAACGATATTTATATAGCCGTGAACAAAATAGCGAGGGAGATACTCGCAGTAATAATAGCGCTAATAACGAAGAAGAAGAAAAAAATGAATGGATGGTGTGCGAGTTATGCCCGTAGAATCTCATCTATAATGAATGCGTTTTTGAACGCGTTGTATTATTACTAGTATTATTATTTCAACATTAGTACGGATCATATTCAATTCAATTGGTGTATGCTTTGGCATACCCTCTGTTTTTAGAAGGTTTCAAACGTTGCTCGCTATTTTCTTTCCACACTTCGCCATCCTCGAAAAACTCCTTTTTCCAAATCGGCACCGTCGCTTTCAGTTCATCAATCAACCATTTAACTGCGTCCAAGGAAGCCTCGCGATGCGCTGATGAAACCGCAATTATAACGCTCGGTTCGCCAACAAGTACCGTTCCAGTCCGATGTTTGATTACTATTTTCAAGAGTCCGTCGTCGGTTTGTTTTTTACTACTCGTGCTCGTTTTGTCGTTGTTCTTTTCGCCAACCCCTCCCATTCCCCTAACTGTCTCGTTTTTATCCTCAACCTCGCAACTCGACGCTCTCCTCACAATCTTGACGTTTTCGCTATCGTGACTATCTCTGGTGTTACTCTTATCGCACCGATCATCGCCGTTCCATTTTCTGAACGCCATCGCACACAACTCGTTGAGTTTCTTCAAAGCCATAGGGGTGTAACATTCGTATTCCAATTTTGAGACGCTTTTTCCATCGAACGTGTTTCGGGTGACGCCGACAAAACTGGATATCGCCCCGGCGCGATCGTCCGATACAATTTGCACGCACTCGTTCAAATCTAAAGGCGTGCCGACGATTTCAACTTCCCAAATTCCTCCTTCTCCTTCTCCTTCTCCTTCTTCTTCTCTCATCGTTTTAATACTAGTGATAAGTCTCTTGCTCTTTCTTTTTCGTTGTGAAGAAGTTCTTCTTTTGCCTTAAAATTTTCTCGTTCAAAACGAACCATCGTCACTTGTCATCCTCCTCTCTTCCTAAACCTAAATACACGCGCACGGCGCATCAATACCCCCGATAAAAAACACAGCTCAAGAGTATATTTATCATGTGTATCGCAGCGACGACTGCACCAACGGCGAGGCGTCGAACTTCGCTCCTGTACGAGCAACACAAAAGGAAAGCAAAATTTAGATGGAACGTTGTCAAGCTTTTGTTCGCTCTGCTCGTAGTTTGGTACGTGAAGTGGACGACAAAGACGGTACTTGAAGGAACAGACGGGACGTACGGAGAAATGGACGAAGATATATCGGCGGCGTCTTCGCATCGGAGGAAAAACCATCCGGTATCTTTGCAAAAAGCAAACGAAGATTATGCTAGTAACGATGATTACTCCTCCTCCTCCTCCCACGACAAAAATACGCAGACTACAGACTACGACGGCGCGACTAGCGAACAACAACAACAACAACAACACAGAACACAAAACCAACAGAAAAGCTCGAGCGTTCCAGATGCATTGCCTGCTGTGCGAACTATTCCGAGACCGATATGCGGCGCGCATAATCAACCATGCGCGCACGGAACGTGCAACGATGACGAAACCATGTGCACGTGCTCGAAAATATACGTAGGCGACTTGTGCGATAGTCCAATCAAACTATCCGGGAAGAAACTCGGCGGCTCGCTCTTGCAAAGTTGGAACCTACCTTACACCGGTCCAATCATCATGTCGAAATATAACTTGGGCAAGCATATGAATACGAGGAAAACGGGCGTATTGCAATTGGATTTACCAAACGAAGTTCCTAGATTTTTAGGCCCGATTGGTCCACCTTTGCTGAAAATATTACCAAGCGATGATATCTTTAGAGGCAACCGGCTCTTTTTTCCAACGTGCGCCGTAATCGGCAACTCTGGGTCCATGAAATCGCGCGTAAATAGAAATCGCGCGGCGGAGATTGACGCGCATACCGTCGTCATAAGATTCAACGACGCGAAGACAGACTCGAATTACGGCGACATCGTGGGAAGGAAAACGTCGATGCGTGTGGTGAACGCAAAGCATTTTGGGTTTCGCGAGACGGAAGATGAATTTGTCGTGCAGCAAATGCGTTCTCCGCAAGCGTTTCGGTCGTTCATGGGCGAGCACAGAAGGAACCCGGGAACGCCTTTATACTCTTTACATCCCGATTTTGCATCGTACGTGATTAAATCGTTCCCGAAAATTCAAACGAGCGTTGGCTTTCAAGGGGTTTTGATGGCGTTGATGTCGTGCGGGACAGTGAACGTGTACGGATTTTCTCTCGGACCGAACGAAGGCTTTTCGCAATCGTATTACAGACCAGATTCGGACGAAGATCTCGACGCCGACGATGATAGCAGTAGAAATGCCGAAGTTCAAATGCTTCGTAAACGAGAACAAACCGAGTGGAAGGCTTTGAGCGCGATGAACGGGGCAGGGCTGATTACGTTTCGCGATAAGTGCGTTGAGAACTGTCATGTGAGTCGATCGCGTTGTGGTCAATGCATGAAAAAACAAGAAAAGGTGATCACGGGTGAAGTAGACGACGTCGACGATGGTGACGAGAATAGCGGTAGCAATGATGACGAGGATGGTAGTAGCGAAAACGATGTGCGAGCGGAAGAAGCGTGAATTAGAAGATAGTCACAATTCGAGTCGATCGATTCACCCAACGCTGGCGGCGATAGCGATTCGATTTATAATACAATACATCGTTTGGTTCATGAGAACTACTTTATTTCCACGGTTTCAAAATCGGCAGCAATATAACTAGGAGTACAATCATCATGAGTATCGTAAACACGCAGGCCCATTTCCGCGTGTTCTTTTGGTATTCTCGAGCACTCACTAACGCCACTTGCCCTTGTTTTACGTACTCGGTCGACTTGGAAACTTGTTCCTGTATATCATCTATCATCTCTCCTTGCGCGTCGACTAGAACGCTCATGTCTAAAAAGATCTGATGTAAATCTAACAACCGCCGCTCTAACTCTCGAACTGCCTTGTGTCGTTCCTGAATTTCTTCGACCGTGTCTAATATCAAACCTCTGCCTTGATCTAAAATCGCTTGCTTAAACATTTGTTCATCGGCACCGTTTTCAATCATTGATTCGAGTTTTTCTTCCTCGATTTGTTCCCCAGTCAACGCAAAGAATCGCCTCTCGATGACTTCCTTGTGTTCGGTGCGCAACTTCTCGCGAAGGACTTGAAACTCAGCCATTTGCTCTTTCAACTTTGTTTTCAAAGCGTTCGAAACAGTTTCTCTGGTTTGTTTCTCGCTTCCATCCGCGCTTATTTTTTTCTCTCGTAGCAATCTTTTCAAGTCTTCGTCCATGTTTTGCACGCGCAGTTTAGCTTCACGCGCTAATGTTTTCGCCTTCTCCGAGCACGCGTTCATTTCGTCTTTGATTTCTGACATTTCTGATGATTTTAAAGCGGACTTTCCGCGTTCGTGGAGTTGATGCAAGTTCACGAGCTGTTTTCGTATGTCCGAAAGAAGACTCTTAATCAATGTTGCGTCTCTTAAGAAGAGTTCCATCGTCGTTGGAGACGAAGTGGTTGATGTTGACGGCTCTGAAGAAACACCTCTTTCAACGTCAACGAATTCGTCTTTGTTAGTGCCTTTTGTTGATAAAAAACGACTCATCTGTTTGTTGTTGTTGTTCGTTTGCTCATCCCGGTCGTCAACTCCCGTCTTTTTTATCTCGCCGAGCAAATCGCTCATGTTGATTTTAGTTTTCGTTGCGCTTGAGACTTGTGAAGCGTTGTTGTTGTTGTTGTTGTTGTTGTTGTTGTGTCGCTTTACTCGTACGGTTTTTTGTGGAAAGGTGTGTGAAATTCAAAAAATCAAAGGAGTGAATTGTTTTAACTATCTACTTCACAACTTTAAACACAACCACGATGTATCGCATGATATTAGTATAAAACAATGGGAGAGAGAGAATAATGAGTTCGTGCGCAGTTTGTTTCGACATCGTGTCAGGAAAATGCGTTGCATTATCCGAGTGCGGCCACGTCTTTCATCCTTCGTGCATAACGAAGTGGTTCGAAATCAAAAAGAAAATCAATCGACAGAACGGTTTTGCGATTCCAACAGCTCCTTGCGTCGTGTGCAGAGTTGATTTCGATATCAGCGCGGCGCTTCCGGTGTATTTAGATGTCCCGTTATCTGCGCTTAAAGCAAAGAGAAGAGACGACAAGAAGCGAAGCGGCGATACGAAGCAGAAGAAGAAGAAGAAGAAGAAGACCAATTTTGAAAAGAAAGAAAAAGAGAGAAGAAAAACAAACGTCCTCGAGAAGCAAGATGATGAGGATGTTGTCGTATTGGTTAGCAGTAGCGAGAGCGATGGAGATGAGAGTGATGACGCCGCTAATGATGATGGTGAGGAGCACTTAGAATCAGAAAATGAAAATGCAGAACTTCGCAGGCTTTTACTCGAAGAAAAGCGGAAAACCCGCGAAGCGGAAGATGCGGTCGTTTTGAATAGGTGTAACAACGATGCGTTCGCGCAAAGTAAAATGCAGCTGGAAACGCTACAAGTGGAGTATATGCAAGTGCAAGAAGAAAACAGAGTTGCGAAAGCGCGAGAGAAAATCGCAGTGGACAAAGCTAAAAATTTTGAATCGAGAGTCACGAGAGCTGAATCAGACGTCAAAATGCTTCGAAGCGAAATCTCGGCGTTGAAGCACCAAAGAGCGGTGGAGATGGACGTGTTCGCGGATAAAAATGCTGTGAGTAGTAGTCGCTTTTTCGAAGAGGAGCAGATTGCTCGATTGATGGATCAGAAGGATAAACGTATGGCGCTCGAATCCCTCGCTCGTTCTTTACGAATGAAAACAAAACACATCGTGACGCTCCAAGACGAATATTTCAAAGTAAATAAAAGTTTAAGAGTCGCGGAAAAGTCACTTCGCGATTTAGAGATGAAATACGCGAAGCGAAAGGCGAGAGAGAAGCAAACGAGGGAGGAGTTACAAAATCTTACGAGAGTAGAAAAGCAAAAGCATAGCGAAGTAGAAAGAAGCGGAATCGAAAATGGGATTAAAGAGGGCGATGTTGTTGTTGTTGATGATGATGACGACGATGACGACGACCTTTTGATTCTCGATGATGATGATAATAATAAAAGAAATAAACCGTCGAGTAACGTCTTACGCGACTCGAACAATAGGAACGATAGTATAAGCGGGAAAGCAATAACGCGGCTAGGTGGCAATGTAAAGAGTAGCTTCAATAGAAAAAACAATGCTAGTGGTGGCTCTTTCATACAAAATGGGGACGACGGCCGAGGCGGGAGAGCAACAATATTGACCACCTCTACAGGGGGAAAGCTCGAACGCAACCACAGAAATGATAGAATGCCGTTAAGTCGAGGTGAGATGATGCAGAAAAATCTCTCCAGCTTCGTGCGTAAGGGACGATAGATAGATTTGTAGCATGTAGGTAGTAAAAAGTTGTGGGCGGTTAAACAGAGAAAGACGGCTTTTATGCCAAGTGGCATTTTCAATTTCTCCTCAGTACACCACAACTCACAAAGAAATCTCTCTCTACTTATTAGTGTCCCGAACACGATAACATCAACGCCTTTATACCATGACCCCGTGGACAACTCTCTCCGTGATTTCCTCTCGCATCCTTCCGTTCAGCTCTTCGTTCTCTTCGAGCAATAAAAATCGAAAGCAGATAAAGCGATCCCTAACGACTTCTGCTGATTCTGCAGACAACGACAAAAACAACGCCCGTGTGGAAAGCGAGAACAGGGGAGAAAATGAATCCACGCGACGTAGCGCCATGGTTTTAGGAACGTCTGTCGTTACTTTTGCGCTTTTTAACGCGCAACCAGCAACGGCGAAATTGCAAGGCCGCACAGGAGGAATTCCAATCGAAAACTTTCGAGATTTACCAGGCACAAATCCTGTAATAAAATATTACGACATGAAAGGCGGAGGTGGTGATAGTGCGGTCCCTTTCCCAAAAGGAACGCGGGTCGCAGTTCACTACGATCTTAAATTTCGCTCGTTGACGATTGCTTCTTCGAGAGTTGGGGCTGGTGTGACTGGCGGAACACCATACGGATTTAACGTTGGCACGCCCGCCGCTACTCCGGGCGGTCCGTTCTTACCAGCTTTCAACTACGGCATTCAAGGAATGGGAGTTGGAACCGTTCGACGAATGCTCGTGCCTGCGGAGTATGCGTACGGTAATAATCAAGTGCAAGAGATTCCTCCAAACTCTGAGGTGACGTTAGATTTGGAACTCTTGAGCATCGCAAAAACTGGTTTAAGCAAGTAATTTTGGAATGTTTTAAGAATAACAACAACGAACGCGTAACTTTATCTAGAGAGAATGTCTTGAACGAGATCGTCGCCAAGCTTTTTATCTCTTTGGAAATTACGCATGTGTAAAATAGACACGCATCCTTCCTTGGCGACATTATTTCCTTCATACTTTTTTGGCTCGCGCAACTCCAAACCAAAATTCTTCTTCTCTCCGCTTTCACCTCCAATCATCTCCAACGTTTCGGTCAGTGCCGCTAAGGAATTCATCTTCATATAAGGACACGATGCGCATCCGCCGTCCATGCCGCACCCTTCACCCGATGCCGGTCCCGGGATGATGGATAGACTAGACATTGCCTCGCTCACAATTTTCCCCGAAGAGCTGCTATTGACTTGCGTGATGGAATCTACGGAAACCGGGAACACAATTTCACACTCGACGCTCGAATCGTTCTTCTCGAGCTCTTCGGTAACAGCTCGCACGATTGATGTGACCATGCCAGTTTCAGTACCGAGCACGAATTTCATGCGTTCTGGAACGTACACTTCTCCATCTTCTTCCAGCGCGCTAGTGCTATTGTTGTTCTTGTTGTTCTCGTTCTCGTGCTTGTTCTTGTCTTTAGGCGTCGAAGAGGAAGAAGCAGAGGAAAAGAGTTCTCTGCTCTTGCGCTCTTTTTCAATACCACCTCGGATTTTGGCTAAAATGAAATCTAAAATATTTTGCGTCGAGCCGACGACGCCCATATTTCGTTCGCGAGCTTCCATTGCTAGGGTGAACATTTCTCCCGGAACTTCAAAATGTGCCGCTTGATAGGCGTCGGAATAACAGTCTCTCACAACTCGACACACTTCGCCACCGAACAAGTGATGCACCACGCACGCTCCGTCGCGGAAGTATTCCATGTTATCCAGCACTTTTTTCACTGACTTTTGGTCGTGTTCAGGGTGTAACTGTTTGATTTCTTCGTCCGACCACGTCGTTGATGCGCGCGTCAAAAGTTCGACCAAGTTGCCGCCCATGTACGTATCTGGACCGTAAAATATCTTGACGTCCGGAATTTGAGCAGCAGCTTGTAAAACCGTGTTGACGACGTTCGAAGACGTGCACGCAATGGTTGGAACTTTTGCGTTCGCGCTCGCCTTCGTGTCCAATCCAGTGTTGATGTAGATGACGTGCAGAGAATTTTTCGCCTCGCCGGCTTCTCGCAAATATTTTTCGTACGTTTCTGTTTGCGCAGCTTCTGCTAAGGAGCACCCGATGGCATCCGAGGACATGCGGTAAACGTTCGCTTCAGGAAATCCAGCGTCGTCAATAATAGCTCGCACGTTCTCTGACATGAAATCTACACCTAAGACGCAGATGTTTTCGCACTTTTCGTCTCTCACCATTCGCACCGCCGCGTCCGCCATGACTAAAGAATCGGAGATGAAGATCCTCGACGCGCACTCTGGATGTTTCGCTTTACATCGCATCAGCACTCCTTGGACTTCTGGGTCCATGTAAAAATGCGCGACGATTCCACACTTTTTCTCAATCAGTAACTTCGCCAACTTGTCCACCTGTTGGTCGTCCGGCGTTAAATATTTCGCCTGCGCTTCCGCGAACGACCCTTTCGGTTCGCATCCGGACTTTGTAACGATTAATGAAGGGAAAGGATCGCTTTGGAAATCGTTAAGTAAACTTCTCGCTTGTCTTTTGATTGTTTCTAAAGCGTTCTTAAACCCGTTTTGTCGAGAATCAATCGCGCTCGTTTTCACTGCGCTTTCCGACACCCCTCGCAGAGTCGCAGCTACGATCGATTCCACATCGATGTCTTCGATTTGTTTCAGGGTGTACCCTCGAAACATTTTCGTCACGACGCCGAGGAAACCTCTCGTTATCGCTGAATCTGAGTACGATTGCAATCGCGGGGCAGATGAACCATCCGATCCTTCTGTTCCTTCTCCTTCTCGAGAGAGAGACACTTTCACCCACGTTTGGGAAGCCGTGCACCCCATCACTCGAGTGTTTTGGTTTCTCTCCGCGAGTGATAACTCGACGACGTCCACTTGCGACTGCAGGAGCTTCTTCGTGGCTTCTTTCTTCTCCTCTTTCGTCAAAGAAGAAGAAGACGACGACGATGATTCAGACGAGTTCGAAGAAGAGGAAGACGAAGAAGAGGCGATGATGGATGAAACTCTTTCTCTTCTTTGTCTTCTTCTTCTTCGGGAAGATGATGATGATGATGATGATGATGATGATGATGTCGTCGTCGCCTTCTCCTTCCGTCGGACGCTACTCCTGCTACTTTTGCTCGAAGGAGATGAGAATATTTTGGACGCGCTGCTCCTCGAACAACAACACAACGACGTAAACGACGACGACGACATTTATTCTTCTATTATATGTGCGTGTACGCGTAATCAATCTCTCTTCTCGTCGTGTGTGATAAATAAAAAGTGTGACGATGGGATGATGAGGGGCGGAGAAGAAAGAGAGTACGAACGAAAAAATTGGAAGAAGACAAGCGACAAGTCTGTCGCAAGTGCGAGTGGATAAAAAAAAAAAGAGAAAAAGAGACACGCAAAAGAGAAAAGCGCTTTTCGCGCGCGCTTCTTCAGAGTTTTATCTTCTTTGCTGCTAAAGTATATAAAGAGAGCCATCATCATCATCATCATGTTATCATCAGCGACGACGATGTCCCTCTCGACGAGTGTCGCTCACGCGACCCGGGTGATGTCCTCTTCCTCCACCTCTTCTTCTTCTTCTTTGTCTTCCTCCTCCTCCTCCTCGATTTCATCCCCGAGTGCATCATCTTTTCTTTGCGCGACTCCTTCTTCGTACTCCTACTCTTCCTCCTCGAGAATACGAGCGACGAGAAGGAGGAGGAGCAACTCCGTCGTCGTTATCGGTAACATCGCGAGGAGAAACAGAGTCATTTTAGGAGCATCATCATCGACAGAAGGAGGAGGAGGAGGAGGAGGACCAGGAGAAGAAGAAGAAGGGGCGGTGGCGACGAAATCTTCGGACCAGCTCTTACAAGGTGAAGCGTCTGAAACGACGGCGTTACCGGAGAATTTCTGCATCATCGAAGGCGCGAATACCATTTTAGATTTCTCTAAACTCCAAGTGGACGATATTCAACAAAACTTGGAAAGTCGACGACAAAAAGTGTTCTTATTGATGGAAGAAATGCGACGACTGCGAGTGCAGTTGCGGATAAAGTCCACAGGAAGCGCGTATGAAGAAGAAAATATGGTGCAAAAGTCAGAGTTTCAGTCAGTTGTGCCTGGATTCCCAGTGTTGACGGAGGATTCAATTTCGGATTATCGAATCTATTGGGGTGCGACTGTGCTCTTCTTCTTACTGTTTGGCGGTTTGTTTGCGCCCATCGCGGAGGTGAAGCTCGGCGTCGGCGGTACCACATACGCAGACTTTATCGAATTTGTTCACTTCCCGAAGCAGTTGGCGGAAGTCGATCCGATCGTTGCGTCGTTTACCGGCGGTGCAGTTGGCGTCGTTTCGGCTTTTTTCGCGATTGAAATTCGTAGCGCTCAAGAACAAAGGAAAAAGGTGTGCATGTATTGCAAAGGGAGCGGCTACTTGACTTGTGCCGAGTGCGCGACGCCAAACACGTATAAACCAGGGAGATTGATCGATCCAAACACGGGATCTAAATGCGTGTGCAACAACTGCTTGGGGACGACAAAGGTTATGTGCACGACGTGTTTGTGCACAGGTATGGCTTTGGTAACAGAACACGATCCGCGCATAGATCCTTTCGATTAATCCGTCGTGGGCGAGAGCTCGCGGAGATGAAAAACAAAGAACGAAAATTTTATGCAATACATCACATTACTACAGAATCAATTATATCTACCACGTACATGAAGGTACCTACAATCTATTAGAATCTACAATTTTAAACTATTTGCCACGCAATCTTCGTCGACGCTTTTCATCTAATTGTTTTACCAGCTCTTCTGAAGACAACGGCGAGGAGGCCTTCTCAATCAACGCGCTGCTGGAACTTTTACCAACTTTTCCCGGTTCATCGTCCAAGGATGAGCTATAAGATAAATTTGGTCCCATCTTCATCGTCGCTGCCATCAACGATTTATCTTTTTCTACCACGGCTTTTGCAAAGATCTCGCAAAACTCTTTCGAGTCTTCTCTGGTTTCGATTTTTGTTCGCATCACCAAAGCCGGTCTTCGATCTTTCGTTCTTCCGACTACTCTGGCTGGATTTCCGGCAACCATACCGTTCGCCGGAACTGCTTTCAACACTAACGAACCTGCCGCTATCATCGCACCAGATCCAACTACAATGTTTCCTAAAATTGTGCTTCGTGCGCCAATCAATACGTTATCTTGGATCTTCGGATGCCTATCGCCAACTTCTTTTCCGGTACCGCCCAGAGTAACCCCTTGAAGAATGGAAACGTCGTCACCTATGGTAGCCGTCTCGCCTACGACACAACCTGTCGCGTGGTCCATCAGAATCCCTCCGCCAAATTTTGCAGCCGGGTGCACGTCAACCCCTAACGCTTCCGAGATCCTCGACTGTAGCATGCTCGCGTACGACTTTTGTCCTTTTTCCCACAAATAATGTTGAATCCTGTGCGCTTGAATCGCGTGAAAGCCTTTGAATAACAGCAACGCTTGGACGTACGAGCCACAGGAAGGATCTCTCGAGCGTACCGCGACCAGGTCTCTGCGTATGTTATTCCTCAGCTGTTCGCTATCTTTCGCCAACAAAACTTCATTAAAAATCTCAATCAGTTGCGTCGATAACAACGTCTTCGTGCACAGTCGATTGGCGAGCGCAAAACTCAAACTTTTCTCCAAGCAATCGTGAGACAAAATAGAGCTAAAGTAGAAAGAACTCAGCATTGGCTCTTTCGCAGCCTCTGTTTCTGCTTCTTTTCTGATTTCGTTCCAAAAATCTTCCCTCGACATCTCGTTCGATAAGTCTTCGCTGTTTGGCCGTTTCGGCGCGCGTATCGCAGACTTTGTCGTCGACGTTGAGTATGACAACGATGATGATCTAGATCCAGATGCTTCTACGTTTCCATCTTCTCGCGCAACGGCGAGTCGTTCTTTCTCTTTTCCTTTTTCAGGCACCGAGACAGCGGCGGAAGAAAACAGTTTTTCTACTTTGTCTTCCTCGTCGTCGAGTTCAGCGCATAACTCTTCGCCCCATTCTTTGTTGTCGTCGTCGTCCCAATCGCTCACGAGATATCTCGGGTGCGATTCCGCCCATAAGTTCGGTTCCGGCCATTCTTGTTTTTGCTGTTGTTGTTGCTGCTTGTTAGAGGTTGTCGCGTTCTCGTCCTTCCTCGCAGCGGCGGTGAAGATTGTCCGCACTCGCTCTCCTTGTCTTCTTCTTCTCGTCGTTGTTGTTGTTGTTGTTGTTGTTGTTGTTGATGGTGGTGGTCTTCTTTCTCTAATTATTTTCAGAGAAGAAGAAGAAGAAGAAGAAGAAGAAGAAGAAGACGCCGTCGATCTCGAGGAGTAGCAGCAGTAGCAGCTCATCATCATCCTCAGACTCTTATGTGTATTATTATTATTATTTTCGTGTCTTGTGAATTCTATTTGTGCTGTGTAATTCGACGTTTCAACTCAAGGTTTTCTCAAGCAAGCTTGTCTTCAATTTTTTACAAAAACAACATCACAATAATAATACTAATAACATAACATATAACATAATGTCTTTGTCTTCTTCTAAACTCATCCAAAGACTTCTGCGCAACGGCGGTGGGCAGAGCAGAAACGACATTTTTTTCACTCGTTTACTCTCTTCGTCTTCACCGGCGTCGTCGTCGTCCTCGTCAAAACCATCCACAGCGACGACGAGGACGACGACGCCGACCAAATTTGGAAAAAAGGAAGAAAAAGAAACCTTTCTCGAGAATCTTATTCGAGAATCAAACGCTTCGTTTCCAAACTTGGAAGGAAAAGTCGTCTCCGGAATAGTGACAAAGATTGACTCTAGGAACGGATTCATTGACGTGGATGTTGGGTTCAAAATGCCATCGAGCTTTGTAAAAGAGGAGTTACCAGAGGATGTGAAGTTAGGCGATCGCGTACCTCTACGAGTGAAACGTTTACAAAACCCGTTCGGGGAGATGGACGTGGACTCGGTCTCGGTCGATCAGTTTAGAAAACACCAACTGGCGTGGGATGCGATTGCGAGGAAAAGAGAGAATAGAGAGCTTGTCACCGGGAGAGTCTTGAATGCCGTGAATGGTGGATTCGCGGTCGGCGTTTCCGGACACGTCGGTTTTTTACCGAAGAAGTTAGCGCGAGACGAGAAAGGAAGACGGTTGCCGCAAGACCGCGACGCCACGCCACCAATAGGAGACGCCATGCAGTTTCGAGTTTTGTCCATGAGTGAAGCTGGTGGGGCGAGAAATTTCGTAGTGAGTGGACCAGAGGTTGAGACTAAAAGACAGAGTCAACCCGCGAGTAATAATAGTGCGAGAACGGCGTTTTCTGCAGCGACGACCGGGTCTCGTAAAGTTCGAACGTGGGACGGTACGAAATGATAAGCTCGAAATGATTACGGCATATAGTGAATAATGTAGTAGCAGCACAGGTAGCAGTTTTTAGCGGTACAAATAGAAATATATTTTTACTCTCCTTTTCTAAACGTTTTCTTCTTTCTTCGCGCACAACTCGTACGTTTCCGAGAGTCGCCTTTGCTTATTCAAAGGCATTGCCGAGCGTCTTTTCACGACTTCATTGAGATCTAAATCCGCATACACAACACCCGGCTTTTCCTCTAATTCTTTGTCGTTTAATTTCTCCCCAAACGGACCGTATACTGAACTATCGCCATGTGCTTGGTACGACGCGCCTTCTACCCTCGCAGGCGAACACGTCGCAACAAACATCTGATTGTCCACCGCTCGACATCTTTGCAGTAACGCCCAGTGTAAAGGACCGGTCACGGTATTGAAGGCTCCTGGATATATCATCCCAATGCATCCTTCTAGCGCACACGCGCGCGCGTACTCAGGAAATCTCATATCAAAGCATATGCCAACACCAAACTTTCCAAAATCTTTGGTATTTGCGATAGTCACCGCGTCGCCCGCCGTGAGCGTCTTTGATTCAAAAAAAGTGATTCCATCTGGTATATCTACGTCGAATAAATGCATTTTATGATGCGTTGCTATGAGTGCGCCATCGCTATCAAACACAAAGCACGTGTTGAATAGCTTGCCGTCCTTTCTCGTCGGTATTGATCCTCCAAACAGAACGACTTTTTTCTCCTTGGCGATTTTCCGCATAGCATCGAAGGACGGCGACGTCGAACCTCTTCCTTCTTCTTCAGCCACAGAACTACCTCGATCTAACACTACATCCTCCGCGAACGGAGCGAAAAACTCGTTTCCGTAAGGACAGTTCCACATCTCAGGTAAGACTACGATATCCACAATCTTTTTTTCTTCTTCAGCCAATTTTAACGGTTTGTCTCCTGATGATGACGATGATGACGACGATGACGACGATGAAAGCGCTTCTTCGACTCTCGCCAGCATGTTTTCAATATTTTCATCCTTGGACGACGTCGACGCCAATTGCACGAGCGCTATTCTCGCGCTCTTCTTTTTGGTCGTGTTCTCTGTGGTAATCGTCTCATCCGTGAAGGAGGAAGAGGTGAAACGACTTTTCGCCGACATCGTGCCGTTGTGCGTGTTCTCGTTTGACGATGATGATGAGGACGCCGACGTTCTCGCCTTTGTGTTCTTCGCGACAAAGAGACGTTTCGGTTCGTTGCTTCTAGTACCAGAAGCAAGTGGAGTGCGGTGAATAGTAGTAATACCGAGACGGAAAAGGGACGCAAAAGGACAAGTCATTTCTTGTGAGGTAAGGGCGAACTGGGGAGAAGAGAAGAAGAACCCGAAAGAGCAGAAAATTTTCTCTCGCGTATGAGATTAAAACCTAAGTGCGTATGTATCTACAAGAATGCATTGCCCAACCACTCGCTCTTTTCTTCATCTCTCTGCGCTTCATTTTTTCCTCTCTCTCTTTCTCTCTACTAATCAACAAGAACGCTTCATTCGCACCCTTCTTCTCTTTCGCGCTCTCGCGCGAAGAAAGACGAGCGTCCAATTTTTTTCTAAGCGTTGTGTACATGTCGTCGTAATTTTTACCGGTATCTCTCTTCCTCTCTCTCTCCCTCTCTTTCTCTCTCTTTTTCTTCCTCTTCTTGCGTGTGAGGAAGTAAATTACGAGCCGTGCACCTTGATAAACTCCTTCTTCGAGATTTTCTCGTCGATCAAAAACTGGGCCACATTTTTGCGTTGGTCTCCTTGGAGCTGGATGATATCCCCGAGTTCCGAGTCTTCCACAATCGTTCCGTTGCAGTTGAACTTCTTCTTGCACTCTTTCAAGATGATCTTCTTGTTGATTTTGGGATTAATCCCTTGTAACGTCGTTAAGGATTTCCTCCCATTTCTTTGTTGCGTGCGGATGTGAATGTATTTGTCTTGAACCGAATCCGCGTTGATTTTCTCGGCTTTTTCTTTTTTCTTCTTCTTGAGTTCCGAGTCTTCTCGATCGTCTTGATTCAACAAGTCGGCTTGGTTCGCGAATGGGTCGATACCTGTCGTCGTGTTTAATTGTTACGCGGCGTAAAGAGAAGGAGAATAGCACGAGTGAGAGTCAGTTTACTATTCCATGGTGGTACGAAGACGAAGAAGACGAAGAAGAAGAAGAAGAAGAAGAAGAACAACAACAACAACAACGGAAGGGAAGGGAAAGAAAAGAAGTAATAAATTCATCTTCTCGTTCTTCAAAACAAAGAGAAGAAGAAGAACTAAAAAAACGTACCGAAGGATGGCTCGAGCTCTTCCATAAAAAAACGGAAAGGTTGGTTTTTGAATGCGTGTGCGTGTGACTGCGTGTGTGTGTGTGTTTAATGCGCTTGTTGCTCGCGAAGACTTTTAATATCGTTTCTTTTGAGAAGAAAAGAATAAAAAAGAAGGTTTGTGTGCAATTTGTGGCGATTACGAGAGAAGAGAGAAAAAGGAAAGAGAGAGAGAGAGA
>Ga0115557_1001479_pt1 | contig 16223 bp, 14 predicted proteins | sample COGITO_mtgs_1104_FD_87280 | JGI IMG/M metagenome (GOLD analysis project Ga0115557, IMG submission 87280) | Pelagic marine microbial communities from North Sea - COGITO_mtgs_110421 | ecosystem: Environmental > Aquatic > Marine > Epipelagic | place: Germany:Helgoland, sampling site Kabeltonne...
GCAGCCTTCTCTGCGGCAGCCTTCTCAGCGGCAGCCTTCTCCGCGGCAGCCTTCTCGTCGGCGATACGTTTAGCTTGTTCGTTAGTATTACGAGGTCTTCCACGACCTGACATTAAAAAATTCACCATTATGTATTAAATATACATAATGGATAGAAATTTCTAAATATGAATAAACGATTTGTAAATATGTAACCATTATTTTTACTTTTTATTAGTCTCGGTATCCAATGTACCGATAGCACAAATGTATGGGTCATTTAATTCAAAACGAATACCTATGATTTTTGTTGTAATTACACTGTTTTCCTCAACAGCTCCAAATTGTTTGTTTGTAAAATGATGGTCGCGTGCGATAAACACTGTAACTGGCATATTGCCTTCATTATCAATGACTTCTCCATGTATTCCTGCTTTAGTAAGGGTTTTAACCTTACAGTCAATAACCATATCTTCAACTGGATGACATACCATGCATTCAAATACCGTTTGAAATTCAACCTTTTCGTTATTGACAATACCTGCTGAGTATGTATTTACACGAACCGAATTAGGTTTAATATATCCATCTTGAGTGCATTTACCTTCGATGCTATATGATATACTTCGTTCTAAATTCTGTTTTATATTTTGTCCGACCTGGTCCATTGTTAAAAACACTTTTCGGGTGAGCAATTCATTCGAATAGACTCCTTGCGTATTTGATTGTTTATCCATAGCTACTAATATATGAATATATTATCTTTTATGTAGTTTTGATTCAATATGGAAATTTCAATTTTCTATATTGAAAGTTTATGAACGAGAAACACCTATAAATGTATCTACATTCTTGTTACGTAAAACAGTGTCAAAAAACCATCGTTTTCCACTACTTTCTTCATCAAGTTTTCTGAATACAAGTTCAAAAATGACACACATCCCTTGTTTTAAAACATTATCATAATTAATATCAAATTTGATAGGTAGGTCGTTAATTTTTTTGATAACATCATTTTTTCCTGCGGTATTACAATTAAACCCCGTTATATTTCGTTGCTTATCTGTTAATGTACGTGTTTTAAAGATGATATTTTGTTTATTATCTTTGGCAATAAACCCGAATATTGATTTATTTATATTGGATGGTGCGACTATAAATTTTTTGAGTACATGTTTGTATTTATTAAGTTCTTCACTTTCTACTTTGTTCCATATGGGAGTATTATCGGTATTCAATGTGTATATCTGAAAAGGTTGTTTATTATTTAATGAATCAATGAGAACAATAATGTTATCATCAGTAATAAAGTTGTTATAATATTGTTTGATAATTTTGTCGTCATCGGTTAGTTGAATACCTTTTTGAAATATATGATTAATAATAGTAATTTTATCTTGTATTGGTAATAAATCTAAAATGTGATGTATAACATATTTATCCAGTTGCTCTTTACTGAAATTGTTCTCAATAAGTAGTGGGTAAACTTTACTATAATGTTTATACCAGTCACTATCTCCAGATTTAATATTTTCAGTAGTTGTAGTTTTAGTAATATTTTGTGTAAGTGTCTCAATAAGCGTAGCATAATCAGACCGTGTAGTTTCAATAATAAGTTCTTGGGTAGGAGAAGTCATTTTGACAGGTAATTCTAATTCAAGATTATTCGGTTTAAATGCGATAGGTATAGACCGTTCAATCAACGAAGCATATTCATCGGTAATTTCCATGGGTTGAAATACATAATATTTACCTTTGTTAATTAAATATCCATTTCTGCCATATTTATCTACAATAATTTCATTTTTATTGTTAACGAATCGTGTAAGTGCGAAATCAATTTGTTCTTTTGGATATTTTTTAATTATATTAATGGACTTAATCAAATCTTTTCTCGTATAAAAGAATTGTTCTTTAAATAAGTTTCGAATTCGTTTGACAATAGCTGAAAATCCGATACGTGCGAACTCTTCACTGTATGTATGATTCACAATATCTGAATTGTTAACCTCATTCTTAGAATAGCATTGATAATTACAATTATCCATATAGTCACATATGGGAGTAAATGGTTTATCCCCAATTGTAAATGGGATTTTGTCTTTAGAATTACTGGATAATTGAATCTGTATATCTTTATTTTGAACCATTTGTGTTAATTTATCAATAGTAAAATTAGTTTGTTCGATATTTAATTGACAATCGACAGAGATTTCTTTCATAGTACGTGTTACATTGCCTATTAATTCTGCCTTTTTTTCAGCGAAACGATAAACATATAAGTCTGCGGGTTCTTCTTGTTTATCTGATATAGGTTCTGTAATATGTAGATAAATTTCTACATTGCGTTCTTCAAAAGGTAAATTACAATGACTTAGATTACGTACGCCTCGTCCAATAATTTGTTCGGTACGATTGTTATTATACCATGGCTCCATAATATGTACTTGACGAACATTTTTAAAATCCAGTCCTTCTGCCGCTGCTTTTGTAATAAGAATAACCTTAACATTTTCACCGTTTTTATTATCGGTATTTGTAATATGTTTAATATCACTTAGATTGTCTGGTGAGAATAGCTTATCTCCAGTAATCATTACGTATTTTGCTTGTTTAAAATTACCTTTAACGTTGGATTTAGGTTTCATGGATATAGAATCAATGGGTTCTGTGGGTGGTTCTGAAAATAAAGGTTTTGTATAATTAGAGCTTCCATATCTGGTAAATCCTAATTCTTCCAACGCAAGTGCGACTGGTACAACTCCACCATCGATATACTGAGAATATACAATGATAACACCTTTCGACTTCATAATAGTATTACATATTGAAGAAATCTTACCACTGTACTTAGGAAGGATATCAGGACTGAAAATACGCCCATAATTATCAATGGTATCAGGTTTATATTGAAAATTGTAGCGTATTTGTTCGGTAGTTTTATAACTCATTATATTCATAAGACCATTTTTACCTACGATTCGTTTCACGACATCTTCCGAATTCATAGTAGTGGGTTCTCCATTCATTATTTTATCAAACTCTTTATTAGGGTAAACAATATCTAATGACTGCAGAGGTCGTTCTAAGTAAGTATATCCAAATGATTCCATATTATCAAATGTCGGTATTTGTTGTACTGATTCATCTCCATCCGGTGCTTTTATCGTAGACATGTTTCGTATACTTTCAATAATGTAATTGTATCCTTTTAATTGGTAGTCTCCTATAGAATTTGTATATACGGGTGTATGTTTTAATGGTGCGGTTATCTCACGATTATTCATTTGTTTGGTCGGGTAATTTTCTACATCCAGAGTACGAGTATTGTCGAACGTCTCGGGATAAATGCGATATGGAAATGAATAAGGATTTTCTCCCCGGACAAATGAAACATATCCAGTTAATTTACGCATGAGTAATTCTTTACCACTATCAGAGACAATACCATTATCATCAGTAGTGGATTCAATAAAATTACCATTTTTATCAAATATATCACTTTCTGAAATTGTACTACGATTGTCATTTACGTTCATAAGATTCGTAAGCCATATGACTTCTTTGTAGCTGTTATACATAGGAGTAGCAGATAATAGAAGAAGACGAAGGTTATTAGCGTATTTACATATATTCAATAATAATGAAGATGTCTTTTTCTTATCTTTATTGTCATCACCCTGACGAATATTATGGACTTCATCAATGATGATAAGACGATTGTCAAAGTATTTTTGTATTCTTTTTAATTTGTATTCCTTTCTTTGTGCTGCTGTATAATTCACATTATCAGGTGGAAGTGTTTTATTTTGTATGTAATGTGACAATTCAGTATATCCCACAAAAGAATAGTATTTGTTAATTAACGAATTAATGAGTGATGTAATTTTATCCTTTGAAATGCCCTTTAAATTAGTAGGATTAATCTCAGTTATTAATGAATTCCCTACACATGTGTTTAAATTCCATTGTTCTCCATCTAATTTTAATTTTCGTTCATCAAACAATTGAAGACGGAAATTGTTTTGAACGTTAGGTGAAGCAACGATGAGTATTTTTTGTTTTACACCTACTTGTTTCATAAAATGTCTCATCTCTTCGGCAATCCCAATCGCACTGCAAGTTTTCCCTGTTCCTAATCCATGATATAATAAAAGAGAATTATATGGCGTTTGTAGTGAAAGAAAATTTTTAACAAACATTTGATGTGGTAACAACTCAAAATCTGCTTTACATAGTATTTCTGCTTGTTTTTTGATATCTTTAATTTCACCATCGAATTTTGTATCGTTGAATTCTTTACGCAATGCTATTTTTGCACTAAAATTAGGGTCATTTAATTGTGGATAGAGAAAATCGTAAGTGTCATCATTATTATCATATTCAAGTTTTTCTTTATTTGATAAATATTGATTATATTCTTTAGAATCCATATCACTTGGTTCTATTCCAATTTGATTTTGTATATCCTGTATATCTTGTGTTAATTCGATATTATCAAATAGGGTTGTCTCACTTGGTTCAAGTTCGGGTGATAGTGATGGTTCAACCACAGGTTCTGGTGAAGGTGATGGTTCAACCACAGGTTCGGGTGAAGGTGATGGTTCAACCATAACTTCTGGTTCATCTGCTTCATTAGGTCTATTTTCTAAGCATATAATCAATCGTATTAATTCGTCTGTCATTCGAGCACCTAATATTTGATTTTTATGAATACCTCTTTCTTCACCAATAAGGTCAGATACCATATTTCTCAAATCTTTGGTACTAAGATTGCGATTATTAACTTGTTCGGTCAACTCATTTAGCCTCTGTTGCTGCATGGGTGTTTGTGGCACATATTTTTTAGAACAACTATTCGTAGTGTCTTCTGCATTATTTATAATACGTGGTAAACATTTATTCTGAGCCTTATTCCAACGTTCTCCCTTAGGACATCTTTTACGTGTGTTATTTTTTGATACAGATTTATTTTTAACGGTGTTATTCATAAATGGGTGATACTCTATATATATTAAAATATATATAGATAAAAAGGTGTGTATTTTAACAATAGCATGATATACTATATTTTGATAGGGTGTTATTTATTTTAGTAAGCATAGACTGTTTTTCTAAATTATAGCTACGAATAGATGACATGCAGTTTTCGTATGTTTTCCATTCCATTTTACTCACTTCAGTTTTTTCATAATTATTCATGTTAATCTTCTTTTTACTATCAATATACGTGATAAAATATCTATGCTTGTAAGATTTATAATTAGAACCAGTAAAAATTTCTTCAAATGGGAAAAGATTCTCAATCAGCTTTATAGACTTCATATCAATCCCTGTTTCTTCATTAAATTCTCTTAAAGCACAATCTAAATCAGATTCGTTATAATTCCGTCGCCCCTTAGGGAATCCCCATTCCGGTTCATCCCATATAATGTATTGATTACTTTCTTCAATCATTTCAGACAAAGAGAATTTATTTGTTTTGTATTGAACCCCTTGTTTTAAATGATTAAATTTATTTCTGGATGAATTTTCTTCTGCTCTGTATTGATTGATTACATTCACATTACCCCATATATCGTTCCATAATTGGTCGAACGTACATGTATTTAATTTATGTTTTTCAGCATTCGTCATTTGTTTCAACATATTCATTATATAATCTTTATTTGTCAATGTATATTTCCCACGCATAAAATCAATAAATCCTAATGTATCTTTACGACATATCATTAAATATTCTATTTGATTGTTACAAATACGAAAGGCAATAGAGCCTAAACTGGTTATCGGTAATTTGCATTGGTTATAGCTATGTCCGTGTTTTCCACAATTATTACAATAGTTATCTGCCATTTATCTATTATTTTACACAAAGTAATCTTTACACCCTTTTTACAAAATAGTTGTATTTGTACAAAATAAATATTACTAACGTGTATACAAAATGATATTTCACCCTGAAGTATGGGGACCTCATTATTGGTTTTTTTTACATACAGTAGCTGAGTCTTATCCCAAAACCCCCAATGATGTAACCAAGAAGAAGTATTACGATTTTATTCAGAATGTGCCACTATTTATACCTATTGAGGAAATGGGAAACAAGTTTAGTGAAATGTTAGATAAGTATCCAGTATCTCCTTATTTAGACAACCGTGACTCGTTTGTGAGATGGGTTCATTTTATTCACAATAAATTCAATGTATTATTAGGGAAAGAAGAAATATCATTACCAAGAGTTCTTGAAAAATATCGCAATGAATATTTACCCAAACCAGTGTATATAAGCAGTAAATTAAATTTGAATAAACATTATATACATTTAGCCCTAATATTGATATGTGCGTTTTTGATTTATGTATACTATGAATAAATCGATTGAAAATGTGTATAGATAATATAAGAAGAAGTAAGGATAACATGAGATTTGAATTAGTAATATTATTAGTAGCCGGTTTTTGTATGGCAAACATCTACACTGATGGTAAGTATATGACTTTATTATTATCATGGAAAAAATATTATCAGATGGCAGGCATAGCTTTCGGCGCGTTGATGTTTTATATTTTAATAAAGAAAAATCCTCTACGCGCACGTGAGATAGTATCTACATCTGGGGATTATATTAAATATTTACCCATTGATAAGAATGCGTCGAATATAATTTCACCCATACTGGATTTCACTTCGAAACAGGGTTTTGTTTCGGGAAATGACAATCATCCAATGATGGCCCTATCGAATCCGTCCCAAATATCGGAAGATAGGATTATGAATTCGGGTAAAAAATCAACAAAGCGTTCTGTTAGTGAAACGAAAAAGAAATTCGTAGCATCCAGACAAAATTGGAAATGTGGCGATTGTCAAAATCAACTAACCGCTTGGTTTGAAGTAGATCATGTGGTTAGATTAGAATATGGAGGAAGTAATCATGTAGATAATTTAGTTGCTTTATGTCGGGAATGTCATGGAAAAAAAACAACCATGGAGAACTTGTAATAGGAATATCAATAATATTTATTATATCTATAATGTATAATAAATATGGACTTATTGAATGGACCCACCGTAATGCCAATCTTGAAATATATACTTACTTTTGGATTTCTGATTTATTTTGTAGTAACATTAATGAAGTCATCGGAAGACCCTTTATCATTAACGACTGGATATAATAATTATTTATTTCCATTAGTAGTAGGTTTGATATTTTTAATTCCTACTGTGTTTTTAGGAAAAGAATCATTGAATAATAGCTATTATATTGGTGTGATTATAGGAACAATTGTATCCTTATTTGGAACAGTATTTTATTTTTATTCAAATATTAATGATTCATCTTTCTCGGTTGCGAATTATATAATATCCGGTATACTGTCATTTGGTATTTTAATTGGGTTAGCAATCGTGTTTTATTTTTATAGTAATTACTTAAAAACACAAGAAGGATGGGGTGGTTTTTTCGTCCATCTACTTTTCTACGTTCCTTGTCTTATTTTGGATTTATATAATTACATACGTCGTGAATTGGAGCTAACAACGAATGTGGTATATTATTTATTCATAACTGAAATCGTTTTGATATTCCTTTATAATTATATTCCCACAATTATATCGAAACTTAGTGTAAAACAAGGTACCCCTTTATTAGAAGGTTCCGCATTTCTGGATATAGAAAAGCCACTAATTTCCAGTTATGATTTAAAATTAACCGCAGAAAAGGATGATGTAAACTCCCCTGTGGTATACCGAAGAAATTATAGCTTGTCAATGTGGATAATGATAAACGCCCATTCTGAAAATAAATTTTCTTATGCGAATGAAACTCCTATATTTAATTATGGTAATGGAATACCTAAGATAACTTACGTAAAAAAGGAACCTCATAATAACAAAGAAACATTAAAGGTATATTTTACAAATTCTCAAGTCAGTGATGATAATAATTACATAATTGAAGTAGATACTCAAAAATGGAATCAGTTTATCTTCAATTATACAGCAAATTCGGTTGACTTATTTTTAAATGGTTCATTAGAAAAAACCTTTAGATTTGAACTTGATAATCCACCAGTATATACTGCGAATGATATGGTAGTAATTGGTGCGAATGATGGTATAGATGGAGCTATTAGTAACGTACGATATTATGTAGGAAATTTAACACGTTCACAAGTAGCAAATTCATATAATTTATTAATGAAAAAGAACCCTCCTACAAATAATTTATAAATGTACTGTATACAATGGATACAATAACCATAATTTTGATAGTAGCTATTTTAGTATTATTATACGTGTTATATGCTTATTTTACAGATAGTTCTTCTGAATTAGTACAAACTGCCAGTTTATTAACACCAGTACCACCTATTTCAAATATAAGTGGTCCAAAAAATACACGTTACGCACATTCAGTATGGATATATGTAAATACGTGGGATAATAACACAGACAAAGTCATTTTTTCTCGTGCCGATAATTTAAAATTATATTTAGATAAAACCTCTCCTGTATTGAAACTTGATGTTACAATGAATAATCATACTGCTGCAACTCCAAGTATCGAAACAATGAATATCACTAACAATTTCCCTCTTCAGAAATGGGTAAATGTTACAATTAGTATGGATAACCAATTTACAGACGCTTATATTGATGGTAAATTAGTTCGTTCTCAGCGTTTTTTTAAGAAAACCGAAAATAACGGTAGTGCTATTCCTATTGTCCCGCCCGGTAAAGAAATACCTGTATATTTAGGAAATACAGGTGGAAACTTTGACGCTTATGCTACCCAGTTTAGAAGATGGACGACCCCAATCGACCCAGAAACCGCATGGGATGTATACATGAAAGGTAACGGTTCAAGTAAAATGGCATCAGCATTGAACGACATAGGTATTGATTTGTCTATTTTACAGAACAACGAAGAAATTAAGAAGTTCTCTTTGATGTAAGTAAAATGTTTTATATATCTATTATATAATATATAAAACGTGATGAATTTTCAACAAAATACGAATACAAATCCAAGCCCATTAAATACATTTAATCAAAGTATTCAAAGTGGAATTCAGGCTGTAGGTGATGGATACGACCAAGCTAAGGGAAATTTAACAAGTAAGTTCGATGAATTCTCAACAGAAGCCGCAGTAGGAGTTGGTGCAACTACTGGGTTCTTATATTCAAATACTATTATCGCAAAATTCGCATTTATTATTTTGGTATTGATTGTATTTTTATTTTTAATGAATTTGGGTATAAGTATGATAAGTTATTTTACACGTCCAAGTGGTTCTCCTTATATAATTAATGGTATGATTGATGGTACCAATGATATGATAGTGTCTCAAGACCCCAAGAACACTGAAAGTAAGCCAATATATAAGTCAAATAACGAATCAGAAGGCTTAGAATTTACTTGGTCTTCTTGGATATATATTGATGATTTAAATAAAAATGACAGTAAATATCAACATATATTCAGTAAGGGTGACGGTGGATTTGACCCTAATACAAATATTGCGAGTGTAAATAATGCACCTGGTATGTATATTTCACCAATGACAAATAAACTTCATATTATTATGGATTCTGTAAAAGCACCTGATAGTACTACTGGAAATCCTAATATTATTGACATAGATAATGTACCATTAAAAAAATGGGTTCATGTTGCTATCCGTGCGATGAATACAAAAGTAGATGTATATGTGAATGGAATCATTGCAAGTCGTCTTGAAATGCTTGATACTCCAAAACAAAATTACGGCGATATTTATATAGCACAAAATGGCGGGTTTATGGGAAAATTATCAGCATTAAGATATTATAACCGCGCATTGAATGTTTTTGAAATTAATAATATTGTATCAAGTGGTCCAAATTTATCAGTGGTAAATGATATGGGAGCACAGAAAGGATTTAAATATTTATCTAATTACTGGTATTCATCCAAATATTAGAATTATCAACTAACAATCTCGTAGTATAGTATAAGTGATAATATACTATACTATGGCAACACCCGATGAAGCTTTATGTAGTGTTATTCAACAAAGAAAACAACAATTTTTATTTGCGGTTCCTCCACCAAGAAGGACCATTTTAGGTGAAGATAATAATCCGTATTTGAGCGGACAACATACATCATTTGATTTAAATATGAGAAGAAAAGCAGAAATATTGAAGTATGCTGGTAACAAACAATCTACAAAACAAGGCAAATTCACAAAAAAGGAGTTATATAAAAATGCGATGATGGGTTCTACCCGTGCGAGTAGTCGTATATTGGATTGTCCTGACGCAGGTATAATATATACACGTAGTGGTGCTGCTGGTGTTCCTGGACCATCAATTAATTTATATCTTGATAAAGACGTTCCATTATATAATTATAAAGTTGGTACAGAACCCAATGGTATATCACAAAAAGAACAAACAGATAAATGGTTGTTTACTACACCAGTTGATAATACATATTTTAACGATGATAATGAGAGCCAAGTAACAACGTTAAATATAACCGACAAAGTTGACTTGCCTGTGTATACTTATCGAATGAGTATTCCTATAGGGTTTAATATAACCGGTAAGAAGCTACTTGACGGAGATATATCCTATAATAATCTAATTATAACATTAGATGAAGTAACCCCGTTTGATTTTGTAGTAAAATACAATAATGAATACGTACAAAATGTCAATAGTATTATTGATTATACATATGATAGCAATATTACTTCAATGACTTTTGATGTTTCTAATAATGTAAATGATTTCAATGCGACCTTATATGCGGGTGTATTAGATATAACCAATATCAAATTATTCACCGAATCTGGATATATATATGATTTCAATATAACACCAAAGTTAAAAATTGTTATTGGAAATGATGATATCACCAGTAATTTTAACGTACAATATGATATCAGTTATGGTATACTCATGAATATATCTGAAACCAATACAAGTGACGCATCTGGATGTACGATAACAACTGAACCCAGTACACAAACATATGTTCCATTTACATTAGTTGATATGTAAATACGATTCTAATGTCTAACGAAAATTTTGTTTAGACATTAGATAAATTACCAAGTGCTACGGTCAGGGTTACTCTTAATACTTTTTAATGGATGTGGTTGAGCCCTTTGTTTTGGTTGCATATTAGGTGTTAATGTGGGGTTCAAGCACATTTTGGCATTAGGAAATACTTGTCCTGACATACATTTTGAAGCATCATTTATTTCAACACAGCCACGTTTTCCATTATGTTCGCCAACTAAACACCAGCTTGATTTTAACGACGAACCATTCGTCTGAATTGGACTTTCTGCTTTATCAGATTCGGGTTCTGCTACAACCATGTCAAGGTCTTTTTTTGTTTTCCGATTTACTGATCCCTTACTTACGTCTTTTAGTAGATTTCCTACAGATTGAACGGTGCCTTCGGCAATATCAACACCCGCACGAGCAACATCAGATGTAACATCAGCAGTTGTATTTATTAAAGTACCAGCAGTATATCCAAAAATAGCTAATATTTGGTAGATAAGGGGTTTGAATAGGTTAATGACTACTTGAACTGTATTACCTACTATTATAAATAGGTTTATCCCTAAAAGAGATAATATTAATAAGATAGCTAAAATAAATATCATGTAATTTTTACTATTACCTTCAGATGCAATAAATTTAGTAGAACCAGATAATGAATCCATTTTTATAATATAATATACAAAAATATTTTATTTAGTAGGTTCGTTTGCTTTCTTCTTATATAATGTGTTTTTAATGTAAATGGGATTGTTTAATATGCTCGAAACGTTTTTCTTTGTGAGTTTGGCTATAACCTTTGTGTTAATACTGTATTTGGTATATCACTTCAGACAAAAATTTACTGCTTTAGAAACGAAATGCGATACTATGTTTGAAATTATCAATAATATAGTGGCAGAAATGAATAATCGTAATACTTTAGTACAACATGGTGGTCTTCCTGAAAATATAATATACACCCCATCACTACAAGAACAGGAACAACACTATTATGGAGTATCTGAGTTACCCAAATTAGTGGTATCTGAAAGTGAAGATGAAAGTGAAGATGAAAGTGAAGATGAAAGTGAAGATGAAAGTGATGATGAAAGTGATGATGAAAGTGATGATGAAAGTGATGATGATGTTATTTTACCAGAAGAATTAAATGATACTCAACCAGTAAAGGTAATAAGTGTTGGTATGGGCGATATCGACGAAAATATTAATCATGACGAAAATATTAATCATGACGAAGAGCTAAGTATAGCAACTGACGAACATGACCCTGATATTCACAACGGATTAGACCCAGAGACTACAGATAATTTGATTGTAGATAAGTTAGACGAAAATCAAGATGTACCTATGGATATCTATAAAAAAATGAATATAACCGCATTAAAAGCAGTAGTAACTGAAAAGGGTTATACACATGATGCTGCTAAAATGAAGAAAAATGAGTTGTTAAAACTACTTGAAACATCAGCATAAATGTAATAATAATATCGTATTATAATTTCTAACTGTTTAGTATATTATAATGTTTTCACGTTCAACAAGTATGTACCAAAGTGTAGATTGCGCATATCCTATTATTAAAGAAACTGTACCTGAATCATCAAGAGGATACCATACCAATAATAAATATCCTGAATTCCCTCCCTTAATGAGTGATGGACGTTCAGTTACTGCTACATGGCAACCAGAGTCATCTATAAATGCTGATTTAGTAGAAAATTCGGGTATTAAATCAAACTGGGAATATCGCAAGTATTTAACCGAGAATGCAAAAAAAATCATGGAGTACAATTTCCGCGAATCATCCAATGATACTGGATATTACAAACGTCCTATTGATATTCCAAGCATTCAAACAAACGAAGTTAAGGGATTCCATAACCAACCCTACGTATACTCATCTGGAACAGACAAGACAAAACCATTCGGATATGCTTCCAGTGATTTAAAAGAGTTATATTTAACAAGAGAACAGTTAGCAGCCAGAAAGATGTCTCCGGTTGTAGTTCAACCAAAAATGTAATTAACCTCTGAGATTATATCGGGCTCACTCTATTGATTGGTGTGAATATAGCACGTGCCATTGCAATTATCATAATGCTTGAAAATACAATAATAAATTCCATTTTGTCTGAATTATTTTAGTGTAGGTGTAAGATACAATAATCAATTTTTAGAATATGTTTATGGATTCAAATAATATAAATCACAAGATGTATATTATTGTAAGAGAACTATGAAATTAATCAGTTTTGACGTAGGAATAAAGAACATGGCATACTGTATTTTAGAACACACTGGAAATGAAGTATTGATAGACAAATGGGGTGTTTTGAATTTTACAGATAATGATAATATTACATATATATGTGACTGCAAGAACAAACCAAAAAGTAAAAAGACGCCTCCTACTGATTGTAGCAAAAAGGCAAAATATCATAAAAATAATAAATATTATTGTGAAAAACACGCAAAGGAATGTTCTCAATATATGATTCCAATAAAGGAAATGACACCCTCATTCTTAAAAAAATTAAAATTAAATGACCTTATTCAACAAGGTAACAAAAACCTTGTATTTTTAAATACAGAGAACATCGATAAACTAAAGAAAGCCGAAATATTAGATATAGTCATGGAATATTATAAAAAGAATTGTTTTGAATCGATTATAAATAAGAAGGTGAAGACTGCTTCAGAAACCGACTTAATTAGTATTGGTAAACGAATGAAAGACCAATTAAATGAACTTGCAGATATTGAAAATATACAATATGCGGTCATTGAAAACCAAATATCTCCGATAGCAACCAGAATGAAGACCGTCCAAGGAATGTTAGCCCAATATTTTATAATGTTGAATGACGAAATGGATATAGAATTTGTATCATCATCACATAAATTAAAACAATTTTCCGAATTAAAAATAGACAATAGAGAACATTGTAATGAAATGACCGAAAATACACCGAATACGGGTCAAATCAATGCCAATTATAAAAAACATAAAAAAGACGGAGTGTATTATTGTTCTCTTATGATAGATGCCAATGATAACCTACATGAATGGAAAGAATCTTTAAATACAAAGAAAAAGGACGATCTTGCCGATTCATTTTTACAAGGTATTTGGTATTTAAAACACAAAAAAATAATAATGTATGCGGATGATTTAAAAATAAAAATTGTATAAATATCATAATAGTATGGAAGTTATAGATTTAGGTGCTCTCAGTGAAATTGACGATTTACCAAGCTTGGAACCTTCAAGAACAGGGTCAAATTTCGGTTCTGGTATTGAGTTATTAATGAATGATAGAAAAGTATCATCAAACAATGATTTAAATTTAGGAGAACTTGATAATTTAGAAAACGAATTAAATGAGATTTCAGGACGCAATACACCTCAGCCAGAAACCTATGGTGATACAAAATCATTATCTGGAATGGCATCTAACTTATTTGGTTTTGGTAGTAATCCTGAGCCTTCTCCACCATCATATGGAGGACAATCAGACTCTAATTTAGGTCAAGCTACGCGCGATAGCATCGGTACAGCCAAAACATGGGATGGATTTTCAAAGATGACAGAAATGCCTATGAATGACGATATCAAAATAAACACTACTATGAGCGAACGAGAACAACGTAGAAAAAAACGTGCTATGCTTAAAAAATTAGATGACTGGTATGAAAAGGGTACAATTAAACATAATTCTCATTTTACATTAGATTCCGACTTTGATGAGATTGAAGATGAATATGAAACCGCGCTCGAAGACAAACGTAAAAAGGACAGTGTAAAACTACAAGGATGGTGGTTCATGACATTTATTAATTCAATAGAATATGCCAACACCGCATTTAATCCATTCGACTTAAACCTTGATGGATGGGGAGAACAAATCAACGAAGATATTGATAGTTATGAAGAATTATTTTGTGAGTTACATGATAAATATAAGGGCGGTAAACTTGCCCCTGAAATATCTCTTCTTCTCCGTATTGGATTTAGTGGTGCGGTATTGAACTTTTCAAATAAGGCTTTATCGAGTGCCACCCCAGCGTTCAATGATGTCATTAAACAGAGTCCCGAATTAATGAAGATGTTTACCAACGCAACAGTAAGTAGCATGAGTCAACAATCTCCTGGGTTTGCTATGGCAAGCAACTTAATGCAAGAATCAAATAACAGGCCACGTGGACCACCTCCACCAGCTCCTGTTGAAACACAAAATATGCCTCCACAACCAAGACCAGGAATGAACTATTCAAATGAAGCCCCTTCAAATCGTCCTGATATCAACGCCAGTCGTGGGGCTATGTTTAGAGAACAAGGTGTAGATATGAATTCTCAACAAAATATAAATGAACCACAAAAAAGTATGAGACCTCCAGTTCAGCGTCAAGAAATGAAAGGACCAAGCGATATTGACAATATTTTATCTGGATTAAAAACACGTAATGTAAATATTCATGAAACTCCTCAAACAACCACTCAAGGTATGTCTAACGACGAAGACTCCGTAATATCCATTTCATCATTGAATGGAATGCAAAATACAAATATGCCTAAGCGAGCACGCAAGAAGAATACTTCTAATAAGAACACTGTGTCATTGGATATTTAATATCAATGTAAATTAGAATGGACGCTCCCATAACCTATATAAGCAACATTGGTGATATTTTAGCTATACCATTCTTTGGTTTACTAATATTTTATTTTTACAACATTAAGAATAAAACAAAATAAGAATATCTTTTATATTTATTCAGCATATCTGGATTTACACTTGATATAATATTTACTTATTTGTTTGTGTATAACAAAGTTTGATAACTATTTCATAAAGTTATGTATTTATGAAATATGAATGCGTTCTATTCCAACCCATATGAAATTTTATACGTTTACATTTTTGATTGTGAAATAATTTAAAGATATCCTAATATCAAATGGTATAATACAATGAATTACGTCTCACTTGGATTTAATTGTAATGTTGGATTAGCTTTAAGAGACTGTAATTTAAAAGGGGCTACAAACGTATTTGATTGGTTAGTATCTCATCCCAAAGATATTTTACATATTCTTAAAGAAAATATAAATGAAGTTTTAATTGATGACCCTATTTTTCTTGATTTTTCTATGGAAAAACAGAAATATTATA
>Ga0115557_1001480_pt1 | contig 16220 bp, 12 predicted proteins | sample COGITO_mtgs_1104_FD_87280 | JGI IMG/M metagenome (GOLD analysis project Ga0115557, IMG submission 87280) | Pelagic marine microbial communities from North Sea - COGITO_mtgs_110421 | ecosystem: Environmental > Aquatic > Marine > Epipelagic | place: Germany:Helgoland, sampling site Kabeltonne...
TCATGATTCGCACCATCCGCCCACTCGATCGGCCTGACCCCGGACTGGAACGGGTCGCCAAGGCCAACGGATTCTCCCTGCATGCTGGGGTGAGCTGTGAAGGGCATCAGAAAGAAAAACGTGAACGCCTGTTCCGGTATATCGCCCGCCCCGCTGTCGCCATCCCCCGTCTATCCCTCAGTTCTACCGGCAAGGTCATCTATACCTTGAAGACGCCGTACCGGGAAAGCTTGCCCCATGAGCGCAGCGAATGCTTTGGGCATGGGACGACGCAGGTGGCATTTGACCCCGTGGATTTCATCGCACGGTTGGCAGCACTGGTGCCTAAACCGAGAATCAATCTCACCCGCTACCACGGCGTCCTGGCTCCGAATCACCGCTGGCGAGGGATGGTAACGCCCGCCAGACGCGGCAAAGGAGTGAAACGAATCGCCAATACTGAAGTTCGCTCACCCGCTGAACGGCACGTCGCGATGTCCTGGGCCCAGCGACTCAAGCGCGTCTTTAATATCGACATCGAGGCCTGTGGACGCTGTGGAGGCTCTGCCAAAGTGATCGTGTGCATCGAGGACCAGGAGGTCATCGATAGCATTCTGGCTCATCTGCGCAATAAGGAACAGGACACCCCCACCCTGCCACACCTGGTTCCGCCGACCAGAGCACCACCTGAGACATTGCCTCTTTTCGCGGGGAAGGGCGCGCGGTAGCAGAGTCCGCGAGTTCACAGTTCAATCAGCAGGGAAGCCACTGAACAACAGGTGGCATAGGATTCTGTGTGCTTCTGTCCGGGAATGGATGGAAAAGATCTGTGAGGGAGCCGATACGAGCGCGATTTCGAGATGATTAAGGATGATTGAGCATCATCTTCGGGTCAAAGGTCTGGAGGGCACGAGTGGATTTCTTCCCAATACCCCATTTATATTGCTTATACTTCAAGCGCGTATTCAATATCGATATTGAAGTTTGTGGTCGCTGCGGTGGGTCCGCAAAAGTCATCGTCGGAGCGCCGAACCGTTGCATTGAGGATCAGGACATCATCGACAGAATCCTGGCACATCTTCGAGAGAAGGAACAGGAAGCCCCTGCCCGGCCCCTCCTGGTGCCCCCAACCAGGGCGCCACCTGCCACGCTGTCTCTTTTCGCAGGAAGCGAATCGACAACCCCAAATCAGTAAGGACGCTACTGAAAAACGCGTGGCACGAACTGCTGCGGACTCTCGTTCAGGAATGAGCGGATATGAATTGCTCGATCAACTCAGCGAGCAATTTTTCAGGCCTGCAGGCGGGTATTTCGCAAATTTCTCCAGCTCAGTTGGCAGCATCAGTGAGGAAATCTACTCTCGACAGGTCCTTTATTCTTCCTATACTTAAGATTGCGACTTATCAGGCACTCACTGAACTGGGTTCAAAATAGGATACTTCAAATCTTTAAAAAGGACCCCTTTCGGGGCCAAATGGACATCTTAATCAAACCTACGAGTTGCCAGCCTAATCGGTTTCCAGTGCAGCCTTAAGCGCTCCGAAGCTGCCGCGTCGTCTCAAGGTCTACATCCAACTGGTCAGTTAACTCTACCCCGTAAGCCGAGCGTGCATATTCCCGCGATACATAGCGATCGATCACATCTTCGCGTACCGCTTCCGGGTCACGTTCAAATGCTTCGCCATAGCCACCCCCACCACCGGTAAGTGATGTGATCACTGTGCCACTGGGAACCTTGATACCGTTAACCTTGAGAAACTCCTGAGGTTCTTCCCCCGGACGTTCCATCGTAACCACTGGAGCCAGGCCAGCTTCGCCACCAAAAAGCCCCCAGGCTGTCGTGGTCGAACGCTCAAACCATAGAAAAAGATCTGAGTCCGCCTCTACAACGTACTTTCGGTAGGTACCATTCCCACCGCGATATTTTCCAACGCCGCCCGAATCTTCACGAATACCGTAGGACAGAATCCGCAGCGGATATTTGGTTTCGAATATCTCCACGGGGATATCCTTGAAGCTACCGTTCACATTATTAATCAGCGAACTGGCTCCATCGCCCCCATCAAAGGCACCCCATCCGCCGGTAGTCGGTTCGATCATCAAGTAGAATTCGTCCTCATTTCGCGGGTCCTCCCCGGCGACAGTAATGACCATAGAATCTCCATAGTGTGCGCCAGCGGATTTCTCTGGAACGATTGGGGACAAGGCCTTGATCACCAGGTCTATAAGTAAACCCAGCGATGAAAAATACCAGCCACAGGCCGCCGGCTCCTCGGCAGAGAAAATCGTGCGTTGGGGAGCAGTGACGTTAAGCGGCCGGAAAGAACCGCCATTGGGTGATACGTCTGAGCAAATCAACAATTTATAGGCCACCCTAGCCGCGGCAATAGTCTGGGTGATACCGCAGTTAACCGGCCCTCTGGCCTGGGCTGCGGAGCCGGACAGATCGATGACCATTTCATCGCCTTTCACGGTCAGTTTAAGTTTGACCGGCAGTGGGTCGCTCCCAAGCCCATCATTGTCTAAAAATCCCTCGGCGTGGTAGACGCCATCGGTCAGTGCTTTGACAGCCTCGCGCTCAAGAGCTTCGGTCTGCCTGAAAATCTCATCCCTAGCAGTGTTAATCGTGTCAGCGCCGAATCTCTCATACAGCGCATGCAGACGTTTCTCCCCGGTGCGACCCGCGGCAACCTGTGCATTCATGTCGCCTACTGTCGCCTCACCGAAACGGCTGTTGCGGCGCAGCAGGTCGATCACATCTTCACGCGGTTCTCCACCCTCGTACAATCGAGTGGGCCCCCAACGCACACCCTCTTGATAGATCTCGTGAGAATCAACCGGCGTGCCCGGATCCTTAGCACCGACGTCTAGCCAGTGTGCCCGCGAGGCAGCGAAACCTATCCGTTCACCACCCCAGAATATCGGCATGATAATCGTTGAGTCATTGAGGTGGGTACCCGTCATGTAGGAGTCGTTCATATAAAAAACGTCTCCTTCCTTGAAGTAATCCCAGCCGTGCTCTTCTGCAATCAGCTTTACGCAGATCTCCAGATTGCCCAGAAAAAGCGGCAGCCCCAAGGACTGACCCAAAACCTCTCCGTCAGCGTCGATCAGCGCAACAGAACAATCTTTGCCTTCATAGATAACGGGGGTGAAAGCGCTGCGAATGAGCGTGGCGTTCATGTCCTTGGCAATGGATATGAATGCATTGCGAATAATCTCTGTGGTAATCGGATCAACCTTATTCACTGCCTTTCTCCCGTCGCAAAAGTATGCTGCCCTGTTCATCCAGTTCTACACTCCAACCTGGCGGCACGACCGTAGTAGCGCTCTGCTCCTCAATTACTAGGGGCCCATGAGCAGTGTAATCCAGCGACAGCCGATCTCTCGCAACGATGGGTGTTGTATAAGACCAGGCATCGAAAATCACCTCGCGCTCGCCGATCACGGCTGGCTCGCCACTGACCGCTGCTCTGCCGCCAGTGTATTTTCGAATTGCACCAAAAGCAGCGACCCGCAGGTTAACAAACTCTACCTGTGCCTGAGGGCTGGAATGTCCGTAACGGCGTTCGTGAGCTACATGGAAAGCGTCTATCACCGGAGAGAGGTCCGCTGATACAACGGGAACGTTGATGGTGTACTCCTGACCCACATAGCGCATATCCGCGGAGCGAACAAAACTAACATCGCTCTCCGATATACCCTCAGCGAGTATCGCGGCACTCCCCTGGCTTTCGAGGTCGGCGTAGACGCCGCTCAACTCAAGTACGTCGACATTGGCGGCGGGACGAAAATAGCTCTGGGTAAAATCATGGCGCAGATCGGTCTGCAACATTCCCCAGGCAGAGAAAGTGCCTGGAAAACGAGGAACCAGTACCTCATCAATATCCAGTTCAGCTGCCAGAAATGCAGCGGCCATCGGACCGGCACCACCGAACGCGACCAGAGTAAATTCCCGAGGGTCAACACCCTGACTCACGGTTATCGTGCGCATGGCGTCCGCCATCGCCGCATTCGAAATCGCCAAAATACCCTCGGCAAATGCGACCGGCTCAAGTCCAGCCAAGGGCGCGACACGCTCAACTGCTACTCTCGCGGCTTCATCATCCAATGACATGTCGCCCCCGAGTAAGGAGCGTGCACCCAAACGACCAAGAAACAAGTTTGCGTCGGTGACGGTCGGCTGTGTGCCGCCCCTGCCGTAGCATGCAGGGCCTGGCAAAGATCCGGCGCTCTTTGGGCCAACTCGGACTGCGCCCTGATCCATCCAGGCTATCGATCCGCCCCCGGTGCCAATTGTCTCGATATCTACTATCGACATCAGCAAGGGCAATCCCTCAAGTTCTGTTTCCAAGGTGGCATTAGCCTGGCCATTGATAACAAGACTTAAGTCAAAAGAAGTACCCCCCATATCGACACAGAGTAAATTCTTGCGCCCAGTGCTTTCAGATAACGCAGTGCCGGCAATGGTGCCACCAACGGGGCCAGAGAGCAGAGTGAATACTGGATTACGGCGAGCGCTGGAAGCGCTGGATATTCCGCCGCTTGACTGCATGATGTGAACAGTTGCACCCATCCCCATTTCGTCCAGTTCGCTTTCAAGAGAACTTAAATAACGTTCAACCACAGGCGCTACATAAGCATTCATTACCGCTGAAGACGCACGCTCGTACTCCCGCCACTCCCTAGCCACCTCGTGGGATAGCGATATCGATACACCCGGCAACGCTGCCGCGAGAATATCCCGAGCTTCAACTTCCTGCTGTGGATGCGCGTAGGCGTGAACAAAGCAGACGGCCACTGCATTAATATTCTCTGCTCGCACCTTTTCAATAATCGGATCGAAATCCGCAGGATTCAGCGGCTCTAGCTGTTTGCCATCCCAGCCAAGACGGCCGCGTACTTCGTGTATATCCCGGCGCGCAACCAGTTGTTCAGGTTTCGAGTAGCGCAGATCGTAAAGGGTATGCCGATTTCCGCGGGCGATCGTAAACGAATCGCCCAGGCCAGCCGTCGCTATAAGCAGGACACGCTCTCCTTTGCGCTCAAGAAAAGCATTTAGGCCAACCGTGGTGCCATGAACGAAAAATTCTACATCGGCCAGATCTGGAACCAGACTGGCTATACCATTGATAACACCCCTGGCCGGGTTATCCGGCGTAGTGGCCACCTTTCCGACATAGACGGGAGCGTCTGAGGGTTCAATCACGATATCTGTGAAGGTTCCGCCTATATCGGCGGAAACGCGATACTTGGTCATACTGTTACCACCTCAGAAGGTTTATAGGAAATTGTAGCGAAACTTTACGTTATAAATCTCGCCCGGGGCCCTGGCGGAGAAACCCCCGGCGACCCACTCGGAATTGTATTCCTCATCAGAGAGGTTGTAGCCCGAGGCTATGATTTCCCAACTTCCGTCGGAAGCTCGAACACCGATGCGGGCATTGAACAAATCCAGCGCGTCTCGGGCGGTAGAGTTTTCTACGTCCCAAAACTGTTCACCGCGACGCTCGTAATCACCACGTAGGAAAAATTCCAGATTATCGGTTATCGGTGTCTGGTACTGGAAACCGATATTGAAGGTATCCTCCGCTATATAAGGAGCATCATTACCTTCCGCGCTGGGGTCTACAACATACTTGTCGATTTCGGAGTCGGTAAATCCATAAGCTGCAAACAGGTCCAGTGAATCAGTAGCGCGATAGACCAGATCAATTTCACCACCGTACAGCGAGACTTCGTCAATATTGGTCAAAATTTGCGCGCTGATAGACCCGATAAAGGAGAAAAACTGCTGGCCCTCTACCTCCGTGGAGAAAATGGCCGCACCTAAGCGCAGTCTGTCATCCAGGAATTGTCCTTTGTATCCCAGCTCAATTGATTCGGATTCTTCCTGATCAGCCACATCAGTCACCCCGACAAGACCTACCCCTGCAGCAATTTCGGAAATTCCGTTCTGATTAAACTGGCCACTGCGAAAGCCCTCGCCATAGGTGAGGTACCAGTTTTGGTTTTCCGTGGGTTGATATCGAGCGGTGAGTTTTGGTTGCCATTTGTCGAAGGTCGACTTATTACGAGCGCCGGGCTCTCCAGCGGGAAACTGGAGCGGTGATACGGTCTGCTCACGCTCCTCTTCGTCATAACGCAATGCCAGCGATAAATCCCAGGCCTCATTCAGCTCATAATCGATACTGCCAAACACTGCCCAGGACGTATTCTCGTTGTCGTCCGCCAGAAACGATGTGGTGGGGTTTCGCGGATCGTTGGTTGGGCTTTCCTCTAATCGGATAATACCCTGCCCAGTGTCTACGCCCGTAGAAAGTGAAACAAAGCGATCCCACTGAAGGTAGTAAGCTCCCACCTCCCATTTCAAACGCTGATCTGAAGGAGACGAGAAGCGTAATTCCTGGGTGAAAGCCTCGAGGTCAAAAAAGCCAGTCTGTGTACCGTCGAAACCGAATACATCCGGTGAGCTTTGCGCATTCGTATAAGGGAATTGGTCAGAATCGGCCCACTCCTCAATGTCCGTATATGAGGTAATACTCACTAAAGTACCGGCACTGGTCTCCCAGTCTAGTTTCACCGATAAATCAAGCATATCGCGCTCGCCGTAATCCACGTTGTTGTCGCGTACGGGCAACACATTGTTAGCGTCAGAGGGGCCGGTACCTGGACCGAAACCGATTGCGGTGATGTTGTCCGCGGCGATATCAACTCCTTGAAATTGAAAACCAATACCTCGGCCTTTATGGGTTGAGTTCGCGGCTCGAAAATCAGCGCTGAAACTCTCATTGGGTTCAAAGATAAGTCGCGCACGAATAGTTTCGTCCTCGAAACGATCCGCTTTTTCTCCACGGGTAATGTTGTTCAAATAACCTTCGCGTTCAAGGTAATTGCCCGAGATCTGACCGTACCATCGATCTTTGACCAGAGCGCCGCCAATAGAGCCCTGAACTGAATACTCATCACCATTTCCGCCACCTACCTGCACATAGCCTTCGGTTTCATTGGTCGGACGATGGGTGTTGATGATAATTGCGCCGCCAGTGGCATTGCGTCCATAGATGGCTCCTTGAGGGCCCTTGACCACCTCAATGCTGTCTACATCGAACATTTCCCCACGAAACTGGATAGCGCTGAACTGAAGCACGCCGTCGACAATGGTAGCGACTGGCGACTCGCCGTTGCGTACCTGCGTGATACCGCGGATGCTGAGAAAGCTGGTGCCGATTCCCTGAGAGGTCGCCAGGGTCACATTGGGTGTGAGTGCTACGAAGTCCTCCACCCTTTGAATGCCGGCATCCTGGATCATCTGAGCACTGAAGGCCGTCACCGAAAGCGGCGCCTCCAATGCAGATTCGGATCGTCTGCGAGCTGTAACCAAAACTTCTTCTAAAACAAGAGCCCCTTCTTCAGAACTCTCCTGTGATACAGCCGGGACAGAAACTGCTAACGGTAAAGCCACTAAAGTTAAGCCTTTCAATGTATTCGATATACGCATGTGAAAACTCCCATCAATAAACGGACGAACCACAGGACCCACCATAAACTGCGGGTAGAATCGACTGATTCGATGAAATTTACTTTATTCAATTTATAATGAAACTTAACTCTACTTAATTTTTTTAACTAAACCAAACTTTTTTTTGACTTTATATTTCGGATGATTACAATGGCATCTCTTGCGATTTGTCGCTCAGGTAGAAAATATGTCCATTGAAGCTAAACGTCCCAGCTCCTTCGAGCGCTCAATAGGCGGCTTGCTAAAAGCACGCCGACTCGAGCTGGGATTGACTCTGAAAGAGCTGGCCGAGCGGGCGGAATTGTCAGCGGCCTTTCTGTCACAGTCAGAAAACGGCAAGGCAACCCCCTCGATTGTGTCTTTGATCAATATTGCTAAGGCACTGGAAACTGACATCAACTACTTTGTCACGCCACCCGCACCGACCAGCCTGGTCAGGCGTGCGAACGATCCGCAGTACATCGAGATCGAATCACCGGTAGTGTACAAACGTCTGGATGCCCAAATCCGCAATCAGCAAATGAATGCTCTGATTATGGAGATCCCACCACAAACCCGTCTCCCTGTGGTACACCGCGAAGAGGGCGAGGATTTTTTCTATGTCTTGGAAGGCCAGGTGGAACAGCGGATAGGAGACAAAGTGTTCACCCTCAAAAAAGGCGACAGCGCACATCACAACACTCAAGTCGACCATGACGTAAACAATAAGAGCAGCAAGGTTGCAAAGTTGCTTTGGGTGGGCACACCGGTGTTATTTCCATCCAGCTTGGAACAGACGAAGTAGTGTTAAGAGCCACTCTCAAAGTTAAATCACTTCGATGCAGGTGCTAACTATTCACACCGAGCTAGGTGAATTCGCCATCACGCTCGCTTCCGACCACGCACCCGCTACCTGCAAATACTTTTGTGATCTCGCTGAAAATCACGCTCTGGATAACGGAACAATTTTTCGCATTCTCGCGCCCGTGAACCACTCCGACAAAGACGATCATCCCATCGGTGTTATTCAGGTCGGGCTTCAGAAGGGGCTTGATGCCAGACGAACCTACATTGCCCATGAATCAACCGACAAATCCGGATTGGTACACCACAAGTGGACGGTTTCCGCTGCTCGTTTCGAGCCCGGCGAAGTCTACGGCAGCTTTTTCATTTGTATGCGTGAGGACCCGGAGCTAGACCACGGGGGGCCGAGAACAAGTGACAGCGAGGGCTATGCGGCATTTGGATCGATTACCGCAGGGCACGAAATTCTGGAAAAAATTTACGCGCGCGCACAGGCCCAGGAGGTACTAGATGTGCCGATTTCAGTTCACAGCGTGCGGCTAACAACCACCAGCGAGACTGCTTAAGCCGAGATATGAGGGCAATGTATGATGAACACTCCACTTCTGCTGACCGACGGTTTGATCTTCGATGGGCACAGCCCTGATCTAATCGCCGACCAATTCATTCTCATAAAAAACGGCCGTATCGCCGCCATCACTCCAGAGCGACCCAAAGAGGATGTGCAAGAGATCAAACTCGCTGGGAAGGTTGTAATGCCCGGTTTGATTGACTGCCATTTTCACGCCTATGCCTGCGGGCTGGATTTTCAGGAACTGGAGTCACTGCCTATATCGTATGTGGCACAGCGCGGGCGTCAATTAATGGAAAATGCGTTGCGAAGGGGTTTTACCACTGTACGAGATGCAGGCGGCGCAGATTACGGTCTGTGGCGCGCTATCGAGGAAGGCGTATTTGCCGGTCCCCGGCTTTTCTACGCTGGCCGGGCTCTCAGCCAGACGGGTGGCCATGTCGACACACGCGCTCAACATGTAGAGCCCTGCGGCTGTGTTCAGGCAGGCACACTTGGCCAGGTGGTAGACGGCGTGGATGAGATGCGCAAAGCCGTGCGGGAGACACTGCGCCAAGGGGCACACCAAATCAAAATCATGGTCTCCGGCGGCATATCCTCGCCGACGGACCCTGTATGGATGCTGCAGTTTTCAGATGAGGAAATTGCCGCAGCAGTAGACGAAGCTAGTCGTCGGCGCACCTACGTCATGGCTCATGCCTACACAGCCGAAACGATTCAGCGCGCTGTAAAACTCGGTGTACGAAGCATAGAGCACGGAAACCTTATCGATGAAGCGGCAGCGAAACTAGTCGCTAAACACGATGCCTATGTGGTCCCAACACTGGTCACCTACGATGCAATAGGCCGGTATGGTAAAGAATCCGGAGCGCCCCAAACCACTTTGGAGAAATTGAAAGAAGTAAAAGAACATGGCTTGTCGGCCATAGAGCACTGCAAATCAGCCGGTGTTTCACTGGGCCTTGGAACTGATCTTCTGGGCGATATGCACGTACACCAGCTAGAGGAATTGAAGCTGCGCAACGAAGTGCAGACTCCGTATGAAGTACTCCACAGCGCGACCGCGATCAATGCAGAAATTATTCAACGCCCCCATGATCTCGGCTGCGTTAAGGAGGGGGCCTATGCAGACCTACTGGTGATTGACGGTAACCCGCTCGAAGATTTATCCCTGCTTTGGAATTCTCAGCGCAGGCCCACCTATATATTCAAAGGAGGGCAATTAGTCGGCGAGTAACTTCACTTCCATTAATTTTTTCAGCGGTTATGAGGCAAAGGTTAGAAAGCACAATTCAATTGAAAAAGAGGAATAGAGAAAATGACAAGAGAATGGGTAATAGATGCGTATGAAGGTTTTGAAAGCATGCGCCTGCAAGATTGTGCACGGCAAGAGCCTGGACCTACTGACATCAGATTGAGGATCGAGACATTTGCTTTAAATTGGGGTGATGAGGATTTGATGCACGATCATTACTCCTTTAGCTTTTCAGAATTGCCTGCGCGGATCGGATCGGAGGCGGCGGGGATCGTTGAGGCAGTGGGTGCGCAGGTCAAGGACATTAAAATAGGCGAACGATATTGCACCCTACCCTATTTCTATGACCTTCGAGGTACCAGCGCAGATACCGTCTTGGTCGATCAAGCTTACGTTGCAAAAGCACCAGATGGGTTAACGGCAGTGGAAGCCGCCTCTATCTGGATGCAATTTCTAACGGCCTACTACCCGGTTGTTGAGCTCGCTAAAGCCGCACCTGGGCGTAATATTCTAGTACCGGCCGGCACTAGCACTGCCGGGAATGCAGCTTTGCAGATAGGCCGGATGCTGGGAGCAACCATGATCGCGACAACTCGTTCTGAGGCGAATAGACAAATTCTACTCGACAGTGGAGCCGATCACGTTTTTGTCGACAACGGCGACAATCTAGCGGAATTTTTAAATGACGTAACAGACGGCGTAGGTGTTCATGCATCCTTTGACCCCGTCGGTGGCGATTTCATGAACCGTTACGCGAGCAGCATGGCAATGGGTGGACGCTTGTTCCTTTACGGGGCGTTAAATGGCACTTTTTCGCCACCGCCGTATGTAGATATGTTCCAAAAAAATCTGTTGCTTCAAGCCTATAGCGTTTTCAACTACGTTGAGGATCCCGAAGCTTGTGAACGTGGCAAGAACTTCGTTTACAACGCGATTTCAAATGGCGAGCTGCGCCCACATGTCGACCGTACTTTCACCATGGAGTCCCACAAAGAGGCTTGGCGATATCTCAAAAGTGCGCGAACAGACTACGGCAAAGTCGTTGTGGAAACCGGCGCCAATGGCGAGGACTAGTCTCCCCTGAGTGTAGTTTTTCCGACTTATTACAGGCTGGTCAGTGTTTTCGATTCAGACCTGCAGAAGTATATTTGTCGCAAAGTAAACTTATAGACAATTTATTGGGGAATCAAAATGTCAGTATCAGAAGAGCAGCGACAGCTTGTACAACAACTAGTTACAAAGCAGTACAGGGCTCTTGATTCAGAAAATGCGACAGCCTGGGCCTCCTATTTCAAGGAGGAGGCCACATTTACATCTCCTTACGGAGAGTGGAAAGGGCGCGCTGCTATCCAAGAATTCATGGGAGAACATATTCTCAGTGGAATGGAGTCCAGTGTGCGGCACTACATTTCGAATTTTTACTTCATGGAAGAGGGAGAGGATATTCGCGCCAGCTTTTATATTCAAAAAGTAAAGGTTAATGTAAAAGAGCCGTTTATTATCGCGACTGCCGAAGGAAACTGTCTTGCAGAGAAGATCGCTCCCGATTGGATGTTGAAGTGTTTTGAGCTGAAGATTGATACAGTTGAGTGACTCAAGGGCGTTCCCGTCAGATTGTCAACCGCCTTCTTCCAGATTGAACAACTGTGTATTCCCTCCCCTCGCAACAGTATTCTCTGTTCGTGTTTTCTCGGTAGCAACACGCAACAGGTAATGAGGCCCCCCGGCTTTTGGACCGGTCCCTGACAGCCCCTGCCCGCCAAAAGGTTGCACGCCCACTACCGCTCCCACAATATTACGGTTTATATAGGTGTTGCCCACTCGAGTGGCATTGAATACTTCCCGGGCAAAACCATCTATGCGACTGTGCACCCCCAGAGTTAAACCGTAGTGGGAATCCTCAATATCTTTCAGTACCTGGGGAATGTCCGATACCTTGTATCGAATCACATGCAACATGGGCCCAAAAACTTCTTGCTCCAGTTGTGACAATCGCTCTATTTCATAAACTTGTGGGGCGACGAAATAGCCATCTGCATGAGTTTCCTTTGACTGGCATGCCGCGAGCAATTTCCCCTCAGCGCGCATTCGCTTTTCGTGACGCTCCAGCATTTGCTTCGCATCCAGGTTAATCACGGGTCCTATGTCTGTACTGAGTTCTGCCGGATTGCCTATTTTCAACTCGCTCATGGCACCACGCAACATGTGGATCACTTTGTCTGCTATATCATCCTGTAAATACAGCACTCTAAGCGCACTGCAGCGCTGACCAGCACTCTTGAAGGACGAGCTAATCACATCGTCGACCACCTGCTCTGGAAGAGCAGTGGCATCTACTATCATCACATTGACTCCACCGGTTTCAGCGAGGAAGGGTAGGATGGCACCTTCGCGCTCTGCCAACTGACGGTTGATCAACTTCGCCGTAGCAGTACTGCCTGTGAATGCCACGCCTGCAATACGGGAATCTGCAAGCAGTGCACCACCAACGCGTTGACCATCTCCTGGTAAGAGGTGGATTACATCGCCGGGCACTCCGGCTTCGAGCATCAATTCAATAGCCCTCGCCGCGACCATCGGAGTTTGCTCAGCAGGCTTTGCGATCACCGAGTTACCGGCTACTAGTGCAGCCGCCACTTGGCCCACAAAAATAGCCAATGGGAAGTTCCAAGGGCTGATGCACAGAATCACGCCTCGTCCGTGCAGGGACAGTTCATTGATTTCTCCTGTTGGACCGGGCAACACCACTGGGAGGCTAAATCGAGACCTGGCTTGCTGGGCGTAATACCGGCAAAAATCCACCGCTTCTCTGACTTCCGATTGAGCATCATCAATCGTACGCCCTGCTTCGACTACTATCAGACCAATCAGTGACTGACTATGCTGCTCCAGCAATTCAGCAAGTTGTTCTAGACACCGTGCACGGTGCTCAGAGCCAACCGCATTCCAGGCATGCTGCGCTTTACAGGCCAGATCCAGGGCGTGCTCAATATTGAGCGGGCTGGCCTCCACCACCTCGCCAACTACCTGCTGTAAATTTGCGGGGTTGTACAGAAGCCTGGGATGCCCGGGCTGAGCTTGACCGCCTACTATCGGAGCGGATTCAAATGTTCTTTCGGAAGCCGCCAACACTCCCTCTAACAAAGGAATGACTTCCAGAGGGTCTGCTAGATCTACGCCTGCAGCGTTAACCCACGAGTTCTCTTCACTAGAATACAAATCACGGGGCACTGGAATTTGCGAATGGCGCGCCACAGTATGAGAGCGCGTTTCTTCAACTGGATCGCGCAATAGCTCCTCAGGTGGCACCTTGGCATCCAGAAAACGATTGACGAAGGAACTATTGGCTCCGTTTTCTAGGAGCCTGCGCACAAGATAAGGCAAAAGGTCTTGGTGATTACCCACAGGTGCGTAGACGCGAACTAATGTATTGGGTTTGTCGCGGAGAATTTCGTCATACATCAGTTGACCCATGCCGTGTAAACGCTGGAATTCAAACTCCTTTGAGTTACCCGCTAACTCCTGCACCATGGCGACGGTGTGCGCGTTGTGGGTGGCAAATTGCGGATAAATTTCTTGCGGTGCTGAAAAAAGGATTTGCGCGCACACCTGGTAGCACAGGTCCGAATGACATTTCCGGGTAAACACAGGGTAGTCTGGCAGGCCTTGTTCCTGAGCGTGTTTAATCTCCCCGTCCCAGTAAGCACCTTTCACCAACCGCACCATAAAGCGTCGATTGCAATCTTTGGCAAGAAGAATCAACCAATCGGCTACATGAGTCGCGCGCTTTTGATAGGCCTGAAGCACAAAGCCAAGGCCATCCCAATCCGCTAGCTGCGCATCTCGCGCTAACGCTTCGAAGATATCGAGCGAGAGATCCAGTCTGTCCGCCTCTTCCGCGTCGATACTAAAACCGATCCCTCCTTCTTTTGCCATCAAGGCCAGCGACTTTAGTCTCGGCAGTAGTTCATTCATCACCCGCCGCTTCTGGCGAAATTCGTAGCGCGGATGAAGCGCCGATAACTTTACCGAAATACCATGACTTTTCTCTACGCTCGCGCCTGCACCACTGCCAGTGATCAGACGGATGGCTTCTGAGTAGGAATCGAAATAAGTTTGAGCATCTTCCTCTGTCCGCGCTCCCTCACCCAGCATGTCGAAGGAGAATAATGTTTCGGGTCGATTATCTGCAGTACCTTTACGTATCGCTTCATTAATCGTCCGACCCAGAACGTACTGTCCGCCCATTATCTTCATCGCTTGCAGCACTGCGCGACGGACCAAGGGTTCACCCAGAGAGCTAACCAGACGTTTCATCCAGTGGGTTGTGTCGCCGGTTATTTCATCATCCAGGGTGACTACTCGCCCAGTTAGCATCAATCCCCAGACGGAGGCATTCACAAAACGGGAACCGGATTTTCCACGGTGTGCTGCCCAATCGCCAGAGTGAATTTTTTCAGCAATCAGGCGATCCGCTGTCTCCTCGTCAGGTACACGCAATAGGGATTCTGCCAGGCACATAAGAGCAATACCCTCGTTGTTGGAAAGACCGAACTCCTGCAGGAATGCATCAAGCGTACCCGCCTTGTGACTGCCCTCGCGACACTGCTCCACCAGTCGCACCCCAGCGTTGCGCGCGGCCTCGGATTGGTGAGGCTCAAGAGAATTAGCTTCCAACAGCAGTGCCACCGTAGTGGGCTCGTCAGCGTAAATGGCTTTACGGATGTTGTTTCTAATTTCAATCAAATTCATGGATACAGCTCTCAATCTGAAAATCTAATCAGCTCTATTTTCCATATTTGAAACAATATTAGTCTCTATTTATAAGGATTATCCAGTGTATAATCCCGTCTAATTACTTTTAACAGGATATATAACTAAATGGATATCGAGCGCTCAATCGATCGCATTGATCAAAAAATTCTGGAATTACTACAGCGAGACGGACGAATCTCCAACGTCAACCTGGCAAAAGAGGTGGCGCTTAGTCCAACACCCTGCCTGGAAAGAGTACGGAGACTGGAAAGAGAGGGCTACATCACCGGCTACGTAGCGCTCACAAACGCTGAGAAGCTCAACGCCAATAATTTGGCCTTTATTCAGGTATCACTGACTAACACCAGCACTGAAAACCTACAAGAATTCAGTCGGCAGATGCGCGCTCTATCGGAGGTAGAGAGTTGCCACATGGTGGCGGGTGGATTCGATTACCTCTTAAAAATACGCTGCAGAGATATGCTGGACTACCAACATTTCCTTGGGGAAAAATTGGCAGCCATACCGTTGATTTCCCAGACTCACACTTACGTCGTCATTGAAGAGGTAAAGTCGGAAACCGCGATCACCCTTTCCAATGTCAACTAAGATCTAGTGACATTTGGATCGCCGATCGCGCGCCCCATTCCCTCGGGTTTATCCAATCCCTCATGGGCTTGCACCAACGCCGCAAGACTCTCTTGAACTCGCTCAGTGGGATCGGAGGCATTGCGTGTCTCCATATTTACGTGGATCAGCATTTGCTCTGCCGTTGCCAGCAAGTCCCCGTCAGCGTGTGACAGACGGTGAAAGACGTGGAGTTTCTTACCGGCTCCCATAAGAATTTGTGTTGTAACTGCAATGGGCGCAAGTGCCGCAACTTCGTCGATATGCCGTATATGGGTTTCCACCGTAAAGTAAGAACCACTGTTGGCGACGTATTCTGCATCAACGCCGATCCGGCGCAGTAGTGCATCAGAGGCATCGCCAAAACATTGTAGATAACGGCTTTCAGTCATGTGATTGTTATAGTCAGTCCAGTGGGGTGGCACGCTGCGTTTCAGTGTCAGCAGAGGTTGGTTAATATCCTCTTCATCTACTGTCACGGTTCCCTGATCGTACAGACGCTTTTCGTATTCCGCCAGAGTCTGCCCGGCACCCCAGTCGTTGATCTTTAACGCCTGTAAAATTGAGACCAAATTGTCATCGCGAATTTGTTCCAGCTCTCTGAAGGGTACTGGCAAATTAACTTTTCCAAACCTGAAAAGCAGAGCTTAAAAACTCAAGCAACCACCCTACTCCAATCTGCAAACGCACTTACCCTCAGATCCCGATAATGCTGAGCCCGAACCAGA
>Ga0115557_1001484_pt1 | contig 16197 bp, 9 predicted proteins | sample COGITO_mtgs_1104_FD_87280 | JGI IMG/M metagenome (GOLD analysis project Ga0115557, IMG submission 87280) | Pelagic marine microbial communities from North Sea - COGITO_mtgs_110421 | ecosystem: Environmental > Aquatic > Marine > Epipelagic | place: Germany:Helgoland, sampling site Kabeltonne...
GACTTATACAGCAGGAACTTTTACAATAACAAGCAAGTCGGTTACGGATACAGATATCACAGTAGCTTCGATAGCTGATTTAGTTTACAATGGCTTAGGACAAACACCAAGTCCAGTGGTTAAGGATGGTGCGACAGTTCTTGTAAAAGATACGGACTATGAGTTGAGCTATGCAGCTAACACCAATGTAGGTACTGCAACGTTGACGGTTACAGGTAAAGGGAATTATAGTGCTAACAAAGCGGTAACCTTTAACATTTTAAAGCAGGCCATAGCGGTAACAGCCCAAGATGATGGTAAGGATTATGCAGATGCAGACCCAGTATTATCATATACGATAAGCCCACAACTTTATGGGAGTGATGCATTAACTGGAAGTTTATCACGAACAGTAGGCGAAGCGGTAGGTGCCTACCAGATCAACCTAGGCAGCCTGAGTGCAGGAGCTAAATATGACTTGACCCTAGCGGGTAGCGCAGTCTTTGAGATCAGGAGAGTAGACAGAGACGGCGATGGTGTACCGGATGATGTCGAAGATCAGGAAGGAACGGACCCTAATGCTGCTGGCGAATACAAAGACTCAGACGGCGATGGTGTTCCGGATTATGTAGAAGGCAGAGAGGGCACTGATCCAACCAGTACCGAAGAGTTTACAGATAGCGACATGGATGGTGTATCGGATTATGTAGAGTTGAATGTAGATGGAACTGATCCACAAGACCAGTGTGATGTAAACCTAAGCAGTCAGATCGACGGTTCGGCGGGAGAGCTCGCCTGGCGAATGGCTGATTGCGACAATGATGGCATCAGCAACTACATCGAGTTGGCAGAAGGCGACACGGATGGTGATGGTATTCCCAATTATCTGGATGCTGACGATGATGGCGATGGCTTGCCAACGGCAGAGGAAAACCAAGACCCTAATGGAGATGGTGATCCGTCAGATGCCTTTGACAGCAACAATAATGGAACACCAGATTATTTGGAGACTAATGCATTTGCTCCAAAGAAGCCAAAAGGAATAGATTTAGAGGTGTACAATGCGATGTCACCCAACGGCGATGGCTTGAATGATGTACTGGTGATCCGTAACATTGAGCGTTACCCAGACAATAAGCTGATGCTCTTCAACAGAAGAGGACAGGTATTGTACGAGGTGATTGGCTACGGTCAAGGCGATAACTTCTTTGATGGCCGCGAAAAGCAAGGTACCTTGCTGCCTGCAGGCATGTACTTCTACGTGCTGCGGGTAGAGACCAGTTCAGGACTAGAAGAAGTCAAAGGACAAGTATACATTAATTATTAATGGGTATTAATTATCTAGAAAAAAAAATGAGACGTAACTATTCAATTTTAACTTTCTTTTTGCTGTTTGGCCTAAGCTTACATGCCCAGCAGGAGGGGATGTTTTCACAGTACATGTACAATCCCTCGGCGATCAATCCGGGTTATACGGGTTCTGCTGACTATGGGATGCTTTATTTTCAGTATAGGGATCAGTGGTCTGGAGTGGATTTAGGATCTCCTCGTTCGTTTTACTTCAACTACCAGCGTCCGGGTATGAACAAGCTTAGCTTTGGGGCTCACCTGATGCAGGAGTCTGTAGGTACGCTTCAGCAGATGGCCGTGGGCTTGGATATTAGTTATAAGGTTCGGTTGAATGAAAAGGGGACTTTATCAATTGGTCTGCGTCCGATGTTCGACTACTTAGATGTTGACTTTGGTAGTTTGAATGTATTTAACCCTTCGGATCCATGGTTCAATGTGGATATCAACAGACGAATGACCCCCAACCTAGGTTTCGGTATGTTCTATTACACCGACAAGACTTACGTTGGTATCTCTTCGAGTGGTTTGCTGGAGTCGAATCACTTTGACGATGACAACCCTACCAATTATGCCGCTACTTATCGTTCTCATTTCTACTTGATGGCCGGCACCGTACTTCGTTTGAATGATGATGTCTTGTTGCGTCCATCGTTTTTGATTCGTTATGTAGATGGAGTACCGTTGCATGCCGACCTATCGATGACGGTACGTATCGTAGACCGCCTTGAGGCCGGAGTTTCTTACCGCGTTTCAGGCGACATTAGTGGCTTGGTATCTTTTAGGGTGAAGCCGAACATGTTGTTTGGCTATAGTTATGATATGCAATTGGGAGACATAAGTGATTATGTAGGAGCGACTAATGAGTTTTTCATTAGGTATGAGTTCCTTTCTTTGAAGAAGTCTATTAGCAAACCAAGGTTTTTTTAGTAAGCAATATGAATATTCATAAAAAAATGAAAGGATCGATTAGATATATATATCTAATTTTCTTTGTGGCTGTATCATTGAATGGTGTAGCTCAGAGTTCACTTTTAAGAAAGGCCAAGATGGCCGAGAACAAGGGTGATTATGCAACAGTTGTGAGCTATTACGACCAAGCCTTGTCGAGGGGTTATGAGCTTAGTTCAGCAGATAAGGTGCGTCTAGCCAGGCTTTATTATGCTTTAGGTGCTTATGGGCAGAGCAGTGATTATTATCAGTTGGCAGAAGAGCAAGATAGCCTGTTGGCAACAGACCTTTTCAATTACAGCCATTCGCTGGCAGTACTTGGCGACGCTTCAGGTAGTAAGGAACTGAAGGAGAAGGTGAAGACACTTTATCCAAACGATTCAAGAGTAGAACTGCTCGACAGAGTAGATCAGGTGCGTAACGTTTCCCTTTTCGATGATTTCCACGCTTTAGTAGACAGTGTGGGTAATGTAGTTCAGGTGATAGAAGCTGAAGGGATGGCTTACGGTATGCGCTTAGGTACAGAGTATGATGAGCTGGTGCGTTTAAAAGAGATGAGCTCGGTAGATAGCTTACTATTTTCGGAGTGGGACTTCAACCAAGGCGGACTGGCATTCCTAAATGAAGGGGAGTTGATCTTGACCTTGAATTTGAACCGTAAAGGTAAGATGGTCTTCGATGAAGAAGGGCGTTCGTCTTTACAGCTATACAGGCTAAAAAGAGACAGCCTTGGAAATTGGAGCAGACCTGAAAACCTGAGTATCAATGCAGCAGGTTATAATACGGCAAATCCGGCGATTAGTCCGGCTGGAGACTATTTATATTTTGCGAGCGATCGCCCGGGAGGCTATGGTCAATCAGACCTTTACCGGGTAGCAATAGCAGAGGAAGGTGCCTTTGGAGAAGTAGAGCACTTGGGTGCCAAGGTGAACACAGCGGGCAGAGAGTCTTATGTATTTATCGATGCTGAAGGTGTATTGTATTTTTCATCAGATGGTTACCCGGGCAAAGGGGGCATGGATGTGTATGGTGTAAACCTCAATGCTAAAGAGCAAAAAGTATTCAATGTAGGTTCACCAATCAACACGGTGTACAACGATTATGCCTACAGCCGTTATGGTAGTAAGGGCTATATATCTACCGACCGAGCAGGCTATTTAGCTACCTGGGCCTATGATTTAGAAGCTCCGATTGAACTGACTGACCAAGTGGAAGCCGAAGTAGATCTAGGTTTACGCAATGCTGTAAGCTTTGAGAAGCCGATCAGACTTCAGGTGATAGATGAGCAGAGTGGACAAGTAGTATGGAAAGAGACAGTGGATCGCTTAACTACAAATAAAATCAAGGTAGAAGGCTTAACATACGCTAAATCGTATCGTTTTGAGGTGGCAGGCATGGATCAGGTAAAGGTAGCTCCACAGGCGTTTGTGGCAATGAATTCACCAGTACAGGCCAATGTACTGAGCGCCTCTACAGATGTGATTTCTTCAAGTGTAAGCGTAGACTTGCCAGCTGTCACACCACTAGCAGGCGGAGTCGAGGTGGTGGTAAAAGACAAAGATGGCGCTGTGGTTTACAGCGAATCATTCAACAATCAGCCGAGCAGTATCAGCCTGCCAAATGTTACTTATGGCGAGCCATATGAGCTAACGCTTAGTAATTCAACAGGTGATGTATTGCTGAGTCAGGTGCAGGTATCAGATGTGTCTCAGGCGGCTTCTGCCGGTCTACTGTCAGTACAAAAGGTAAACACCAACACCTCATTGACCGATCAAGGGAACCTTATCCCATTGCTATTTGACTTTGATGAGGCCCAGTTAAGTCTTTCTTCTGAAGAGATGGCAGCTTACCTGAAGGTACTCTCGCGTGCGAAATCAGTAAGGCTGGAGGGCTATACCGATCGCCAGGGAGGGACGGGTTACAACCTGATGCTGGCAGAACGTCGGGTGGCGTTTATTGCTGACCTATTCAAATCAGCTGGTCTGCAGGTATCCATAGCCACCGAGGCCAAAGGGGAGCAAAACCCTGTGGTTGATTGCGGAGCAGATGGTATGGCTTGCAGTATCGAAGCCCGTAAAAAGAACAGAAGAGTAGAAGTGTTAATGGATTTTTAAGCCAGCATAAGCAAAGGTTAAATGAGCAAAAAGGGATAAGTAGACAACTTATCCCTTTTTGCTTTTCATCTGCGCACTGCTATTTTGATTTAATCCAAACCTTTTTTTTCCCCTAAATTCTAATCATTTGTAGGCTTCCCCTTTTTAGGACAGTTGTAAATTATAAAATATTCTCAATCTTCAGAAAGGGGTACCCCTTTCTGAAGATTGATTTCATAAATTTTCGGAGGCAACCCTCCCAGACTATCATGGGGTCTGTGATTATTATAGTCTTCCATCCAATCCCAAGAATGTTCTCTGACTTCATCGAGGCTCTCAAATAAATATGCATTGAGGAAACCCCTTCTAAAAGTGCCGTTGAACCTTTCAATAAAAGCGTTTTGTATTGGTGGAGTGATATTCAGTTGTGTCATAACTGTCACAAAAAGAAACAAATATTTTAATCTTTTAAAAAATAAAAAGGGATTAAATTCGGTATTTTAAGTAAACAAAAGTTGTTGAAAGTAATTGAATAAATTTAATTAATGACGAAGTCCTACGATCTTAACAAAAAAAGTTACCGAGAGGCAGCTTTTTTTGTTTATAATTTCGTCCTGATGCTGAGTTTTCCGATAGGCCAAGGCCATCTTTACTTCTCCCCAAGAGTATTCATCTCCTAGTTGTGCTTTGATATCGCCTGAACCGGCTGTCTCAGGAGTAATAAAGGAGAGGATGTTATTAAATTTTTTGTTGTCGATGATATCGAAGGGATCAATTTCACCACTTTCTACATAGGTGCACAAATGGCTTTCTATAGTGCTTGGGACTAGGCTTCTTTCCTGAGCAATTTCTTCAATTGTTTTTCCTTCTTTATAGAGGCTGAATGAAACTTCGGCGGTTGGGTTTTATCCTTTTTCTTAACCTTAAGCTCTATTTTTCTGGCTTTGTGGAGATCGTTGTCTTCCAGGTCTTCCTTGGTCAAGATTTTATCGTCAGCGTTTGACTTTATGAGCAAATCTATCTTTTGTAATGCAAGTGCTTTATTGAAAAAGGCCTGCTCAATCGTTTTAATCTCCTTTCGATATGTTTTGAGCTTAGTCTTTTCTTTTAAGTTGTCGTCATGGTTTTTTAGGTCCTTCGAAGCCTTTTTTAAGATCGGAGTGAAGTATTCTGTGGCTTTGCTAACACATTCGGCCAACTGTTTCAAGTAATCTTCTTCAGTCGCAATGATGCACTAACGATAGCATTTTTCATGTTTCTCGTTCACTAGGGTTACGAGAACGTACCTTTTCCAATTTTGAAATGTGCTTTGAAAGCATTGTCATAGCAACTTCATCTTGATGGAGATTACTGTCAGGTATAATCACGTCCAAGCGCAATGTTAAGAAATCGTTAAGCTCAGTCTTTTGGACCATAATCGTCCCAACATTTGTTACGAGAACAAAAGCGATTAAACTAACGATATATAATAATTTGGATGATTTCACTTTGTTATTAGCTACTACCCGTTCAATAAATGCATATGGGCGTAACATAAAAGTAACATACCAGCCAAATCCATGCCTTGTTGAACGGATCTTCGACTCTGGCAACGCAAAATGTTTCCTCTAAAAAAAGACGGAAATTTATCTCGCTCAGCTATCTTCAAAACATGGAATCATTTGAATCGGTAATTAAAAACCTCCAGCGAAAACTCGATCAAACTGAGAATAAAAAGCTTTTCAAGTCATTAGAATGGTATAAAATGGCATTTCAAGTACTATCTGAGAAATCTGTTGCTCCAGATAAGCTTTCCCCTATTATAAGGCAAGTAGAAGAGGCTCTTCAGCTTCGAGAAGGAGTTAGAAAGCAACTCGGAAAAATTAGGAGTGAATTAATTACCACACTAGAAAATGACTTTGATTTATTTTTCAAAGGTCATTTTCAACAAAAATGGATGCTGTATGCCATAATCCTCGGCCTGCCTTTCGGTACAATCTTTAGCGCGATAATTAAGAACTTTGCCTTTACTGGAATCGGCCTGCCTTTTAGAATGGCCATTGGAATAGCAATAGGTACTGAAAAAGACAACAAAGCTAAATCTGAAGGCAAGGTTTTAGATGTAGCCGTATAAAGAAAAAACCCAGTCTTTCTCAAAACTGGGTTAAAACTTTTTTACTTGAAGAGTATAATGCATAGTTAGGCAATTAACATGCCGACATTTAAATCCCAGTCATAAAAAATGTTAATAGGCTTTAATTTTTTGAATTAACGCGCATTGACTCCGCCAACTTCACTGCTTCAAAGGCATTAATTATTCCACCTGTTACAGACAGTTTGGAAAAATCAACCAGCTCATCAATTGAACCCGGAAGCGTCACTTTTAAACCATCCAGTTTTCTTGTAGACTTCATAATAATGTCTTTCAACTGTGCCGCTGATAGTTCAGGGTAGTACGACAATAACAAGGCTGCAATGCCAGCTGTAACTGGAGATGCCATGCTCGTACCATCTGCGTTTTCATATTCATCTCCAGGCTTTGTGGAGTTAATCGCCACGCCTGGTGCAAAAACATCAACAGACTTTTTACCATAATTAGAAAATGACCCTATAAAGTTATCTTCCGTGCCGCCCCATGAAGAAGCACCTACTTCGATCCAATTAGGAAATCTTCCCTTCTTACCAAATTTGTCATTTGGGAAATTATTTGTCTCATCAATATCTGATGAAGCATTTCCTGCAGCATGCACCAACAAAACACCCTTTTTATTGGCATATTCTATTGCCTCCTGCACATATTCGATATTAGGCGAATAAGCCTTTCCAAAACTCATATTGATAATTTGAGCACCGTTGTCCACCGCATATCGAATCGCATTGGCAACATCTTTATCACGCTCATCACCATCTGGTACGGCTCGCAATGCCATGATTCTAACATTGTCTGCAACACCATCAATTCCTAAATCATTGCCTCTTTTTGCGGCTATTATACCTGCAACATGAGTACCATGAAAGTTGTCGGTGTCCTTTCCTTTAACATCGTTGTTACCGTAGCCAATCTCATTTAATTGAGTAGGATCATCCCCAACAATATCACGAGAGTTAAAGCTAAGGTTATATCGAAATTCAGCGTCTTTTTCTAGTTCATCAGAATACTGCTTGAAATCTTCGACCAGCAAGTCCATGTCTGCAGTCTCGTCTATACTTTCCCAAATATTGACCAAAAGGGCCTTGCTCATGTCAATGATGGCATCATTAGACTTTACTTCTTTAATCGTTTCATAATCAATCTTATCCATGTTTAGATAAGCTTTGAATAGCCTGTTGTACCGTTCTAGTTCCGTATAAATACGGTTATACATCATGTAATTTCCTTGGGCTTCATTCTGTTTCAGTTCAAAGTCTTCTTTAATTACAAGCCAATGAGCAAACTCATCTCGTTCTTTTCTGGAAATATCTTTTTCCGTTTTACCTATAAAGAGACTAGATAGTCGCTTATACTCCCGTGTTAATTCATAAGTCTCTTTATCTACATTGCCCTCTTTTCCCCCAATGAAATTCCAACCATGTACATCATCAACAAAACCGTTGTTATCATCATCTATTCCGTTTCCGGCAATTTCATCCTCATTGACCCAAATGATATCCCTCAAATCTTCATGGTCGATGTCGATCCCCGAATCAATTACGGCTACCAATACTGTTTTGGACTCCTTACCCTGAAGTAGTTCCCTATATGCTTTTTCGGTACTAATCCCGTTTATTGAATCTGTTACTGGATCAAGGTTAAACCAGTTTTTTGGCGGAGTTGTTGCCTCTTGCGAAATGGCAGAAACTGTAAAAAAAAGAAGGATAAGTAAGCTGAAATATCTATACATATTTAATTATTTAGAACTCGAAATTTAATGAATCAATTCGCTTCAAACTGACCCGTATCAGGGTTTTTTCTACAGTTCTCCGGAGACATGATACTACCATTCATGGCAATAAACGTTCCATTTTGCAGAATGTTGAGTGCGCCCACGGCAACTCCAATATTAAAATCAGCATCAGAGTTGCTAAAACGTTCCGGCCGGTAAGCACCAACAAGTATGATAGTCTTGCCTACAATGTTGCCAATGACCCTTCCTGTTTCAGGCATTGTATCCGAACCATGGGTTATTATAATGTGTGAGTAGGAAGAATTCTGACAAGTGGCTTTAATCAATTCCCGGTCTGTATCTGTCAGGTCAAGGCTGTCCTTTTTAAGTAAAGACAAAACCTCAAATTCAAAGTTTGGTGCAACATTTTCCATTATCCTAGAAACCGCTGCCTCCTCAATCTCAAAAGCATAGCCTTTAACGGATTTTGGATAATCCTTATCGATTGTACCACCTGTTTGGATAAAAAGAATCTTCATAGCCTTGAATGTGGCTGCAAATTAAACAAAATGCTAATACTTAAAACAAGGCAATATCGTATCACGCTTAGTGCGTTTCTTTATTTTACCAAAAGTAAAAGTGAACGAAAACTCATGTGCCCCACCTGTTGAACCGGCCAATTTAGATACGGTAAAATCATAACTATAACCAAAGGCTACATTGGCATTCAATTCAAGGCCTGTAAGAAGAATGATAGACTCATTTTTCACCACTTTATTGACGCTTTGTATTGGGATTCCCCGATACCAAGCACCCAAAACCAATGGTTGAAAATAAAGTTGAACCCCTGCATCCAATTGATTAAAGCCGCCTTGATTCTTATAATTCATTGCAAAAGTGGCGCTTCTTTCCTGGTATTGAAGTTCAACAGTTCTTAATCTTTTTCCCCTAGAAAACGGTAATTTATACCCTGCATGTAAAGAATATTTTCTGGCCAGGTTGCTTTCACCATCCACCAAAGATTGGTTTGGTTCATTGATATGATGTACTGCCCCCCCTACCCAAAAATTACTGGTATATAGCATCCCTCCTGCGGATGCACTTAAAAAATCTACCTTCAATCCCCGGTCAAAGGCTTCTCCTGAAGGTCCAATAACCTGACCATTGTCAATGTCAATTTGATTACCAAAAACTAAGCCTTCAAAGTTCACGTTTTTTTGAAAATAGGACAATTGAATTCCTGTTCGAAAAACAACACCTTCAGCAACAATCAACTTATAAGAATAAACAGCACCTATTTCCATGGATTTAAAATCCAAAAAACTCTCCTTATGTTGGTTGATTATCACGCCAACACCACTCTCATATGCCTTTGAAAAATAGTCAATATACGCTGAGGTAGTAGTAAAAGAATGTGCGAGTGACGGCCACTGGTTTCTATAATTTATTCCAGCCCTTGACCTATCGGTAGCACCGGCCAAAGCTGGGTTCAAATAAATCGGAGAAGCATAGAATTGAGAAAACTGTGGGTCTTGTGCTTGCACCGTTTTGGTTAAAAAAAGTAAACTGACTCCGAACAATAAAATGATTAGTTGCTTCATAATTTATCTGATTAATGCAAAAACCGCGTCTTGTGATACCAAGAGCCCATTGAAGCTTTCTCCTATTATTTTGTAAACATAATTTCCATTTTCAGCAGGCTTACCTCTTATTGATCCGTCCCAGCCTTTAGTTTCAAGGTCGTCTGTACTAAAAATTAATTCTCCCCAGGTATTAAAAACATGCATTTGTACCTTTTTAAAGCCGAGCATTTTTGGCCTGAAGAAATCGTTATTACCATCGCTATTCGGTGTAAACGCTGTTGGAAACATGACGCGATAACCTTCTGTGATTTCAAGTATTTCAGTCTTGACTGACAAACATCCCGAAGCATCTTGCACAGTAAGGATGACCTCAAATGTCCCCGGGGCATCAAAGGTGTGAATGGGGTCAACTTCGTCTGATGTAAAACCATCACCGAAATCCCATAACCAATCAACAGCCTCACCAATAGATTGATCAAAAAATGTCACCTCCTCATTGGCAGCCAGTTCTCCATTTCTATCAATCGATTCAGATTGGTACATAAAGTTCGCCTCCGCTAAATCGGGAATTCTAACATCGATGGAGCGTGTTTGAACGCAGCCTAGTCCGTCATGAATAACCAAGGTCAATCGAGCAGGTTCTGTCAGTTCAATCTCCTTTGCATGACTCGTTCCTATGTTCCAATCATAGGTGTAGCTTCCTGTTCCACCTTTTACATCAGCCAAAACTTTAGACGTAACTTTCCTTGTATCACAATCAACAACGACATAAGTACTCAAATCAATTTGTAATGGCTCAGGCTGTTGAACACTGTATGTTCCCGTAGTTTGGCATCCGTTGCGATCGGTCACTGTTACAACATAAGTACCCGGAAGAATGTCTTCCAATGTCGAGGCTGTTTCTCCATTCGACCAACGATAAGTGTAAGGGTCTGATCCTCCTGAAACAATTAAATTAATTTTACCACTCTTAGGATCTCCACACCTGACGGCATCCTCTACATAAGCATCCAGCGTTAAAGGCAGTGGTTCGATGATGATAAAATCTTGCTGGATAGAACATCCATTCTCATCCGTGACAACCACATTATAATCTCCTGGCGCTAGGTCCTTGATGGTTTCAGAAGATGCCCCAGTATTCCATCTAATTATTTTTGTGCCCAGCCCACCTTCAATATTTAATGAAATCAATCCATCATTGGCTCCCACACATGTAACATGTAATAGGTCCGGATTCATGTTGAAAAGGGCTGGATCTAGTAAAGTATAGCTAGCAGTGATCTCACACCCTCTTGCATCAGTAACTGTCAGTTCATAGTCACCCGATGTTATTCCAATCAGGTTTTTTGTTGTTGCCCCGGTACTCCATTGGTAGAGGAAGGGTTTTGTACCGCCTTCAATTTCTAATTCTATAGCGCCATTTCTATCATCATAACACTTGCTTTGATTGACATTAACATTCGCAATTCTAAGTACCTCCGGTTCAGTAACTTCAATTATTTTTTCGACAATACATCCACTGGCATCTTTCACACGCAATGTATAATCCCCTGCCATTAGGTTACTGATCCCGCGCTCCAAACTACCCGTACTCCATAGATAAGTATAAGGTGCTGTTCCTCCTTCGACAACGACATTAATTGAGCCATCGCTTAGCCCGTTGCACTTTAGATCTGTATTACCTGATACAGTAATTTCAATAGGATTTGATGGCTGGGTAATCGAAAATTCTCTTTGTATAAAACATCCATTATTGTCTGTGATGGAAACAGAATAGGCCCCTGCCTCCAAATTTTGAATCCCTGCGGTTCGAGCTCCTGTGCTCCACAAATAAGTATAAGGCGCCACACCACCAGTCACTAATACCGAAGCAGAACCTGTATCCTCACCATAACAAGCCAAATGATTCGTTCGAGAAAGTTGCACGGAAAGTGCCAATGATGGCTCTGAAATCACCACTGTAGCAGTAGTGGCACAAGCACCTGTATCGGTAATTATTACACTATATACACCTGCTCTCAACCCATCAAGGTTTTGTGTGGTCTGACCGGTATCCCACAGGTAACTATAGCTTCCGCTACCACCCGTGATGTCCAACTGAATACTCCCGTTGGATTCACCCTTGCACCACACATTATTTTTAATTACTTCTGCCTTTAAACTTCTTGAATCATCAACTCTAACTTCTTTATTTACTGTACATCCATTAGCGTCTGTAATAGTAACATTATAGATTCCTCCGGTTAAATTGTATTGGTCTTTGCTGGTACTGGCATTGTTCCAAACGTAGGTGTATGGTGCAACGCCACCAGAAGCAGTGGTAATAACAAATCCATCAGTATCTCCTAAGCAAGTAGAACTTTCAACTTCAAATGTTGCGTCTATCGTAACAGGTTGTAATATTTCATAGGATGCTGTAAATACACATCCTTTTTGGTCGATCACTAGCAGGTCATAAACTCCGGCATTCATGCCCACAAGGTCCTTTTGATTGCTTCCATTGCTCCATTGATAATTATAAGGTGCAGTGCCACCTTTCACCAAAATATTAATTTGTCCAGAAGGCTGTCCGTTGCAACTAGCGTTAATAATGTTTTCGGTAGCACTTAAAGCTTCTAAGGGAGCATTTACAGTAATCGTTCTTGTAATTGTGCAGCCTTGACTATCTACTATTGAAACGGTATAGTCACCTCCTCCTAGCTCATAAATATCTTGAGTCGTTTGTCCTGACGACCAGCTATAAGTATAAGGCCCTGTTCCTCCAGTCAATGTCAAATTGATGCTACCATTTGCTTGTCCAAAACAGGAAACTTCATTTACCTGAGAAGTTAAGGTCAATGGAAGCGGCTGATTAATGATAAAACTCTTTGTACTTGAACAGCCATTGGCATCACTAACCGTCAGGGAATAATTACCAATTGCTAATCCTGTTAAATCTTCACTAAAATCACCATTTGACCAGCTATAGGTATATGGTGCAGTGCCTCCAGTTACCGACACATCAATGGCTCCATCTTCAGATTGAAAACATTTAAGGTCTTCGCCAACACCAGTAATTACAAGTGGTGTGGGGCCAGTGATGTCATATGAGGCTTGCAAAGTACAGCCATTGGCATCTGTGATTAATACATGGTATGTCCCTGGTACAAGGCCAAAAATGTCTTCATCCGTTTTTCCATTATTCCATGCAAAAGAATATGGCGCTACCCCTCCGCTAACTGTCAAATCAATAATTCCATCTGATAGGCCATTACAGGATTCATGCCCTAATGTAGCAGTTGCGGTGATAGCAGTATTTGGGGCTGTAATCGTTATCGTTTCATTTATTGCACAGCCATTAATATCCGTGACGGTCACATTATAGTCTCCTGCTTCAAGATTAGAAAGGTCTTGCAAAGCACTTCCATTCGACCATGAGTAGGTATAAGGGAAAGTTCCTCCCGTAATAGTCAGGTCTATTGAACCGTCATTTCCTTCAAAACAAGTTACATTTGATTGTGAATAGCTTAATGAGAAAACCGCTGGTTCTTGGACAGTTATTATTTGGTTTATAGAACAACCGTTCGCATCTGCCACTAAGATCTGGTATGTTCCTGCCGAGAGACTACTAATATCCTCAGTTATACTTCCATCGGACCAGATAAATGAATAGGGAGCTGTACCACCCGTTACCGTAATGTCAATTGCACCATCCCCAGCTGCATTGCAACTTAAGTTGGTAATCACATTACTAATTTGAAGCTGTTCTGGGCTTAAAACGGTAAATGCTTGGTCAATCGAACAGCCATTGGCATCGGTTAAGGTCACTTGATAACCCCCAGGAGGTAGTCCTGCAATATCTTCAGTAATTGCTCCTTGACTCCAAGAATAGGTATATGGCGCTGTTCCACCGGTTACTGAAATGTCTATCAGGCCATTTGAGGAACCAAAGCAGGTGACATCTGTTACTGCACCAACTAAATTAAGTGCCGCAACTGGCTCATTTACGACATAATTTTGAACAAGCTGGCATGCATTGGCATCGGTTATGGTTACTGAATAATTACCTCCTGAAACGTTAAAAATATCTTGTGTCACAGCCCCATTAGACCATAGATAGGTGTAGGGCGCTTGACCGCCTGTTACGTTTATATCTACCGAACCATTACCAATTCCAAAGCAATCAACATCAGTAATAACTTCTGTGGCAACGATCGCTAATGGTTCTGTCACCATAAAAGGTCTTGATAATGTACAGCCATTAGCATCAGTCACAAGGACCTGATAATTTCCGGCAGCAATTGAGCTCAAATCTTCTATTGCACTACCGTCAGACCACAAAAAAGAATATGGAGCAACGCCACCAACTATTGATATATCAATGGCTCCATCGCCAGAATTGTTACAGGATAAATTTTGAATCACAGAATTCAGCTGTAAAGCTGCCGGTGAGTTGATTGTATAAATTCCTGATATTGTACAACCATTGGCATCTGTGATGTCTACCTCATAGTTGCCGACCAATAGTCCAAAAATGTCTTTTGTAGTGGCTCCTGTATCCCAAGAATAAGTATATGGCGCTGTTCCTCCAGTAACTACTAACTCTAGCGATCCATTGTTAGCTCCGAAACAACTTATGTCAGTTATAGTTTCTGCTATGTTCAGCGGAAAGGCGGGTTGGTCAACATTGACTACTTGAATCAATTGACAGCCATTGGCATCTGTAATTGTCACAGTATAGGTATTCGCAACTAAACTTGAAATGTCTTCTGTCGTAGCTCCATTCGACCATGAATAGGTATATGGTGCTGTACCTCCGCTAACTCCTAAATCAATTGCTCCATTATTATTCCCAAAACAATCAACTTCTGTTTTAGTAAACGAAGCCGTGAGAATCGTGGGTCCAGTAATTGTGAATACATCGGTAATTGAACAACCTCTATTGTCAACTACTTGTACCGTATAGCTGCCAGGTGGTAAGCCAGTAACGTCTTCGGTATTGCCACCATGCGACCAAATAAAAGTATAAGGGGCTTCTCCACCTACTACTGTAAAATCAATTGCACCATCAGAAGCACCAAAACACGAAACATTAGTAGTTATTCCACTTGATGTCAACACAGGCGGGTCTGTCATGGTATAGTTGCCATTTATTGAACATCCATTCGCATCAGTAACGGTAACCGTATAAAGTCCTGGTGACAGTCCGCTCTGGTCTTCATTTGTGCTGCCATTTGACCAATTGTAAGTATAGGGGGCTTGACCACCTGTAACGGTAAGCGCAATTGCGCCATCGGTGGCTCCATTACAAGTTATTTCGCCCACAATATCAGTAAAAGTCAACGCTGCAGCTGGTTCCAGAATTGTTATATTTTCAATTAGTTGACAGCCATTTGCATCTGTAATTGTAACCGAATAATTACCAGCGATAACGTTCGTTATGTCCTCAGTAGTCGCGCCATTTGACCATAGAAATGTAAATGGGGTTGTTCCACCACTCGGGGTAATATTTACGATTCCGGTAGCCTGTCCGAAGCAAAGCACATCCTGTTTTACAGTAGTATTCGTCAATACCAGGGGCTCAGCTATTGTAAAATTTTCAATGATTTGACATCCGTTAGCATCTGTAACAGTAACTGTATAATTGGCAGGAGGTAATGAAGTTCTAGTACTTGAAGTATTTGCATCATTCCATAAATAAGTATATGGCGCTGTGCCCCCATTCGGATTTAAAGTGATTGCACCATCATCAGCGCCATTATATGATACATCTGATTCACTGCTGTTTATAGTTAGCACTAATGGCTCCGTAACGGTATAAGCAAAACCTTTTACACAGCCATTGGCATCCGTGACTTGTAATGAGTAATTGCCGGCAACAACATTTACTAAGTCTTCAGAAATTGCCCCTGTATTCCATGAATAACTATAAGGCGCCACCCCTCCAGTAACGGTAATGTCAATACTTCCATTATTTCCGGCATTACAACTTACATTTGAAATGGCATCGGTCACATTCAGCACCAATGCAGGCTCAACAATTGTAATGTTTTGAACAACAGCACAGTTTGATGCATCTTTTACGGTGACTGAGTAATTACCAGCTGCTAAGCCAGTCTGGTCTTCAGCAGTACTTCCGTTCGACCATAAATAGGTATAAGGCAAAGTTCCTCCAGAAGGTGTCAAATCTATCGTTCCTGTTGCTTGTCCCTTACAGAGTACATCTAAATGGGTAAATCCTACACCAATTGCAGCAGGCTCTATGATTGTGAAGTTTTCAACCATTATACATCCTACGGCATCGGTAATGTTAACTGAATAATTTCCTGCAGTTAATGCCGCAATATTAGGCGTTGTTCCTCCAGTATTCCATGAATAGGTATAAGGAGCAGTTCCTCCGGTGACGCCAAGAAAAATACTTCC
>Ga0115557_1001488_pt1 | contig 16182 bp, 9 predicted proteins | sample COGITO_mtgs_1104_FD_87280 | JGI IMG/M metagenome (GOLD analysis project Ga0115557, IMG submission 87280) | Pelagic marine microbial communities from North Sea - COGITO_mtgs_110421 | ecosystem: Environmental > Aquatic > Marine > Epipelagic | place: Germany:Helgoland, sampling site Kabeltonne...
GAAAAACCCAATAATGCGATAGAAAAAAAAAACAAAAAAAAAAATTTATCGGATCGGGGAAAATGCAACATAGAGACTTACATAAAAATACTCTCTTCGAGCTTTTCTTGTTTTCAAGCAACACACACACACACCAGAAAGGCTTCACTTTCATAATATCTTCGTCTGTAAGACCCGGCCTGTGTAGATTCAAGTGTCACTGGACCCTTCACTGCATCAAGCGGGAGCGATTTAAAAACTGGCACCTAAAATGGGATGCCAACAATCGACGCCCTCTTCCTCCCCTCCTACCCCTCAACTCCAAACTTATACTATGCTCCATCCTGGTCCGATTCAAGCCTCTGCTACCCTCGGGGCCACATCGCAGCTACTAACAGGCGGTGATGATGGGTTGTGCTGTTTGACATGCCTTTCAACAGGGTTCACAGCTACACTTCCCCAATCCCACAAGAAAGGAATTACCTCTCTGAGTACGTTCGAAAATGCCAGTTGCGCCAGTCGCGGTTATTTCTCGTCGTCGCGAGATTTGACTATCCGACTTTGGTCGGCTGATAGGGAATCGTCTGGTGGTGATTCTGCTTTTAAGGAGCTCTTGAATATTGAAAGTGAGCACTCGTTGACGCCAACTGCCATCTCAAACACAAAAGACGGTACAAGATTGGTAAGTGGCGGCCGAGACTATGTTTTGAAAGTTTATGACGTATTTAGCGGTGGTAAAGAGGTGTCCTCAAAGGTTATATCCTCAAATAAAACCTCTCGGAATCTTGTTACTTGCTTGGATTGGTGGAAGGCAAGTGGTGGGGAAGGGAACAGTGTAAATTTGTTCTCGCAGGGCTCCGAGGACCTCACCTGTCGGGTTTGGGATGCCCGCGAGGACGGGCTGTACCCTAGCATAACTTTTGGCAAGTACGTTTACTTTCCTCTCTCGGTGAGCAACTCTTCCTGTGGTAATCAAGTGACTACATCGTCAAAGGGATTTAACGGTAACGGTTGCGAGGGGAGGGTTTGGGACGTGCGATCCCCGGCAAAACCGCTGTTGATGTTAGAGGGGCATAGGCAGGACGCCACGAGTTGTGCTTATGTTAATTTGGGTGAGAAGGTAGTTGTGGTTACTGTTAGTAAAGACGAGGCCATGATTGTTTGGGATGGAGTTAGCGGTGAGATTCTCGCTAAGCATGAAGAGGAAGACTGTGGGATGTGGACATCCATTAGTGCTGTGGGAGAGGGGGTGGAGATTGACAAGGAGAGAGTGGCAGTGGTCGGAACGACTTTTGGAGGGGAGGTTTTCGCATTTGGCATGAATTGGACAGGACTTGCGGTAGACGTTGTTTTGTTGAGGCGTTGGGGTGAATGTTTAGAAAGGTAGTAAAATATACACCATAAAAGCGTCGTTGAATTTTGTAGAAGTTGTTTTGCGTGTATATAAAATGGTGTGGCATCTAAAATACATCACATACAAAAAACCCTCATAACATTTCCGGAAAATTTCTGCATCATCCATCAATGTCATGAGAATAATTCAATCCCCTCGAAGGAGACAACACACATAATTCGACGTCAGTATGGCGTTTAGTCCGTCATTCTGTCGCCGTCATTTCCCCCAACGAATTTCAGTGGGGACCCGACACCTGCACCTCCCTCCCCTCCCACCCCCAAGAACATGCCATCCTCCATGCTGGCGAACCACTCAGCGAGGTGGGGCTCACCAAGTGGAGTAAGCCTCATTTCCCCTGGACTTTGGTCGCTCATCATCATTGGCGGGCTCTGAACAAACTGGCTTCTCTCCCATTGGTTGCACGGAGTCAGGACCCTGGGTATCTTCTCATTGCTTCTTTCTCCGCTCATGGGGGGGAAGCCGATATTTTTGTATTGTCTCATTGCCTCCCCTGTCTCCGGAGTGGGAGGGAAGGGAGTTTTTGCACCCCCCATCATCAATCCTGGAATGACGTGGGAAGAGGTGGGGGTGGGGCTGAAAATGGGCTTGTTTGTGTTCAGGTGATTGATGTGATTATTAAAGTTTTCTTTGTGTTGCTGTACAGCTGTTGGGGGGTCTACTGATGCCGGGTCGGAGTTGTTCCCTTTGAAGTCGCTATTATTCCCATTGTTTTTGTTCATGTTGATATCGGCCTCAACGGTTACTGGGCTAACACTGTTGCTGCCGCTGGTGCTTCCGCTGCTGCTGCCGCTGGTGCTAACGCTGCTAGGGTACGGCTGTTGTTCGAACTGTTGCGGTTGTTCGTAATGCATGCCACTCGTGTTTATTGATTGATGTTGCTGGTGCATCTGTTGCTGTTGCTGTTGCTGGTGGTGCTGGTGGTGCTGGTGTTGGTTTTGGTGCTGGTGGTGTTGATAGCCCCCCCCGCCTCCGCTCCCGGAGACTTTCGTCTTGCTCCTCATGGCGCTGTGCCACCTATTCTTCACAGCGTTATCGGTTCGCCCTGGAACCATTTTGGTGATCTTGGCCCATTGATTGCCAAGTTCCTTTTGCATGTTGATTATGATCCGGTCCTCCTCTTCTGTCCAGTCACCTTTCTTGACGTCAGGGTTGAGGTGGTTATGCCATCTCTCTCGGCACTGCGGGTTTTGTTTTGTTTTTTTTTTGTGTTTATCAATATTAGTGACGTGACGTGAAGTGACGTGACGTGACGTGACGTGACGAGACGAGACGTGAAAAATCGTGGCGAAGTTTTGTCATTTATAAATTTTGTGTCAGTTGGAGCTGGGTTGAGTGACTTTTGTTGAAGCTTGCCTCCTGCAAAACTCAAATATAAACCTGTTGAGTTCTCCCCACTCACCTGCTTTCCGCTCCTGCCTCCGAGCGCCTCTGCGACTGTGCTCCACTTGCTGGTTCCATGTATCGAGACCAGGCTCTTCAATTTAACGTCCTCGTCGTTCGACCATGATCTGCATATAAGGACATTATAGTCGTTAGCGTAGAACAAAACTCCCCAATCATTTCTCCAATTCCTGTCGTTTTCTTTTGATTCTCCAAACTTTTCAATCACTCGCCGACCTGGCATTATATTCTCTCCCCCTTTGCTTACCTTTTTGTGCTTGTTGGCTTCTTGTGAGGAATTTGTTGGGCGTTCACGTTTACAGCATAGTGCTTCTTGGAGTAGGATCGTTGTCCCCGAGGCTGATTGACAAACTCCATTATTTAATCGTCAATTAAGTCGGTGTAATTGGGTTTGGCCTTCGATCAGACGATTTATAATTGGTAACCTGATTATATCAACTACTGTCTATGGTGGAAGCAAATTCATGAAACTTGTGATATCAACGGTCAAATTGAATTCTCACTATTTTGGTTTTTTTAATTTAATCAGCACTCCACCCTGCTTTAAATCGTACAAATGCTATCTCCGGGTTAATATTTACGACAACATCAAAATGGAAGAAGATGACGGCAATGCCTCTGACAACTCCCTATCATCCAACTCCTCCTCCTCTTCCATCCCTCTTCGGCGGGAAAAGAAGGGGTCCGTTCATTCGATCAAGCTTCGATATATCCTGAAGGAGGGTAGATCGGGGCGCCTGCCCCCAGAGTCGGAGGATATAACAGCTGAGGAAGCAATCCGAGCAGCCGAGTTAGAAGAAGACCAGCTCTCAGAGGCCGACTCCAAGTCCCGCCCAAATACGCCTCACAAGACCAGGCACAATCAAACTCGTGGGCCTGTGAATGATCAATTCGGGAAGCGGGAAGCGGGGGGGGAGCTTGAAGACAAGGTCTTTGAGCTGGAGAGGAGGATCAAATCGAGGGAAGAAAAGAAAAGAAAAGTCGACTTGGAGAAGACAAGGTAAGTTTTCGTGCCCCTACTCTAGCGGCTGTTTCTCTCTCTTACACACACACACACACACACGTACACGTACACGCACACGTACACGTACACGCACACGTACCCACACACGTACATTTACTCGCTCGCTTGCTGAAACCTTGTCCTACCAGACGACAAACACAGAGCCTTGACCCGATTAAATTTCAAGCTGAACTGGAGGCGCACCGGCGCTCTATGCTGAATCTGCACCAAGGAGAGAAGGAAATGTCCGTGCCGATAGCCGTCATAGGGCCGATAAAACTCAAAACGAAGAAAGCTGGAGAGACAATGTTTCGCCGGATGCCCAACTTGGATCGCGTTGAGGATGAGGCAGCTTACCAAAAAGCGACAATGCAGGTATACAATCTTATCACTATCAAACCTGCCCCTACAGAAGGGTGGTATTGCCAAAACAGAATTGGGCAGAAGGTGACGCCTGAAGGCAAAGTGATCAAAGAGTACTGTAACACTTCCAATAGCCACACTGCAAAAGAATGTTTTGTGTGCAAATACAAAAAGCCAGTCGTGCGCCATTTCTTCAAAGATTTGAGGCGTCTATCGTTGGGAATGAAGGAGAGGCGTAAAATCCTTGTTGACCAAGTTACTAAGGCGGATGCTGATCAAACCAGATTCGAAAAGGATTTGCAACTAGCTCACCACAAGCTTGATGCAAAGAAGCGACGGAGAAAGGAGCTCGAATCAGAATTTGACATGTTTGTGAAATCAAAAGAAGACTGCTACGGGAATGAAATGCTTGCAATTCTGACCGATGGGCAGTGCTCTGGTAGGTTTTACGAGTTTCTAAACGATATCGTTACAACTGCCGACAATGCCCCCAACTTTGGCCATGGAAGCGCCAACAACGATAATTGTCAGATTAATTGGGCTGCAAATAAGGACAGGGACGGAAACGACGGTTTAGCTGCTCTAAATCAGTACAAAGCTATTCTTGACTACGAACAAGAGCAGGAATTTATTTACGAGGATGAGACAGATATGCAAAAAAACGAGGCCAAGTCGGGAGCTACAGCAAAGTCGGGAACTACAGCAAAGTCGGGAACTACAGACACCGGTGCCGAAGTCGCGTCTCAGTCCCAAGCCAACAATTCAGCGGCGATTGTGAAACAGATTCACATCGATGTTGCACAAGCTGTCCAACAGCTGCTCCTTTCCCCGGAAACCCCAACGATTATCAGTGATCAAACGGCCCACGAGATAGAGGTGCAGTTTGCATTGCGAGACGATGTGACGGTCTCAAATCTGGTCTTCAACCGCAGTAAACTGGATATCTTGCGGTATCTAACAGGAAATTTCTTAGCCCCGTTTAAGCAGTCGACCTTTTGGACTCCACTTTTGGAAAACCTCAAGCTGCAGAGGATGGTGAAAGAGGGGAAAGGAGAGAAAGATTGGAACAAAACAGGCATCGAGTTTGAGACCGATGCCCAGGGACAGCAGCACGCGTTTAATCACGCCGACAGTGTGATGGACACGGACTTGATTCAAGAAGGCGTCTGGCAACGCGTCGAGGTACATACTCTCCTCCCAGTGCTGGAAAAATACTTCAAATACAACAACATTCACCTGCAGGAGCTTCGGGGTGAGCTGTGCATTATCGTACAGTTTGTCTACCAGCTGGCGGTCCCTCACCTTCAGCGCGCCGTCCGAGGTCACTTCGCTCGTATTCGTTACCCTAAACTGAAGTCCAACATAGTGAAGCTCGCAAGGTTCGCCGCTGTGGTAGAGATCCAGAGGATGGTCAAGGGGTACTTCACTAGGAGGCACACAACTGCTGAGAAAATTATCTTATATAGCGAGATGGCGATACGTATACAAGGCTATATGCGTCGGAAGCTCGCCTATATGAGGACAAATAAGATTCGAGAAATTCTGCAAATTCAATGGGAAAACGAGATGGCCACGAAGATTCAGAATGTTTGGCGTGCATGGCTCGCCAAGAAAGCAACAGAGGAGCGGAAGCTTATGCTTCTCAACCGACGAAAGAAGGCAACAAAAGATTGGGGCACAATAACAATCCAACGATATGCAAGGAGATTCCTAGCGAGGCGTATCGTTGTGCAAAAAAAAATTGAGCTGAAGCTGCACGACAGGTTGTCAAGACTCGCTGATCGGTTCATGGCGAAGGGGGACTTGTGGTCTTTTTTAAAGTCTGTGGACGATGACTACAGGCGCTATGAGTCTACTATCGACGACATTTTGGAACGTGAGGACCAGATGGCTGGGACCTTTGTCAAGAAAGTTCTGGAGAGAAGGGAGACAGAAAATGAGGCTGCCTGGCGACGTTATGAGGTTGTCATGGAAGAATACAATGCGAAACACTCCAACAAGGAAAACAAGAAATATAATCAAAAAGTGGTCGAAAACAACAAAAGGAAGCTCAATGTTGTGACTGCCGTCGTTCGAGAAGATGCGAGAGACGAGAATGGGGTGGTAGATGTTGTGCCCGGCGGCAGTTCTCTGGCCGGGGTGCCTGGTCCTGCGTTGAGGCGCGCAGTCAGCAGCAGTGGTCAGGCCCTGGCGGTCCGAATTAGTGAATCGGGGGTGCATGTACCGAAGGAGTTTGGCTTGTACGGGGTGGATCCGCGGACTCCGGATCTGCGGAAAGAGCACTTGGGTGTGGGTAAGCATCGCGCCGCCGTTGACGACATTATGGGGACAATGGAAGGAGGGGGGTCTCAGCAGAGTAGCAGAGGCGGTAGTAGCAGAAGACGCAACAACAGCAACCTCGCAAGTAACGTCAACGGTAACATTAACTCCTCGAATGGTAGCTTCGCCAATGACACCAACTCGCAAATCACTAGTAATAATGACAACCAGTCGTTGTCTAGTTCCGTTGTTTCGAATGAGCGGGGAGTGAGGTTCGGCATCAATCGTACCCAGTCGCGTCAGAGCGCTTTGTCAGCGAATGTATTGTCGAGCAAGGCCAACACGCCCATGAGTGGCGTTGTAACACCGATGAGCGGCATGGTGACGCCGATGAGTGCCATGTTCGCATCTCGCCCTAACACCAATAGCAGCAGCAACCAGAACATTTCAATGGCGAATTTCCAAAGTGACGGCGAGAATTACTATGGCGTAACGAATCTTCCCCCACCCAATCGATCGCAATCGGCTTCTACAAAGCTTCGCTTAAGCTCTGCTGATAAGGCCTTTGACAGCGCAGAGCATGACTCCGGCTGGGAGGTATCATGGGCACGGGCAATGGAGAGCCGAGGCATAGACGAGAAGGCTTCCACCAAGTTTCCCGGGGGATCACTGAGACGCGATATTCCGGGTGGGATGCAGGATACCATAGAAAGGCTGATGCGGGCGGCGACCTTGCGATCCTATGTGCCAGCAGCAATGTACAGCAATGATATCTGCGCGTTTGACGCTTACGAGATTTACCTCCAAATGCCACCATCGCTGGCAAAGATTCGGCACGAACAGGAGTGCTGGGGTCACTGCCACAAGTTTATCGACCAGCTGCGCCAAATGGGCTTCTTAACGATTGATCAACTTATGCCACTCTCGAGAATGGAAATGCTGCTAAAAACTCTCCAACCTGAGCCTGTGGGAGATGATTTGATTGCTTGTTGCAAGGCGATTATTACGGTGTTATCCTCTCCAGATAACATAAAGGTTCTTGGGGGTAAACAAGTGAAGCAAAAGTTCGAAGACATCAAACAAGGCAAAGCAAGCATTCAGCAGCGCATGAAAAATGCTGACAGCCAAAAATTTGAGACTGAAGATGATGTCCAGAGCAACGACTTAGGAAGTGTAAGGAAGGAGAGCAACTCAATTGGCGTTCTTCCTTCGGTTGACTATGAGATTGAAGAGGAGAAACCCTTCCCCCCCGACTTCAAGGATGTGACCTATCAGGAGTATACTGAGCCTGATGACGCCGCAACACAGCTCGAGAAACAACTATTGGACGACATTGAAGATTGGGGGCTAATTGATGATCCAATCGATAATTTCTTGACAAAGGCAGCTTTTTATATCGTCCCTCACTCTCGGCCCATTGAAGAAGAAGTCGATGAAGAAAAGAAAGAGGACGCTTCTCTGAGCACTGCCACCACCGGTACGACCGACAAACTGAAGAAAGAAATTACTTTCAAGATGGGCCCCACGTCGTTCAAACTCTTTTGCCAGGATCTGGTAAAAATTAATGAAGAATCTCCAGCGGAGGCTACAAAACTCATGCGCCGCCGTACGCAGGCTGCGATGATCGAATCTTCTAAATTTACCATACGCCTGAAAGCGTCTGGAATCACCCGTGTCAGGGATTTGCTCCGTGTCATTTTCGAGGAGTGGGGTTTTCCGCCTCCTTTGGCCAACCAGTCTTACGGCATGCTCAATCAACTTGTTGCCAACAACAACGCCATGCAAGCAGGCGGGATGTACGCCCACACGTCGTTACAAGACCAGCAAAGGCTGAGCGAAGCCGATAGTTTGAGCGGCGATCTAGATATTGAACACCGCGAGCCTTTCGACCCACGCTTCCAAAGAACGGCGCTTGACCCGCATGCCCGTCCCCCGCGCCTAGGGAAACTTTTGCCTATAATTCACCCCCCTGACAACAAATCAGGCACTGATCCGGACCTCTCAAAGGCCGAAAACGCAAAGACCTGGGAAAAGAAGATGTTTGACGAGGATAAAAAGAATTTACCAGGTGGGGTTTGGAGCAAGGATGCCCAATTCGGGAATGTCGCGGATGACGAAGATGGCGATGAGAATGAAGAAGAGGATGGCGGTGAGAGAGCCGATGGAGATGAAAGGGAGGGTTCGGAGGAGGAGTCAATGTCTGCCGAGAAACTCGTGAAACACGCTCTCGACAACAATAATCCGCTGGTAATTGACGGACAGGCTCGAGACCCGGTCACCGGGACTGCCTATAAGACGACCCGAAAAACAAATCCGGTATCCAAGAAAGCCAAAAAGCGGAACAAACCGAAACCGCTCTCCTTGAAGGAACAGCAAGATTTAGAGCTGCAGAAAAGGTTTGAGAAGGCCGTCGGGAACACCACATCAGTAGGGAGCTTCGAAGACACCGGTATAGATGCCAAAGAGAGCTCCGTCTTCGAGATTCCTGCCACGGGAGCGTTGAATTTCAATGGCCTCTTCAGCAAACAGCACCAGGCACATTTCGAGGATGAAAAACTTCTCAAGAAAAAGCAACTCCCACAAAGAGGGCGGGGACAGAAGAGCAAAAAAACGAAGCTCAACGTGACCGTCCGCGGCTTCGGTACCAACACTGTGCTGAATAGGAAGACAACAGATGCGGATCGTCGTCAAGATGATCTCCACTACCAATCTTGGGTGAAACCGTACACCAAGAAACTTCTTGACAAGTCGCAAGAACAGTTCGGCGAGTACTACCGGTATAGGAAGCTGAACCAGATCTTCCTTGATCCACCACCCAGTGAAATGGAATCGAAAACTGTTGCTGAGATGAATGACAAGAATGCTACTACACTCTACGTCAATGGATTGCCAGGAAGGTTAGCGAGAGACCTCGCGACGCTTAAGTTGAAGGCCAATGAGCTGCGTGCTCGGAACGAGAAGGGTCAGTTGGAACAGCAGAAGGAAGGGAGGAAGGGTGCTGTGGTGGAGAGAGAAAGGTCCGGGCAGGAAGTGCAGCAACAAGCCCTCTCCGACAGGGAATTGGTTAACAGGACTCTCAGCAAACGTTTGGGCATGGTTGGAAAAGTTGAGAAAAATAAGAAGAAGAAGAAAAGTCAGAAAAGTGTTACCAGCTTTTTGCCCATCAATGTACTGCCAGATGAGAGTGGTGAGAACCTTTTTGACCCCAGGGGACTGGAAGACAAACTTGACCTGCAGCTCGACAGCATTGGTAGTATCATGGCGAGCACCAATTTTGGTATTGACCCGGAGAGGAAGGGGCAAGAGAAGGAGAACGATAGCATGAAGGAGGGTGACATGATAATGGTTGATGATGAATTAAGCAATATCAGCAGTGTGGAGTTTGAGAGAGGGGAACGGGAGGCAATTTATCACAGCCTCCCTAGCTCAAGGGCGGATAAAATTCCGAAAGCGGGGGTGAAGGTGGTCAAAGAAGCGTCCGGCAGCCTTGGTGCAAGTGAGGCTGGAGCAATATTAGGCGGTGTGGACAGTTTAGGAAGTAGCCAGATTCGACGTAGTGCAGCTGCTATCCTAGATAAAACGATATAATGCGATGCGAGATGCTAACGTACTTGTTGCAATAAGTGTTTAAAGTTTAGCTACAATAATTTTGCTACTTGTGCCGACCGGTTCTAGGCAAAAAAATTATTTCATAAAGTATTTGGCAAAGCGCCCATCCACAATAGCCCTCGTTTTCTCCAGTGCTGAAAACTTGTCGTAAAACACGCCCAGTTTGTCGTAAGTTTCCAGAACTGACCCATCAATCATTCGAAGCAAATGCAAAGTGGAATAAAGCTTGCACTCCCCAATAGATGTCCCCGAAGATGTCGTTTCGTAGAAATCGTCTAGAAGCCGTAAATTTCCATGTAAGCCCTGCTCCCTATTATGAACCATCATGTTTGGAGGTTTCGACCAGAAGGCGTCAAGCTCCTCCTTCGTGACCTTTTCTTTTTTGCTGGTGGTCGGCTGGAACCTTGTAAGCTTGGCATAAATGTCTTCTGACTCACACATCAATTGCTGCGAAACGAGGTAATCGTGTGTGTTCTCCCCCGCCATCTTCGGCACAACCCTGCCAATAAAGTTCAAAATTGCGAGCTCGTGAGATATTGTCGGTCCTCCCTCAACCTGCAGCATTGGAAGCTTGCTGAAAGTAGCCTTTCCCTTCTCCTTGGACCAGTCCTTCGGGTAAACGAGTTCGTGCTTGAGACCGCTGTGAGATAGCGCCAAAGCTGGAGCTGGTCCCTTCGCCCAAAGGTTGAAGTAAGTTAAGCGATAAACGGCGTTTGCTAGTTTCTGTAGCTGCATCCTAATTCTGGTGGGATAGTGACAGGGGTTAGGGTTGCTGGCGCTGCCGGGGTTTTTTTTTACTTTTTTTTGCCACCTCTGAAATACTCTCGCAGCTTCTTTTCACTAGCAACGAGCCTCTTAGCTTTCTCATTCTTGGGGAAACTCGCTAGAATTTTTTCCTCTTCCCTCCAAGGCCCTCCAAGCCACCAAGCTCCAAACCTGACACCTTATGTACAGCTTTTCGATAGACCGAGGAGGCACTTTCTGTGACATATTCTGTGAACTGCCGGACAAATCCACCATTGAGACGAAACTACTCTCTGTTGACCCTACAAACTATGACGACGCTCCGACTGAGGGCATCCGCCGTATACTCCGTTCTCATGAGCCGGCCTCTTCGGACCTTTATCAGCCCCGTGCCCTGGTCGATGGCCGCAAGATTAAGTCGATCCGGATGGGCACGACTGTGGCCACCAACGCTCTCCTTGAACGTCACGGCGACCGCTGCGGACTCTTAATCACGAAGGGTTTCAGAAACCTGCTCGAGATAGGCAATCAGTCTCGACCGAACATTTTCGACCTGAAGACTGAGAAGAACCACCAACTTTATGAAGCTGTTTTTGAAATCGACGAGCGAGTGATGCTGCACTCCTCCTCCACCTCCTCCTCTGACAACAATGATTTCATCTCTGACAATAGACAAGAAATTATTCCAACCACTACAGGAGAGAAGGTGCAAGTTCTTCTGCCACTGGACAAAGATTCCGCTCGCAAATCTCTCGAAACGATGTTTAAGTCGGGGATCAAGTCTGTTGCTATCTGTCTGATCCATTCGTACCTCTACCCCACCCACGAGCTTGAGATCGGCGAGATGGCAAAAGATATCGGGTTCGAGCAGATATCTCTTTCCCACCAGGTTATGAAGATGCAGAAGATGGTACCTCGCGGATCGACTTCAGTCGCCTCAGCTTACCTGACCCAGACAATCCAGCGGTACTTGACCTCCTTTCAGAAAGGCTTCGTCCAAGGCTCTCTCGAAAACTGTGACCTCCTGTTCATGCGCTCTGACGGTGGGCTGACCACCTTTTCTGACTTTGGAGGTCACGAAGCAATCCTCTCTGGTCCTGCTGGTGGGGTGGTGGGCTACGCGAAAACAGCTTTTCGCTCCTCCCCTTCCATATCTGCCCCCCTTCCGGTGATTGGTTTCGATATGGGCGGAACTTCCACGGATGTTTCCCGTTATGGCGGTAGCTTGGAGCACGTTTTCGAGGCGACAATCGCTGATATACAAATGGCGACATGCCAACTTGATATTAACACAGTCGCCGCCGGGGGTGGTAGCAAACTTTTCTTCAAGAATGGCTTGTTTGTCGTCGGCCCGGAATCCTCTGGCGCGCACCCTGGCCCTGTCTGCTACCGTAAAGGCGGGTATCTCTCTGTAACAGATGCTAATGTCGTCCTTGGCCGGGTGATTCCTAAATTTTTCCCCAAGATTTTCGGCGCGACCGAAGACCAGCCGCTGGACCGGAAGGGGGCTGAGGATGCTTTCAGGCGCCTCATTACGAAAAACAGCATAGAATCATCCATCGAATCGTTCGCCTATGGTTTTGTCAAGGTGGCAAACGAGGCGATGTGTCGCCCGATTCGAAACCTGACGCAGATGAAGGGTTTTGACCTCAGTAAGCACATTTTGAGTGCTTTTGGAGGAGCTGGCCCTCAGCACTGTTGCCAAATCGCAAAAAATCTTGGAATAAGGAAGATTATGATTCACCGACATGGGGGTATTTTGTCGGCATATGGGCTTTCTCTCGCCGATTTAGTTTCCGAGGCTACCACTCCTAAGGCTTATGTCTTTGATAAATTGTTGAAAAATCGCCCTGACATTGACCTCCTGTCTGATTTTGACAGCCTCGTCGAGGAAGCCAAGGCGAAGCTAAAGATCAACCTTTCTACTGTGATTAAGGTTGAGTACTTTATGAACCTTCGTTATCGAGGGACCGACAACGCCCTGATGACGTCGTTGACGCCGACAGGAGCGAAATCTGACGGCACGCTAGAATTCTGGTCATCGTTTGGGGACTCCTTTGAAACCAACTATAAGAGAGAATTTGGATTCTCTCTTGACCGTGAGATTGTTGCTGACGACTTACGGGTGAGGTGTAGCATTGAGGGTGAAAATCTGGACGATTTGAAACCCGTCGCTTCTCTCCCACCCCCGACTCCGATGGCTGTCGAGAAGGCCTACTTCGAAAACGGCTGGGAAGAGGCCAATGTGTACGGCATTGAAAATTTGTTGCCCGGCCACGTCGTTCACGGCCCCAGCATCATTATTCAGCCAATCAGCACGATTGTGTTGGAAATTGGATGCGTCGCGACGACAACTGCCGACGGCGATATCGAAATCGCTGTGGGTGAGCTGTCGACTTTAAACGAGTTAAATTCGACACCCACCTTGCCGACATCGATTGAACCGGTAAAGAATGACCCCGTGCAACTCTCTATATTTTCTCATCGATTCATGTCCATCGCTGAGCAAATGGGAAAGACCCTTGCGCGCACGAGCGTTTCTGTCAACATTAAGGAGCGACTTGATTTCTCTTGCGCCCTTTTTAGTAGTTCGGGTGACTTAGTTGCAAATGCACCTCACATTCCTGTGCATTTGGGCGCGATGCAAGCCGCAGTTAAGTTTCAGACGACTCATTGGAGCAAACACGATGAGATCAAAGAGGGCGACGTCCTAGTGTCGAACCACCCACAGCTCGCTGGCGGCTCTCATCTCCCTGACATCACTGTTATCACCCCCGTCTTCCATGAGAAGCGTATTGTCTTCTTTGTTGCCAATAGAGGCCACCACAGTGACATTGGTGGCATCACCCCCGGTAGCATGCCCCCCTTCAGCAAAAAGCTTAGCGAGGAGGGAGCTATGATAGTCGCCTTTAAGCTTGTGCGAGAGGGCGTCTTTCAAGAACAAGGCATACTCCAAATTGTCAAAGAAAGCAGGAATTTGTCCGATACCATGAGTGATCTGAGAGCGCAAGTGGCCGCGAATAGGACGGGAATTAAGCTCGTGCAGGAACTTATTCATGAATATGATCTCATTACGGTCCAAAGCTATATGACTTTCATTCAGGATAACGCGGAGTTCGCTGTGCGGGAGATGCTCAAGAAAGTCGCCTTCCAAAAGAAGGCCGCTCTTCGAAAGAATGGCAGCGATACCAATGATTCTAGCAGCAACAACGACGTCACCTTTGTCGCTTCGGACAAGATGGATGATGGCACAGAAATCTGTGTTAAAATCACCGTTGACAGCGAGAGTGGGGATGCAGTATTCGACTTCAGTGGAACGGGCTGCCAGGTTTTAGGAAATACGAATGCCCCTCCAGCGGTGACGAAATCTGCGACGATTTATTGTCTGAGGTGCCTGGTAGACGAAGACATTCCTCTGAATCAAGGCTGTCTGAACTGCGTTTCATTCATAATTCCCTCCAACAGCCTACTGGACCCTTCTCCGGAAGCTGCCGTGGTAGGCGGGAACGTCCTCACGTCTCAGCGTGTGACCGACGTAATTCTGAAGGCCTTTGACGCCTGTGCGGCCTCCAGCGGGTGCATGAACAATCTAACCTTTGGGAATGAAAGCTTCGGCTACTACGAGACAATCTGCGGCGGGAGTGGGGCGGGAAATGGGTGGAATGGACGCGCGGTACACACGCACATGACCAACACGCGAATTACCGACCCGGAGATACTGGAGAGAAGGTATCCCGTGCTCTTGCGCGTCTTCTCCACCCGAGACGGGAGCGGGGGCAAGGGAATGTATTGCGGGGGGGATGGGGTGGTGAGGGAGCTGATGCCTCTCGTCAACATGACCATGAGTATTCTCAGTGAAAGGAGGGTCTTGCAGCCTTACGGAAGCAGAGGAGGCGGGGGGGGCAAGTGTGGTGTTAACACGATATTCAAGCGGGAAGAGGAGATCGAGGTCAACATTGGGGGTAAAGCTAGCTGCAGCATGAGCGCTGGTGATATTCTTCGAATCGAAACGCCTGGAGGCGGGGGGTGGGGACTTGCAGGAGAGAATGTTGACAGCGATGGAGATATTGGGGGCAAGATTGGTTACAAAAATCATAGATCGACGGTTATGGATGCAGACAGTAGTGGCAGTAAATACATCTCTGGACAAGGTAGTCTGGGAGAATTTAATGCCCAAAATTGCGGTGCCTAAAAGTAAGTGTGAACCCAAGGGATTTTTCCCTACATTTTATTTCATCGGAGAAAATCTGCGATCAATTTACTGCTACATTAATTATGAAACCATGATATTATTGTACGGTTGTAAAAAATCATTTCAGGAACTGCTTCATAGCCCTCTCGTACCCGTATCTTTCCATACGATGGTAGGTGATAATTTTTATTCCCCTCTTCCTCCTGTCGACATTCGACCAATGGTCGGGAGGCAAGGTTGAGAATAATCTGAATTCTGATCCCGAAACCTTGAAATCAGCGGGGTGAGAGCGCATTAAGAGCGTCAGCCACACATCGTAGTGCCACGAACCTTCCGTAAAGCCCGGACCGACTATTTGCACCTCTTTCTTCAGCTCAGGCGAGAGCAATCGCTGCAGATTTCGCAATGCCATAGGTGAGAATAATACGCCGCCTCCTCCGCACAGAGTTTTCTTGCTCGTGCACTTGAACTCGCCGTAGACCCCCATTTCGACCCATTTCGCCCCGTCGCTTCGATTATTAATCCATTCAGCCAAGACATTTGGCAAGACAAATGTATCGTCGTCGACGAGCATGACCCACGTCGTGGATGCGTCGAGGCCCAAGAGGTCCAAGGGGGGGTACGTTAAGGCGCCGATGAACCTGTGCTGCGCCCCCTTGTACCCGTCTTTCTCTTTAGCCTCTGCGGGCAGCGCCGGTGTCCAGAAAGTGTACCCTTCATCGCCGGTGGAGGCCGTCACAAACGACTCATAATCTGGTTCATTCACCACATACACAAACTTATGCCCACCCTGAACGGCGACATTGCCCCATGTGCTGAACTGCTTGGCGCCACGTTTTGAGTGCGTCGAGGACCTCGTCAGGCAGAGGAACAGGATTCTGGGCTTTGAAGTTGTGTCAGTGCTAGAAGTGGTGGAAGTAGCCGTGTCATTGACTTAGGTATCATCCTTGGGAAGTTTGCCGCGGAGATTGTCGACACTTTGAAGGGGAGCTTTCCTGTCCCTGACAGGTAGGTAGGTGGTGGTGCTGCTGCTACGTCTTTGTCAGCTTTTAGTTGTAGCATCACAAGCTCATTGTTCATTCCCAATATTAACAAGAGGACAGAAAGGGTCAAGGCAGCTGACAAGACCGTCCTTCGCGGCTTCATGAAGCCAGCATGAGGAGGGAGGCTAGGAGCGAAAAAAACACTGGCTGTGAAAAAAAACAGTCGGTTGTC